>Ga0209536_100000761_pt1 | contig 52982 bp, 36 predicted proteins | sample DeeMarSeWOR28_12_FD_187461 | JGI IMG/M metagenome (GOLD analysis project Ga0209536, IMG submission 187461) | Marine sediment microbial communities from White Oak River estuary, North Carolina - WOR-2-8_12 (SPAdes) (version 2) | ecosystem: Environmental > Aquatic > Marine > Intertidal zone >... | reverse complement strand
TCTTCGCGCTCACTCTCCAGAAGTGCTTTGTCTCACCCGCGAGACCTGTCACCGCCTTCGTGGTGTCGGTAATGGTTGAATCATCAAAGGCAATTCCGCCGGCGAACGTCGAGTCCGTCCCGACCTGGAGTCGGTAGGCAGTCGCTCCTGCGGAGGCATTCCAGAGAAACGTAGGGTTTGTACTCACCCCGGTGGCACCTGCCGCCGGAGAGACCAGTGTCGGAACCTGCGGCGCGCCGACAGACGAAGTGAAGTTCCAGACGTTCGACCAGGCGCCCACCTTTCCGTCGTTCTGTCCCCTCATCCGCCAGTAGTAGAGCGTCGTGCTCGCGAGTCCAGCGACGGCCTTGGACGTGCCCGGAACGATCGAATCAAACACCGTCGTCGCAAAGTTGGCCACTGTCGAGACCTGGAGCCGATAGGAGGTCGCACCGGCCACCGTGTCCCACGTCAGGAGAGCGGGGAGCGGAACAGCCGGTGCCCCGTTCGCAGGCGACATGAGCATCGGCTTCGCGGGAACGGGAGCCTGGAAGAAGTCCACCAAGCACGTGAACGGCTGGGGGCTGCTTCCGGCGTTGCCCGCAAAGACGCCAACCTTTTCAGCGAGAAGCACCCGGTAGACGCTCGCCGCATCGGTCCAGTTGGTTCCGTTGTAGGAATACGATAGTGTCCAGAGTGCGCCACCCCGGACAACCCGGACGTAGATGGGAGGCCCTCCTGGAGGGAGAACCGAACTGTGCAGAACATCAGGATCCGAGTAGCCGTCGGTGAACGACGCGACGAAGATCGTTGTCTGTGTCCCGTTGTTGCTCACATCGAAACGCAAATAGTTCAGGCTATCTTCCACAAACATGATCCCCTGGATCGCAAATGAGGTCGCCGAGCCTGTGAAGTTGGAGGTGAACTTCGCGGAGACCTGTGTGACGTTTGTGCTCGCGTCAAAGGGCTGCATCACCCGCGGGGCGAGATTTCCGTTTGTCCAGGGATCGTGCTCGATACCGCCGGGGATGGAAATGCTCAGCTGACCGTCCGTGATGGTCTGGGTTGCATCGCCACGAGGATTGACAAACGTCCAGAGCGACCCATCCAGTGAGGGCCCGTGGTAGTCGTCGGATACGGTCGTCGAATCATCGACGTAGAGACCGGTGGACACCGTCGCGTTTCCCGTCTGGCCGGTGAACGCTGCAACGTCGGTCCCGTTGACCCGGTAGTTGTAGAGCGTATTCGATGAAAGACCGGTCACCGTCATGCGGTGGTCATAGTAGTAGCCCGGATGGCTTACGCTGTTCGAGTAGGGAAGCACGGTACCGAATTCCACGACGCCATCGGTCGGCTCGTCGGTCTGCCAGCTTACCTGGAAAGCGTTGGGCGCAGTCTTCACGCGCACGCTGTGGATGAGCGGCGCGAGGTTGTCCACCACTCCCAGATCCCCGTCCTCAGGACTGATGACAGAATCCATATTGAAGAAGTAGTCCACCACCGCCTTGTGGGCATTCGGATCGGGTCCGGCGTTTGCGGAGAAGAGCCCCACCTTGCTGACAGTCATCGTATGCGAGAACGTCCCCGCGGTGTCATAGCTGGATCCATTGAATGAATAGAGCATCGTCCACGTATTCCCCGACCGGTGCACCCGAAGATAGAGGGGAGCCACTCCGTAGAAGCTGATGTTCTTGCTGATCTTGACATCGGGCGAGGCGAAGCCACCCGCAAAGACTGCAGCAAACGCCTTTGTGCTGTCCTCGTTCCCCGTCGTGAAGTCAAACCGGATGAGATTGCTCGCATCCGCTTCGACGATCACGCCCTGCGCTGCGTATGTCTCGTAGATGACCCCGGAGAGCGGGGATGTGAACTTTACCTCCAGGTTGAAATCTTCGTTTGCCGCGGGCTGGAGAATCCGCGGCACTTCATAGCCGTTGGACCATAGATCGTGAGCACTCCCTGCCGGGACCATCAGTGAAAAATCCGCGTCGCCCGTGTTGACACCCGTCATCCTGATCGCAGCGTCACTGTTCGGGTCGACAAACGTCCAGAGCGGTCGCTTGAGGTTGTGTGCATTGAAGTCGTCAGAGACAAACGTTGTCGGCCCGGCTACCGCCGGCTGCAGTGCGACCAGAAACAACACCACCAGCGGTACGAACCGAAAGCGGCACATAGTCTCCTTGAGCATGGCCATGCTCTTCCTCCTTTCAGTGTATATATATAACAAACTCCAGACTTGATTGCTCTGCAAAAGGGATGTTCGGTACGGAGTATGTACTATCGTACCATAATCTCCCCACTTCTCTTGTGACATCCGTCACCGTGCGACTTCCAGATATTTGCCACATCACACAATCGCGGGCTTGGGAATGGGGATGATGAACTTCCCGCCCCGCCTGCTGTACTCCTCCTGCTGCTCCATGATCTCCTCCGCAAAGTTCCATGCGAGAATGAGCACGTAGTCCGGCATATCCTCAACGAGTTTTGACGGAGGGTAGATCGGCAAGTGATTGACACCCATGTACTTGCCGTGCTTGAACGGATTCAAATCGACAACGTAATCAAGCAGGCGTTTGTCGAGTCCGACATACCCGAGCATCGTCGTGGCCTTGGCGGCCGCCCCGTAGGAGGCGATGCGCTTTCCCTGACGCTTCAAGCCTTCGAGCATCGCCAGCAGTTCCTGCTTGATGGCGAGGACCCGATCGGCAAATGCGCGATAGTACTCAATGGTATCCACTTTCCGATCCGCTTCTTCCCGCAAGAGCTGGTGCACGTACGGGCTGACCGCCTCTCTCGGCTCCACAAACAGCCGGAGGGAGCCACCGTGGACCGATGTGCGCTTGACGTCGTTGAGGTAGAGACCATGGCGCCTGAAGAGTTTGTCCAGCGCGGTGATCGAGAAGTAGCAGAGATGCTGATGGTAAATCGTATCGAACTCACAATGGTCCACGAGATCGACCACATAGGGTGCCTCGATGACCGCCACTCCCGTATCCTTCAGAATGATCCGAATACCTTCCACAAACCCGTGGAGGTCAGGAACGTGTGCCAGAACATTGTTGGCGAGGAACACGTCAGCCGCCTTCCCCTCTTCGTTCCGGAGTTTCCGGGCCAGATCCCTGCCAAAGAACGTGCAAAGCGTCGGAACGCCGGCATCCTGGGCTGCCTTCACCGGCGCCTCGGCAGGGTCGATCCCGAGGACCGGAATGCCGCGTTCCATGAAGACCTTCAGCATGTATCCGTCGTTGCTCGCGGCCTCCACCACGAGACTCTGCGCGCCGAGGCGGCGCGTCTTGAGGATATCCTCGGCGCTCTCCCGAAAATGCTGCAGGAGGGACGGAGAAACCGAGGAAAAGTACGGGTACTCCGGACCAAAGAGGATCTCCGGTGACACCGTTTCGGAGATATGGACCAGCGAGCCGGAAGGACTGAACACGAGGTCCAGCGGGGCCGTGATCTCCGGCAATCGAAGCTGGTCAGCCGTCAGGATGCGGTCCGCAAGTGCGGTTCGGCCAAACGACAGAATGAGTTCCGGATCAGAGTCCTCCCATGGTTGAAAGGTTTTTGAATGCAGCATGGATTACGCCTCTTTCTCAACAGTTGATGTCTTCGGTGCGTGCTGTTTCCACCGTAGATCGGTTCCCAATCGTCCCGAACTCAAGAGCTGTTTGATATGATCGATCCTCTTGTACTTGGGCCCCTCAAAATCCTCCAGTTGGAGCCCGATTTCTCTGTATGCGTCGTAGAGCTCCCGGGCACCCTTCCGTGCGTCCCACTGTGGCTGGAACTCCGGCAGGGTGTTCGCAATCTTCGAGCTGTCAACGCGATAACAGCGCTTGTCGGGACCCGCGTCTTTAGCATACTCGATGGTGCACCCGGGGACGGTCTCCTTGACGATGTCTCCCAGTTCACGGATACGGTAGTTGTCCGCGTTTCTCCCGACATTGAATGCTTGGTTGTGGACGGCTTCCCGCGGACCGTGGAGGACCGCGACAAAGGCCCGGGAAATGTCGGCGATGTGCACGATGGGCCGCCACGGAGTCCCGTCGCTCTTGATGAACACCTTCCCTGTGGTGAATGCCCAGGCCACGAGATTATTCAGCACGAGATCGAACCGGAGTCGCGGCGAGACTCCGTAGGCCGTTGCATTCCGGAGGAACGTCGGGCTGAACCGGTCGTCGGCGAGTTTCGCAACGTCCTGCTCGACACGCACCTTGGACTCGCCATACGGCGTTACAGGATTGAATGCGGATTCTTCGTTCAAGAGGTCTTCCCCGCCCGCGCCGTAGTTGCTGCAGGAGGAGGAGAAGACGAAGCGGGGAACCCCCGCCTCCTTGGAAAGCCGGGCAAGGTGCACCGATGCAAGGTGATTGATCTCGTACGTCAACTCAGGATTGAGGTTGCCGAGCGGATCATTCGACAACCCGGCAAGATGAAAGACGGCATCGAATCCGCGCACATCATCGAGACGCACATCCCGGACGTCCTTCTTGAACTCAGGGATATCCACCATGCCCTCTCCGAATGTCGAGGCCTCATAGAGGTCGGTGTCCAGACCGACCACCTCATGTCCGGCGTCATGGAGCATCGGCACCATGACCGTCCCGATGTATCCCTTGTGTCCCGTCAAAAGAACGCGCATAGGCTCTAGTCCTTCCAGATTTTCCAGGGTGCGTTACCACGCTGCCACAGCTCCTCCAGGAGCCGTTTGTCGCGAAGCGTATCCATGCACTGCCAGAACGACGTGTGGCGATACGCCATGAGCTGACCATCCGCCGCCAGCCGCTCCATTGGCTCGCGCTCCCACTGGGTATCATCTCCATCGATGTAGTCGAAGACACGGGGTTCGAGAACAAAAAACGCCCCGTTGATCCAGCCTTCCATAGTCTGCGGTTTTTCGGAGAACTGGGTGACGCTCTCGCCGTCAAAGACGAGGTGCCCGAACCGTGCGGGTGGGCGCACAGCGGTCAGTGTCGCAAGCTTCCCGTGCGATCTGTGGAACTCCAGGAGCTTCTTCAGGTCGACGTCCGAAACCCCATCACCCCAGGTGAGCATGAAGGTCTCATTGCCTATAAAGGGTGCAAGGCGTTTGATGCGTCCACCGGTGAGCGTGGCAACTCCCGTGTCGATGAGTTCCACGGTCCAGTCAGGCCTGTATCCCCCGTGGATGGCGACATCCCCGGTCCGCAGTTTGACCGTCAGGTTGCTGTTGAGCGAGGCATAGTCCACCATGTACTTCTTGATGACCTCGCCTTTGTACCCGAGGGCAATGACGAAATCCTTGAGACCGTAGTGTGCGTAGTGCCGCATGATGTGCCAGAGAATCGGCTGGCCGCCGATCTCCACCATAGGCTTTGGCTTGATTTCGGTCTCCTCGACAAGCCTCGTGCCGACACCACCTGCTAGAATGCCAACTTTCATGTTTCCTAAACCTTCGTCACTTCATCCGCTATGCACGGGCGGCCAGGGAAAGACACAGCCATACCCCCCCCGTCGGTGGGCCCGGCCATTTACATAGCAAATCCCAGACCGAACTTCGCCGTCGGACAGATCTTCGATTTGGAGCCAAAAAAGGGGAATCGTTCCGTGTGTCGATGCCACACGTTTGCGCAGGATTAGCGCAGTTGGAGAATATCACACACCCGCCCCCCCACGGATTCCTCGACCCGCCCAAAGCGCTTATTTTCCTCCCTTTCCGAATACCATGACTGGTATCGTCTTGAGCAGCAGCCAGAGATCCAGGTGGAACGACGCGTTTTGACTGTAGAAGAGGTCCAGAATGACCATGTCCTGGAAGCCAACCTGGCTACGGCCCAGGACCTGCCACATCCCGGTGCATCCGGGCATCACGCTCAGTCGTTTCTTGTGCCATTCTTCGTAGTGCTTCCACTCATAGGGAAGACACGGACGTGGACCCACGAGGCTCATGTCGCCTCTGAGCACGTTGTACAACTGCGGCAACTCGTCCAGGCTGGATCGCCGGAGGATGGAGCCGACCTTCGTGACCCTGCTTTCGTCCACAATCTTTGTCGGCGTCTGTGCCGAGCCACCCGACCAGTCTCCCCGGATGAGCTGTGCATACTTCTCTTCCCTGCCCGTATCAGCCCCGCTTCCGCCCACCATGGAGCGAAACTTGTAGAATTGAAACGGCTTGCCGTTCTTGCCGATACGCGTCTGGGTGAACAGCACAGGCCCCCGGGAATCCAGCTTGATCGACAGGGCGATGACTGCAAGCACCGGAGCAAGCAACAGGAGCCCAACGGCCGCAACGAGCGAGTCGAAGATTCTCTTGTACACCTCCAGCGCTGGGCTCGGACCGTACTGTGAGACCCCCACGACCGGAATGTTGCCGTACTTCTCCATGTCAAGACGGTCCGGAATCACCGCGTAGAGGGGCGAGGAGACCTTTACGGTCGCCTTGGTGGCAACCGCCATCTCCAGGTTTTCGATAAACGTCGCCTGATCAACATTCTCCAGACATACGATGATTTCATGAACGTCAAAAACTTTGCAGATCTCTTTCACCTCCGACGGCCGGCCAATAACCTTCGCTCCGTTGAACACGGCCTTTCCGAGAGGGATCTGGTCATCCAAAAAGCCCACCAGCGACAGCCCAAGATGATCGTGGAGGAAAATGTTGATCGCCACATTCTTCCCCACGTCTCCCCCACCGATAATCACTGCGTTCCGCTGAAAGACCCGGTGCTGCGTCAGCACATGCATGAAATTCCGGAAGAGGATCACCCTCCCGCCCAGGAAGAGCGAGAAGGAGATCACCGTGAAGTAGATGATCGCGAGTCGACTGTCCAGAATGAACTCTGCCCGGATGAAGAACGACAGGAACGCAATACCGAGAACGGCAACGACAAGAGCCTTGATGATGCGGATCGTCTGATCCGCAACACTGATCAGGACATTGACGCGGTAGAGAGAGTAGTAGTGAAAGACGAGAATGATCGCAGCGCTGTAGGAAACAATGAAGAGTGCTTCCAGGTAGAGCGGAGCGCCGACCAGGGAGAAACTCCCATGGAACATGCGACCGCGAAGGATGGTCGCCGCGATCAGGGACCCGACGATGGTGAGCCAGTCGAGTACGATCAGGAGATAAACGTATGACGGTCTGTTACGTATCAATGGCATTGCCATGCCCCCCACAACATGGTCAACCAGCTACACACAGGCCGATGGGAACCTGATTCCCTATCTTCGTCGGCTCGCATCGGAAGACGAGCAGACCTGTCGGGGTGGCAAATTGGTTGAAGTGAACGATGTAAAGTACTCACAAATATACCAAATTTGCAACATCAAACCAGAATTTGTGAGACGCCACCCTGTGCAGCAAGGTTGTGATGAAAATCTATTGGTGAGTTGGTGTAGAGCTCACACCGATGATGGGTCTTGAAAACCGACATGAATGCAATCGCAGACAGGATGCGATGAAGTGTCCACCGGCGTGATCGCTACAATGGAATAATCTACAAAAAGGGGTGGAAAAGCTGTGTCTGCGGTCACAGGGGCGGGACGCATCGTGTTATCCAGCCTCCGGGTGGCTCCCCTCTGAGCCGTGCGGGAACCGATGAGCAGACACACGGGCCAAACGAGGCGCTTCCGGCAGCCTCACAGCGTCGCCCTGGGTGGGCTAGCTGCTGAAGAGCGCACGGTACGCCTCCAGCAGGACCTTCTCGGAGTACTCCCAGGCGAGGACAGATTCCACCCTCTCTCTCCCGAACGCGCCCATCCTGCGTCGAAGGTTCTCGTTGTCGAGCAGAAAGAGAACCTTGTCGGCGAAATCAATCGGGTCGTTCCTTCTGGCATAGAGAGAGGCGTCCATCGCGGACCGCCGTCCTTCGGTGAGATTGAACTGGACGACAGGTTTCCCCACTGCCATGTACTCCATGATCTTGTTCATCGTTGACTTGTCATTCATCTCGTTCGCCACGTCCGGGTTGACGCATACATCGGCCGTGGAGAGATAGGTGAGAAGCTCATCGTCGGGAATCCGACCGGTGAAGCGCACGTGCCTGTTCAGACCCAGTTTCTTTGCGTATTCACGGATGGCTCCGAACTCCGTTCCGCTGCCGATGATGACGAACAGCACGTCCTTACGATCGCGGTCATGGAGGACATGGCTGGCTGCATCCAGAAGGTAGTTCAGACCTTCCTGCTTCCCCATGACGCCCACGTACCCGACGAGATACCGCTTCCCTTCCTTCAGACTTTCGTCTGGAGGTACGGGGCGGAATTTCTGCAGATCGGGACCGCTGCGGACGATGTAGACCTTATCCGGTCGCATCTTGCCCCGAAGGATGGCGATCTCTCTGTAGGACGCATTGGTGGCGAGCGAGATGTGCGCGGTCATGAACGTGAAGCGCTCCAGGAGGATCATGAGATAGTAGGAGAGTCCCTTCCGCCCGAACTTTGCGACGTAGAGCTCCGGGTTTATGTCATGGTGGTCAAAGAGGAATTTCTTGCCAAAGAGACGAAAGAGCAGCCCGATGAGGAAGATCATATCCGGAGGATTGCATGCGTGGATAGCATCGAACCCCCGCGTAAGGAGAACGCGGAAGGTGAGCACCGTCTCCCAGAAGAGCGCCACGCTGTACTCCACCGCATACCCAATGGGACTGCTTGCCTCGGCGGGAAGCGGATGCCGGTACACGGCAATGCCGTCTATCTCCTCATACCGCTTTTCGTACCCCCTCCCCGTAGGGCTGATGATGCTCACGCCGTAACCGGCCCGCGTGAGAGCCTTTGCTTCGTTCCATACCCGCTTGTCAAACGGAACGGGGAGATTCTCCACGATGATCAAAACACGATTACCAGGCGATGCCAACGTAGTTCCCTTCCGACGTTCGTGTCTTTTCCACCCGCACCAGGTCATAGATGATCGTGTCATCGGAGACCCGGGCAATGGCCTCCCGGAATTCCTCGCCCCGATTGCCGATGACAATGACCTCGGACCCGTCAACCACCTCGTTGATCGTCTCACTCATCAGCGCCGCGATGTGCGGGATCCTCTGCTCGATGTAGCTCTGGTTTGCTCCCAGCAGGCGAGCCACCTTCACATTCCGGTCGTAGATCTTCACATCGTACCCCTTCCCCAGAAGGGTCTCAATCACCTCGACGGTCGGGCTTTCCCTCAGGTCATCGGTTCCCGCCTTGAAGCTGAATCCGAGAAACCCGACACGTTTCTTGCCGAAGCCCACAATCCTGTTCACGACGGCATCCACCTGGAGCCTGTTGCTCTCCATAAGGGATCGGAGCAGCGGAGTCTCCAGATCCATCGCACTGGCCTGGTAGCGCAATGCCCTCACATCCTTCGGCAGGCACGAGCCTCCGAAGGCAAACCCCGGCCTGAGGTAGTACGGGGAGAGGTTCAGTTTCGTGTCCCGGCAGAAGACATCCATCACCGCGTGGCTGTCAATCCCGAGACCCTTGCAGATCATCCCGATTTCATTGGCGAACGTCACTTTGACGGCGTGGAAATTGTTATCGGCGTACTTCACCATTTCGCTCACCTCGAGCGTGGTTTCGAAGACTTCGCCCGGAAGATCCTTGTAGATCTCCCTGAGCATCCCGAGGGAGCGATCGTCCGTCGCACTGAGAACCGTCTTGGGAGGATTATAGAAGTCGAAGACCGATGTTCCTTCCCTGAGAAACTCCGGGTTGAAGCAGACGCCGAAATCCTGCCCGGCAACCTTTCCGGAATGCTCTTCGAGCGTGGGGATGACCAGAGACCGGGTGCTGCCAGGGAGCATCGTGCTACGCCCCACCACGACATGGAAACTCTTCTTTCTTCCCAGCACCTCCCCGATCTGTTCACAGACTGCCTGCACGTACCGAAGGTCAATACTCCCGTTCTCCATGGACGGCGTGCCAACGGAAATGAACGAGATGTCGGAGTTCATGATCGCCTCTTCAGCGTCTTTGGTAGCACGAAGCTTGCCGGAATCAACACCGCGCTTCATGAGATCGCCAATCTCCGGCTCCACAACCGGCGACTGCCCCCTGTTGATCATCTCCACCTTCACATCGGCAACATCCACTCCGATAACTTCGTGCCCGTCCTTCGCGAGACAGCCGCATGAAACCGCACCTACGTACCCAAGGCCGAATATGGAAATCCGCATAGTGGTCTCCGCCTGCTACAGTAGATAGATCATGGTTGTGAGTTCAGCCCCGCCAGCGATGTCCAGTGTACAGCGAAGGGTCGGGCTGGGCGATTTCCGGTCGAAACCGGGCGAGTACCACCCCCTGATGGGATCTGTCTCGCCCATGTGTATCCCTCTGGTGGAGATCTGCCGGTCAGGCACCAGCCGAATCCGCTCTCCACCATTGGTAATGAGATAGCCGCCGTTCTCCTCGACGCACGCGCAGTCAGGTGCGAAATGATACAACTGCTCCACCCGATGTCCGCCTGTCCCCTTCACGACGTCCTTCACCTGAAAAGCGTTCTCCTCAGCGAGAAAGCTGACCTCACGTTCATGAAGGGCCGGAGGACGAAGACGGCTGTACCCGTCGTGACTCGCACGTACGCTCCGGTCGCTCCGGTGGAGGAGGGTGCAACGGGCTTTCCGGGACCACATGAAGTTCCCTCCGATCAAGGATTGGTCTTCGCCGTTCAGAACGAGTGTGTTGTGGGCGGACGTCCCGCGGAAGTAGTCCCTCCACTCTCGCCGCGTATGGTACGCATAGGTCCCCGGATCCACGAGGAACGGACGTCCCTTGTAGGAGAGGACGATGCTGAGCGCGTCGGCATGTCCGTGAGCGGCCAGCGAGAGGTATCCAAGAGGGCCGCAATCGAATATCATCCTGGCGCCGCCTCCGGAGAGGATGTAGTAGCCTCCATGAGGAAAGTCCTTTGCCTCTCCCCCGGGTCGCCGGTCTGTCTGCGAGGCCTCAGCCTCCGCCCGGCCGAGCAGCCAGAAGGTCTTCTCGTCAGGCCCCCGAGCCTTCGCTGCGAAGTCCCCACGCCCGAAGAGAACGGCCGACGTCGCCACCAGTGACCTGAACCGGCAGACGTCCGACTCGTGCGACAGGCGAACAACATACCCTTCATCATCGTCCCCGAATTGCGGGACGTCTCCACGTTCGTCCGTCAGGGCGTGAACGAACTCCGCCATTCTCTCCAGGTTGGACCAGTACGCATCGGAAAAATCGATAGCGTTTCGACGGCCAAGAAGTCCCGGGAGAAGCAGAAAATCAAAGACAAACGCCTGATATCCCAGAGCCTGTTCCTTGTTCACGCCGTCCGGCCAGTGTTGCAGGAGAGCTTCACGTTCCAGGATCTGACGGCTTCTCGGGATCCAGCGCCCGGATTCCGGAAATCGACAGCTGACGGCGCCGATGAAGAGGCCGGACGCCTCACCGATCAGGTGATTGTTGGCGGATGAATGGCTCGAGAGATTCCGGCTGATGAAGGTCAGGTGCTCATGTATCGATGCCACCCATTTCTTCACGAAGAGCCGATCGACAACGGTTCCGATCCCCTGTTCCAGGTACGCAAGGCAGAAGCACCAGTTGATGACCCTGATTGCGGACTCAAGTGGACTGGTCCAGTTGATCCCGTAGAGAAAGGGACAGCTATCGATCCAGGAATCAACCTGCTGAACGATTTCACGGGCATAGGCATCAACTCCTGTCAGGTACCAGGCCTTTGCGAGCTCAACAAGGTGGTGGTGCCGGTTGTGCTCCCAGGCATACTTGATGTCGCCGCACCTCTCAGCATTTCGATAGTTGAGCGTCGGGCCGAACTCCATTGGTGTCTGTTTTTCGGTCGAATAATCGTAGTTCCACCGGATGGTTGGACCGAAGTCTTTCTCCTCCAGAGCAAAGAAGGTGAACCGGTGGGCCATGTAGGCCTGTGCCCGAGCGTCGTCCCACCTGAACGCCTTCCGGTAGGCGGTGAGAACGCATTCGCGCGGGCTGAGATCAATGAGAAAATTGCCTGCTTGAAACTCTCGCCCCGTAACACCTCCACTGCGCGCGGTAACACGCCTCTTTCTCGTCACCCATCGATCCACCACTGACCGTACAGCACGGTGTGATCGGAGCGCAATCTCTCCAGGAGACATCAGGATGAGCCGCCGGAGCAGCCACGACGCATTTCGTCTCAACAGTGACACACTCCTCCTCCCTTAGGTGACCCCATTCGGTCCACGAGACATGTCGTGCGAGACCCTCGAAATCACAAATCGGAATTTCCCGTTTGCTGTGAGGGGAATGCTCTCCATTCTCTGCATCGCGAATTCCGTGCCCGCGCCGACCGCCGATACGAGTTCGTTACGAAGGGTCGACTCTTCGCCTTTCGTGAAGAGCTCGTTCACGACAACGTTGACGGTAATCCTGCCCACCTCCTCCTGCACCAGCTGTGAAGAGATGATCCCACGGACCCTCTGGAACGGTAGGTAAGCCAGCGACGGAGAAATCAACGCACCATCTGCGCCAACGAGGTAATCATCAACCAGAGTTTCCACCGGTCCGATGCGATCGTGCTGCCTCCCGCACGGGCAGGGTCCGCTGCAGCGCGAGGTGAAATCATGCAGCTCGTACCGGATGAGCGGCATGCCGTAGTTCATCAGCGAGGTGCCTACGATTCTTACGCGATTCTCGCCGGCCCCGTTCCCCTCGTATTCAGCGAGCGACATCTCCATATTGAGGTGCATCTCGAGCGAACTTCCGCAACTCGTTGCCGTGACCGCTCGCTCCGCTTGACCGTAGTAGTTGAACACCGGGCAGCCAAATGCGGCACGGATTGCCTCAATTTCCCACCCGTAGAGGGTTTCCGAGCTCAGGAAGACCGCCCGGAGCGGGACATGGTCCCCCGTTGCAGTGATGTGCCGTGCAAGAAGGCTGATTGCCGATGGGTAGCCGAGCAGGAACTCAATCCTCGAAGAACGGAGTCGGTCGACAAAGGCCGAGAAGTAGTCCGGTTTCAAATGGCGGGTCGAAAAATGAACCTGTCGCCCCGCGAAATTGGTGGCCCAGAACGGGGGCTTTCTCCTCGTCATACTGATGACGTTGTACCCTGCAAGAACACCTAACCACTCCTGATGCGTGTATCCCGCCCACTCGTGGTGTAACCACTGAGCTGCCTTTGCGTAGAGATACGCCTCGCGGTTCATGAAAACGGTAAGCGGTGTCCCCGTGGTGCCGGAGGTGGACTCTGGCCTGAGGTCTCTGAGCCTGTAGGTCTTTGCGATGAGGCTGTTTCTCTCTCGGCGGACGGTATCCTTGCTCAGCGTCGGGAGCTTCTTCAGATCATCGCGTGACTGGATCTGCGAAGCCGCGATCCCATACTCCGCGAAGACCCTTCCGTAGTAGGGTACTGTCGTAGCCGCATGCTGGATCAGTCTTCGTAAACGATCCGACTGGAGCTCCTCGAGCCGGGACACCGGCCACCACTGCGTCTCCCGCAGCTCCTTCATGTAGTCCTGAAACTGCCTCCCCCCCTCACGGGAATTCTTGAGGAGACCATAGCCGGTGCTGAACACGGATCGGCTCCACACAGGCGCGTGGTCAAACAGCCGTACAATCAGATCGGGAACGTAGCGCATACTCCACTCCTGCATATTTCCTCAAGTGCCGCACTCGGATGCCTCCCGAGCACCGCATGGTCGCGTGATGCCACCTTCAGGCATCTGAAGCGAGAACCCCCCGATAGACGTGATCGAGCGAACTACATATTCTCTCGCGCGTCAGGGAGGTCACGAATACGTCCCGGGCAGCTGATCCCAGCTTCCTTCTCTTCTCCTGATCTCCCACCAGACTCTCAATGGCCCCCGCAATCTCCGCACTGTTGCCGGGCTGAACATACAACAGAGATCTCTCGTGCTGGAAGAATTCCGGCAGAGCTCCGACAGGTGTCGTAATGATCGCCCGCGCAGCAGCAGCCGATTCAATGACAACCAGCGGGAAGTTCTCCTTATGGCTCGGGAAGAGGAAGATGCCGTTGCCCTTGAACAGGGCAAGCTTCTCCGTCCCCAGCACGGGATGGAGGACCGTAACATGCCGGAGCCCGTGCTCTGCCACCAATCCTTCCAGGGCAGCCCTCGCTCCGCGTTGCTCTTCGGGTCCTGCCATCGTCACGGGCGGCGTCTGACCCCTTGCCTTGAGAAGCACGAGAGCTTCGATGATATCGAAGAGACCCTTTCGGGTTCCCAGTGAACCAACAAAGAAGACCCTGTCGGATCCCCCTGCTGACCATTGCAGGGCCTCCCTCTCGAACTCCAGGTCGATCGGATTGCTCACGACTGAGATCGTGGAAGGAGACACATCGGTGTTCCTCGACACCCACTCCCTCCAGGAATCTCCCAGAACAACAACTGCATCGAGGGACCGCAGGAGTCTGTTCGCCCTTGCCTTGCGCGCCGGGCTGAGCCCCTCCCAGAACTCATCAAAGGCTCCCCCATGGAGATGCGCTACCGTCTTCGCACGAAACAGTCTGGCAATCCTCAGAAAGTAGAGACACTTCTCGAGATTCCATCCCCCTGTGAGTGGATAGTGCGCAATATCAGGTCCCAGACGCACAAGCTGTGCTATCCAGAGCGTGAGGTGCTTCATCATGTAGTAGACATTCCAGAACGTCACACTCCCAGCTTCGGTGTTTCCGTACCTCCTGTTGCGGAAGAACGGGGCAAACCGGTACTTGTCCTTCAGCCCTTCGATGAATACCCTCGTAATTGTCGGTATGGGGCTCACACCAACCTTTGCGAGAAACCCAATCATCACGCTTGGCTTCTGCCTGTCCTCTGAAGCGGTCTGCTTCCTTGATTTCATGAGCGCTGTTTTCCGTGGCATGCGGCCTCCCCCTCAGGCCACGCCAAAGACCGTTACCCCCCCACTGATGTTCGAGGTTGACACTGCTCAATAATGCTGGCCAGGTACGGACCAACGTTCTTCGTCGCAATCTCCTCCCATCGATAGGCGGAGACACTCCCCCTGATCCGGCTGGAGTCATACCGTGCGAGATTCGTCACGAGACTCTCCATGCCGTCTCTCACACTCTCCACGTCATCGTGTACCAGTACTCCATTCTCCGGATTGACGACTCTGTTGTTCTCATACGTTGCGGTCGCAAGGACGGGCATGCCGGAGAGGAGCGACTCGAAGAGCTTCGTTGACGGCTGTGGTTGGTACTGTTCAACGATCGGGATATAGACAATCCCGATATTGTTCCTCCGGAATACCTCCCCGATGTCAGCGTTTGGCACTCTTCCGCGGTAGCGTATTGCTCCCCGGGAAGAGCACTGCTCGATCGCCCGAACGACGCGCCGGGTATCCTCTGTGGGGACTTCACCGACAATCTCGTAGGTCATTTCGTAGCGGTGCGACAGCTTCCTGTAGAGATCGTCAAAGGCCAGCACCGTTTTTTCAATCTCTCGGTTGAGAAATGTGCCAACGTAGAGAAATCGAACGGATGTGAAGTCCTGGCTCCCCGTGTGGTACGACTCACCGCCGACCGGAATGATCTGGCAGCTCGCCGACTTCAGGTTGAGCGCATCCCTGAGCGACTCGGAAATCACGCTGACATGGCCGAATCTCAGACTCTCAAGGCGGAGCAGCCTGTTCTCAAATCTCCGCCGGCGCTGGGAAGAGTAGACGGATCCCGTCCGGATGTCGAGATTCAGCCGGCTTCTCCATTGTCTCCCGGCGAGAAGCGAACAGCCCCTGAAGTAGACAACGAACCCAACATCGTACTGGCCCGAACGGATTTCCGCCCGGGCATGACGGAGGAGTCGGGAGAGCCGAACGGGCTTTGGCCCGCTCCTCGAGACGTACAGAACGCGAACACCGTCCAGATCCACCCTCTTCTGCCCGTAGTCCCAGCAGACCACGGTGATCTCCCAGCTGTCTTTCAGGTAGCAGCAGTACTTGTAGGTGTCTGTGAGATAGCCAAACTGGTGATGATCGACAATGAGAAGTCTGTTCATTCTAGACGGCGTCCGGTATTCCCTCTGGGGTCCCGTGCGGGGTATCGAGATCCGCCTCCTCTTCCACAATCTCCGTGCCACCGGAAGATATCCAGATAATCAAGTAGCAGAGAACAGCGCCGAAGGTTCTGTCTAGAACGGCATCGTTGTAAAAGAGGATTGCGACCAGCGAGAAAGCCACAAAAAGGGCGAAACGGCGGACCGTTGGTTTGACCGATAGCGCTGGCTTCAGATAGGAGAAGAGACAGAGCGTCAGAATCGCAAAACCGATAACGCCTCCCTGAGCCCACATTGTCAGGAGCAGACCCCGAGAACCTCCGAGGTACGTCAGAGACCTGGCCAGACGCGTCGTCTCAAGGACGAACCCCCCCGAGAAGATCCCGTACCCGAGGCCCAGAATGGCCCCAAAGGGATCGCTGGAGAAGATGTCAAACATCAGGACGATTTTCTGAATCCGTGGTACGTCAATGTTCTGACGACGGTCGTAGAAGAGGTACTTCTCCACGAAATCATCCTGGAAGAGCGTATCGACCTTGCCCACAACCTGATCATAGTAGTAGTAGAGTCCGTAGAGGAGGAGCACCCCTACCAGGGCGAGCGGGATGAGGCGGTAGAATCGCCTCGGCTCCACCATCAGGAGGAGCAGGGCCGGCAGTAAAACGAATGAGATCTTCGTTTCGTTGAGAATGCAGGGGATGAGCAGGACGCTGAAGAGAACGAGCCGCGTGATGCTGAAGCGCACCCCTTCCGGGTCAGACCCATGGCGAACAAGGAGATAGAAGACGATCATGAAAAGGAGCTGTGTGACAAAGCCGCTCCCGCCGGACAATCCGTAAGTTCCCCCGACCTCGTCCCCCGCACCGTATTCGAGATACTGCACCACTGATGTCGGTATCTGGGCAATGGCAAGCAGGACCAGGAACAGCGTGACGTACCGCTCAAATGTATACCTGAGGTCAGATTGGAAGATATCGTACACCACGACGAGTGCAGAGAAGAAGAAGAGTGGCTGTCGCAGACCGTTGAGCTGGGCAAGCAGACCCATGCGGTCGATGTTGTAGAGCACTGTCAGCGCGGATGCGACGAGAAACAATACCAAGAACTTTACACCGTAGAACTTGCGATGCTTGAAGAGGGTCAACAACGCCATAGCTATCATCGCGGCGTCAGCGCCGGCCGTCGCAATCCGGAAGAGCCTCTCTGCACCCGGCAGGATTTGCGTCGCAAGCAGGCCGGAGAAGGCATTGAAGATCACAATGCCAAAGAAGGCGGTCAGTTTCAGTCTCATCTCGCTATCCTGATCTCCTTGAGATGTCACGCCCGGGATGATGTCCGACCAGCCTCTGCATGAGCAGCGATCCAAGAACAACCGGGCCTGTAAAGAGCCCTGCCAGCAGGGTGATCTCCGCAATGCGTAGCGCGGACAGGTTGGACCCGAGGTGTATCAGGGCGGTAGTCCCGAGGACGAATCCCAGCACGGCACCGCCAGACCAGAGGAAGGAGCCTGATCCGGCCACTTTCCCTCCCAACTGGAGAAGCCCATAGATCAACAGAAAGAGCACACAGCCCCCCAGGATCGCAAGGATGCGGCCCATGGCAAGATAGCGATCCGACTCCTGAAGGATTTCCTTCGCAAGCAGGCTGGCCTGCCCGTACTCACCACTCCAGTACAGACGGAGAGCCCGGTCGTACAGCTGATCGACGAGGACTCCCGCGCCGAAAACCCGCCGAACGCTCCGGGCGACATCGATAAAGGGTCGAGCTCTGTTCACCGAAGCCTCTGCCTCGCGGAGGTTCCACCCTGAGTTGGTGTAGGCAGCGAGAAGGTCTCCGTGTCTCTGGTGGATGTTTCCAAAGGAGGCAAACTCGACGAGCGAATCCGCCGAAAGCCGACCCAGCAGGCTGTCCAGATAGAGGGAGGTCCGCCAGTTGGCAAAATCCGCCTGCGAATGATAGAACGCAACCACAACGGCGGTCCTGCGCCCTTCTCTTGCGTATCGAAATACGTCCTCGAAATCGGGCAGATTCCGGTAGCCGGCTGAGCCCATCTCCTCCAGACGGGGCAATTGCGCCCCCCGGTTGAACAGCGCGGCGTTGCAGTTCACCTGCCTGATCCCCTCGAGGGGTTTCTCTCCCACATACCCCGAAAACAGGGTGACACCCGCCTCCCGACAGGCTCTGATGGTTTGTGCATCGGCCTGATTGAACGGTGGCGCGAACATCCGGACATCGGCATTCAGGATCGAATCGGTCATCGCCTTCGCACGTCGAATCTTCGAGAACTGAAGCGCGTACGGAAGCCCGTCGAACTCCCCGCTCGAACCCTCACTGCGCAGGTGGGAGTAGCCGTGTATTGCCAGATCGATCTTCCCCCCCGCACTCCATGCTTTGAGGCTGTCGATCATCACTTCACTGATCTCAAAGGTATCGGCCACACTTGTTACAAAGAGGTTGGGATCCGGGATGAAGCCGAACGCCTGCCTGACCCCGTGGTTCCAGAACAGGGAGAGAATCGAATCCTCATGGGCGGGGTCGCTGTAGACGGTCAGGTCGTCGTTGCGAAACGCAACCACGACTCTCTTCTCCCCCTTCGCTGTGGAGGGTCCCACCGTCTCCGTAAACGGTGATGGCGCCGGGCAGATCACGGTAACGTAGACAAGAGTGCCGTAGCAGAGAGCCACGACAATGATCAGAACCATGGACAATCTCGAAAGCGTCATCTTCAAACCCTTCAGGGGGCAGAAACCAGTGGCCGAATCTCCTCGGCGGGTGACGGCGGGTCCGGAGTCAGCTGCCAGACAACGGACACGGAGGTCGGAGATCCCGGTGAGAATTCTCCCGGGGAACAATGTATGGGTAACGGAGCAAGGGTGATGTTAACCGGGTCACAGAGGAGGGCCCGCTGCGAGGAAAGGATGTGCCTGCTATCACAGATCCTGCGCATGCCCGTCCGAAGGAATGGCATCGCCCGGGATGTCAGGGACCAGACTCACTGGTTGAGAGCGACGATCATGCTCGCGACTGCAGCAGTGATGGTCGCGGCGACCGCGACGAGGTTGAAGACATCCCGGCCCGTGAAGGCCACGGGTTCGATGTACACCGTGTCACCGGGCTCGAGGTCGAGCGCCTTCTGATCGAGTTTGTCAAGCCGGCTAAGATCGAGATAGTACTCCACGGTCCGAACTGCAGTTCCCCTCCTGACGCTCCGGGACACCTTCACGGAAGAGAGATCGGCGTCAGCATGTGGCCCCCCGGCAAAGGAGATGAGGTCAACCAGATCAGTCGAAATGGGGACCTCATAGCGCCCCGCGTTCCGCACAAAACCCCAGACATTAATATTCATGGTGATTTCGCCCGGCTTGGAAATGTAGTAGTACGCAGCGGGGGATGCACCGGAGGTGGATGCCCCGAGTCCGCTCTCCAGCTGTGCTCTGGCCGAGCCCGCGCAGAGCATCATGAACGCCGCCATGACCATGAAGCGGGGGATAAGGATGCTCGATTGCATGCGTAGTCCTGTCAGGTTGTAGGGGATGACCGGTCAACCCCGCCGCTGGGGCGATTTCTTCTGGCCGGCCTCTGCCGTTGCCGTCTGCTGGTAGTGCCTGCCGTAGCCATAGTACCGCTGTCGTCCGCGCCGGTACGCTATCCCATAGGCGCGATGAGGGTCGAAATTGTTGATGAGCACCCCCAGGACCCTCCCGCCAACCCTCTGAATGAGTTCAACACCCTGTTCAAGTTCTTCAGCACGGGTTCTCCCGGCAGAGACAACAACCAGGGTACCCTCGACAAGCGTCGAGAGGATAGAGGCATCGGTCGCCGCCAGGAGAGGCGCAGAATCAAACAGAATGATGTCAAAGCTATTCCTGACTTTGCTGACAAACTCCTTCATCTGGTCCGAGCCGAGCATCTCCGCTGGGTTGGGAGGAAGCTTCCCACACGTCACCACAGAGAGACTGTCAACCTTCGTCGCCTGTGTCACCTCATCCAGCGCGGCGGTCCCGCTGAGATACTCCGCCAGCCCGGGGTCCTTCTTGACCCGGAACTCCATGTTCAGGTTTGGCATCCGCAGGTCTCCGTCCACCAGCAGGGTCTTCCTCCCGGCCTGTGCGAACGCAATGGCAAGGTTTGAGACGCTCGTCGATTTGCCTTCGCCCGGGATGGAGCTCGTCACGAGGATCGACCCGAGGGTCTCTCCGGGCTGCGCAAACTGCAGGTTTGTTCTGATCTGCCGGTACGATTCCGCCACAGAGGAAAACGGAAATGCGAGCGTCACGAGGCGTGATTCGACCTTTCTGCTGCCGTTGCCACTCGGCTGCTGTCCGCTCAGGCGAAGAAGCTCGCCGTCCATTGACACTACAGTCCCGAGCGGAATGAGGTCCCGTCGCTTGATGTCTTCAGGCGAGTGGATGCGAACATCCAGAAACTCCTTCGTGAAGACAACCACCATCCCAAGTCCGAGGCCGATGATGATGCCGATCGCGAGGTTGATGAACATCTTCGGGCTTGAGGGAGAGAAGGGGACCGCCGCCCGCTCAATGATCTCAACATATCCGATGTTTGACTTCTCGGTGATGTTCGCCTCGTTGAACTTCTCCTCCACCATGAGGTACAGCTTCTCGTTGCTCAGGCGGGAGCGCTGCAGGCGGGCCAGTTCGACGCTCTTCCGGGGGATCCGTTCGAATTTGACTTCGTACTGGCGGATCGCCTCGTTCAAAGCCAGCTTCTTCGACTCGAGTGCCTGAACCTGAATCTGGGTTTCGATGATCTTCTGCTTTATGGATTTGAGGTAGCCGGCCGCATCGCCGGGAGACCCGCCCTCCGTAGGCGTGAGGGTTCTCAAGAAGTTGTCGGTTTCTCTCTGGAGCTTTAGTCGCAATGCACTGATCTGCGAGTCTATCTCTCTCACCTTCTCGTTGACAATCTCCCGCCCCACAACCGACGGGTTCTGAGCAACGATCACGTCACGTTGCACCTCCAGTTTGGCAAGCTGCTCTTGGAGGAGCCGGATGTATGGATCGCTCGCCTCTCCGATGAGCCGAGCGACGTTTGTCTCCTGCTGAGGCAGCTGCTCCTGGTACGAGGCCAACGTATTGTGCATCTGCCGGAGAGAGATGTCTGTCGCGTCTCGATTCGCCTCCAGCTCTGCCAGCTGGTCAATCACTTTCCTCGCCTCTTCATCGAGAGAGACGATCCCCTGGCGCTCCATGTAGGCCTGGAGGGCTCCCTCGGTCTCTTCCAGCTGTCGCTGTTTCTCGCTCGCCTGTTCTTCCAGGAACTCCTTGAAGGCTCGTGATTTTGACCTACTCATGTAGATGTTCCGATCCCGGTATGCCTCTGCATATGTATTGGCAATGAGGGCGGACTCCTCCGGGTTCTTGCTCTTCGCGGTGATGGTGATGACATCTGACTCCCTGACGGGATCAAAGTCAATCATCTCGCTGACGCGCCCTGACACAAGCGCCACCGGCGCGAGGGAGTCCGCACCTGCAAGCTCCTCGGGAGGGAGTATCACGGGCAACAGCGAGCGCCTGTCTTTCCCCAGATACCGATGGCCGATGAGGCGGACCGCAACCGAATCAGCGAGTGTTCTAGAGTTGAGGATGGCGAGCTCGTTCTGTGTGATGTTCTGACCGTACTCCGGCCGGACAGCATCCAGAAAGAGCGATGATTGGAGCTCTCGTGTGTTGAGCAGGACCTGGCACGAGGCCTTGTAGACCGGGTCCATGAGCTTGGTCACCAGCATTGTGAGCGCAATCACAGCCGCGAACACAGAGAGAACAACCCACTTCCCCCGGACCATTACAGCGAGATAGTCCTGAAAGGTCCTCTCGCTGGATGCATTTCCGCCAGGTCGACGGTTCGGACCTGTTTTCATCCTAATTTTTCACCTTTCTTGAAATAGACGTCAACACTTGACTTTCTCAGCATGATCGCTAACTTGCGTGTTTGCCCCTGTTGCCTTTTGCATCGCCTGTTGGCCTGTATCACACCCAGGCCTAAAGCCCAACCTGCGAAGATTTCCACAGAATGTCAATAAGTAGCTGAAATAGAGAAATTTTACCGATTCCCCTTAAGTAATCTGTCACCTAAGAATAGACATCATCAATCATTGGACCTCAGGGAAACAGGCATTCCGGCCCTCCTGCCCCGATTCTCCGGCATAATTGTTGAGCTTTTTCCATCTGTCCCCCACACAGGGCCAGAAAGAGACGACCGGAGCAAACCCGACTTCCGGGGAGGCTGCTCCTGAGGAACGACATGGATACTACAGCAATCATCTACGTTGCCCTTCTCCTCTACCTTCTTGTGGTCGGTACCCTCATCCGCGTCTTCCAGGTCATCCGAAAGCGGGACGAACTCATGAGAGTCATCACTGCCCAGTGGATCCATGAGACGACCTCCCCCCTCTCTCCCGACCCAAAATAGATCCACCACGGGAGCAACAAGAAGAACGCTCCAGCTCTCTCGTCTGTGGGGGAAAAGGGGCACTCTAACCAGCTCAGTTCTCCCGGCCCCTGCTTGGTCTCGAGCGAGTGAGGAAAGTCAGCAGCTGGGGGTCTGCGACAGGACCGTTGGGATCGTGCAGTTCGATCTGAAAGGTCAGGATCTGCGAGGGAACATCGTCTCGTGCGGAGAAATAGAAGATCGCATACCGGGTTGCGTTCATAGGTATCTCCCCCACCAGAATCGAATCATTGAACGTGACACTGGAGGGGCTCGCCAGCGGTACGACCCGCGCAACAACGTTGTGTACCGAGAGCCTCCCGCTGTTGCTGATGACGATCCTCAGACGACCGGTTTCGCGGGCATCGAGGTACTTGTTCCCCGAAGGCTCAGAGAATTCAAATTCGAATGTCACGCCCCTGACGGGACGACCCGCAGCATCCGTTTCCCCCTCTGCGTAGGAGGGGACAATAGGACCGGCGTTACTCCGGCCTCTGATCGTCGTCTGCCCGCAGAGCGACGCTGAGGCCAAGACAATGGCAGTACACAGAAGAAGTTCTCTCACACCTTTGATGTACACGATCTTCACACCATGCTCTTGTTGGCTATGGCCGCCCCGGGGGCGGAGGAAATCCCGCTGTAGAAGACGGAGTGGATGAATCGCCGCCCGAAAGAAGGACAATTGCCAGCACACCCGCAACCGCCACCCCGCCGCCGATCCAGATGAGGGAACTTATCCCCTCCTTTTTCTCCGTTTCTGTTTCAATCACGAAGAAGTAGTCGTCCCCGGCAAGTCCCTCGGGGAACTCCTTCGTGAAGTCCCATGTTATCCGTCTGCCCTTACCCGGAAATACTATGGTGCCGACATCACCCGTGATGTTCACCGGACCATAGAGGAAATTCCTGTCGCTCTCCCGGTAGAGGGTCACGCCGATCTTGTGAATGCGATCGGCCGGACCGACAAGGTCGTAGTAGATGTAGACCAGTTCCCCCGCAACCTCGAACCGAACGTTTTCAATGGCAGTCCTCTCCTCGTCCGCAAGCAGAGAGAGTGGGGCAACCTGGAGAACCATCAGCCAGACAAGCACGCCGGCAATCGATCTCTTTCGCCCAAGGGCTCGTAGCATTGACCGTCAGAGCTCCTATTTCATAAGTATCATTTTCCGGGATTGACTGAATCCCGTTTCCGTAGTCAGCCGCGAGAGATAGACGCCGCTGGCAACGCGCACACCCAGATCGTTCTTCCCGTCCCAGGTCAACCAGTGCCGGCCCGCCGACAGCACGCCCTGATGCACGGTCCGGATCTCCTCGCCGAGGATACTGTAGATTTTCAGGGTCACCTGCGCCGGTTGAGGAACAGCCACCGGTATGGTGGTCATGGGATTGAACGGGTTGGGGAAGTTCTGGCCCAGCGCAAACTCCTTCGGAAGGAGCTCATCCAGCTTTGACTGCACACCCTCCTCGGTCCCTACGATGAGCGTCAACACAGACCTCTCCACAGACGGCGTGAAGGCGTAGCTCGCCTCCTCCCGCAGGTCCACGGCCTGGCCTCGCGTGGGATCCATGAGAAACACCTGGAACTCCTCCGGCACGTCCGGGATGCGCGGGAACTCCAAGAGGAGAGACCCTCGCGTGGGGGCGTACACCTCGAAGTCCCACGATTCGACATCCGTAAACGGGGGTCGTACATCCGTCACAAAGGCAGCATTGTCGGAGTCCCACTCGGAGCGCCGGAAAGAGACCGACGGGAGTGGGCCAAGCGCACGGGGCCGTCTGAAATCATATCGGTCAAGGCCTCGTTCCGCTTCCGCGGAAACGCCAGCATAGGCGATGTCCTCTACGAAATCGCCTGCCTGAATCGTTATCCCGATTGACCAGAGAAGACCGGCAAGGAGCGAAGAGCTCTTCGCAAGAGTCGGCGCCGCCAGGGGAACTCTGAGAGAGCTCCGGCCGTCGGAATTGAAGAAGTAGTATCCCGCATACGGGGCAAACGATGCCGGCTGAGACCAGGAGCCGTTGAACGCAAAGATCGGACCCGTGATCACGGGAGCATTGCCAGCCTGAACCGTGCCCCAGGCGACTGCGCCGATGAACGGGTTGGTGATGATGTTCCAGCCTGAGTGGAGTGGGATGTTCACCGCCCCGGTCGAGTCGAGCTCGGCCGTCGGCACCGACCTGTTTATCGTGAGAGGCCCTTTCTGAACCAACCAGAAGGCTCTTCCCGTGGAGAACGTGAAATCCGCTGAACCGTTGTACGCAATGATCCCTCTGCTTTCGTCAGGGTTCCCACTGTCCCAGTAGACCTGCCAGTCAACGTTGTTCGCCCCCGCCAGAACGCTCGTCACCGCCAGGTTGGATGCACCGGGCAGTCCGACGATGCGGTAATCGGCCGGCTGGTATTCCGCGGCGCTTGCGCGGTTTGGATAGCTGATCGTTGTGGTCAGCGTGTATGTCTGCGGGTACCCTGCCTGGGTGGAAAACGACTGGGCGTCCGAGTACGGGCCGTAGCCAGGGGCGAATCTCGCCCGGACCCGCCAGTGGTATGTGGCCCCATTGTTGAGCGGGCCGACCTGAACGGTCGTGTCCGAAAGAACCGAGTCCTCGAACACCATCGAACTAAAGATCGGATCGGTCGAAAGCTGGACGTGATAGGCGCTCGCCCCCTCCTGGCTCTTCCAGAGAAGCACCAGCGTCAGCGGCAGGCCTGTCGCCCCCTGCTGGGGCGAGACCAGGACCGGTGCGGTTGCGCCGGGCACATCCACATTGAACAACACTGCTTCGGACTGGCCTCCTCCCGGTGCTCCATTGGAAACGCTGACATTTCGCGGACCCGTGCCGGCCGAGGCCCCGATGCTCACGCTGACGGTAAGCATCGTATCGCTGTCTACGATGGTGCTGTTGACCGTGATATCCGGGCCCATATTCACGGAGGTCACCCCTGCGATGAATTTCGTCCCGCCCAGGAGCAGATCCAGCGTCTGATCCAGCATGCCGCGCGAGGGTGAGACGCTCGACAGTGAAGGCGCCGGGTTGTTCACCGAGAAGCCGCCCACGATCGAATCCCTCCCGCCTCCCGGAGGCCGGTTGACCAGCAGAACGTCATGCGGGCCGGTGGGCGAGGTCGCGTCAATCCGGATGCTGGCCGTCAGTAGCGTATCACTGTTGACGGTAGCTGTTCTCACGATGATCCCTTCACCGAAGTCAACGGTCGTGACACCGCCCAGGAAGTTCGTCCCCCGCACCAACACATCCATCAGTGCAAGCCTGTCACCCATCGTCGGTTCGATACTCAAGAGCGTTGGAACGGGATTGTTCCCGACCACAAAGCCGTTTCTGAGTGTATCGGCGCCACCACCCGGAGGCGCGTTTCGCACCCAGACGTCGCGCGGACCGAGCGCCGCGGTGCCGGCGATGGTTATTGATGCCGACAGAACGGTGTCGTTCACAACGACCGCGCTGTCGATGGCAATATCCGGTCCCATGTTCACAACGGATACACCCTGGATGAAGTTGCGCCCCTGAAGCGTCACATCAAGACTCTGGAGCTGGTTCCCGTTGGAGGGCTGCAGCGACAGGACATCCGGCAAGGGGTTCTCTATCTGGAAGTCCAAGGAGTCTGAGGCTCCCCCGCCCGGGGCAGTTGTGAACACGTAGATCTTTCTTGTGCCGGTCTCCGCGGTTGTTTCAACGGTGATGTTGACCGTGATCTGGAATGAGGTGTCTACGCGCGTGGAGTTGACGGTAATGCCTGGCCCGAAGTCGACCCAGCTATGGCCGCTGATGAAATTCGCCCCCCGGACCACGACATCCGCAGTCTCCAGCCTGCTGACTGTTGACGGCTCGACGCTCGTGAGCACGGGAACGGGATTCCCGGCCACCCTGAAGCTCAAGGAGTCGGAGAGTCCTCCGCCGGGAACCGGATTCCAGACATAGATTAACCGTTCTCCCACCTGCGCTGCATCACCCACGGTGATGTTCGCGGTCAACTCACTCGAACTCGTCACCGTCACCGAGTTGACAGCAATATCCGTTCGTGGTGAGAGATCGACGCCGGTGAAACCAGGGATGAATCCCGATCCCGTCATGGTGACGTCAAGCGTCTGGAGCCGGGAAGCGCTGTCAGGCTCGATCGACGCCAGAGTCGGCGCGGGGTTCTTCACTGTGAACGTCTTTGAGTTGGAGATTCCCGCACCGGGACTGAACACTGTAACGGCGAAGACCCCTGCAGTATCGAGCTCGCTTCCGGGAATCGTTGCAGTCAGTCTTGTGGTGTTCACGAAGACGGTCTGGAGCCCCAGGGTGTCAATACGTACAATGGACTCGGGCACGAAACTGGAGCCTTCCACGATGAGATCGAGATACGCAGTGCCCACTCTGGCAGTGTCCGGATCAATCCTGGTCAGGATCGCCCCCGGGTTGTTGATGGTAAAGGCATTGGCCAAGGTGTCGCTCCCGCCTCCCGGCGGGGCATTGAGGACACGAACATCCCGCACACCGACGCCCGCCGCGGAATCGACCGTAATGGATGCCGTCAGCTGTGTCGTGGTGTTCACCACGACGGAGTCAACCAGGATGCCGGGTCCCATATCCACCGTGGTGGCACCCGAGATGAAGCCGGTCCCCATGAATACCACCTGCAGCGACTGGAGCCGATTGGCCACCTGCGGTGCGATGTTCGTCACGGTGGGAACCGGGTTGGTCACGACGAACCCGAGGAGAAGCGTATCGGTACCGCCGCCGGGAGGGTTGTTCGTGACGAAGATATTCCTCGGACCCGTCGATGCTGTGTCGGTAATCGTGATGGTTGCCCGCAACCGCGTGGTACTGTCAACCGCAAAGCTGTTGATCGCAATGCCCGGTCCCATGTTGAGAGACGTCAATCCGTTGAAGAAACCTGTTCCTCTCAGGGTGACTTCAAGCGTCTTGAGCCGCGAAGCAGAATCGGGATCGACACTCGTAATCGTTGGTATCGGATTCGTCCCGATGGTGAAGGCAACAAAGTTGGAGGTCCCACCATACGCCCCGGAGTTCGTGACAAAGAGCTGCCTGGGGCCATCCGCGGCCTGCAACGAAATGTTCGCGGTGATCGTCAACATGGTTCGGCTGATGACCGTCGGCGGGGAGAGGGAGATTCCCGAACCGATGATCCCGACCGTGGTGACGCTCTCTTCAAAATTGCTCCCCCTCAGGGTGATGACCAAGGTCTGGCCCCGTACCCCCGTGGGAGGATCAATTGCCGTGATCCGGGGGATGTTCCGAACGGTGAAAGCGGCAGACAACGTTGCCGTTCCCCCGCCGGGGCTACTGTTGACAACGGCAACATCACGCACTCCAAGAGTCGCGGTCGAGTCAACGATAATGCGGGCGAAGATCTCCGTCGAGCTGAGGATCTTGGTCGAATCGATACGCACGTCTCCGCCAAAATCTACCGTGGTGACCCCATCAAAGAACTTCGTTCCTCTGAGCGTGACATCGACTGTGTCCATCCGATCCGCCTCAATCGGGCTGACCGAGGTCAGTGTCGGCACCGGGTTGGTCATGACCACCGTTTGAGATGCCCCCGATTTGCCGGTGGACGAGGTGGCGGTGAAGATCGCTCCGCCGCCCGCTCCCGAGAAGACCATCTCGCCGGTGACATTCGCAACTCCCGAGGAGAAGTCCGAAGACTGGTTCAATACGTTGTTCCCCAGTGAGCCAAGGCCCGATATCGTCCCTGCGAGGTTACTCTGAAGGGTCACGTTGTCGGTGCCGGCATTGAAGCCCGTTCTCGTGTTCCCATAGGCATCTGACGCGGTCAGCGTGTTCACACCGGAGAACGGAACGCCATTGGTCTGAGGAGAATCAAACGAGACAATGAACTTCGCCATCTCTCCGGCAGTGACCGAGACGACCAGGCGATCCGCTCCCCTCGAGCTCAATGTACCGTCGGTGACCGAGATCGTGTCTGTGCGGGCGTTGTAGAGGGTCATGACCCCGTTGCGCCCCGAAGTCGTTGTGGCAACACCGTTGAGAAAACTAATTGTCGTTGGAGAGCCGAAATTCACCGACGATCCAGACGCGTTTGTTACCGTCGGCTGGGTCACAGGGTTCGAGGACGGGACCGCGCCCGAGAACGTCAGTGTCTTGGTCCCGCCGTAGGCCGGGACCGTGTTCCCGGAGCTGTCTTTCGCCGTGATGGTGAGATTCTGTGTCGCCCCAGCAGTCTGCGTCCCGCCGCCCGAAATGACGAGCCTGGTGGCCGCGGCCGGATCAATTCTGACGGTGCCCGAGACCCCGGTCTTCCCGCCGGAGGTGGCGGTGAACCTGCCGGTGTCGGCCACCCCGGTGAACTCCAGCTTCCCGGTCAGGTTTGCGACGCCGGAGACGAAATCCCCGCTCTGATTCAGTACGTTGTTGTTCCCCGATCCCAGACCAGTGATTGTTCCTGCGAGTGTGGTGGTCACCGTGACGTTGTTTGTGACCGCGCTAAAGGTGGTGATGGTATTCCCGTAGGCATCCCGCGCGATGAGAGTATTCGTTCCGGTGAACGGCACCCCGTTTGTCTGAGGAGAAGTGAGCGTGAAATCGAACTTTCCGAGAGGGCCGGGTGATACCGTGACGACGAGGCGGTCGGTCCCCGTCGAGCCGATCGTGCCGTCGGTCACGGACACCGTCGCGGTCTCCACGTTGGTGAGCCGCATCCGGCCGTTCGCACCACTGCTGACAGTGGCAACGCCGTTCGTGAAGGTGATGCTCGTCGCGACTCCAAACGCCCGCGCAATACCGGTTCTATCGGTCACGGTCGGCAGGGAATCGGCGGGTGAAGGATTGGCCCCGGAGAAGGTGAGATTCTTGTTCCCCCCGTAGGTCGTCACAGTGTTCCCGGAATTGTCCTTCGCCGTTATCGTGAGGTTCTGCGTTGCCCCGGCTGTCTGCGTGGCACTTCCGGTGATCACCAGCCGCGTGGCAGCGCCGGAGGTGATCGTCACCGATCCCGAAACCCCGCTCTTCCCGCCGGCCGAGGTGGCCGTGAATGTCCCCGTCCCCGTCGCACCCGTGTAGACCATCTTGTTGGTGAGATTGGCAACCCCCGAAGAGAAGTCGGCCGCCTGATTCAAGACGTTGTTCCCTCCCGAGCCCAGCCCGGTTATCGTCCCTCCCAGCGCGGAGGTCACCGTAACGGCATCCAAAGCCGCGTTAAAGTCTGTCACCGTGTTTCCGTACGGGTCTTCCGCGGTGATGGTGTTCACACCGACAAAAGGTGCTCCGCTTGTCTGGGGTGTTGAGAGGGCTACGTCGAATCGTGCAAGCGGCGCCGGCGATACCGTCACGGAAAGCCGGTCGCTCCCGAAAGCGCCGATCGTTCCATCACTCACGGAGACGTTGACCGCCTCCGCGTTGTAGAGCATCATGACACCATTCTGGCCGCTGGAGACTGTTGCCACACCGTTGGTAAACGTGATGACCGTGGACTGCCCAAAGTTGACAGCGACTCCGTTCTTGTTCTCTACCGTGGGGTTGAACCCGGGGTCGGGAGGCGGGTTTGCGCCCGAGAAGACCAGCGATTTGTCCCCGGTGTAAGAACCAACCGTGTTGTTGGAGGCATCCTTGGCGGTGATGGTGAGATTCTGGGAAGTTCCGGCCACCTGCGTGCCGCTTCCCGTAATGACAAGGCGTGTGGCGCCGCTCGAGACGATGGTCACATTCCCGGAGGTGCCGGATTTCCCGCTCCCCGAGGTGGCCGTAAATGTCCCCGTCCCCGTCGTGCCGGTGTAGGTGAGGCTGCCGGCAAGATCCGCCACGCCGGAGACAAAATCCGTCGAGCGGTTAAGAACATTGTTGCTCCCCGAACCGAGACCGCTGATCGTTCCGCTGAGCGAGGTGCTCAGGGTGACGTTGTCCGACGAAGCATTGAAGGATGTGACGGTGTTTCCCCAGCTGTCCTGGGCCGCCAGCGTATCTGTCCCTGTGAACGGAGCGCCGTTTGTCTGAGGCGAAGTCAGAGTGAGCCCAAACTTGTCCAGAGGCCCAGCGGACACGGTGACGGTGAGACGGTCAGAACCCGTTGCGCCTATCGATCCGTCCGTTACCGACACAACGGCAGTCTGCGCCCTGTAGAGCTGCATGACGCCGTTTTGCCCGGAGGAGACCGACGCTACCCCATTGGTGAAGGTGATGGAAGTGCTTGCACCAAAGTTGCGCCAGACCCCGTTCGACTGGTTCACCCTCGGCTGCGTGACCGGTGCTGTGGAAGGATCGGCGCCTGAGAAGATGAGACTCTTGGTCCCTCCGTAGGAGGTGGCGGTGTTCCCAGCAGCATCTTTGGCTGTCAGGGTCAAGTTCTGCTGTGTCCCGGCTGTCTGGGTCGAGCTGCCGGTGATGACGAGCTTGGTCGCCGGTCCCGCATTCACCGTGATGACTCCCGACGGGGTCACGACGAGGGATGCCGCGGTGGCCCTGATACGGGCGGACCCGACCAGACGGGCGTTGAATTTCGCACTCTTGTTGTCCCCGCTCGGCGTCAGATCTCCCTCGGCAACACCTCCCGTCTTGTCCTGGATTGACCAGCTAGCCGCCACGTTTGAGACGAAGTTATCGGACGCATCCCGGGTCACGGCATAGACAATGATGGAATCGCCAGAGCTGAGGCTCTGCGCCGGCACAACGGTGCCGCTCCCATCGGCCGCGGTTTCCACCCGGATCTTTGTGGCAGCGCCGGTCGTGACAGTCAATGTCCCGGAGTTGACCGCGCTGAGTCCCCCCGAGGTCGCGCGCATCTGGGCTGTTCCCGTTGCATTGCCCGTGAAGACCGCGCTCCTGTTGTCTCCGGCCGGGGCAAGGTCTCCCTGCAGAACACCGCCTGTCACATTTTGAAGCAACCATGTGGCGGCGGTATTTGCCACGAAATTGTCCGATACATCCCTGGTAATCGCATATCCGGTCACCGATGTCCCCGAGGGGACGGACTGGGCGGGGACGAGTGTTCCGCTCCCGTTAGCGGCTGTTTCGACCCGAATCTTGGTTGCCGTCCCGGCATTGATCTGGACCGAACCGGATATTCCGGTCTTTGTCGTGCTGGAGGTGGCAGTAAATGTCCCGCTCCCCACGGTCCCCGTGTAGACCAGTTTTCCGGTCAGATTTGCGATGCCGGAGGCAAAATCTCCTGCCTGATTCAAGACGTTGTTGTTCCCCGACCCGAGTCCCGTGATCGTTCCCGGAAGGGTAGTGGTAAGGGTAACGGCGTCAGCGGAGGCGTTGAAGCCGGTGACGGTGTTCCCCCACGTATCGAGTGCGGTCAGGGAGTTTGTCCCGGTGAAAGTGGCTGCGTTGGCCTGTGGCGAGGAGAGGGAAAACTGGAACCTCTCCAGGCTCCCAGGCGACACTGTCACTGTGAATGAGTCCGATCCGATAGACCCGTCGTTCTGATCAGCAACAGTGATGGAGGCCGTCTGGGCCCGGTAGAGAGTCATCACTCCGTTGTTCGACCCCGTCACCGTCGCCAGGCCGTTGGAGAACTGGATCATTGTCCCCGAACCGAAGCTCACCGCACTCCCGAAGCGGTTTGTGACTGTGGGAGATGTGGCTGGGGCCGGCGAGGGGTCGGCTCCCGAAAAGATGAGTGTCTTGAAACCAGTGTATGAGGCTGCGGGCGACCCCGAGCTGTCGGCTCGAATCGTCAGGTTCTGGGTAGTTCCCGCAGTCTGAGAGCTGGAACCGAGAATGACGAATTTCGTCGGCTGCCCGAACGCGCTACCGCCGACCAGCAGCAGAAGCTGCAGCCCGAGGGCGAGACGTGCAAGGGAATGGAGTGTATTCATCAACTTGCGTTGAGGCGGGCAGATCCCACAGGCATTCGAAGAGACGACTCTCATTGCTTTCTCCCCCGCAGAAAAGCCCGGAATGACTCCGAAGACATTGGAGCAACGAAGCCGCATCCGGACATCACAAGCTCGAGATGTGTCAGGCCTGAGTGAATGGGAAGCGGGCTAATCCCGCCATAATAGTACGAAGAAAACGCACTTCTGTCAAGAAACTCCCACTTGCCGAGACCCGTCAACGCCACCCTACTCTCCTCCACCGCGATTCTCTTCGGAGGCCGGACTCTCGGATGAGGGCGACTTCAGCGCCTCGTGCACCACGAGACCCAGCTCTGCAAGAGACGCGTATCGTACTCCCTGGATGATTCTCCAGACATCATCCTTGTGCAGATTCAGTTGCTCCCCAAGTACCGCCGCATCTTCGTAGGATGCTTCCCTCATTGCCCCCCCTGAACTCTACAGGATCAACCGGATCAGTGTGAACGGACTCTGTGGAAGAATCGATCCGGGCCAGGAATCCACCAGCATGCATTGCGAACGATCCAGACTCCGGGAAGCGGATCCTTCGCCTTCTTGAGTGCTCTTGTGGACGATAGAAGATATGAATCAGTTGTGGTAATATACGCGGTTTGAGGAAAGTCGCTGTGTTCCAGGACACATGGCGTTCTGAGGTTTGGTGAGTGTTGACCGTTTCGCTTCGAAAAGCCGAGGCTGCCTCCCCGAATCATCTCTTCTTATTATAGGTTCCGTCAAAGACACGGGACCAGGAGTCTCCCCCGTCGCTGGAAACATCCCACACCTGGCGGACGTCTCCAGACTCCAGCGGTGTCCAGGTTATCCTGTCAATGACCTCGGCACCCTTCCTCGCTCCGCTCAGCACCATGCTCCCGGCGGTGAACTCCCCATCGAGCAGAAGGAATCCGCCGCGATCATCCACCCAGGTCTGATGCCATCGCTCTCCGCTGCTGTCATACGCGTTCAGACTCATGCCAACCATCCCTCCGTCTCCGGTCCACCGTTCCATCACCCCCCATCCGCTTAGCATGGACGTAATGACGTTCGTCCCGACGTGTTTCCCGGTCGGGTCGACCACATCCCACTCCCCCAGCCAGAAGTCGAACTGCCGGGCCTCGGCCGGAGGCTCCGGTCTCCTGGTCGCGGCGGAATCAAGTGACTCCTGCCCGGAGGCCGGATTCACGGAGAGAAGGAGAAGCCAGACTGCAGCAGGCAGATGAGCAGGAACGCTTCGTTGGAGCGACATAGCGCCTCCTGTTGTGCGGGTGACGGAAATGGATCGGAAGAGTATCAGGCTGCTCTAGGCGGCAGAGGTGAGACGTCGAAAGACATGCTGGCGGAACGACCGGCTCAATGTCAGGCGGGTGCCGTCAAGGAGGAGAACGGCGTAATCACCGTAGGACAACGGTTGCATCTCCCGTATCCGGTCGATGTTGACAATCGTCGACCGGTGAATGCGAATGAACCTCTGGACCGGAAGCACGGTCTCCAATCGAGAGATCCTGTCGCGCATCATATGCTTCTTCCCGTTTGTGTGGAGACGAACATAGTCTCCCTGTGCCTCGATCCAGTCTATGTCCTCAGACCGGAGGAAGGATATGCGTCCCCCGCTCTTCACCAGGAGGCGAGGCAGGCTGCTCATCGCTGAGGATGGTTCGCTTGAGGAGATAAGGCTTCTCATCCCTTGTGGTCCTGAGGCAGAACGACGATACCGGAGGCTCGTAGAAGATCCCTCCACCTGTCTACAGTACGGAGAGAGCACCCAGAAGTTGCAGCAAGTTGCACCAGGAACGGGGATCATTCCCCCCCGAACCGCCTGAATGCATAGCCCCGGTCTTTCAGTTCAGAGATGAGGTCCTCCAGGTGCAGATAGAATTTGTCCGTTCGGCGCGGGTCGGTCCCGATATGCATCAGGAGAATGACGCCGTTCAACCCTGTCGGGGACAGCTCCTCAAAGCGGAGAATTGATGCAAAGATCTGAGCACTGCTCCGGTACCGGTCTCCCATGGTCGGGATGGTGTAGTCGGCATTCGAGCGCGTGCCGGGGGTGAAACTGACAAGGGTCAATCCCAGGTCCGCGCACCAGCTGCTAATCGTGGCGTTGTACCACTCGTACGGCGGCATGAAGTACCGACCCGAGGTGGCCGCGATACCCCGGCGGTGCATGGCCTCGAAATTGTCTCTGAGATCCTCCTCAAACCCGTCACGGGTAACGAGGAGCGAGTCCCGGCTGTCCCAGTCAGCGTAGAGGATGTGCTTCCCCGAATGCGCACCCAGATAGTGGCCATCCTCTCGGAGCGCAATCACGAGCGGAGCATGGGCAGTGTCTCTGTAGAAATCTCCCGTAAAAAAGAAGGATGCTTTCGCATCCGCCTCCCCGAGTACCCTCCGGATGATCTCACCTCCCTCTGCGAATTCATGGCCTGTGAACGCGAGGTAGACCTCTGGCCTGGAGGTGTCCATCCTGGTAATTCCCCCCAGAATCTTCGAGCAGTTCCGCAAGGGTGACTGCTGCACCCCTTCCGCTTCCAGTGAGGAGAGGTAGTAGGTGAGACTCGCCGTCCCGTCCATTGTCGGTTCGTTGGTGGAGTAGTCCCCCCAGTCATCGTGGTAGACCGCAAGGTCAGACTGGAAATCACGAAACGGATCCTCCCGGGTGAGGTGAATCCCCTTCAGCGAGCGGAAGATCGAGCCGTAGACAGGGCCGTCCACCAATCCCCCTTCGATGTCGTAGCCGTGGAGGTGGCTGAAGGCAGAGTGCGGGTCCTTCGGAGAGGTGCCTCCCCGAGGCATTCCCACGATCATGCTCGTTCCCCACGGATTGCACCCGAAGAGCCAATCCCGGAGCATCGCCTCCATGAGATGATAGGGAGTGCCCTCGGCCGGCGAGGAGGTGAGACGAAGTTGTGTCAGCATCGCACTTACCAGGTTGTTGGAGCACCATATGAACGGCACTCCGAAACAGAACGCGTTGCGAGAACCACGCTCGTGAACCCGCCGGATCCCTTCCATGAGAAACCCCCTGAAGGTCTCCCTTGTTTCCCTCTCTTCTGAGGCTGAGAGATACGCGTGGCCGAGATTGACGAACGGGTACCACTGGTAGTGGCGCGCGGTGCTGGCGCCCATCCAGGGGGTCACCGGTTCACGCTTCCCGTACTCAACAGCCGCCAGCATGTATCCGGCGTCATCGGTCAATTGGTGGAGGAGGAGAGCGGCCAGCTCCATGTCGTCGACCCAGTTCTCTTCCTCGTAGAAGTAGGGCGCCAGACAGGGAGCCGTCTGGCAGACTCCGGGGTGCTGCTTGCCGAATTGGAACGCCGTCTCAGCTTTCTCTGTCAGCTCAGGGATGATTTCCGGATAGTGGTCCCTCATGGTGAGGGCAGCAAGGGCGAACGCCGATGCGAACTTCCCGGCTGTGGAGGCGATCCCGGTCGTTCTGTTCTTGTGTTCATAGATGCCCTGCGGCTCCCCGGTGCAGACGTAGACGGGACGGCCGGCGCCAACCCCATAGTCGACCGTGTCCTCGGTGGGAAGCCTGAAACCACGATGGTCCCGGTCGTCCGCAACCTGATTGAACATCACCCCCGGTCGGGGATGCATCTTCAGCAGCCAGTCAATTCCCCATTTTGCCTCGTCGACAATGTCAGGGATCCCATTCGAGCGGGAGCGTCCGTCCGCGTCAAAGCGGTCAGAGAAGACGCTCGGGTTCTGTCGGTAGGCATGGAGCATCTGCACGACAGCGTGTGCCGAGGTCGTGACATACTGGAGATAGTCAGAGGCATCATGCCACCCCCCGCGGACATCGATGAATGAGGAATCACCTGCAGGATGATAGATCATGTACCCGTCACGCGTGTGGCATGAATCATCCAGGAAGGGATTGTACCCGCACCGCTGTTGCCGCATGTACTGCAAGAGAACATCGGCTGTTCCTGCATAGACATCGTCCATCACCCGGAACGGCGGCGACTCAGTCTCTCCGAGCCGGATCACGTAGGCGCCCGGTGCGGCAAAGCCGGAGAAGTCAAGACGATAGGTGGAGTGAAATGGTCCGTAAGGACCAAATGGTAGAAGCGTATCAGATCTCCAGACGCGCTGGCCGGTGAGCCTGTCCAGGAGCTCAAAGGACTCTGCGGCCAGCGAGGTGTCCTTGCTCACCAGGACGGCGATCTTCTTCCCGTTCGGGAGATAGCCGAGTTGGTTCACCCGGATCCAGCTCTCCCCGTGAGCGGATTGCACCAGCGCCAGCAGGAGTGCGATGATCAGGATCTTCATGGCAGACGCAGAAGGGTTGTGCCCCTCTGGGGGATGATGTATATTCTCTGACACGAGACCATCCATGAGCACAGACCCGCAGAACGTTCCGTCACTCGGCAGCGAGTACCCCATCTCGGAGGAACAGACCGGACGGTACTAGCGTGAAGGTCACATCCTCCTTCGGGGAGTTGCCTCCCCGGATGACGCCAGGAGTTTCCTCCCCTCCATCGACCGTGCCCTCCAGGAGATTGCAACCAGGCAAGACTCCCAGGGCCGCATCGAGGAGTACAGCGCTTTGTTCCAGCAGGTCACCAATGTCTGGAGGATGGACGAAACGGCAAAACGGTTCGTCCTTGCACGGCGTTTCGCGAAGATCGCCGCAGATCTCATGGGCGTTGACGGTGTACGTCTCTATCACGACCAGGCTCTCTATAAACCCGCCGGGGGAAGAGGAACCCCCTGGCACCAGGATCACTTCTACTGGCCGCTCGACACGCGGCACACGATCACCATGTGGATGCCGCTACAGGATCTGACCAGGGAAATGGGCACCATGATCTTTGCCGGCGGTTCCCACAGGGAAGGGCTGCTGGTGAGCGGTTCACTATCGGAGGAATCTCACAGGAGGTTCCAGGAGATCATCTCCGAACACGGCTACCCTCTCCAGAGCTATGACCTCGCAGCCGGAGACGCCACGTTTCATGCAGGCTGGTCGGTACACGCGACCCATCCCAACCGGAGCGATCTGGTGCGCAAGGTGATGACCATTATCTACTATGCTGACGGCACACGGATTCTGGAGCCGGAGACGGATTTCAGGAAGGTGGATATGGAGGTCTTTCACCCGGGGCAGAAACCCGGCGATCTTGCAGCCAGCCCGCTGACCCCCCTCCTCTTCAAGAGATCCTGACTGGCCCCTCTCCCCCCTGCACCCACCACCCGGCATCCGTACGGGGGGACCCGCCCGTCGGCACCTCAGAAAAATAGCAGGAAAATCGACTTCGTCAACCCAATGAGTCACCCTGACAACCCCCCGGTCAAGAATATCGGAAGGCGACGCCGGGGGAGTTGCGGCTTCCATTTCCAGAAAAAAATGAATATCTTTGGGCGATCTAAGATCCAGAAAAGGGTCCTGCCAGGATGACACCCCGAGACCGGTGGCTCGCACTCTTTGCCGGTGAGAAGCCGGACCGGATCCCGACTGATTACTGGGCCACCGATGAGGTCACCGAGAGGCTTCTCCGGGAGCTTCGCTGCAGCGACCTCGAGGAGCTTTACACCAAACTCCATATTGACGGTCTCCTCAACATCAGTCCGCCGCGGACGGTCACACACCATCCAGACGACCCCGAAGCCGATATCTGGGGAGTGAGGACCACGATGGTCGACTACGGCGGGGGGGTCTACAAGGAGTTTGCAAACCACCCGCTTGCCGGCATGGAGACGGTCGAAGAAATCCATGATTTCAAGTGGCCCCGTGCGGAGGACCACGACTACGAGCAGTATAGGAAGGCCGTGGCCGAGGCCTCGCACCACCGTGTTGTCCGCTCGGGGGAATTCGAGCCGTTTCTCATCTACTGCGCCATGCGGGGCATGGAAGAGGCGATGATGGATCTCATTGGCGAACCCGAAATCCTCCGGGCGGGTCTGGACCATATTTTTCAGTACTACTACGAACTCAATGAGAGGACCTTCGAGCTCGGCAGGGGGAGAATAGACCTCATGTACGTCGCGGAGGACCTGGGAGGGCAGAGCTCGCTCCTCTTCTCCCTCGAGCACATACGGGAGTACCTTCTTCCCAATCAGAGACGGATGGCCGACCTTGCCCGCAGCCACGGCATTCACGTCTTCTACCACACCGATGGCGCCGCGCGAGACGTCATACCGGATCTCATCAGCGTCACGGGGATCGAAATCCTGAACCCCATCCAGTGGCGCTGTCCCGGAATGGAGCGGGAGGGCCTTGTGCGTGATTTCGGCGAGAAGGTCATCTTCCACGGCGCGATGGACAACCAGCAGACACTCCCCTTCGGAACGGTTGAGGATGTCCGAAAAGAGGTTCTGGAGAACATCCAAATTTTCGCGCCCGCCCGCTGGATATGCGCACCCTGTCACAATCTTCAGCCCGTCACGCCGACGGAGAACATCGTCGCGCTGTATGAGACCATCCACGAGAACGGACGACTGTAGCCCAATGCACTTACTCACACATCCGGGAGGCGATCACCCATGGCAGATCTGAAACAACTCTACGAAGCAATCCTGGTCGGGAACAACAAACTGGCCCGGGAGATCACGGAGAAGGCTCTTGCGGAAAACGAAGACCCGCAGAACCTCGTCCAGAAGTACATGATCCCGGCAATGGACGAAGTGGGTAGACGGTACGAAGCGAACGAGTATTTCGTTCCCGAGCTGCTCATTGCGGCCCGCGCCATGAAGGCCTCCCTTGAGTTGATACGCCCCCTCCTCATCGAACGGGGGGCCGAGCCGGCAGGAAGGGTGGTCATCGGAACCGTCAAGGGCGACCTGCACGACATAGGAAAGAACCTCGTTGCCGCAATGCTCGAGGGGGCCGGTTTTGAGGTCATCGATCTGGGTGTGGACGTCCCGCCCGACAAGTTCATCAGCGCGGTGAAGGAAGGCAATGCCACGCTGGTCGCAATGTCGGCTCTGCTCACCACCACCATGAACACGATGAAGACCACCGTGGAAGCATTCATGTCCTCCGGGGTGCGGGGGAAGGTGAAGATCATGATCGGCGGAGCCCCCGTCACGCAGAAGTACGCCGACGAGATCGGTGCCGACGGGTACAGCAGTAATGCCAACGGTGCCGTGGCCCTCGCGCGGAAGCTGGTAGCCGCGTAGGCCGCCCGGTCAGACATCGCTTAACGACCATGAACAGTCTCATCCAAGAGTTGGTTGCCTCCGCCCCGGTTGTCCTCGACGGCGGATGGGGGACGCTGCTCCAGGCGCGGGGTCTCGGCACGGGCGAATGCCCGGATGCGTGGAACATCGAGCGGCCTGAGAGCGTACAGACAATTGCCTCACTCTACGTGGCGGCCGGGAGCGCGATCATCCTCACGAACACCTTCCGCGCCAACAGAATCGCGCTGGAGGGACAGGGGCTGGACGGGAAGATCCGGGAGATCAACCATGCCGGTGTGGAGCTCTCGCGGGCTGCAGCCGGCAACAGCGCGAAGGTTTTCGCCTCGATCGGCCCCACCGGAAAGATGCTCATGGCGGGTGACGTCACCGAAGAACGCCTGGCGGAGGTCTTTCGGGAGCAGGCGGAGCTGCTCGCTGAGGCGGGGCCTGATGCTCTCGTTCTGGAGACGATGAGCGACCTCACAGAGGCGAGGATTGCCCTCACCGTCGCGAAGGCCACGGGGCTCCCAGTCGTCGTGAGCATGGTTTTTGACTCGGGCAAGGAGAGAGACCGGACGATGATGGGGGCGACGCCAGAGCAGGTTGCCAAGGAGCTGACGCTTGCGGGAGCCGACGTGATCGGCGCGAACTGCGGCGTCGGCATCGAATCCTATGTCCCGGTCTGTGCCCGGTTGAGGGCCGCCACCGATCACCCTGTCTGGATCAAGCCCAATGCGGGTCTCCCGGAGATGGTCGGCGGGAATCCCATCTACACAACAGCACCCGAGGAATTCGCCCGACACGGTCCAGCGCTCATCAAGGCGGGAGCATCCTTCATCGGTGGATGTTGCGGCACGACACCGGATTTCGTCAGGGCCCTCCTGGAAGCACTCGGGAAGACCCCCTCGGCATGATCCAGCAGCCCGACAGGTCCCTGCCGGAGGATCGCGACAGCCGGACGCGGTTGAAACTGAAGCTCATCAGCTGCGAGGTGCTCTACAGGGAGATCTGCTTCGCCGTCTCACGTTCCCCCCACCAGGTTGACCTCGAGTTCCTTCCCAAGGGGCTTCACGATATTGGCTGCGCCGGGATGCGCGGTCGCCTCCAGACCGCCATCGACCAGGTGAATACGACGCAGTACGATGCCCTCCTCCTCGGATACGGTCTCTGCAACTACGGCATTACCGGCCTTTCGTGCAGGGACATCCCCCTCGTTGTTCCGCGCGCGCATGATTGCATGACGCTCTTCTTCGGAGACAAGAGCAAATACATGGAGTACTTCGAGAAGAACCCCGGCACCTATTTTCTCACATCGGGATGGCTGGAGCGGGGTGAGGCGACCGGAGAGCTGCGGCAACTCTCGATCCAGCACGAGACGGGTATGGATCTCTCCTACGAGGCCCTCGTGGAACGGTACGGCGAAGACAACGCCCGCTACCTCTACGATCAACTCTGTGATCAGACGAGGCACTATTCGAGAATCACCTTCCTCGAGATGGGCGTTGAGCCCGATGATCGGTTCCAGCGACAGGCGCGGGAGAAGGCTGGGTCGCACAACTGGTCCTTCGAGTCAATCCGCGGGGATATGCGGCTGATACTCAACCTCGTAGACGGGAAATGGGACGAGGAGGATTTCCTCGTCCTCCGTCCTGGAGAGAAGGTGGCCGTCTCACATGACGGGTCGATCATCGCCGCGCAGGAGGGCGAGGCGTGACCGGCCCCGTTCACATACGACTGCACCCCCAGGGAACGGAGCTCGATGTCGAGAGGGGAACGCCGCTCCAGGACATTCTCTTCCCGCACGGTGTGGAGTTTCCCTGCGGGGGTCGCGGGAGGTGCAAGGGATGCCGGGTGCGGCTGCTTGAGGGAGCCCTCCCGGTGACAGATGCACAGGAGCGGATGCTGACGGCCGAAGAGATCAGTGCGGGCTGGCGGCTCTCCTGCCAGTGCTCGGCGGAGGGGGACATCACCATTGAGCTTGCCCAGTGGGAAGCATCCATCCTCACAGACCACACCACGTTCGACTTTCACCCTCGCGAGGGACTGGCAATCGCCGTTGACCTGGGGACCACCACGATCGTTGCCCAGCTGCTGGAGCTGAGCACGGCCACGGTTCTGGCTGTCCGGACGGGACTCAACCCACAGGCACGGTTCGGGGCAGATGTTATGAGCCGGGTCAGTTTTGCGGTCGAGGAGGGAGGACACGCCAGGCTCGTCGAGGCCGTCCGGGGACACATCGGGAAGATGGTCGACGAGCTCCTGGAGGCCGCCGGGTCCGACCCCCGTGATGTCGTCGATGTGGTTCTTGTCGGCAATTCTGTCATGCATCATCTCTTCTGCGATCTGGACCTCTCGCCGCTCGCGCACTATCCGTTCGAATCATCCACGCTGGGAGAACAGGAGTTGCGTGGAACAGATCTGGGCTGGACCTCCCTGGAGAGCTCTCGCATCCGTTTTCTCCCCTGCATTGGCGGGTACGTGGGGAGCGACATCCTGGCAGGGGTCATTGCCACAGGCATGCACAAAAGCAGAGAGATCGTCGCCCTTGTGGATCTCGGTACCAACGGGGAGATCGTCCTGGGCAACAGGGATCGGTTGCTCTGTTCCTCCACCGCGGCGGGGCCGGCCTTTGAGGGAGCCAGGATATTCATGGGGATGCGTGCATCCACGGGGGCCATATCAGAAGTCCATGTCGAGGAGGGCAAGCTGACCTGCCACGTTCTGGGGAACGTCTCCCCCAAGGGTATCTGTGGAAGCGGGCTGGTCGATGCCGTCGCGGCCTGCCTGGAGCTGGGTCTCATCCAGAGCAACGGCCGCCTGTCACAGAAGACCGGCTACCTGACGCTCTGCCCACCCGTCCGTCTTTCGCAGACGGACGTCCGCGAGCTACAGCTCGCGAAAGGAGCCATCGCCGCCGGCATCCGTATCCTGCTGGATGAGTGGGGGCTGAAAAGGGAGGACCTGAGCACCATCTACCTTGCAGGCGCGTTCGGCAACTACATCAACATCGCCAGTGCCGAACGGATAGGACTCATACCATTCCCCGAAGAGATGGTGGAAGCCTCCGGGAACACCGCCCTGCTCGGAGGGAAGATGAGCCTCTTTGCCGGCGACGATGAATTCAGGCAGCTCGCCACATCGATAGAGCACATTTCCCTCCACGCCCACCCCCGGTTCCAGGATATCTACGTGGAGGAGATGACGTTCCCGGCACAAGGCACGACCGGCTGAGAGATAGAGAGCAGAAGTAGGGAGGATCCCGCGCCATGGGTATGTTTTCGCAGACCGTCATGAACTCACCACGGCCGATACCGATGCCGATCCTTGTCTTCCCCGGCGGACCCCTGACCGGGAAGTCTGTCCGCGAGATCGTGTCGAACGCAGCGGCGCAATTCGAGGCCCAGCGGGCCCTCCACGAGGAATTCCGGACGAACGTGGTCATGTCCGCAATGGACCTGAGTGTGGAAGCGGAGGAGTTCGGAAGCGACATCAGGTTTTCCGACCACGAGGTCCCGACGGTGATCGGGAGGCTTGTGCGTGATCCGGAGGAGGTACGCGCCCTCGAGGTCCCCGGCATCGGGAACAAACGGACGGACGTCTATCTGGAAACCGTCCGGCTCCTCGCGGGGCTGCCGGACAAACCCCTTGTCGCAGCCGGGTGCATCGGGCCACTCTCACTTGCCGGTCGGCTCTTCGGCGTGAGCGAGGCACTCCTGGCCACATCAACGGACCCGGACATCATAACCGAGTTGCTCCAGAAAACCACAGAGTTCATCCTCGCCTACGCCCTTGCCCTGAAGTCCGCGGGAGCGCAGATGTTGATCATGGCGGAACCCACCGCCGGCCTCCTCTCCCCCCGCTCCACGCTGCAGTTCTCATCGGTCCATATCCGACAAATCGGAGAGGCGGTGCAGGACGAGGACTTTGACCTCATCCTGCACAACTGCGGCGCCCGAATCGCACACCTCCCTGCCACCCTCGAGGCGGGTTCGCGCGTTGTTCATTTCGGGAGACCGATGGATATCGCACAGGCCCTCGAGGGCACTCCCGAGGGGATTATCCTCTGCGGTAACCTTGATCCGGCCGAGATCTTCTGCAACGCCACGCCGGATGCCGTCGCAGCGCAAACCTCCGCATTGATGGACGCCACACAGACGCACAGGAACTTCGTCCCTTCCTCAGGCTGCGACATTCCTGCGCACGCTCCCATGGAGAACCTGGAATCCTTCTTCTCCACCGTGGAGAGGGCGACGGCGTAGCAGACTGAACAATCCAGCACCTCCGGCCGTTTCCTCAATGAAACAAGGTTTGACTCATATCTGATTTTTCGTATGTTGGGTAATATACCTCCACCCGAACCACCTAGCAATCCCGAACCGATGGCAACAAGCGACGTCAACCTGGCAAGTGTGCAAAGGTACGTCACAGACCTCTTCAACGGAAAGCTCCCCGCATGGGCGGTCTATCACAACCTGGACCACACGGAGGAAACCGTCAACGCCGCGCGGGAAATTGGCAAGGCCTCCGGTCTCTCGAGACCGGAGATGGAGATCGTGGAACTGGCAGCCTGGTTGCACGATGTGGGCTACGTCGACGGCCCGGAAGAACACGAGGAGCGAAGCGCAGCAATCGCACACGGTCTTCTCAGTGAAAACGGGTACCCGCAGGAGAAAATCCACACCGTGCAGGCATGTATCAGAGCCACCGCCGTGCCGCAGAAGCCGATGAACCTGCTGGAGCAGATACTGTGCGACGCAGACATCATTCACGTCGGAAAGAAACGGTTCTTCGATCGGAGTGAACTCCTCCGATCAGAGATGGAGATGCGGCAGGGGCAGCCGTTCACCGATCTGGAATGGCTCAACTACAACATTGAGTTTGTGACACGACACAGCTTCCACACGAGGTATGCTCAGGAAGAGTTCTCGGCGCGACGCGCGAAGAACCTCGTGGTCCTGCAGGAGCGTTTCCGCAAGGCATCGCAGCAGGCGAAGACCACGTCGAAGAAGCAGGAGAAGGCGAATATACCGGAGCGCGGGATAGAAACCATGTTCCGCGTCGTCCCCAGGAACCATCTCGATCTCTCCGCCCTGGCGGATCACAAGGCAAACATCATGATCAGCACGAACGCGCTGATCCTCTCGCTCGCCGTGGGCTTCCTCATGAGCAAACTGGACACAAATCCACACCTGATTCTCCCGACCTTCATTCTCCTCGGAACCTGCTGCAGCGCGCTCGTCCTGGCCATTCTCGCCACGAGGCCCCAGGTCACCTCGGGAACGTTCACCAGAGAGGATATCAGACAAAAGAAGACGAACCTTCTCTTCTTCGGAAACTTCCACAGATCCTCGCTGGAGGATTTCGACTGGGGGATGAAGGAGATGATGAGGGACCGGGAGTACCTCTACGGCAGCATGATCAAGGACCTCTATTTTCTGGGAAAGGTTCTGGGCGTTAAGTACCGGTACCTCCGGATCTGCTACACCGTCTTCATGTATGGATTGATCGTCTCCATTGTCGCCTTCGTCATCACGTTTGCGGTTCTGCCCCCCACGGTCGATTAGCCCGGACCATTCTCGCATACTCGGAGCCCTCCAGAGCCCTCGACCTACCACCGTGAACCCTCCAACCTTTATCTCTCTCACCCGGAGTCTGGCCGCATGCGCGGTCATCGCCGCTGCTGCAGGCTGCGGGATCAGCAAACCCTACGTCAGGCCGGAGCTGGCAGCCCGGGCTGCCGGTGCGGTCCCCCCGGAGAGCGTCCACACGTCGCTCTTCCTCATCGGAGATGCAGGAAGACCATCAAACGAGTACCGCGAACCAACCTACATCGCTCTGGAGCAACTTGCCTCGGTGCATCCGGAGAGAAACCTGGTCGTTTTTCTTGGTGACAACATCTACCCGAGTGGCCTCGCGCAACGAGGCGATCAGGAGCGCGAGCAGGCAGAGTGGATTCTCAATGAACAGATCAGCATCCTCACAAACAGCGGCGCACGCGGGATCTTCCTCCCGGGAAACCACGACTGGGGCTACTACGGGGACGAGGGTCTCGCTACAGTCAAGCGCCAACAGGAGTATATCCAGAACCTCGCCATTCCCTCCATCATGTTCCAGCCGGGCGACGGGCACCCGGGACCTGTGATCAATGATGTCGGTGACCACCTCCGGCTCATTGTGCTGGATACGGAGTGGTGGCTGCACGGACAGAGAGAACCCCGGGCGGGAGATGATGGTTGTCCTCTGGTCCCGGAAGAGGATTCGATCCTCACCGCCCTCAGTGAAGCCCTCGAGGCGCCCGCGGAGAGAGTCGTTGCCGTCGTGGCACACCATCCGCCCGAGACGTACGGCAACCACGGCGGTTTCTTCACCTGGAAGGACCACCTCTTTCCTCTGACGCACCTAGAGGACTGGCTCTGGCTTCCCCTGCCGATCCTGGGATCGGTCTACCCACTCTCCAGAAACCTCGGGATATCCCATCAGGACCTTTCCGGCGGTCCCTATAGAAGAATGGTCCAGAGACTGGACAGCGTTCTTGCCCGGCACCCCCCGCTCTTGTTCGCAGCCGGCCATGAACATACGCTTCAGGTGTTGCAGGGCAAACGGCCCTACGCTGTCCTGGTGAGTGGAAGGGGAGCGGCCGACCACGACAATCCGCTTACCACCGCCCCCTCAATGGTCTTTGGCGATGTCCATCCGGGGTTCATGAGGGTGGATCTGCTGGTCGACGGGAGGGTCCGACTCGGGGTCCTCAGGGCAGCAGAGAGAGAAGGGGCGCCTGAAGAGGTCTTCTCCTGCTGGCTTCGGAGGGGTTCGCCGGCACGTCCGGAACAGTAGACTCAGCCCCTCTTCGCCTCCTGAAGGAAGAACGTGTAGTAGGGCTTCTCCTCGGCCATGCGCAGCAGTAGCAAACCCAGCTCGCGAGCGTGATAGTCTCCCCACATTGTAGCCTCGCCTGAGGGAACAGTTCTGCCCTCGGGGACGTAGTCCCAGCCGTTTGGTCTGTGGTAGATGGAATGGAGAATGAGCCCCTGATGCTCGGCATCAGGGCTGAGGTATGGTTCCGAAAACACCGTCTTCGCGACCTTCAGGCCGGCCTGAAGGTACTTCTCCCCCGCATCGTTCTTTCCCTGATTCCTGAGGAAGTTCCCCAGCCGGACAAGCCCCTGACCGGCAATCGCCGCTGCGGAGCTATCCACCGGCTCGAACTGATTGAAGGGATCGGCAGGCCGGTCTGCGTAGCCTTCCATCTTTGAGAGACCCGGAGCTCCTGTGTCCCAGTAGGGCATACCATCGGTGGGTGAGCTCTGGATGTAGTAATCAGCAACGGCTTCCGCGGTCCGGAGGAAATCCGCAAGGAGAGCGTCCCTCTCCCCCGCCCCGTCGAAGGAGGCCGGTGGAAGGGTGGAGAGAAATTCCAGCTCTTCGGCGTACCCGCAGAGGATCCAGGCAAGCCCCCTCGTCCATGTCGAGAATGGGGAGTAGCCCTGCTGCGTGCTCGGGCACCGGTAGGAACCGTCGTTGGTGTTGAAGAGCGACTCGTGAGCAACCCGGCCACGAACATCATAGGCGTCTCTTCCCTCACCGAAGTAGACGTTGTACCGGGCCGTGGATTGAGCATGCTGCACGAGCCGGCCGAGGAGAGAGACCCTTTGATCCCGCTCGCCCATCAGGAGATGCCCCAGCTGGTGAGCGAGGGCCAGCGAACGGAGCGATCTCACCGTATCGGCAAAGAGGGAGTGGGGGCCGTTGAAGGAGTAGATGTACCCCCGGTTCTCTCCCAGAGCGGTCCACCGCGACGCCTGGACAGCTCCGCTCACCTTGAGCGCGAGGATAGTGAACTGCTCCTCCCAGTCGTTCTGCGGTATCCGGCCCTCCCTCATCAGCCGGAGGAGGTTTCCGTAGGTGCTCACGTTGTTGAAGCCGTGATCGTGGACGCCGACATGGCTCACATGAGAAGCCATGGTGGTCACCGTCCCGGCCCGCCCCATTTCCAGGAACTCCTCTTCCCCCGTCGCATCGAACTGGAGTATTGCAGAGCCGAACTGGAAGCCCTGCGTCCACTCCGTCCAGCCACGGGTAGTGTATTTCCCTTTGACCGTGAAGACGGGTGTGCCCCGGGAGGAATCCCATGTGCGCTGGAGCAGACGGATCTTCTCACCGGAGAGCGTGAACATCTTCCGAATCAGCGGAAGGAGAGTCGTCAGATCGGTCCTCGGTTCAATACGTATCATGCAACCCTCTGCTGGTTGTTAGAGCCTGGAGAGGTGGAAGCCTCCATCGATGTAGATCACCGCCCCCGTGGAGTAGGGGAAGGCGCCGGTGAGGAGAGCACCCACAGCTTTCCCGACATCTTCGGCATTTCCCCATCTCTTCTGGGGGACGATGCCTTCAGCCATGAGCTTGTCGTATTTCTCTTTGACGCCGGCGGTCATATCCGTGGCCATGATGCCGGGTCTCAGCTCGTAGACCTGAATCCCCTCCTCGGCCAGCCGGACCGCCCAGAGCTGGTTCACCATGGCGAGGCCGGCCTTCGAGATGGAGTATTCGGCCCTTGAGATCGATGCGGCCGTGGCCGAGATGGAGGTATTGAAGATGATCTTGAAGCCGTCCGGAAGGAGAGGCTTCGGCCGTTGTTCCAGCCAGTACTGGACAACGCTCTGCGTGAGGAAGAAGGGACCTTCGAGATTGATGCGGAGAACCTCTTCAAACGATTCTTCAGTTGTCTTCGTGATGTCCACTCTGGATCGAGGGGCAACCCCCGCGTTGTTCACGAGCGCATCGATTCTTCCGAGGTGCTTCAATGTCTCTTCAACCAGTTTGTACCGGTCACCCCGCGCCCCGATGTCCGCCCGAATCGGGAGGAACTGCTGCTTTCTCTCCAGCCGCCTCTTCTCACAGAGCGTGATCGTCTCTTTCACCGCTGCCGCATTTCCCGCGAAATTGATCACCACCGACATGCCCAGCTCGGCCAGTCGAAGCGCCATGCCACGGCCGAGCCCCCGGCTTGCTCCGGTCACGAGAACGACAGGTATCTCTCTTGTCATGATCGTTGTCCTCTCACTGGTCTCACTCTTGTTTCCTCCCCCGTCAATGGTCCGCCGAGGATGACCCTCGCGCCTCCAGGAGAAGACCGGCACCTCTCACCGCCCTGGCGGGAAAGATCGCACTCTCCGCCAGGCCCCGGTCTCCCGCCTCACGTGCATAGTACTCTTCCGCCACGCCAGAGAAGAATTCGCCCACCATCCCCCTCGGGACAATGTTTACCGTGCATCCGCCAAACCCGGCCCCTGTCAACCGGGACCCCACCGCCCCGTGGCCGCGGGCAACGTGGACCAGCCTGTCAAGCTGCGGGCAGCTGATTTCGAAATCACTCCGACAGCTTTCGTGGGATTCGTTCATGAGATCTGCAAACCGCTGAACGTCTCTCTCCCCCAGAGCATATGCCGCCTCTTCCACACGCTTCGCCTCTGAGAGAACGTGCCTGAATCGATTCCAGATCTTGAACCCCTCTCCAGGCTCCTGGATGACTGTCCCGTCCCGCGTCGTGCAGTACCGGTCGCGAACCTCACCCGGGGAGAGTCCGAGCCGAATCCCTATCTCCCGAAGGGAGAGGGGGTCGGGACCCAGGGCGTCCCGGCCTATCCGGAGCCTCTCTTCGATTGTCCCTGCTCCCTCCTCCTTCTCGAAATCGCTCAGACGGAGGGGCTGAAACTCCCTTCTCACCCGCTGTGAGAGAGCCCTCCGGAGGAGCGCAACAGCGATCGTGCACTCCGCCACACGCAGGTTATACTGGTTTCTTGATTCCCTGCTCTTGGATGCATAAACGAGGCTGTGACAGATAATGACGCTGGCATCTTCGGGCAGTGCAACTGGCGTCACGCGGAGGGGGAAGAATTCCACCTTGAGTGCCTTGCCCGGCTCTCCCAGCAGAGAGACGGCCTGGTCCATCCCCCCACCCTCCGTCCCCGCAAAACGCTCGGCCCGGGCAAGGAGGTCCGCCAGAACGAGACTGTCCGTCTCAACTCCGTGGAGGGCAAGGAGTGCGACGGCAGTCACGACAAGGAGCGCCGAGGAGGAGGAGAGTCCCGCCGAGGGGGGGATGTCACCGTCGAACAGACCCTTGAGCCCCCGGAACCTGGCGGGCTGAAGAACCCTTTCCTCCAGCAGCCCGGAGATTGCCGCCTTGATGTAGTTGCTCCAGTCGCCCCGCGCAGAAGGATCCACCGGCAGCTCTGCTGAGAAGCGCCTTCGCCCGTAGCTGGGATCACGATTGCTGATGTCGACACCGGGTCCCTCCGCGAATGCCAGGAGGATGTCTCTGTCAACCGCCATCGGGAGGACCGGGTAACCGTTGTAGTCGGTATGCTCTCCGATGAGGTTCACCCTCCCCGGCGCCCGCGCCACGCGCACGCTCTCCGCATCAGGATGGAGGGCCTGAAACTCCCGAAGGAGAGTACGCAGCTGCTCTCCCTTCCGCTGGAGGAGTTCCCCTTCATAGAGAGCTGAAAGAGCGCCCTCTCTCTCCCGCTCAAGAACTCCCTCAAACCCATCTTGGCTTGTCATCGATGCCGGACCTCAGACCAGACCGAGGCGTCTGACTATCTCTCTTGTACGGTTCCGGAGGTGGTGGGACGCTCTGGCCATCGCCTCCTCCTGGCCGGTAGTCTCATCTACGAGCGACAGAATCTCCACAAAACCCTCAGGACCCTGGAATCGATCCTTCGAACCCTCAACGGTTCCCACGACCGCGGCGACCGGCTTCCGCATCCTGACCGCCCGCTCCAGAACGCCCGAGAGCGCTTTTCCGAACCGCATCTGCTGGTCGATCTTCCCCTCCCCGGTGATCACCAGATCTGCACTCTGCAGCTGTTGGTCGAACCCGGTCATATCCAGGACGAGATCGATCCCTCTACTCAGGCGTCCGTTGCAGAACGCTACCAGACCGGCCCCCAGTCCGCCGGCTGCTCCACCCCCGGGGAGATCGCGGATATCCATCCCCATCGTCGCATGAACAACATCCGCCAGCCTGCTCAGAGACCCCTCGAGCAGTTCCACATCCGCAGGCGTGGCTCCCTTTTGCGGGCCATAGACCCTTGAGGCACCTGAGGGGCCGAGAAGAGGATTCAGCGCATCGCAGGCCACCGCTACAGAGACTCTCTCAAGCCTTCTGTCACGCCCTGAAAGGTCTATCATGTGGAGCTTCCTGAGCGCCCCCCCGCCACGCACGAGGAGTTCCCCGCCGGCGTCCAGGAGTCTAACCCCGAGGGCCTCTGCCATCCCCGCGCCGCCATCGTTTGTGGCGCTCCCCCCGATGCCGACAAGAATCGAAGAGACCCCTCGCTCCAGGGCCGCCCGGATGAGGTCACCTACGCCGACCGTCGTGGTCACCTTTGGATCTCTGAGCGCAGGCGGCACGAGAGGCAATCCGGCCGCCTGTGCCATCTCAATGATCGCAGCAGACGCGTCACCCGAGAGCCCGTAGCTCGCCTCAACACGCTGTCCGGGAAGGGGCCCCCTCACCTCCGCCTGCACCACCTGACCCCCCAGCGCCGCCACAACGACCTCCACCAGTCCCTCTCCTCCATCTGAGACCGGGTGGATGAGGAGGGTAGCGTCCGGAAGTACCTCCTCCAGGGCTCCCCTCATGGCCCGCGCAGCCTGAACGGCACTCAGCGTCCCCTTGAACGAATCGGGGGCGATGAGGATCGTTTTGCGCTCGCTTATCGTTCAGCCTCCCAGTTTATTCCGGGGACTCTCCACTGGAAGTCCGGGTCGACGTACGGCTCGTCATTCTCGTGGTTCTGCATCAACTCTATTTTCCGCCGCAGATGCTCTCCGAAGTTCCGGTAGTAGATGAATGTCGTCTCACCGACGTCGGACAGGATCATCCATTGCGTCCTGGCAGTCTCCCAGTGGTTCAACAGATCCCTGGCGTTCTGAATCTCGTCCAGGACCATGTCATGCAAGATCTTTCGACATTTCTTCTTCAGGCCCTCATCCCGAGCCTCGAGGTAGTTGTGCACCCCGGCAATCCATGCCGTGACGTTCCGCTGATTCCGGTACCAGCACTTCAGGGCAAACATCCTATCATAGAGATCTTGCGCGACCTCTCCATCCTTCCCCCGTCTGGCCTTCCCCAGCAGCGTTCTGGCAGCTCCCAGCGCCTCTTCCACCTTCGGCATGACGTTCCGGTTGATCAGCTCCAGATGGGTCATAGCGGTCTCCGGCTCGATGAGATCAAACCCGACATCGTACCGGAAATCCACCCGGCATCTGTTGTGCGGAGGCGCGAGGAGGAATTCCTCGTAGTAGGCACGATCCCGTTCGGAGATCTTCTCGATATCGGGGATAATCGGCCTGGTGAGGAGACGGTACCAGACCCCCCAGCCTGAGTAGATCTGGACCGGGACCGGGAAACCACGGTAGGCCTCATCCGAGAGGAGCCAGATGCGGACGAGGTCATCGCCAAGCTCAGCGCCGATCCAGACCCGCGCTTTCTCTCTGAGGTAGGTGTCAAGGTCCAGCTCCCTGTCACGTTGGAAAGCGCGCACGAGCTCTTCGTTGATGTTGAAGGGGGCGAACGACCGCGGAGTGGTTCCGCCCGAGAAGCAGAGACTGGAGACCCCCTGCTCAGCCATGGATTTCAGTTTTTCATGGACCAGCTTCGGGAAGGGAATGCCGATGAGAGGTTCGTGGTTCCAGACCCCACCGGGCCAGAAGTAGAGATCCACTTCAGACCCCTTCGCGCGCAGCTCCTCCATGGGCTTCTTCTCCTGGGGGCCAAACAGATTGAAGAGGGCGGTTCCCGCAACCGCTTTTCGCTCGGGGTAGGTTGGGTGCTTGTACGGAACATCCCAGCCCACCGTGGCCAGTGAGGAGGCCTCGACATCGATGCCGTCCTCCAGCGCGTTCCAGACGTACTCGTGTTCCGCACTGAACGCCTCGAGACGCATGACCGAGCGGAAGGCGGGGTTTATCTTCCTGCCTGCGTCACGCAAAATCCTCTGGAATCGCATCATGTTCTCCGCCGCCGATTCGGCAATCTCTTTGTCCCCCTTCCATTCACGGATGACATACCCCCCTCCGTTTCTTCCGACGTAGAGGGAGCTGGTGTACTCGAAGCCTGCCCCGCTGTCATTGGACCAGATGGCAATGTAGTCCAGCTCGGGAACCTCCCGCATGAGGTTCTCCATCATCTCGGCGTAGTGCTCCTGCACGACGGGGTGGGCAACGGAGAGATTGTATCGCGGGTGCCAGCTTCTGATGGGATGATCCACCCTCGCCCCCCGGAGCATCGGATACCGTGCAAGCAGGGCGTCCGGCACGGATCTTGGCTCGAAGCAGGTTATGCCGGGTCTGAGGCCGTACTTCCTCACGAGCTCCGCGTTCTTCTTGAGGCTGTTCAGATTTGCCTGCAGGTAGTCGTTGTCGTAGAAGCCCTTGTTCAGCCTGCTCGTGACAAACTGGTCCAGGGCCGCGCAGTAGGTGTAGAACCTGTGGAGCACCTCACCCTTCGGTCCCTGCTCAAACGGGAGAGCGAATGCGAGCCCGTTGACTTCAGCGTGAGAGAAGCCAAGCCTGGCAAGATTGCGTATGTGCTCCTCGCGGTCGAAGTTCTGGACCGTTCTGGCGTGCTGGGTCAGGAAGCTGTCGTAGGAGGGACGAAACCTGCGAAAGGCCGGACGGGAGACGC
>Ga0209536_100000760_pt1 | contig 52994 bp, 48 predicted proteins | sample DeeMarSeWOR28_12_FD_187461 | JGI IMG/M metagenome (GOLD analysis project Ga0209536, IMG submission 187461) | Marine sediment microbial communities from White Oak River estuary, North Carolina - WOR-2-8_12 (SPAdes) (version 2) | ecosystem: Environmental > Aquatic > Marine > Intertidal zone >... | reverse complement strand
GACACGCCCGATCGCCTGAAGGAGTTTGAAAAGATACTGGAGGGAACGCTCTATGCGGATGACGCCATGATCGCACCCGTTGACGAGGAGCACCCGTTAAAGGATGAAGATCAGCAGATCGCGGAGGTCGTTCTTATTGAAGGCTCCCGCCTTGCGGGAAGGACTCTCAGCGGAGTCCGATTCGCGGATCGGTACGGTATGATCACGCTGGCCATACACAGAGCGGGCAGGCACCCGGAAAAGTTATACGATGAAATCGGGGATATCCGTCTGAAGGCCGGGGATATCCTGCTGGTTCAGGGACCCCGAGAACAGATCGCCGGTCTCAAAAAAGAAAAAGATTTTCTCGTGCTCGATGCCACGGCGGATCTGCCTTATAGCCGCAAGGCACCGGTGGCCCTGCTCATTATGCTGGGCATCATCGTTTCGGCCGCCGTGGGGTTTCTGCCCATCGCCATCAGCGCGTCGCTCGGAGCGCTGTTGATGATTTTTACCGGATGCCTGGGATGGCGTGATGCCACAAGTGCACTGAATGCGCAGGTCATCCTTATCGTGGTCGCAAGTCTCGCCATCGGGGTTGCGCTGCTCAACACGGGCGGTGCGGATTACTTGGCACAAGTTTTTGTTGCCCTGGTAGGGGACACTTCGCCGGCCTTCGTGATCAGCGGGCTGATGCTTTTGGTGGGCATCCTCACCAACATCGTTTCCAACAACGCAGCAGCGGTCATCGGCACCCCCATCGCTGTTTCAATTGCCGCCCAGATGGGACAGCCGGCCGAACCATTTGTCTTGGCCGTACTCTTCGGGGCCAATATGAGCTATGCCACACCGATGGCCTACAAGACCAACCTGCTCGTCATGAACGCGGGGAATTACACCTTCAACGATTTCCTCCGGATTGGGATGCCGTTGCTTCTAATAATGTGGGTTACGCTTTCCTGGTTGCTTCCGACCCTCTACGGTATAAAATAACACCCGCAATGGGATTAATTGCCAGCGATACTGTCTAAATTTCAACCGTCGTGGTGTACTGGGTTGTACTGTGTACTGGACTGTGTATTGGGGTCGCTGTCCCTGATGCCTGCCTCAATAGCCTCACGAACATAAATACGGATGACATATATTGCGGCTGATCAGTCAGCTGACGGCGTGGCAAAAATCATTTATCAAAGTAAGGATGGAACATCGACGAAAACATTCGATGCCCTGGATTGGTTAGCCCAGTTTGTCACCCACATCCCTAATAAAGGGGAACAAATGGTTCGGTATTACGGATTCTACTCAAATAAATCGCGTGGATTATGCAAAAAAGCCGGCACCGATGATCAGGTTCCGGCCTGGATCGATTCGGATATATCGCAGCAGGCGTTTCGAAAGAATTGGGCGCGGCTGATACAGAAAGTATATCATATGGATTGTTTTATTCTTATTGTTGCACTTTATTTTACAAGCTTCAGGTACGTGTCTTTGCGATTCCTGAATAATTCTATTCCAAATCCCTCTTGATTGCACCAAACAACTTGACCTTTAAATTTAGTTTGTTTGCCGTCCATGTAGGGCAGGGCTATCGTAATGGTTTCTCCAACGGGCAGGGACACGGTGGACTCTATGAACAGGCCGTAGCGACTATAATTTTTGAGTCTGCCTTCGTGTACTCCATGATCTGAAGAAAAGAAAATATGTCCTGAATACGGTTTGCGGGGTTTTAGTCTTTTATCTATATTTTTTTCTCTATCAATTTTTTTCATTTTCGATTTCCGATCCGCTGGTTAAAGATGTCAATTCAAATTTTCCAATATTCTGTCCTTCGTCCGCTCAATAAGAACATGCAATATTCATGCAAATATTTTAACCCAATAAGATAAAAGAAAATGAAAGCTCAAACTAAATAAATTATCGTAATACCAGGGAGTTGAGGCATGCCCCAACGGCAGCGGATACGTCACACAAGACGGATAGGGATTGATAGAATGTCAAAATTCGGCATTCATTACCTGAGATTCGAAATACGTTTTTTCTTGTGCGGTGAACGCACAGACAAGAACTGGGCAATTGAATTTACACAAAAGTCAGGCCTTATCTGACTTTGAAGCCATGCTCCTTTTGCCAATCCGGACCAAATTTTCTTTCACAATAATCTGCTAACCGGTCAAACCAGCGCCACCAGAGACTTTTTCCCTTTTCTCTGGCTTCATAGATATCAGCTAAAAACGTTGTAATATTGGCCATCTCTTCTTTGGGAACAAAGGAAGCCGCGCCGTCTTCGTACGATTTTTTAATGTCTTCAGGGGTCATTGCATAAGCAGTCAACATAACACCGATGACACTTTTCTCGTTACATATTTTCAGTAACTCGTAGCCATGCACGCCCATGATATCAAGGATGGCCATATCAAAATATTGATTTTCAAGGAGCTCTTTAGCCTGCTCGAAAGTTGTGGCTTTTTTTAGAACACACATCGGAAGAAGATCCTCCAATGTATCCAGAACATCCGGCTCATCATCAACCACTAAAATTCGTTTACTTTCCAGCAATTTTTCTCTTTCCATCTAACACCTCGTTGAAATAGATGCCACCAGAGGACAGACTAACTACCTTTAACGTAAAGCATTTTGCACCTAGATCAAGAACATTCAGATTTTAAACTAGTGTCACCGGATGGGTACTAATTAGCCAATTTGGCCATGCAAATCTCTAAATCGCATTGCAGACAACGGTGGGTTTCCTGTTTGACCTGCTCCTCACTGAAACAAAGTTCCACTTCGGAAAATCCTGAAAGTCTCTCGGACAGGGGCAGGGTTGGCGCTTCAATCCTTTTTAACTCCGCAAAACCTTGCTCCCTCTTACCGTTATAGCCGTTTTTTTCATTTCCACACCCCGTATTGGACTCGGCTGCCTTCGACACAAGCTCAAGTCGAATGCGGCTCGTCGCAGGCCGACTCCTCAGTTCAATGACACCGTCCCCTCCCAAAAAGCTGTCGATGGAAGCTGCCGCACGTCGACCGGCCGCAATTGCTTCAATCACCGTAGCCGGGCCATTGGCCGCATCGCCTCCCGCAAAAACGCCGGTCATATCCGTCTGCTGGGTATCTACATCAATCTTGATTAATCCCTTGTCCACCGGCAATGCACTTTGGTCATCCAGGAAGCAAAAGTCTTTGCAAAAGGCCGTTTCGCTGGCTTGGCCGATGGCCAGTATTACCTGATCCGCTTCGACAGTGGTTTTTGTTTCGTCGAAATAGGGGCAAAAATTGCCCTCATGATCAAAGACGGATGTGCAGCGTACAAGCTCAAGACCGGTCACGGCTCCGTCATTTTGCAATATCCTTTTCGGCCCCCATGAATACAACATCTCTACGCCTTCTTGCCGCGCTTGCTCGATTTCCCATGGGTTAGCCGGCATTTCGTCCCGACTTTCCAGGCATGCGAGGGACACATTCGTCGCGCCCAACCGCCTGGCCGTAAGAGCAACGTCGACCGCCACATTGCCGCCTCCGATAACCACGAGTTTATCTTTTACAGGGATATTATTTCCCTCCGCTACTTCGGCTAAAAATTCAACCCCCCAGCAGACATCAGGCAGATCCGCGCCTTCAAGCTCGATTTTGCGGCTCACCTGGGCCCCCACAGCAATAAATATCGCCTCATATCCGGCGTCTTTTAACTGCTCAATCTCAAAATCAACACCCAGCTTCTGGTTGGTGTTCAGTTCGATGCCGGCACTCAATACCAGGTTGATCTCCTTGTCGAGAATGTCTTGCGGTAAACGATAAAACGGAATTCCATATCGCAACATGCCGCCTGCTTTGGGCCGCGCTTCAAAAATGGTTACCTGGTGTCCTTTTTTACGTAGATAGAATGCCGCTGTCAGTCCTGCTGGACCGGCGCCGATTACCGCAACCTTGTGCCCTGTGGCCGGGGGCGTGGATGACATCCATTCAGACAAATCACCGGCCATATCGGCGGCATAGCGCTTTGCGGCACATATGGAAATAGGCTCGTTGACTTCCCCGCGCTTACAGGCAGTTTCACAGGGATGGGTGCAAACCCTTCCCAGGATACCCGGGAAGGGGGCTTTTTCGATAATCAACTTGCAGGCGTCATCGAGTTCTCCCTGCGAAATAAATCGTAAATAACCGGGAACATCGATGCCGGCAGGGCATGCCTTGACGCACAGGGGTTCGTCGGGAATCAGATGTTTTGGTCCGATAGCTCGCAGCGTTCGGGTTATATCCAATATTTTAATGCCGTTGGGGCAGGCATCTTCACAACGACCGCAAGTCGCGCAAAACCAGGGCATAGCGGAAGCGGCAATGTCATCGATGAAATCCAGTTCAACATGGCGTATCAGGCGCCGGATATTAAAGTTGTTGATGCCGGTAATCGGACAGGCAGAACTGCAGCGTCCGCACTGTTCGCAGTATCTGAACATTTCAATCTCGTTAAATCGTTCTGCGAATCTCAGGGTATCAGTCATCGTTAGCAAGCCTATCAGCTGAATTAATTCTTTTCGCTCAATTGAGCTGTAAATCTTTCACCATCGCACGCATCGTGTTTGCGAATTTTGGCCCATCCGCCGCCGAGCACCATATATTCCATAGCTTTTCCGGATCATATCCCGCTTTGGCCAATTTCTTTTGGGCCCGTTTCAGGCGCTTCTCGGCAGCATAATTGCCTTCTATGTAATGGCAGGTGGGAAATTCACACCCAGCCACTAAAACTCCGGCCGCTCCGAGTTCAAAGGGTCTCTGCATCATTTTCATGGATACCCGCGCCGAGCACATTACGCGGATCAGACGCGCATTTGCAGGGTATTGCAGCCGACTGACACCGGCCATGTCGACCCCGCCCAGTGCGCACCAATGGCAGACGAACGCGATGATTTTTTGCTGCGGTTCTTCTTCAAGAGCGGCCTCCACCTGGGCAAGAACCTGCTCATCAGAATAATGCACAATACTGATGCATTCCGCCGGGCAGTCTGCGGCACACAGGCCACATCCCTTGCAAAGGGCTTTGATGACGTCGGGATTCTTCTCCTCATCCACCTGAATGGCACTGTAGGGACAGCGTTTGGAACATAACCCGCACTGGGTACAATCGGTCAAATCGATGTCGGCCACGATCCCTTCGGTTTCTATATAACCTTTATTCATAGGGATTGAAGCCTTCATGGCCGCCCCAATGCCTTCTTCGCAACTTTCCTTGAATGTCATCGGTGCCTTGGCGCAACCGGCAAGGGATACCCCGTCCGTGGCAAATTCCAGAGGCCCGAGTTTGACATGGGACTCTTGAAAGAACCGGTCGGAATTAGAGGACACTTTCAAATGCGCCTTTATTTCATCAACGGTATCATCTCCCTGAAAGGCGGTGGTCAAGACCAGCAGATCAGAGTCAAATACAAAATCCTTTCCAAGCAGCAAATCATGTACCTTCACACGCAGGATGCCGTTCTCACTTTTCACTTCGGGATAACGGTCGTCTGGAAATCTCAGAAATTTAACTCCCAAGCGCTTGGCTCGTTGCTGAGCGCTACCCTCTTCCTTAATTAAACTCATATCCCGGTATAAAATGGTTACCTCGGCATTTTTACAAAGATGTTTGATGGCGATCGCATTTTTAACAGAGACGTGGCAACCGACGTGGCAACATCCCCGGGTTTCGTTCTTGGAATTTACGCAGCTGATCATCACCACGTTTTTGACATCACCGAGGTTTTTATTTTTTAAAAGGGTATCCAGTTGGAGTTGTGTAATCACCCTTGGATCGCGACCGAACTCGAACTGGTCTTGCGGTTCAATTTCTTTCATGCCCGTGGCGACGATGATGGTGGAAATATCAAGGGCTTGCGTTGTTCCGCTGCCGTTCGTCTTCAATTTGACCGTATAATTTCCAATATAACCTTGAACCGTTTCAATCCGAGTGTCGGTAAATACGTTTATGTTGGGGTGAGATTGAACCTGGTCGATCTTTGCCTGAAGAATCCTGGAGGCAGGTGATTTGTGATGGTCGTGCGAGACAAAACATATCTTGTTTAACAGACCGCCTAAATGTTGTTCTTTTTCGACGACGTATACCTTAAATCCCTGATCGGCGACACTCAAGGCGGCGTTCATGCCGGCCATGCCGCCGCCGATGATCAGGCAGTCGGTTTTAACCGGCAGTTTAATTTCCTGACCCTCTTCCAAAAGCGCGGCCTTGGCCACCCCCATTTTAATCAGGTCCTTGGCTTTTTGGGTCGCAATTTCTGGCTCCTGCATATGAACCCAGGAAACTTGCTCACGGATGCTGACGAACTCCAGCAAATAGGGATTAACGCCAGCCTCTTTGGTGGTCCGTTTGAAAAGGGGCTCATGGGTTCTGGGTGTGCACGAAGCTATGACGACCCGGTTTATATTGTTCTCCTTAATAAGATCCTGCAATTTTTTCAGGTAGTCTACCGAACACGACCATCTGCCTTCATCCGCCAAGACAACATTTTTCAACCCTCTGGCATACTCGGTAACTTCCGGCACGTCTACCACCCCCGCAATATTCGTACCGCAGTCGCAAACAAACACCCCGATGCGTATTGCTTCATCACTCATTGAGTCTTCCTCACATTAGAATTCCAATTTCCTCCTTTGGAAACAGCCTTCATGCTGGCCGCCGTCGCCTGCGCCACCGACTCCGCAATGTCTATCGGGCCGGTGGCCCCGCCGCAAAGATAAACACCTTCGACCTTAGTCTCCAAGGGAGCAAGCAAGGAATCACGCTCTTTAAAGTATCCCAATTCATCCAGCTCAAGTTTCAATACCTTGGCCAGTCTTTTATTGCGATTATTTGGAACGATTCCGGTTGCCAACACCAGCAATTCGACCTCGTATGTCCGCAGCTCTCCGGTTTCAAGATCTTCGTACCGCAGCGTGAGATTCTTGGTCACCGGGTCTTCGAACACTTCGTAAGGACGCCCCTTGACGTAACGGACGCCATTTTCGTTGGCCTTGCGGTAGAAATCCCAAAAACCTTTTCCATATGCTTTCAAATCGTTGTAAAAGATTGTTGTCTCCACCGCGGCATCGTGTTCTTTGGTAATAATGGTTTGTTTGGTGGAGATCATACAGCAAATCTTGGAGCAATACGGCGTTCCTTTGCCTTCACCCAAGCCTCGTCCGGCACATTGGATCCATGCTATTTTCTTGGCGTGTTTTCGATCCGAAGGACGTATGATCTCACCGGACGTGGGCCCACCGGCGTTCATAAGCCTTTCAAACTGCGTGTTGGTGATGACATTGTCGTAGGCATCATAGCCGAGTAAATCACCAACCGGCGGTGCATCTTTAATTCCTGTGGCCACCACGATGCTTTTAACGTCGAGGCTGATATTTTTGTTAGACTGCCAGAGAAGAATTGCCTTTTTACCTTCCTTTTCGCAGGCTTTAACACAATGCGCAATCGGGCATTCACGGCACTGACTGCAGTCAACAGCGCATTCACCGATGCACGCTCCCTCCTTGCGCATTTCACCGAACCGGCAGCTTGGATCCACCGTCACGACATTAGGCACTGCCTGGGGGAACGCCATGGACACGAGCTTTCTCTTCCCACCGATCTTGCCGTCCATTTCATCGGGGATACTCACCGGGCATGCTTCCACACAGGCGCCGCAGCCTGTGCATTTTTCCTCATCGACATATTTAGGCTTTTGGACCAGCTTGACGTTAAAACCACCATTGGCTTTTTTGACCTTGCGCACCTCCGTATTCGTCAGAATGCTGATGTTCTCATGATTATCCACTTCGTACATCTGCGGAGCTTCGATGCAGATTGAACAATCATTGGTGGGAAAGGTCTTGTCCAGCCTGGCCATCATGCCGCCAATACTGGCGGTATCATCAACCAAATAAACGTTGGTTCCATACTTGGCCGCATTCATGGCACAATTTATGCCGGCAATCCCGGCACCGATAACGAGGATTGAATCACTCATTTCGTCACCTCTAATGAAGGCTCCGCATAGCAGAGCTGAGGGGGTATCGGATTATAGGAAAATGTCTAGTATATCTCAGCAACATGCAGGGAATTAGACCCTAAAAAAAGTTGTCTGTGCTTGCCCAGTTAAATAGCTGGAGAGCTTGGGTGACAAATTTTCAATCCGATTATACTACTTTCAGTGTTTCCGATTATAGACGGGAAACATAAGCTCCAGCTAAGATTTAAGCGCGAAATGCTTAAATCTTATTTAACCGGGTAAATCCGGGTCTGTGGCTAATTAAATGCCTAAAGTAGAAAAAGTCTAAATTGCCTAATATTGATGGTCTTGTAAAAACCAAAAAAACGATCTTTCTAAAAAAGTGTCTCGTATTGGGTGTTTCGTGTTTTGTCATTTTGCAACCATATATGATGACCGATGCGTCATGCCAAAAACCAAACACAAAACACCAAACACATGATGAATTCGACTAGTTGGAAATTCATCAAATTTTATATTTCAGTTATGATTACAGCCTTCGATTTGCAAACCGCCGTACATGTGAGACATCCCAGGCAGTTTTCCGGTCTCACCGGGATCGCTTTGTGCGGCATCTCAAATACATCGGTCGGGCACATTTTGATGCATTCCTCGCAGGAATCACATCGGTCGGAATCGACATAGACTAGATACACCTCATAATTTCGTAATATCTTCGGCATAACCATGTCCTTTTTTTCTTTAACGCACATGTGTGTGAAGCCGGTTACTTAAGATTCTCAATGGCCCTTTTAAATCCCGGCAACGAATTCGTGATGGTATCGTCGTCCACACAAAACGCGATCCGAAAATGACCGGGCCCGTCAAACCCGCTACCCGGAACGACGAGTATGCGTTCTGCTTTAAGGACATCGACAAACTCTACGTCATCAGGAATCGGTGACCGCGGAAACAAATAAAAAGTTCCGGAAGGTTTGACAAAGTCGTAGCCATAGCTTGCCAGACCCTCACATAACATATCGCGCTTGCGGGTGTACTCGGAAATATCGACACTCAAACCCTGCATGCAGGCCACCACTCGCTGCATCAAGGCCGGAGCATTGACGAAACCAAGAATGCGGTTGGCCACTGTCATGGCACCGAGAAGCTCTCTTCGGAATGTCGCAGCTGGATTCACCGCCACAAATCCAATCCGCTCACCGGGGATCGAAATATCCTTGGAGTAGGACGTGCCGAGAATGCTCTCCTTATACGATGAAAAAATACTGGGAACAGTGACGCCATCATAGACAATTTTGCGGTAAGGCTCATCCGATACTAAGTAAATGGTTCGATTGAATTCTTTACTTTTTTTCTCCAGCAATTGACCCAGCCCTTTGAGACTCCCTTCGGAATACACTTGTCCTGTGGGATTGTTGGGTGAATTAATCAAAAAGACTTTTGTCTTTTCCGTGATGACCTCTGAGATGGCATCCAAATCCAGCCTAAAATCGGGAGTTGAGTTAACGGTTTTTAAAACACCACCATGGTTGTCGGCATAAAATTTATACTCCACAAAACAGGGAATCGGGGTAAGGACTTCATCACCGGGGTCGAGGACGGCTTTTAACGCAACATTCAATGCGCCGGAAGCTCCACAGGTCATCAGCACATCTTTATCGGTCACCGGAACCCCCTGTTCTTGAGACAGATATTCTGCGACTGAACCGCAAACCATCGGATAGCCGGTGTTGGGCATATAGCAATGATCACCCAGACCGCAGGTATTCACTGTCTCGCGGAGAATCTCATGAAATTTTTCAGGCGGAGGTACATTCGGATTGCCCAGACTGAAGTCATAGACGTTTTCGGAGCCGAACTTAGCTTTGAGTTCAGCGCCTTCCTCGAACATCTTTCGTATAAACGATGCCCCGGCGATGATGTTTTCTATTTTTTTGGAGATGGTCATTTATCGCTCCTCGAATTCTTTCCATTTATAGTCGATCAGCTCTAATAAAACTCCGTTCATTTTCTTGGGATGAATAAATGCAAACTCACAATCCCGAAACGGCCGGGCACCGCCGATGAATGGGTAATCCTTTTGTTTTAACTCATCCATGGCCTCACGGGTATTGTCGACATTGAAGCTGAGGAGCATGACGCCTTCGCCACGCTTTTCTATGAATTTGGCCACATCACCGTCCGGTGTGGTTGATTCCATCAGCTCAAATCCAACCTCCCCTACCCAGTACCTGGCGACTTTTATTTTTTCAGGTTCATCAATGTATTCGTCGTCCGGTTTGGTTTTACCCAAAACCGGCTCCCAGATTTTGCGCGCGTCTTCGAGATCTTTGACCGCAATGCAAATGTGGTCGACTTTGTTGACTTTCATCTCTAGGCCCCCCTATACCTTCGCCATAATGCAAAGGCTTGAAGTTGAATTGCAAAACACTGTCTTAAAACGTTACCTTTTCCAAGGGCACATCAATCGCTTCATCCGGACAGACGCAGCCGCACTCATTGCAGTCCTCGCACAAAAACTCGGTAATCACGGGCCTGCCGTCCTGAACCCGAATGGCCTTGTCCGGGCAAATTTCGACACATAAAGGCTCGGTGAAACCGCCGCACATGGTACATTTATCGTAATCAATTTGAGCAGCCATAATAAACTCCTAATATCTGTTTTCTAAAATTTTTTCTTATCATTCCATTTTCCCAAACCCAAGGCAGAGCCCTTGATCACTCTGTTCGGTAAAGTCTCATTATGGTTTCGCCCTGGCCACGGGGTATGGCTTTTTGCAACTCAATTGCCAAAGAGATGTTCATAAATGCACTGACATCCTCTAGGATGCTTTGATACATGCGCTCCCGGCATAAAGCAACTTCTTCCATCGGCACTCCGAATTCCTTGGCCCACGTCGGCCAGGGATCTCTGGTGCATTTGATGATTATTTCTCCAGGGTTTTCACCCTTTTCAACTGTCGCGAGACCGCCATCATTTAACCATAGTCCGGCCAGGGCCTTGGCCAAAATCAACATGAACCCTTCTTCTCCCTTTAACCAATTCATCCGGGGCAGGAAGCTTTTGCCGATATCCTTGCCAAAAACTTCGGCGGCTCTCAGGGCGACATCCAGGGGTTTAACATCATCACCGGCAAATTCGATAGCCACCTGCCGCCAACGATAATATGTTTTTCCGATTTCAGCCTGGGCGTTGTGCATCGCCTTCCACAATTTGGTAATCTCTTTTTCGGCATCTACTGGCATGGTTTACCTCCTTTTTATATGCGCATCCCGATACGGTAGCCATCATGAACGGCACTGGAAAGATTGCGCGGAATCAGTGCATCACCGATGACAAACAGTTCGATTCCCTCGGATTGAACCACCTTTTTGAGGCTCTCATTGGGTTCCCTTTGGCTCAAAACAATCGTGTCGCATTGAATGGGCCACTGATAACCGTCGTAGGTTTTTACAACGATTCCATCGTCGGTAACGTCCACGATGTCACAGTCATTATAGACCACAATGCCGTTTTGCCGCATATAGATCATATAACGCCATTTAAACGAGGGATTGACGTCAAAACCGGCTGTCTTGTCTTTTCCGACCAGCGTCACTTTTTTGCCCTGTTTAGCCAGATGCAGCGCACAACCGATACCGGGCTTGCGGTTACCCCATACAACCACGTTCTCGCCGACGTCCACATTGCCGTTCATCACATCCAAAAGCGTGACGATTTTGTCAGAATCTCCACTGGAGACATCAAGCTTAGGATAGACTGGACCGGTCGCCAGCACAATTGAATCCGGCAGTTCTTCCTCAATCAATTCGTCGGTAACCTCCGTTCCCAGATGGAACTCAACTCCGGCCTTTTCACACATAACTTTCTGATACTCCACACATGTCCACAGTTCGTCATCGCCATACGGTGCATTCTTGGCCTCATTTAGGGTCCCGCCGATACCATCGCGTTTATCGTATACATGTACCTCATGACCTCTTTGGGCCGCCATGTAGGCACATTCCAAACCGGCCGGTCCGGCACCGACTATCATGATTTCCTTTTCCTCTTCAGCCGGCGGCGGGTCGGTAAATTCCGAATTCGCCTCATGCGCACAGATCGGATTTATGTAGCATGTCATGGGTGCATCTCTGAACAATCTCGCCAGACAGAGATTGCAGGCCACACAGTGTCGAATCTCGTCCTCTTTGCCCTCGAGCACTTTTTTGGGCATCAACGGGTCCGCAATCATTGGCCGGCACATTTCCCAAAAATCCAACTCTCCTGCGCCGATTTTCTCATTGGGCAAATCAGGTTTAAACAAACGATACGCCATCTGGATAGGAACATTCACATGTTCTTTGGCGCGTTTAGCCAGGTGAACCCAGTTACCCATGGGAATATCACGGCTGATAACCGGGTAAATGGATTCCTGCCAACCCAGCGTGCAACTGATGTAATCAACTCCGGCTTCTTCAGCAATTTTATAGGATTGCATGGATTCCTCCGGCGTGTTTCCGCGCACATCATCCAGCAACTCTTCGGAACACAAACGGATACCTACCGGAATATCCGGACCGCAGACCTCTTTGACTCCCTGAATGACTTCAACCACTGCCTGCATTCTGCCGCGAATGTCACCGCCGTATTCATCGGTGCGGCGGTTGGTGTAGCTGGAAATGAAATTGGAGATCAGGTATCCTACAATGCCGGATATCTCCATGGCGTCGAATCCGGCCTCGATACCTCTCTTGGCCGCATCAACGTGCTGTTGAATCATTTCTTTGACTTCGGCATTCGTCATTTCGTACATGGGTTTAAAAATTCGCAGCCGCTGCGGAACAGTGGAAGGGCCGTGACCACTTTCGACTTCCACGGCGCCGACACGCCCACAATCCATCAGCTGAAATCCGGCGATGGCACGTTGTTCATGAATCGCATCGGCGATTCGCTTCAGGCCCGGTATGAACTTGTCATCCCAGGCTGCCGCTTGGCCGACATACCCCTGGCCTTTGCGGGCCTCATCCATGTAGACACCCTGCATAAAACAAAGACCGCCTACAACTCCTTTAGCTCGCTCCCGCATGTAGGCCACACCGGAATCCGTGATAAAACCATCACGGCCGTTCAAATTCTCCTCGGTCGCCGCATATTTAATGCGGTTCGGCACGTGGAGATTGCCGAGCTGAATCGGCGTGAACAGGTGTGGGTATTTTTTGGCGCCCGGGTAGTCTGAATAATCCCATTCAAATAATACTTTGGCCATAGTCACACCCTCCTCCTAGTTTGAATGATTGGCTTTAAATGCATCCACCAAAAGGTTAAACGTCGTTTCAAGATTATCAAAAAGGGAATAGGATCTATCCTTCAGCAGCCACCTGGTTATGATATGGTCCATGGTTCCCACAAATATATCCCTTGCCAGCCTCGGGTTGAGGTCCGACTTCATTTCACCGCTCTTGCAGCCTTCTTCAAATATGTCGACGAGATAAGAATAGAGTTGTTTGACATTGGCATAGACTTCGGTGCTGAGAAAATTGGCATTGGTTTTTAAAAAGAGATACACGATCTTGGCATCCAGCGGAGCCTGCTCGACGCGGCGCATATACCACCACAGATATTTCCGTAATTTGTTCACCGAACCCTGGATGCCGAATAATTGCTCCTCAAGGTCACGCAACAATTCTGACACCCACAAATCGGGAATCGTCAAAAGCAGATCCTCCTTACCCTGGAAATATTCATACAGGGCGGCCTCCGACAGTCCCGCTTGTTTGGATATATCAACGATGGTTGTCTTCTGATACCCCTGTTCGGAAAACAGCTTTTTGGCAGAATTGATGATGCGTTCGCGAGTATGTTCTTTGGAATTGTTTTTGGCCATGTCTCGATGACCGGTGCCTATTAGGTATTTCCCGACCTATTTTGTCTAATAATCTATAACGTATTGCTTTTATATATTTAATTTTACCTAATGCTATTCAGTATACCCAGTTTAAGCGGTTCCAGGTTCAAGGTTCCCAGTTAAAATGTCGCAACTAACCTTTAACCATCGTACTAGGCGTTACGTGGGTTAAATTCCATCTTTCACCCATTGGGTGACAGCGGTCAATCCAAAAAATGGGTATAACGTTTTGAAAATAAGCATATTATAACGGTACCACCCTGAACTTCGAACCTGGAACCGATCAATTTAGGTATACTATTGTAATGTATTTCATGATAGACTTGGTGGGTTCGAGAATGAAAAACATGAAAATTTTTGCGCTGATAAGGATCTGAAACAAATATAATTAATTATTATTAGGCAAACAACTATTCGTTATTATATACAATATACTAAATAATTTTAAAATTAGGCGATTTACCTAATAACATTCGGATCAATTGCTGTCAAGCAAAAAAGTAAATTTATTTTCAAAAGTAAAGGTTCTTCGACGTGTTCATCCCCTTCAAAAAAATTGCCGGAGTGCGCCTGTGGGATGAGTTTTGAATATCGGGTGTATGAGATATCTCAATCTCACAAGAGGTTGATGGAAAACCTAATGGTCAACTCTAATTTTATTGAAGGGAACGATAATAGGTATCAATTGTATAAATGGCTGCCAGTGGATTGTGACCCAAGAGGCGATCTTTAGCGGCAAGAACCGTGCAGGGCGCCTCGGCATACTTTAAAAACAACGAGTCGTGACCAACGCACAAACCCATCACAATATTGAATTCCGTATGTTCTGCATTCATTACAAAAGCCTGAGCGATCGGATTGCACATGGACTCAAAACATCCAACCTTGATTTTCTGATCATCACGAACGCCGATAACCTCTTTCGCCGTTCGCCCCAGCTTACACAGGGCAGAGACCACCTCAAATCCCGCGGAAGACAGCAGTTTCTCAACCACGTTGGCCTCTTTCCACAAACCAATGCAGAACACAAACCCCAGTCGTCGGTAATTCATCTTGCGGGCGAATTCGATTGTTTCGACAATGCGCGGCTTGATCGGTTTGACGTGCTCGTAACCATGATCCTTGTCACCGTAACCCTCTCCCTCTTGTATAGAGGCTTGTTTGGCGAATTCTAGAATCTCCGGTTTTTGAAGCTCCGCAAGAGCCTTTTCGATGGCTGACGGATAGTTTTGCGTGGGGCACGCAGATGAAGATTTGCCGCCTTCTTTCATGCACAATCGTTCTTTGATTTTTATAGCGCATTTTGCGCACGCGGGAAGTTCATTAGACATACAATACCTCCTGAAGTCGCGATGAGATAACGCAGAACTCATATAGGAATATGCGTGAAGAGTAAAGCAAAGATTTATAGAAACCATCTCACAGAAAATGACAGAGCATCTCTTATTAAATACAACATATACATGAGGGCTGGAAAATGATGTGTTACTTTGTTATTGGTTTATGCTCCTTTAGATTAGTGTACCAAAAAAACACATAACAACACATTCGACAGGCGATATAACGTCCCATCATCTCTTCCCTTTTGGCTTCGAGAACTACGCCACAACGTGGGCATACAACGTTCATATTCGCTCCTCCTGCTTGCTTTTTACAACAACAATCATGCCACAATGAACAATCACAAGAAAATCTAGCATAACCTTTTGATATACAATATAATATTCATATAATTTATGGGTCTGATAGCATAATCAGTGTAGGGGGATGGGGGAAATAGCTAAATTTTCGGGGTATATAACGCGGTCGGATTATTCAAGTTGGTATTTCTCAAGACGGTATCGCAACGTATCACGAGTTAGACCTAAAAGACGAGCGGCTTTGCTCTTATTATTGCGGGCTAACGTTAAGGCAGACATGATCAGCTGACGTTCGACGTCTTCGAGAACGATTCCGTTGGAGGGGACTGTCCAGTTTTGGTTGGCTGGAAGGATTTGAGGGGATGGTGATTGAAAGAAAATCAAATCCTGTGCATCGATTTGGTCTTTTTCGATAAAAATCATCGTACGCTCTAAACAATTACTCAGCTCTCTGACGTTGCCCGGCCAGGAATAATTAAGCATGGCTTGCTTGGCATCATCGGAAAATCCGTTAACCATTTTTTTAAATTCGATGTTGAAAATCTTCAGTAGATGGGTGGCAATGGTGATAATATCGTCCCCCATCTCGCGCAGGGGAGCGAGTCTGATAGAGACAACATTAAGTCTGTAAAATAGATCTTCCCGGAAGTTTTTACGATTGACTTCATGCTGCAAGTCGCGATTGGTTGCAGATATAATACGTGATCGGACGTCTATGGTCTGATTGCTTCCTAGACGGCGGAACTTTTTGGTTTCTAGTACATGCAGCAATTTGGCCTGCATATTTATTGGAAGCTCGCCGATTTCATCCAGAAAAATAGTCCCCCCTTTGGCTTCCTCCAACAATCCCTGGCGTTGTGCGACAGCGTGTGTGAACGCGCCTTTTTCATATCCGAAGAGCTCTGACTCTAATAGATGTTCCGGCAGTGCCGCGCAATTTATTTCAACAAACGGCGCATCGGCCGGCATGGAACTGTAATGAATAACACGCGCTGCCAAATTTTTTCCGGAACCCGTTTCCCCCATCAACAAAACCGTGGTCGTGGGGATGCGACTTACTTTGTGAATCGTTTCCCTTAAATCTCTGATTGCCTGTGAATCACCTAAAATGCTGTCGCTCAAAAACCGCCTGCGGAATTCGGAATTATGGCGATACAGAAAAAGTTCGTACTTCTGTTGGTTTATCTGCTGCAACGCAAGGGCTCGCTCGGTTACGTCTTCAAGCACCAACGATCCGCAATTTGGCCTGTCGCTCGGTAATATCATTAAATTTAAGAATTTCAAGTTTCCGTTCAGATCTGGGCGGTTGATATAATCCAGCCTCAAATCGTTATTTTTTTTATCAAGTATCTCTTCAATATACGATTCACTGCCGATCAATTCGGGGAAAATAGCCGATAATCGTCTATCCGACATCGATTGCTCGACAGTCGCTAAAATTGTCTTGGCAACTTGATCAATTTCAACAACAGTCCAATCACGATCAAATGTCATTATACCAATCTGTTTAACCTCCAGCAGTCGTTTTAAGTGTTCATTCATGAAATGTTTCCAATTTTCTTTGACAGCATCAGGAATGCATGATCGACGTATTCGCCACTTTTAGCACTGGTCAAAAGAAAATCCGTTGAGTAATGCTCAGCCACTTTTCTCAAATCTGAAATAATGTGTTGATCTTCGTGAAAGATGTCTATTTTATTGCCAATTATGACCAAGTCGGCAGTGGAATTCACTGTAAGAAAAGATTCACAATATTTATGCAACTCTTCAATGGTTTCCCGCCGGGTAAGGTCGGCCACCGCCAGGGCTCCGGAAGCCCCTCGGAAATAATTCAACGCCATATGATCAAATTTTTCTATGCCGGCAATGTCCCAAATTAAAAAGGTGTGCTGGATCGTTCGACCGCATTGATGATCTTCGACCGGAGGAAGTATTTTCTGGCTTATTTTCACCCCGATGGTAGTTAGATACGTTTCATCAAATCGGTTGTAGACAAATTGTTCAATTAAGCTCGTTTTACCTACGGCAAAAGAGCCGATCAGACATATTTTCTTTTTAATTACGAGTGCGTTTTTCATAGTATGTATCGTATCAGAGAACGGTTCACGGAGAAGCACGAAACAGCAGTCAGCCATTCATACTAAAACTTTTCCGAACATACAACCCGTAAAATCTGCTTGCAAAATAATGCTCTTTAGCATAATTTTATTTCATCTTTCGCAGAATAATCCATCTATATTACTTTCAAAGTAAACGTGGCAGGCAAACATAATGAAAGGAGTAAATCGGTGAGCAAAGAAAAAAAGAAAACGAGCTCGTCTCTTTCAAATGCAAAGACCGAGGAGCGCAGCAGCTATGCGAAGGCAGCCAAGGAGGAGCCCGATATAGGCAGTGTGGATAAGATCAGGGATATTATATTCGGTAATCAAATGCGGGATTATGAGAAACGGTTTTCGCGTCTGGAAGAACGTTTGATGGGTGAGATTAAAGATTTGCGAGTCGAGACGGGTAAACGCCTGGATTCAATTGAACAGTTTATCAAAAAAGAAATTGAGTCCTTAAGTGAACGACTTGATACCGAGCAGAAACAAAGAGCCGAAAAAGATGAGGCGCTATCAAAAGACCTTAAGGAAAACATAGGATCCGTATCTAAGACTATCGAAAGGCTGGACGAAAAACAAATCAAAGATTCACGAGATTTAAGACAACAACTTCTGGATCAGTCCAAAAATCTCTCCAATCAGATTCTGGATAAACACAAAGAATCTTCACATGCCCTCGACCAAAATGTCCAAGAACTCCGTGTGGATAAGGTAGATCGATCTGCCCTTTCAGAACTCCTGATGGAAATGGCGGTGAGAATGTCCGATGAGTTGGCGGAAAAACTAAACCTATCCATGGACGAACTAAAAAATGAATGATTCTGCTGATCAGGACCCAGGCAAGGATAAACCGCTTGGAAACTCTTCTCAAGACGAAGATCAGTTAAAAGAGCTGCGTGAACTATTGCTGGGGCCCTTTCAGACACAACTCACATATTTACAAAAGCGTTTAGACACTCCCGATCTGCATGCCCGCGATGTCAGTCAGGTTCTTCCCGAAGCTATAGCCCTCAGATCATCACATGACACCAAGATGGAGGTCGCCTTAGAGCCGATTACCGAAAAAGCGATTCGAGCCTCAATCAAAAAAGACCGGCAAGTGCTTGTAGATGCTTTGTTTCCGGTAATGGGTCCGGCCATTCGAAGAGCTATTGCTTCAACACTTCAGGGCATGATCCAATCTTTGAACCAGGTTCTTGAATACAGTCTGTCACTGAAAGGAATAAAATGGCGCCTGGAAGCCCTTCGAACACGGAAGCAATTTGCAGAGATTGTATTGCTGCATACGCTTATATATCAGGTCGAGCAGGTATTTCTCATCCATAAAGGTACGGGGCTAGTCCTGCAACATGTCGTCGGCAAATCCATTGTCACCCAAAATCCTGATCTGGTTTCAGGTATGTTAACGGCAATTAAAGATTTTGTGCAGGACTCATTTGGTGGTGAAAAAGACGATGAATTGGAAACGCTGCGTGTCGGAGAACGCAATATCTGGATTGAACAAGGCGATCAAGCCTTTTTGGCAGCCGTCATTCGTGGAAATCCACCGACGGCTTTGCAACGGGTTCTGAACGAGGCCTTAGAGGAGATCCATTTTAAAAAACGAGATGCTCTGGTATCCTATGAAGGCGATACAACGGACTTTGAAGACATTCGTTACATTCTTGACAATTGTCTGCAGGCTCAGTTTAAGGAGAAAAAACGAAAACATGCCTACCTGCCCTGGGTGTTCGTTAGCATCCTCTTGATTTTAATTTTTTTCTGGATTTACCAGATGTTCAACGATCACAGGCGATGGTCTAACTTTATTACCACCCTCCGTGGAGAACCCGGCTATATCGTCACCTCCTATGAAAAGAAGTCGGGAAAGCATTATATATCCGGTTTGCGTGATCCCCTGACAAAAGATCCCCGAATACTGGTGCAGGATGCAGGGCTCAATCCGGAGTATGTTTTCTTTGAATGGGAGCCTTACTATTCGGACTATCCGGATTACGCCAATAAACGAATCAGAGATATCCTAAAGCCCCCGGATTCCATACGCCTCGAATTCAAAGCCGGAATCTTGCAAGCCCAAGGCTCCTCCCTTCACGCCTGGTTGAGAGACTCCCGCAAATTGGTTGCACTTATGCCCTGGGTAAAGGATTTTGAGGCGACTGAGGTTGTCGATATCGATGAGACACTCAATGCGCCTGAAACCGTAACCATTGGAATTGACGGCGCAGCGTTGACGGCCTCCGGATCTGCATCCCACCAGTGGATCGTTGCAACTCGTCAATTGGCCGCCACTTTACCCGGCATTACTCAATTTATGGACGATCAGCTCATCGACAAGGACCTGATTACACTGAAGCATGCGAGGAGCAAAATTGAACGCGGCGTTGTCCTTTTTCAACCGGGCCTTAACGCGCTTATACCCGGGCAAGAGGTTTCCATAAAAGAGCTATCTGAAGAAATTGAGCGATTAATTCCCTTGGTCGAATTATTCGGTACACGACTTCATGTAGAAATCATTGGTCATGCCGACAGTTCAGGAACTGAAGAACAGAACCTGGCTTTGAGCAAATCCCGCGCTGATGCCGTTCTATCCATCTTTGTCTCCAGAGGTATTGATGCCGACTATTTCACGACAAAGGGTGTTGGATCCGAAGAGCTTTTGCGGAAGGAAATCACCGAGGAGGACAAGGCATTTAATCGCTGCGTTACCCTAAAGGTTAATTTGTCTGAAAATCTGATGTGAAACGAATCCAAACCGGTTGAGTGTTAATCCCCCTCCATGCCCTTAAAACGGTCGATGCTCGTCGACAACCCGCTGTCGTAATTCACATCAGGGTACGTCTCGTCGGCAATTGTGGGAATGTAGATGCAAAAGGTGCTCCCTTGTTCCGGCGCACTGACGACGCTGATGGTGCCCCGGTGACTCTTAACGATCCCTTGGACCATCGCCAGACCCATTCCCGTGCCTAATTTCTGGGATTTTGTCGTAAAAAACGGGTCGAAAATCCGTTCAATAGTATGTTTATCCATACCATGCCCTGTGTCACTGACGGTCAATTTGACGTAGTTGCCGGGTATCAGCTCTGGAAAGTGACGGAATTGGTCGGTATCAATCTGAACCGTTTCCATACAAACTCCCAATACACCGTTTTTCCCTTCCATTGCGTGAGCGGCGTTGGTGCATAGATTCATCAGCACCTGGTGAATCTGAGTTGGATCAGCCAATGCCATACCATTTTTTGAGTCGATGTTTTGGCGGATTTCAATCGATTTGGGTAAAAATGCCCGCAGCAATTTAATCGACTCATTTATGATTTGACTAATTTTGACCGGTCGTTTTTCATGTTCCGTCTTGCGGCTGAAGGTCAATATTTGCTGAATTAAACCTTTCGCTCGTTCACACGCCATGGAGATTTTATCTAATTTGACGCGACTCGGACTGTCCGGCGCTAAACCATGCTGGGCTAATTGCACATAACCCATTATGGCAGCCACAATGTTGTTAAAGTCGTGTGCGATTCCACCGGCTAAGGTTCCGATGGCCTCCATTTTCTGAGCCTGGCGAAGTTTTTTTTCAAGCAGGACCTCATTGGTTATATCACGCTTGACGACTATGAAACACAGGATGTTGCCCGAGGTGTCGTTTACCGGCGAAATGGTTACCTCCTCGTCACATCGGCTGCCGTCTTTGTTTCTAGTCAGGCAACGACCGGTCCATTCCCGCTCGTTTTGCAGGACGTTGCGCATGGCGCGATAAAACTCGGGGCTGTAGATTTGGTTTTTAAGAATGCGAAGGTTTTTCCCGACTATATCTTCCCGGTGACAACCTGTTGAGCGTTCATACGATACATTGACATACCGAACAGTTCCGTCAACGGAAATAATCATGACCGAATCAGAAACCCGGTTTAGAGCTAGTGCAAGCATTGGACTATCAATTTCGTGTTCACTCATTTCAATCGGGTTCATTGAGAACCTCTCTGATCATGTGGTGCCAACCCTGTGCAAAGCTGGTCATCTTCGGTTTCGAACAGCACATAAGAAATATGGTGGTATACGTCCTACTCCTCAAATTTACACAACCCGGCGCGTATGCCTAAACCGTAATAGGGATAGACCAACTAAAATTCTTAATAATTACCACCGGATGTAAATCCCCGACCGAACTTGTAGTTCGGCAAGCTATCGGCGACGCTTTTTAGAAGAAGCAAAGCTATCGTTTTTCGTATCTGCTTAGTTTCTTCGCCTATCAGTTTTCCCGCCAGAGTATGTTTGCTGCTGAAAACGTCTTTGACGCCTTGCATTCCACGGCCACGGGATTTCGAGACAGCCTTCTTTGAAAACGCGACCATTTGATCATTCTCCCATCCGATTTTGGCGGAAACAATTTCTATATCTTTAGCAAATTTGCTGTGTTTAAATTTCTCGAGCAACGGCAGATAAGATTTTGGCATGAGTATAATAGCGCAAACCATGTCTGCCTTCTCGTCGGTCGCGGATAATTTTACTTTTTTAGTATGCTGGTATTTGGAAGAGACAATTACGTTGACAGCGTCGCTGTTCTGGTTCGTATAAATGATTATTAGCACCGCCACCGCAATTCCTAAACCTAAACTAACCATAACCCAATTTTTCTTCTGCATGATCAAATTTCCTTTCTGCTGGCATACGGGATTCAAATCTTCCGATATGCCCAAGACAGCTTCACGTCCGTGTGCTCATTAACTCCCATATTCATGAGCAAAGACTTTGCCAAGGCAGCAAAAATATATCAATCTAAGTTATAACGTACTGAAATTATTTTGGTAATTTGAAAATACGGGTATCTGGATCGATGATAAATAGGTAGACCGATTGCGCGATATGCCCAAATGTCGGGGCAAATACCCCTGAAAAAATCTCTTCTCAATTAGATGTTGTAACGCAGCCCCTTGATAAGGTTCTCTGCGGCAGAGAAGGGATCTATTTGGCGAGTTTTAAGATCTTGAAGAAGTTTACGATAAACTGGCGTGTCTTTGGCGTTATCAAATAGCTTGTCCGCTGCTAATTCCATGACATGCTGGCGGAACAATAGAAATTCCCACTTAAAGTTGTGTTCCGTAAATTTTCCGCTTTCCACCAAAAATCGACGGTGTCTCCAAAAGGCATCCACCAGCGCGGCGATCCCGACCCGCTTATTGGCAATTGTTTTCAGAACCGGTCGGGACCAGCCGTCGTCGCCTGTAGCGCTCATTTCAAGCATAACTCGCAACTGCTCGGCGACATCATCTGCCCCGGGATTATCCGCTTTATTCACAACAAATACATCCCCGATTTCTAGCAGACCGGCTTTCATGGCCTGAATGTCATCGCCCATACCGGGAATACTCACAACTGCGGTGGTATGAGCGAATTCGGCAATTTCTACCTCATCCTGCCCAACCCCCACGGTCTCAATGACAATGATATCAAACCCCATGGCATCAAAGACTAAAACCGTTTCGCGAGTCGTCTTGCTTAAACCCCCAAGGTGTCCACGGGTTGCCATGGAACGGATAAACACACCCCGGTCTACCGTGTGACGACGCATGCGTATGCGGTCGCCCAGTAGCGCTCCGCCGGAAATCGGACTCGACGGATCCACGGCAACAACACCCACCTTCATGCCCTTTTGGCGAAATTCGGAGATGATACCGTTCACTAGAGTCGATTTGCCGGAGCCGGCCGGACCCGTGATGCCGACAATTAAGGCCTTACCGGTATAAGGGTAAAGCAATTTAAGTGTGTCGACTCCCTCCGGCTCGCCCTCCTCCAGTTGGCGAATTAGCCGTGCTCCCGTCAATTGGTCACCCTGAAGGATTTTTTCTGCAACTGTCTCCACAATTAGTGCCCGTTCGATAATACTTTTTTATCTGTGTTATCTTTGGTCATCCGTGTCCGATAAAAAAAATAAATCAAACCTTTAATCAACCACAAACAGCCAGTCTTTGAAACGCCCGTCTTCACCGCTGGCAATCGTATTCATCAACTCGGCAATTTTTCGAGTTACCGGACCGGGAACTTTTTTCAAAATACGATTCTCGATCTGCCGTACCGGAAAAACTTTAAAAGGCGTGCTACCAAAAAACAATTCATCCGCTTCCGTAAGCAGCTCAGGAGATAACCGCTCCTCCGCGGTGTTCACCCCGATAGTCTCGGCCGCTTTGAGAATAGATTTACGGGTGATACTGGCTAAAACCGTACCCAGTGCCGGTGTCATGAGATTGCCGTTTTTAATCAGAAAAATAGACTCGGTACCACCCTCAGCAATGAACCCCTGAGTATCCAGCATAATAGCATGTTCAAATCCACGCTTTTCGGCATCGAAATGGGCGACCATGCCATTAAGATAATTGGCCGCCGCCTTGGCCTGGATCGGAACGGTTTGAGGATCAAGCTTACGCCACTTGCTGATGCAGGCCGTGGTCCCTCTTTCAAGAATCTCTGTTGGGAAATCGATGCCCTCGAAATCTAAAACCGGATCCAGAGCAAATATGGCAACCTCCAGCAACCTCTGAGGCGGAACGATTTCAAGCGCCAGCTGTGGGTAGTAGCCCATAATTTTTATGAATCCTTTTTCTAATTCATTGCGCTTAACGGTACCGGAAACCGCACGGTAAAACTGCTCCGGTGATATGGGCAACTGCATATCCAGCAACTCCGCTGTCCTAAACAGTCGTGCAATATGATCTTCTAGGCGGAAAACGGCCGGTCCGGACGGCGTTGCGTGTAAGCTGAGAACCTCGAAAATAGCTGAACCTCTGGCAAAGCTGTGGCACATCATGTGAACGGTTGCTTTCTCCCACGCCACATACTCGCCATTAACATAGACAAAACGATCGTTTAGCATGGTTTCTCCTTTTGGCACTATAAACAAAGAAATCTAATCATGGTCTAAGCAATTCTTGCTGGATTCTTAGTATCTATACTAATCGCAGAAAATTTATAAATCAATTGATTGGTTAAAAATATCCCGGTTAAAAAAACCTTGGTATATCCCTTCTTTAAATTCCTTACATCCATTTCCAGGGCGATAGACCGAATCTGAGCCACTTGAACCGATCCCTGGTTACCTGCGATATATTTTTTCCCATCCGGCACATGAACAAATTCTCAGGCTTTAAACACACATTGGGCTCATTGGTCTGATATTCCTTAAAACCATGAGGTTCAAAAAGCCTGATAAGTAAATGTCGATATTCCAGGGCGGATTTATTCGTTCCCTCCAAATCCCACGTCCATGAGTATCCGACTAGATAAGCGATTTTATCCTCAATCTGCGGATACGTTAACATCTCCTTAACCATACCGGATGCAATCCGGGCACTTCTCAAACTACGGCAGACCTCGATGGCTTTTACTTCAATCATTATTCCGGGGCCAAGATCAAGCCATCGCTCGCCGCTATCAGGATGAGCCAGAACACCATAACCGGCAATGCGGTTATCTTCGGTCACGGCTAAAACAACATTCGTGTCCGGTTTTCCGGCAATCCTTTCAAGACTTTCCCGCCTGGTATAAAGGGATTTGAAATTCTCATGAACGCCGAATTCATCTGCAAATGAATAACGCCGAATTTCCTGGGGACTGCAAAACGATCGAATGCGAATATCACCTGCTGGAGTTGAATAGAGAAGATCCATTGACAATCGTTTGTAATTCAATCTTGAATTATTTTGGCCAATTATACAGTTTCAATATATAAGTACGTGTGAGACTGTCAAGGATTTTAGTTAGACCCACTTTTTTCTTGACTTAGTAACAATGTAGCTAATATATAGCTATAAAATGATTTATGTAAATTTGCGACAACACGTTCCTTTGGGAGGGGATATCTTATCGAATTTAATAATCTTAATTCATTAGAAAAGGAGAATACGAATGACCGAATTAAGCTGGTTGCCTAGAGAATCTGGAATTAAGGATCATTTTCTTTGGGGTGAAGAGCATTTCTCGGATAAAGATCCTGGTGTAATTTTCGAAAAAAAGCCCATTCTCGACTCCAAAGGTAATGCCGTTGATGGCCTCTATTCCGCCTGGATTATTTTGAACAATCCCAGACAGTACAACTCATATACAACCGAAATGGTCAAAGGTGTGATTGCTGGTTTTCAGCGCGCTTCCGCCGACACCTCATGCGTGGCTGCGGTTTTCACAGCCATGGGCGACAGAGCTTTCTGCACAGGGGGAAACACGAAGGAATATGCGGAGTATTACGCCGGACGGCCGAATGAATACGGCATCTACATGGATCTCTTCAATGGCATGGTAGACAGCATCCTCACCTGTAAAAAACCGACTATTTGCCGGGTCAACGGCATGCGGGTTGCCGGAGGCCAGGAAATCGGCATGGCGTGTGATATCACCATTTCAAGTGATCTCGCCATTTTTGGCCAGGCCGGACCACGCCACGGATCGGCCCCTGATGGCGGCAGCACCGATTTTCTTCCATGGATGCTCCCGATGGAGCTGGCCATGTGGAACTGTGTCTCCTGCGAAATGTGGAGCGCCTATAAAATGAAGCAGCTCGGACTCATATCCAAATGTCTGCCGGTTATCAAAGACAACGGAAGTTGGGTGCGCAATCCAGCCATTGTCACTGATACATATATTGAGGACGGCGAGATTGTATACGGAGAATTCAAGACGGGTGAAGAGGCCAAAAAAGCACGGGAGTATGTCAAGAATGCCAAGACCGATTTTGAACTTCTAGACGGGGAAGTAAATAGAATCCTCTGGACGTTCACCAACCTCTTCCCGGGCTGTCTCATAAAGAGTGTCGAAGGCATTCGCATGAAGAAAAAATTCTTCTGGGATCAGGCCAAAACCGTTAACCGTCATTGGCTGGCCGTAAATATGAATTGTGAAGCATATCTTGGTTTCAATGCCTTTAACACCAAAAAAATTACCGGACAAGATGTGATCGACTTTATTGAATATCGCCGGCGCCAGGCACAAGGTGAGGCTTTCGATCTGGAGTTTATGGCAGCGGTTTTAGGGAAGCCCCAAAAGTAGTAAATGAGTTACATCGTCAAATGAAAAAACTGCTTCACACGTTGATTAAAACTAGGTAACCAATCAAGCAATCCACCATTCAACAACATTCAAACCTGGAGGATAACATGCTTCTAGAAGGCAAAAACGCAATCGTCACTGGAGGCTCCCAGGGGATCGGAGCCGCAGCTTCTCTTGAACTGGCCCGTGAAGGTGCTAATGTCTGCCTCACCTATCGCAAACACGAAGCGGAAGCCAAAAAATATGCAGAAGAAATCCAGCAGATGGGACGCAAGTCCCTGGCAGTCCAATGCGATATTGCCGTGTTTGCGGATGCCGAACGGGTGGTAAACTCCGCTGTGGAGGCGTTTGGAAGTCTTGAAATCCTGATAAACAATGCCGGCATGAACTGGGACGGCGTATCATGGAAAATGACTGAAGAACAATGGGATCGGGTGTTGGAAGTTAATCTCAAAGGCTATTTTAATTTCACACGACATGTTACGCCACTTTTCAAGGATCGCAAATACGGAAAAATCATCAATATCACATCGATAAACGGCCTGCGCGGCAAATTCGGTCAGACAAACTACTCTGCCTCCAAGGCCGGGATAATCGGATTTACCAAGGCGCTCGCCAAAGAATTGGGTGCTTTCGGTGTCAATGTCAATGCCATAGCCCCCGGTCTAATTGAAACCGCGATGCTCAAAGAATCTGAGGCCCGGGATAAAATTGTTGATATGGCTATGGCGGAGAGTGCCCTAAAACAGGTAGGTCAACCCGAAGACCTGGCGTATTTGGTGGCCTTTTTGGCATCCGATAAAGCCAAGCATATTACCGGAGAGGTAATTAAGATCGACGGAGGACAGTATATTTAATTGCAGATTGGATATTGACTATTGGCTATTTATGGATCTCGCTTCGCTCCCTTCTTTTTAGATTGTTTTATTTTAATTAGAAAGAGCTCCTTAAATTTTCACTATTCAATCGAAAATATTCAATTGGAGAGGTGTTCATGAGCAAAATAGGCATCATCGGAGTCGGTCAGAGTTCATTTGTGCGTTCGTATCCGGGTTCAATTCGAGAGCTGGCCTTTGAGGGGTTTAAGGAGGCCATGCAGGACGCGCACCTTACCACCAAAGATATTGATGCATCTGTGATCTGTTCGGCCCCCGAGTATGATAAGCAAAGATCACCAGCCGGCGTATTTGCAGAATATTTCGGCCTCAATCCCCAACCGACGTTTTATGTCGAAAGTCTGTGCTCCTCAAGCAGCATGGGAGTGAGATTGGCTTATGCATTGGTAAAATCGGGGCTTCATCAAACCGTGGCGGTTGTCGGCTTTCAAAAAATGTCCGAAATCTCTTCTTCTGAATCTCAGGAGCGCATGGGGCGCGGCGCCGACATCCAGTGGGAAAGCCCCTTCGGTACGATGATGCCTGCATATTACGCCATGTATACCCGGGCGCATATGCAAAAATACGGCACTACACCGGAAGATCTGGCTCGAATCAGGGTCAAGGCCGCGACGTATGGCCAGTTAAATGAACGAGCCGTCTACCGCAAACCCATAACCCTCGAGATGTTTTCGGATCCGGAAGATCGAATGGCAGGCCCGGTGGCCAGTCCTCTGCGTGTGGGTGACTGTTGTGCCAATGCCGACGGCAGTTCCTGCATCATCGTCGCCGGTGAGGATAAAGCCAGGTCCATATGTGAAAAACCGGTCTGGATACTGGGATTGGGCGCTGCCACAGCAAGTGTCAATCTGGCAGGAAGAGACCTGTTCACGGGTTTGACTGTGGCCCAAAACGCCGCAAAACAGGCCTATGATATGGCAGGTATTGCTCCCAACGAAATCGATGTTGCCGAAGTACACGACTGTTTCACCATTGCGGAAATGATGGCCTATGAGGATCTCGGTTTTGCCAAGCCGGGTGAAGGCAAAGAACTGATAAAAAGCAAGGAAACCTATATAGAAGGCAGCATACCGGTAAATGTGGACGGCGGACTGCTGTCCAAAGGCCACCCTATCGGCGCCACCGGGGGTTCTCAGATCAGGACCGTCGTTTTGCAGTTGAGAAACGAGGCCGGTGCAATTCAGGTCGACAACCCGGAAATCGGGCTGGTCCACAATATCGGAGGTGTGGGCCTGTATGGGAATGTGACCATACTAGGGCGCTAGCTATCATTGGATAACGGACTAACGTGAGCTAACGTTTGAAAGGAAGAAAAAATATGGGCAACGTCAAAGAGGTGGATGATCGGTTTAAGAAATTCGGAACGGTAAGTTTTACCTCCATCACGAAAACCAATGATTTCATTAACTATCTGGAAGAAGGTAAAGTTATGGGCACGCGCTGCAATGACTGCGGGCTGGTGTTTTTTCCTCCCAGGTCGGATTGCCACCAGTGCCTTGCCGACAACATGCAGTGGTATGAGGTCAGCGGCACCGGCAAACTGGTCACATACAGCAAACTGGAGTTCGCACCGATCGGCTTCCAAGAGGATGTTCCCTATTGCATTGCATTGTTAGATTACGGCGATTACAAAATATTCGGACGAATTTCAGATGAGCTATCGGATAACGATATCAAAATAGGCATGCAGATGAAAACGGCCGTCAATGAGTTGCCCAATGGACAATTGAATTATGTGTTTCAAAAGGTGTAATTTTCATTTACCCCGGAGTGCATGAAGAATACAACGTAAAAAAAATAAACTAGGGATAGATACTGCGAGGTTCAAAGGTCCACCGTTCAGGGTTATACTAATCCTGAACCGCTGAACCCTGAACCCCGAACCTTGAACCCCTACCATAAGGAACCAAAACCATGACCGAACTCACGCATCTAAATGTTGACAATGCCGGCGGCGTTGCTCGAATTTCATTAAACCGCCCCAAGTTTAACATGATGAACATCGACATGATGATCGAGCTCAACAGCCAACTGGAAGCCTTGCTTAACGATGACGATCTAAAATGTGTCGTGATCGATGCCGAGGGCAAACACTTTTGTACCGGAGTGGAAGTGGCAGATCACAAACCGGACAAGGTATCGGAGATGATTAGCACGTTCAACCGTATTTTTGAGCTTATGGATCAACTCGAAGTTCCGATCCTTGCAAAGGTTCAAGGGTATTGTCTCGGCGGAGGCATGGAATTAGCCATTGCCTGTGATGTTATTGTGGGTGCTAAAAGTGCTCGCTTCGGGCAACCGGAAATAAAGGTCGGCTTTTTCCCCCCTTATGCCGCCCTGCGTCTACCGCAGCTGGTGGGGCCGGCTAGAGCGGTTGAAATTTGCACAACGGGCAGGTTTTACAGTGCCGAAGAAGCCCAAGCAATGGGAATGATCGGTTACGCGGTTGAAGACGACCAACTTACCGAAACCACCGATAAAATTATAAAGGATATCCAATACAACAGTCCACTGATCATTCGATTGAACAAGCGAGCCGTTAGACACCATCTGGGGATGGCGTTTAAACCGGGCCTGGCGGGTGTCAGCGACCTCTTTTTAAACACGCTGATGAAAACGGAAGATACTTTGGAAGGAATTGCAAGCTATGAAGAAAAACGCGAACCGCAGTGGAAAAACAAGTAGCAATGACCCGGGGCAATTAACGAATGGCTGTTGAAGGATGACAATCGTTTACAATGAAAATGGTCAAAGGCTGCCGGCGTTCGTCAATAAAATTGATTGTAATTCCTTAAACAATATTTAATCGTCACTATTAATATTCAATATTTCAGGGGATCTCCCATGTCACACATCAAGAAAATCGGAGTAATCGGCGCGGGAAACATGGGCTGCGGTATTGCCCAAAAAATTGCCCAGGAAGGGCTCAACGTTGTCATGGTCGACCTCAATGACGAATACGTTGAACGAGGTCTCGCAGTTATAAAACAGACGTTGCAAGAAGGAGTTGCGAGAAAGATCCTTAGACCCGAAGAGGTCGAGGGTATTTTAGCGCGCGTTAAGGGATCCACGGATTTTAAGGCGGTTGCCGATGCTGATCTGGTCATTGAAGCCGTCTTTGAAGACAAGCAAGTCAAAGCCGATCTGTTCAAAAAGCTGGATCACATATGCTCGCCAAACACCATCCTGGCCACCAACACATCCAGCTTTTATGTTCACGAATTTGCCGATCAGACATCCCGCCCCGACCGCTTTGTCGGGCTTCATTATTTCTATCATCCCGCAAAAAACCGACTGTTGGAAGTCATCCCTCACAAAGGAACCAGCGCAGAAACTCTTGAGAAGTCCCTGCTGGCGGCTAAGCTTCACGGCAAAACAGCTATCGTCGTCAAAGATGCACCGGGATTTGCCGTAAATCGCTTCTTCGTTCCTTTCCTGAATGAGGCCGCCCGGATGCTCGAAGAGGGTCTCACCAATATTCCAACCATCGAAGAAGCCGCTAAACAGGCCTTTCGTATCGGAATGGGACCGTTTGAACTCATGAATGTCACCGGCATCCCCATTGCCGTGCATGCTTCCACGACTCTCGGCAATGAAATCGGTCCATTTTATGCGACGGCCGATATCCTCAAAAAGCAGATGGAAAAAAATGAAAACTGGCGCCTGGACGGTGATGTGGATCAATCTAAAATTCCGGCGGTGATCGATCGCTTTTACGGTGTATGTCTGGGGGTGGCCGCAGCACTTGTAGATGAAGGTGTTGCAACCATCGAAGACACTGACCGCGGCGCGAAAATCGGTCTGCGATGGGTCATGGGTCCTTTTGAAATCATGAATAAAATCGGAATCAACAAAACCTATGCAGCGGTGGAAGCCGTCACTCGAAAATACGCCGACTTCAACATACCGCAGATCCTGTCGCAGCAGAACGCCCTCGGCAAACCCTTTGAATTCAAATTCGTTGATATGGAAATCAAGGACGATATTGCCTACATCACGCTCAACCGCCCGGAAGCAATGAACGCCTTGAACGAAACGGTTGTCTTGCAGCTGGATCAACGCTTTTCAGAGGCCGAAAAAAACCCGGCTGTCAAAGCGGTCGTGTTTCAGGGTGCGGGTAAAGCCTTCGTCGCCGGGGCCGACATTGGCTACTTTATCAACAAAATAAAAGCGGGCCGGATACCCGATATCATCGAGTTTACTCGAAAAGGTCACGAGCTCTTTCTGCGTATCGAAAACTCCGAGAAACTCACGATTGCTCTAATGGACGGCTTGTCGCTGGGCGGCGGCAGTGAGCTGGCGCTTGCCTGCCAGGCAGTGATCGCGACCCCGGCCGGAAGCATGGGATTTCCGGAAACGGGAATTGGAATTTACCCGGGTCTGGGCGGTATGCTGCGAATGGCTCGCTTTGCCGGTCCGGAACTTGCCAAGTACTATGTTTTCACCGGCGCAACCCTGACCGCCCGAGATGCACATGCCCTTGGCATCGTCACCAAACTCGTGCCGCCGGCCGAGGTGGAAAACGCCATCAAAGAACTTGCTTCCCAGAGTAAACCCGACAAATATCAAAAGCGCGACATACCGCAATCGCTATACCCGTTTGCCCAAGTCTGCAGCTCGGAAAATGCTGAGCTGCTGCTTTTAGGAAATCCACCGCAAGACGTTCCAAATGATATCGCTGCCAAAGCTGCTCGTGAAATTGGCCTTAAGGCCCCGATTGCGCTTAAGTTGGCCAACGCAATCATTGACCAGCAGGCAGATAAGACCATGGCCGATGCAATCGAGATAGAGCTTGGTCATCTAAATGAGATTTTCTCTACGGCAGACGCTCTGGAGGGGTTGTCAAATGTCGGGAAGAGGACTCAATTTAAAGGCGCGTAGAATCAATGACCCCGGAAGAAAAACTGATACAGCAAGGATGGGCAAAAAAGGCCACTTATGACGAACCGCGACTGTCTGAAATGGTGGACATGTACGACAAGATTGGCCTTGACGTTCATCTGGAACCGTTCAATCCGGAAAATGAGAAAGGATGCACCGGTTGCATGCAGTTGACGCCCGAGCTGTACAAAACCATTTACACCAGAAAGAAAGCTGACGGAAAAGGAAACGAATGATGCATAAATTACTAACCGAGAATCCAGGCGAAAGGATGCTGCTCTTGGGCAACGAGGCCATTGCCCGTGGTGCCATCGAGGCAGGCGTCGCATTCACCAGTACGTACCCGGGGACTCCGTCTTCGGAAATCTCACTGCAGTTTTTCCAAATATCCCAAGAAAGTGATCTGTATTTTGAATACAGCACCAACGAAAAGATCGCCATGGAAGTGGCGGCCGCCGCCGCCAACGCCGGGGTTCGAAGCATGTGCGTGATGAAACATGTGGGCGTCAATGTGGCGGCCGATGCACTGATGACGTTAGCCTATGTCGGAGTTAAAGCCGGCATGGTAATCCTATCTGCGGACGATCCGTTCATGTTTTCCAGCCAGAACGAACAGGATAATCGCTACTATGCCAAAATGTCGGGACTGCCCCTGGTTGAGCCTTCATCCGTAGCGGAAGCCAAGGATCTGGTACCCTACGCCTTTGATCTTTCCGAAAAGCTCAAGGAACCGGTTATTTTGAGAACCACCACCCGTATTAATCACTCCACCGGAGTGGTCGAACTGCGTGAAATCAGAAAACGGATTCCCAGGGGTGATTTTATCAAGGATCCGTTAAATCTGGTAACAGTTCCGGCCGTGGCTCGCAAATTACATATCAAATTACTTGAAAATTATGACACCGCCCAGGAAATTGCCGAAACATCGCAATACAACTTCATTGAAGGAAAAGGCAGCTGGGGTATTATTTGCAACGGCGTCAGCTATAACTACGTCAGTGATGCCATCGACGAATTAAACATTAAAGATAAGATCAGAGTCCTGCGTCTGGGTTTCTCACATCCGCTTCCCCCGAAGCTGATCAAGGACTTTTTGAAGGATTGTGAAAAAGTTCTAGTCGTCGAAGAAGGTGAGCCCTATATGGAAGACGCTGTGAAGGCGTTTGCCCAGGAAGAAGCGTTAACCCTGCCGATCAAGGGTAAGTCAAAAGAGTTGTTTACCCGGCTATATGAATACAATCCGGCTCAGGTCAGGCAATGCATGGTAAAATTTTTTGGGGTCTCCTATGCCCCCTCAGAAGTTATTGATCTGTCCGATGTGCCGCCGGTACCCCAACGTCCCCCCACGCTGTGTGCCGGGTGCTCGCACCGCGCAACCTACTATGAGGTTCGCAAGGCTACCGAAGGGATGGAAACCATCTTTCCGTCAGACATCGGCTGCTATACGTTAGGGCTGTTGCCGCCGTTGTCGGCGGCGGATTTTTTGATCTGCATGGGTTCTTCGGTCGGCACCTCCGGTGGCTTTTCCACGGTTACGGATAAAAAAGTCATTGCCTTTATCGGCGACTCCACGTTCTTTCATTCCGGAATACCGGGACTTATCAATGCCGTTTACCATAAGCATAACTTCACTCTGGTAATTCTTGACAACGGCACCACGGCGATGACCGGCCACCAGCCCCATCCCGGAGTCGACATGCAAAAGCTGAATATGGACGGGTACGGCATCGTATCCATTGAAAAAGTAGTCAGGGCGATTGGTGTCGATCATGTCACAGTCATCAAACCGTATAAAGTCAAGAAAAGTATCGAAGCGATCAAAGAGTCCGTCAATTACAACGGCGTTTCGGTCATCATATCAGAGGAAACCTGTGCATTGTACGCCAATGCCCTCAAACTTCCTAAACGCAAGCCTTTTCATGTCAGTGATACATGCAAAGATCACAAGGATTGCATCAGCTCTCTGGCATGCCCTGCGTTTTATATCTGGAATGATCGGGTTAAAATCGATGCCAACCTGTGCACAGGATGTGCGGTCTGCGCTCAGATTTGTCCCGAAAACGCCATCCGCCCGGTAAAATCAGAGGCCCAAGCACAGGGGCATTGATTCGGCAACCGTTATACGTCGAGAAAATAAATTATTTGGTCATAATGACAATTTTATTAGATTAACACTAGATTGGATTAAACAAAACATGGAAACAAAAAGACTCGTGATTGTAGCTGTAGGCGGTCAAGGAAATCTGCTGGCATCCAGCGTGTTAGGTGAAGCGGCCCTATTAAACGGGATACCCCTGAATATGAGCGAAATACACGGAATGGCCCAACGGGGAGGAGTTGTGGAATCTGCGCTGGTATTTGGTGATGCACGCAGTACGATTATATCCGACGGCGAGGCCGATGTCCTTGTCGGGTTTGAACCGGCGGAAACCCTAAGGGCATTGGGTAAGTGCAATGCCGACACGGTCGTGATTTCCAATCTTGCGCCGTTGATGCCCTTTACCGTCAACATCGGCCAGGGGGTTTATCCGGATCTTCAAGAACTGCAAAAACTCATCCGATCCAAAACTGCCAAGCTTATTGCCTTTAATGCCGCGGCCTTGGCGAAAGAAGCCGGAAACGTCCTGGCAGTCAATATGGTCCTTCTGGGTGCACTGATTCAAACCGACGTTTTGCCTCTGACCGCCGAGAATGTTAAAGAGGCGATGAAACGTAAAACAAAGCAGCAGTTTTTAGATGCTAATTTAAAGGCCTTTGAGCTTGGTTTCGACGAGGCCGCTAAAGCAGCCTGAGCGGCTCATACCAAATTTGAAACGTCAAGCAATAGCCATCACAAAGGAGGTAAAACATGCCCTGGGACGATACACATGAATGCATGTCGCTGGATGAAATTCAAAAACTTCAAGTGAAGAATCTCAGAGAAACCGTCGCCTGGATTTCTGAGAAGATCCCGTTTTATCGGAAAAAGTTGAAAGAAATGGGAGTTACGGCCGACGACATAAACCATGTCGAAGACGTCAGCAAACTTCCCTTCACTGAAAAAAACGATCTGCGGGACAACTACCCCTTTGGACTCTGTGCAGTTCCGTTGGAAGAGGTGGTAAGGATACACGCGTCATCCGGTACGACCGGTAAACCCATTACGGGTCCTTACACGGCCGATGACATGGATCAGTGGATTGAATGTATGTGTCGTAATCTCTATTCCGCCGGTGTACGCAAGGAAGACATTTGTCAAAACGCTTATGGTTATGGCCTTTTCACCGGTGGGCTTGGATTCCACCAGGCGGCGACTAAAATGGGATGTGCCGTCGTTCCCACGAGCTCAGGCCTCACAGAACGCCAAATTACGCTAATGAAAGACTTTGGAAGCACGGTCCTGTTTGCTACACCGTCCTATGCCCTCACCATTGCAGAGCGAGCAAGGGAAATGAAAATAGATATCCGATCACTGCCGCTGCGCATCGGCGTATTCGGCGCCGAACCCTGGACAACACCCATGCGACAGGAGATTGAGGAACGCATGGGTATCAAAGCCATGGAGGCATATGGACTCACCGAGTTGGGCGGCCCTGGGGTCGGCTATGACTGCCAAGCCCAGAACGGGATCCATCTCAACGAAGATCACTTCCTGGCCGAAATTGTTGATCCCGGCACGTTGGAACCTCTGCCCCTCGGCGACCAGGGCGAGTTGGTGTTTACCTCACTGCAACGCAGAGCAATGCCGATGATTCGATATCGTACCAAAGACATCACACGTCTCCGTCGTGAACAATGCGTCTGCGGTCGCACCTTTGTCAAAATGGACAAGATATTCGGCCGGTCCGATGACATGTTGATCATCAGTGGTGTCAATGTCTTTCCGTCCCAAATCGAGTCGTTGCTTTTGGAGGTTGCGGAAGTAGAACCTCAGTACAGGCTCATCGTTCGTAAAAAAGGCTACCTGGACCAGTTGACCATCCAGGTCGAAGGCAAGACGGAAGTATACGAAGCCGGCAAGGATCGGTGTCATGAAGTTGAAGGCAAAATATCCGCTTACATAAAGGGCATGATGGGCATTGGCGTTGATGTGGAATTGGTGGAACCCAAATTCATCGCTCGCAGTGAAGGCAAGGCGTTGAGGGTTGTTGATGAGAGACCGAAACAAATGAGGTAAAAAATGAATGACAACTCTAACTTTCGTCCCCAATCATTTGCAGTTGTCGGCGCCGGTCCGGTCGGCTGTATCGTGGCTGCATTTTTAGCGAGAGGCGGCTACGAAGTTACTCTGTGCGACGTGATACCCGAATTGCTAAACCCCGCTGCAGACCGCGGCATCATTGTTGAAGGCGCCGAGAGCCTCCAAGAAAAAGTGGCAAAAACCTGCACAAATGTTGATGAACTGGCTGATCACGACCCGGATGTCATCATCATTACCGTCAAAGCCAATGCACTGCCGTTGATTGCTTCCGCCATTGAAGGATTTATACATGAGGGCATGTTCGTTGTCAGCTGGCAGAATGGAATTGACACGGAATTGGAGCTTGCCAAGACATTGAGCCCATCTTCGGTAATGCGCGCAGTGGTAAATTATGGCTGCGGACTTGTGGGTCCCGCCCATGTGCGTATGCCGTTTCATCATCCTCCCCACTATATCCAGGAATTGGATGCGGAATCTCGACAGGTTGCCGTCTCACTTGCAACCGAGCTCAGCAATTGCGGGCTTACGACCGACCACACGGATCAGATCGTTTCTATGGTTTGGCGCAAAACGGTCATGAATGCGTCGATGAATCCTGTGTGTGCGGTTACCGGCTTGACCATGTCCCGAGCTATGAATGATCCCATTGTGTATCAAATAGTCGATGCGTTGGTCAAAGAATGCATCAACGTTGCCAGAGCCAATGAAATAAATCTGGGCTGGAATTACTATCCTCAAGCAATGGATTACATGCGCAATGCGGGAGATCACAAACCATCTATGCTGATGGATATTGAAGCCAACCGGCGAACTGAAATCGATTTTATCAATGGTAAATTCGTGGAATACGGAGCACGTATCGGTATTGCTACGCCTTACAATAATACGTTAAGAGCACTGGTAAAAGGGCTGGAATCAAAATGAAAAATGAGGCTGTGCAAAGCTTCACAAAGGAAGTTAATCTCAAATAGATCACACCTGCAACACACGGAAACATGAGCACGAATTCCATTTACGTCGGCGCTGATGTTGGCGCTTCGAGAACCAAGGTGGCCATTCTGGATGGCGATAAAAATCTGATCGGCTACGCCGTAAAAAAGTCAGGCACGGATTTTTCAGCAACTGCTCAGGAATGCCTGGAGGTCTCACTTAAAATGGCCGCTGCTCAGGAATCAGATATTGTCAACTCGATATCAACCGGATACGGCCGAAAAAATGTTACGTTCTCCAGAGGGACCAAAACTGAAATCGGTTGCCACGGCAGCGGCTGCTATCTGTATTTTCCGAAAGCCATCACGGTAATCGATATCGGAGGACAGGACAATAAGATTATCAAGCTCGATGATGCAGGGCGGCGCACCAGCTTCAAAATGAATCGCAAATGTGCAGCCGGAACTGGAGCATTTCTCGAAGAGATGTCAGCCCGATTGGATATTCCGCTGAGCGACATGGACGAGTTGGCCGAAAAATCTCAAAACATGGTTAAGCTGGGAAGTTTTTGTACGGTATTTTCGGCCACGGAAGTACTCGAAAATATCCGCCACGGCAAGAAAATCGAAGACATCGTCAAAGGTGTTTTTTTTTCGGTGATTCGAAGAGTCCTTGAAATGGATTCAATGACTGCAGATGTGGTGATGACCGGCGGAGTTGTCGCACACAATCCGACACTGATTAAGATGGCTGAGGAGATGATCGGCAGAACAATTTTGGTGCCGGAGTATCCGCAGTTCACTGGAGCTATCGGCGCAGCGCTGTATGCAATGGATGCGGAGAAATGATTTTAGTTGCCGATCTCCGGGGGCATGTTGCCGGTTTATCCCTGCTGGTCTTGTGATTCTGAATTAAAACAAGCAGGCGGCATCGAATAAGATGAAAGATTGGCGTATAGCCGGAACGCCTTAATTTCAGGCACCTTTTTAATTTTGTACATTTTAAATTTATAATTGGAGGAGTCATCATTATGACAGAAGAAAAACAAGTTGTTAGAAAAAAAATAGCGGCTGCAGCCGATGTCGGTAAGTTTATGGCCGACTATTACATCGAACTGGACCAAGCATCCAAAAAAGGAGAGCCGAAAATTGCCTGGTGCACCAGCGTGGGCCCAGCGGAGATCCTGCGTGCAATGGATTTTTTGGTATACTTTCCCGAAACCCATTCCGCCATGCTCGGCGCCACCCGTATGGCCACGGATCTCATCCCCGAGGCCAATGCTTTAGGGTATTCGCCGGATATTTGCTCCTACCTGACGGCGGATATCGGGGCTTTTTTAAAGGGAGTGACGCCGTTGAGTAAGGCGTTTAACATCGACAGTATTCCAAAACCTGATGTCTTGGTCTACAACACAAACCAGTGCCGGGACGTCCAGGACTGGTTTAACTGGTTTGGAGAAAAATTCCAGGCGCCGGTTCTTGGAGTGACGACACACCGCAACGTCGCAGATGTTACCGAGGCTCATATTACGTCCATCGCGAAGCAAATGGAGGCCCTCGTTGAACCTTTGGAAAAGGTTTCCGGAAAGAAATTCGAAATGGAAAAGCTCAAAAAATCCGTAAAGCTGTCCCGCGATTGCTCGGAAATCTGGAAAAAAATACTGGACACGGCCGCTGCAGTCCCCTCGCCCCTTACCTTTTTTGATGGGACCACCCTCATGGGTCCGGCAGTGGTCGGCAGAGGCACTCAAAAAGCGTTGGATGTCTATGAAAAACTTTTGGCGGAGCTGGAGGAAAGAATCAAGAACGGTGAAGGCGCCGTAGAGGGAGAGCGACACCGAATCTACTGGGACGGTATGCCGGTCTGGGGCAGGTTAAGCGCTCATTCGAAACTGTTTACCGGTTTGAAGACGAATGTACTGGCTTCAACCTACTGCAACAGCTGGATATTTTCCGCCCTGGATCCGGAAGATCCGTTTCGCAGTATGGCGGAGGCCTATACAGAACTGTTTATCGTGCGATCGGATAGCGCTAAGGAGACGTATATCAGAGACATGCTGCATTTTTTCAAAGTCGACGGCGTCATCTACCACGATGCCAAAACGTGTCCCAACAATACAAACTGCCGTTATGGTATGCCCCAGCGACTCTCAGAAGTAACCGGAATTCCCAGTTTAACTATCCATGGCGATTTAAACGACCTCAGGTTGCTTTCCGATGAACAGACCAAAACCAATGTCGAGGCGTTTATCGAGCAGTTGGAAGAAAACAGGTAGCTGCCCGTTTGTTAGAAGTAGTTGAAACACCTTGGGCCGCAAACCATGATTAAGGTATTTCGGGTTCATTTTTTAGTGTTCGGAGTCTGGTCGAATTTAGCTCAGCCGACTGCACCGTAAGTAAATACAACCCATAAGGAGAAAAACATGCTGGAGTCGTTATTCAGACCGAAAACAGTCGCCGTGATTGGTGCCTCCTCAAAGGAGCTATCCATCGGCAATCGGGTAATCAAAAACCTGGTGGATTTTGGTTTTAAAGGAGACGTTTTCCCTATCAACCCCAAAGCGGATGAAATCCGGGGCATCAAGGCCTACAAATCGATACTGGAATGTCCGGATAACATTGATGTCGTTCACATGGTCATACCGGCTAAATTCGTACCCCAGGCGATGGAGGATTGCGGCAAAAAAGGGGTAAAAAACGTGATTATCAACTCCGGAGGCTTCTCGGAGACCGGTCCCGAGGGGGAAGCCATCGAAAACGATTTTTTGGCAAAAGCCAAGCAGTATAATATCCGGGTGTTCGGCCCCAACTGCCAGGGTGTGATCAACAGCGATCCCGAGATTCGGGCATACTGTAACTTCACGTTTACTAAACCGGATCCTGGTTTTATCTCCATCGTTGCGCTCAGCGGCGGCGTGGCCGAAGTGATTCATCAGGCATTCTCCCAGATGGGGGTTGGAACTCGCATCTATGCATCCAATGGTAATGCTTGCGATGTCAGCATACCGGAAATCATTCGTTACCTCGGCGATGATGACGGGACGCGGGTCATCGTGACCTATGTCGAAGGGCTTCGGGACGCGACCACGTTTATGAATGTGGCCACGGAGGTCGCCGCCAAAAAACCGATTTTAGCGATGAAGGCCGGTCGCACAATGGAAGGGGCCAAAGCGGCTGCATCTCACACCGGTGGTTTGGCCAAAGAGGACATCGCCACCGACTTAATCTTTAAAAAAGCCGGCATTTTATCCTTCAGAGATGAGGGGGAGCTGATTCAGGCGGCGGCTGCATTTGCCTCGCAACCGATCCCCAGAGGCAACCGGGTTGGAATTATTACCAACACCGGAGGTCCTGCGGTTATTGCCACGGATGTCATGGTAGCGGCCGGGCTGACACTTCCACCGCTTTCACAAAAGACCGAAAAGCTTCTCACCGAAACCCTGTTTCCGGAGGCCTCCGTGAACAACCCCGTGGACGTACTGGCCACCGGTCCTGCGGCGCACTACCGGTCATGCCTGGATGCCATGATGGAGGATGACAACTTCGACTGTGTGTTCGTCAACTTCGTCACGCCCTTTTTCGTCGACAATGAAAGCATCGCCAAAGAAATCGTCGAGGTGAGCAAGCAACAGAAAAAGCCGATCGTCTGCAATCTGATGACAGACAGACGCCAATGGACAGAAGTTGTTAAGATTTTGCAGGAAGGTGGCGTACCGTGTTACGCGCTACCCGGTGAAGCCGCCCGTGCCATGTCCGCATTGGTGCGGTACAACACGATCCGCAGCCGAAGGATCGGAGATGTCAAAACCTTTTCTGACGTGGATACGTCCGCCGCAATGCAAATCCTTGACGCCGCCAAGTCTGCCGGTAAATCCAGCCTTGCCGCCGAGGAAGTATACGCTATCCTGTCGGCTTACAACATCCCGGTTGCCGACTGGCGTATGGCTGCCAATGCCAAAGACGCCCTGAATGCTGCGAACAACATGGGTTATCCGGTGGTTATCAAAGCCGATGCGCAGTCCGTTGTTCACAAGAGCGACATGGGCGGCGTTGCTGTTGATCTTCAGGACGGCACCGCCGTATCGGCGGCTGTTGAATCGATGCGGAAAACTATTCCAGCCAAAGATTTGCGGTTCTTGGTGCAAAAATTTATCCCCGAGGGACTGGAATTAATTATGGGTGCCAAAGCCGAAGAAGGGTTGGGATATGCCCTTATGTTCGGTCTGGGCGGTATTTATGTGGAAATCATGAAAGATGTCGTTTTCAGCCTTACGCCGGTGGCATCAGGTGAAGCAGCGGAGATGATTGCATCGATTAAAGGTGCACCATTACTGGAAGGCGTTCGTGGAAAAAAGGGTGTGAATACGGAAAAACTGATCGAAATCACTCAGCGTCTCTCCCAGCTGCTTACCGATCTTCCGGCGATCCAGGAAATGGATTTGAATCCCCTGATGGCATATGGGGATCAGGTGGTTGTGGTGGACGCCAGGATCAACGTATAACTCACGGCTGAGAGCTCACGTTAAGGGCATAGCCGATATCAGCCGTTACCGAACAACTATCCACTCAAAAAGAGGAGGGTCACCATGGCTGCCTGGTTGAATCTGGGTCAACATCTCAAGATAAATGCAAAAAAGTTCCCCAAAACCGTAGCATTGCAAGACAGCGCGCGCGGTTTTACCTACCCGGAAGTCAATCGTCGCGTCAACAAACTCGCCCACAGCCTGCTTGCGCTCGGTCTGTCCAAAGGAGACAAAGTGGCTGTATTGCTTGAAAACAGCATCGAAATCATCGAGGTGTTTCTGGCAACCGCTAAAACCGGAATTATTATTGTGCCGATCAATTTTCGTCTCGTCGGCCCTGAAGTAGAATATATCGTTAACAACTCCGATGCTAAAACATTTATCGTTCATGATGAATTTACCTCTACGGTCGATTCTATTAAAGGCAATTTAAAGAATATTGTATCGGATAACTTTATTATCGTGGGTGACCGACATGAAGGATACCATTCCTATGAAGAATTTATTAAAGATTCACCGGATTTCGAGCCAGAGGCTAAAGTAAATCCAGAGGACCCCTGGATTTTGATCTACACTTCCGGAACTACAGGAAAACCGAAGGGCGTTGTCCGCTCGCATGAATCCCATGTTGCGTTCTATCTGATTAACGGAGTTGATTTCGGATTCAATGAACGCGACATTTGTCTGAATGTGATGCCTTTGTGTCACATCAACTCGACATTCTTTACCTTCACCTTTACCTATATCGGCGCAAGTGTCTACGTCCATCCGGCACGCTCCTTCAATCCCGCGGAAATTCTTGATATTGTAGAACGCGAGAAGATTACCTTTATTTCATTGATCCCAACCCACTACAACCTCATTTTAAACGCACCCGACGACGCCCGAACGCGGGATGTTGGCTCGATCCGCAAGTTGCTCTGTTCGTCGGCACCGGTACGAAAAAGCATGAAACTGGCCATTGTGGATTTTTTCCCCGGTGTTGAACTTTATGAAGGGTACGGTTCCACAGAGGCCGGCATTGTTACGGTACTAAAGCCCGAAGACCAGATGAAAAAGCTGGGTTCCATCGGCTTTGAGTCATTGGGCACGGATTTTGTCAAAATCCTCGATGCAGACGGCAAGGAGGTCGGAATTGGAGAAGTCGGCGAACTCTATTCCCGGGGACCCATGCTGTTTGATGAATATTACAAACTGCCGCAAAAAACCGCCAGTGCATTTCGAGATGGGTGGTTTTCGGCCGGCGACATGGCCAAACGCGATGAAGACGGATACTACTACATTGTCGATCGCAAGGACAATATGATCATTACCGGTGGTGAAAATGTCTATCCCAGCGAAATAGAAGAGGTCGTCGGTGGTCATGAATGTGTTTTTGATTGTGCCGTCGTAGGTCTGCCTGATGCGAAGTGGGGGGAAAAAGTCACCGCGGTCGTTATCACCAAACCCGGTATCGATAAAGAAACAATCAGTGAGGAAGATATAATAAATTGCTGCAAGCAGAAACTCGCCGGTTTCAAACGGCCAAAGGAGGTTATTTTTATCGAACAGGAGGATATGCCCAGAACACCGACCGGTAAAATCCTACACCGCAAACTCAGAGATAAATACAGCAAATAGACATACCCTGCAGCGCTGGGGCCCTATCAAGATTCGTCTTAATCTTCTGCGTCGGGAGCTTCCAATTTGAGGGTTACATGGTCGCCATCATCAACGTTCAACGCATCTTTCAATTTTAAATGCGAAATGATTTCAATTACATTCTTTCCATGAAGCCTCACTTCATCGGCAGGTACAACAATTGCCGCCGATTTTCCACCAACCGACACGGCAATTACTCGCCCCGAACAAAAATTCGAGTTAGGAGGAATTAGGTCGATACCCTTCTTTTGCAGTAATTCGTCAATACTGGATAGGTTCTCTTCCGCAATCTCAAGATTCAGCGTTCCCGGATAGGGCTCAAATCCTAATTTTTCTAAACACTGTTCTTGAACCCAATCCAACTGGGTGAAGAACGCCCCTTGCTTCACTCCACTGACGATTTTTCCGGTTATCGCCGTCCCCCTTTGACATCTACTTCCACAACTTGATGCGGATTTCGTTTTCTCGCTCTTCAATGCGGTATCTCTCAAAATCGGTTGCCTTGACTATCGGTATCACCTGGTTTCGCGTATAGGTTGTTATGGGTTTATGCAAGCCGAGCCGTTTAAACAGCCATAAAAAAAACCGTTCTCGGGGGGTGAGAGAGGCCTTCCATTTTTTTCGATCAACCTGGGAGGCAACTTTTGCGGGATCATAGATCCAGGCCTCTCCGCCATTTTTCAATACTCGATGCATCTCTTGAATGACGGAGATCGGCTTTTTTAACGAATGGAACATTCCGGTGCTGATCACCATGTCAAAGCAACCGTCATTAAAACGTAAGCTTGCGGAATTGCCAACTTCAAATGTTAATTGATCGGATAAACCCGCAATGCGAGCGTTGGCTTTTGCCAGTTGAATTAATTTGCGGCTCAAATCAACGCCGACCACCTTTAGCTCCGGTGCTCGTTTTACGATTTGAATCGGCAAATAGCCCGGCCCGGTGCCAAGGTCAAGAATAACACCTTTATCACGTCGTGAAACGACTTCCTCAGCCACCTGTCGATAGTATGTGTCAATCACCATTCGGGTGGCTTTATCATAAGCGGACGCCAGAGGACCGGGAATTCGTTCAATTTTAATCCATTGTTTCATATTTTACCCCAACCTATAGAAATGGTATAGCTTATGTCAAATTATTTGCAGTTTACAAATCAATAATTTTTATATTAAGGTGGTCTGTACGATGGTTTTCAAAATCAAAATTCGGAAGGGGAGCAAACGTTATGACGATAGAAAATAATGTATTTTACTGGCTGCCATGCTCGGTTGTTTTTGTGAGCACCGCCCATGGAAATGAGCGCGATATCATGACGGCAACGGCGATGTTTGTGTCTGAAAAGGAGCCCCTGCTGGTCATCAGCGTTGCCAAAAAGCATCTCACAGAGAGATTGATCGATCAATCCGGAAAATTTACCCTGGTCATCGCTGGAGCAGACCACAAGCAATTGGCGATGCAGGTGGGGAGCGTCAAAGGCGAGGAATTCGATAAATTCGAGAAATTTTCCGTTCGAACCGAAGCCGGAAAATCCAGCAGAGCACTCATTCCTGTTGGTTCTGCAGCCTGGATGGAGTGTGAAGTAGAAAGCAGTCACGACATCAGGGGATACCGCATTTTTATCGGCCGGGTTGTGAACCAAGAAGACCTCGGCAAGGCACCGCTCGTGTGGCAAAAAGATGCATTTTTCAGTTTGCAACCGGTGTAAAGCAATGGAAAAAATATCTGCCATCGCTGTATTGGGAACATTTGATTCTAAATCAGAGGAGCATATGTTTCTCAAAGAACGTATTGAACAAAAAGGACTGCGGACGTTGACCGTCAACGTAGGCACCAAGCATCCTCCCCCGGCAGCGGTGGATTACGACCTTTTCAAGTCGATTAATCTAAACAGCCGTCCGCTGTATAAAGATCGAGATAATGCGATCAGCGCGATGCTGCAGGAAGCCAGAATCACCATCAATCGGCTATATCAAGATGGTGAAATTTGCGGCATCATATCTGCCGGCGGCGGCACTGGAACCCATATTTGCACCACCATCATGCACGAACTGCCGCTTGGAATCCCTAAAGTTATGGTTTCCACCGTGGCGTCTCGAGACATGTCCACCATTGTAGGAACCAAAGATATTGTGATGTTTCACAGCGTCGTGGATCTGCTGGGCGTCAACAGCATATCTGGAAAAATACTGGACAAGGCGGCTGCCGCTGTTGGTGCGATGGTTCAAAGTCAATGGGTGCCCAAGGAAGAAAAAAAAAGGATCGCCCTTCCCTTTTTCGGTTTCATTACCGAAGGAGCTGAAGCCACACGGCGTGCCCTGGAATCAATCGGATATGAAGTCATTGCGTTTCATGCCAATGGAACCGGCGGAATGGCCATGGAAGAGCTGGCAGATGAAGGCTATTTTCATGGAATACTTGATTTTGCCACCCACGAACTGGCTGATAGTCTGAAAAACGGGTACTGCGGTGGTATTGGCCCCGAGCGCTTTGAACCGGTAGCCGGAAGATCAATTCCCAGGCTCGTGGTTCCCGGCGGATTGGACTGCGCCGTTTTGGAGTTCACACGCAACAATGTCCCTAAAGAATACCAAAACCGCAAGATCTTCTTTTACGATTTTCGCTCGGCAATACGACTAAATATCGATGAAACCACGTTAATCGCTATCCAGCTCGCTGAAAAGCTGAATAAAGATCCCAGCAACATAAAAGTGTTGATTCCAACCCGAGGCTGGTCTGAAGCCGACAAGCATGGCGGACCTTTATACGATCCGGATATGAATCGGGTTTTTGTTCAAAAATTAAAGCAAATTCTGAATTCTCAAATTGAAATTCATGAAGTGGATCATCACATCAACGATGCGGCATTTGCTGTGATCAGCGCAAATATGATGAATGAGATGCTTTTAAATAAATGTTGACGATATAGACAAATTTGCTTATAAGTCCAGAATATATTATGATAGTCGAGTTATCTCATTGTTATGAACGACTCAGGTTGAGATTGAAAAACGAGTTGGTGTTAGGTTGGCGTTTTTAAAAACTTCGGATCGAAAAATATATTGCGATAACCCGTTTATACGAGTTGTTCACATAATCAGCTTGATTTTTATGTTAAAACGAATATAATTTAAGAGATCAATAAAGGTCCGTCCTTGATTGGCGAGACGGTTTCGTTCTGAAGGAAAGATCCATTTGTCATTGTGGCAACCTGCAGTTTGGAACCATGAAATTTATTAGGAAGGAGGGTAGTCACTATGGCCAATGGAACTGTAAAATGGTTTAATAGCAGCAAGGGCTATGGCTTCATTGAGCAGGAAGATGGTCCGGATGTCTTTGTTCACCACACCGGTATCAATTCATCCGGTTTCAGGACTCTCAATGAAGGCGATCGTGTAACCTTCGACATAGAGGAAGGCAAAAAAGGCCCTGCGGCCGTGAACGTCACAGTAGTTTAGTTTACCATTCCGAAATGGAAAAGGGCATTCTCCATTGATTCCGGAGAATGCCCTTTTAATTTATCCAGAACGACATAAATCATTGCGCATACATACACAGCGTTCTGCATGTTTTGAACTATGCGGTAGTTTCTAAAATCAACGACTCAAAGGGAGAATACGCAATTCATTATGACGCTGTGTATAGAACGATGAATTGTGCACGGTGGCACCCATTCTTCCGGCCCAATTTATACCGGATTCATCCCTGAAAACGTGATAATTTCGTGATACAGTAAGCTAATTTGAGGTTCATTGGAGGTGTCATGCTGCTTAGACCGGATTGTATTGCCTGCATATTGAGAATGTCGATTTCAGCCATCCGAAAAATGGCGTTGACTGAAGATGTGATTAAAGAACTGTATACAGAAATTTTGGAAATCCCAGCCCTTCGCGGTTTGAACTGGGATATCACCAACCCCGAGATTATTGAAGATGTATGGAATAAAATTGTAAAGAGAACCGACGATCCTGATCCTTTGTTTTTAGAAAAATCAAATCAAAATCAGCGGATTATAGAATTGTATCCTTTTTTGGAAAAAGCAGTCAACCAGACCGCAGATCCTCTTTATACTGCTGTAAAACTCGCTATACTTGGAAATTCCCTGGATCTTATGGTGGCTGATAACTCGTTGACAATCGAGAATTCAATATCCGACAAAATTAACGCACCACTTTCGAAGACCATATATTTAGAATTCAAGCAGCAGCTGCAAGCAAGCCGATGTCTGGTGTATTTTGGCGATAACTCCGGAGAAATTGTATTTGACAAATTACTGCTGGAAACCATAAAAAAGACTCTGAGCCTGGACGTCGTGTTTGTGGTTAGAAGTGTACCAACGCTCAATGATGCGACCCTAAGGGAAGCAAAAGCAATCGGTCTAGACAAGATCGCCAGAGTGATTGAAAACGGTATTGACGGTCCTTTGCCGGGTACCGTGTTGAGCAGGTGCTCGAATGAGGTACAGGATTTGGTCCGCCAATCCGATCTGATCATTTCAAAGGGTGGCGGCAATTTTGACACCCTGGATGAGGAAAGAAAGCATTTGAAAAAAAAGATTTCATTCTTGCTGCTTTCGAAATGCGATCCGCATTACTCGCATTTCGGAGTGAAATTATATCAGCCCATTTTAGCTAATTTTTTCTAAAAACGGTCTATACACCACCATCTAAATCTTGGGGGCTGAAATTATTGTGGGCCTGCAGACCTGTAATCTCTTCAGTTTTGGGGCACCCCATCCCAATCGATCATTTCCTCAAACGCAGAGAGATCAGGCAAATCATCATAATCAGCATCTTCGGCGCAAGAATCCAATGCTTCTTCCTCGTAATCTGAAATCGAACGTATTCTATTCGTCCGGCAATTGTTTGATGGTTCGCTGGTTTCGTTCATAACAGCCTTTGCCGTCAGAGCACTCTCCATTTCTAAAAGGTCATTTAAAATTGATTGATGTATATGGGTATCTTGACACACAAGTTCATCATAATCCGTTAGCTGAGTCATGAAAATGAAATGGCACTTAGAACATTTGACGAGTGAACCCGTCGCATGGATATTGGCTTTGTCGAAGTGGAATATGGACTGGCACGCGACACATGTTATGTTCACTGGGTATACCTCCAATTTCAATTGATGATTATACAAAAATATCTTCGCTGTTATTGATCTGGAGCAAACGGAATAAATTTATGACAATCGGTATAATTATCGGAATTTTTCTAAATAACTTAAATCGGGGAGGCTTAACTGAAAACGCTATATGCACACTCAAACATATAATAAAATCTTATATATTTTATAACATCATATGAATTGACATCCGCGCGCATTCAAATCATAACGTCAATAAAATTTGTGTGTGAGGTAAAAAGAAATGGCTAAAGAAATCAAACACTCTATCTGCTTTCGCTGTAAGCCTCGCTGTCGGCTGGAACTCGAGGTGGAAGACAATCAGATTATCAAGGTCAGCACCTCGCCGATCAAGAAGTGTCCCCGCAAATGGGCTCCCGATCTGGAGCGATTCTACCATCCGGATCGACTCAACTACCCCCTCAAACGGCTAGGTGAAAAAGGTGAGAACAAGTGGCAGCAGATAACCTGGGATGACGCCCTGGACGAGATCGCTGCCAAACTGCAGTCCCTCAAAGATACGTATGGGGCCGAAACCCTGGGGGTTACTGCCGGCACCAGCCGCAGTTATGAAGAGCTCAATTCTCGTTTCCTCAATCTATTTGGCAGTCCAAACCAATGCGGCCAGGCCCAGATCTGCCACGGCAATTCGGCTGTGGTGGCCACTACCCTCTTCGGCTGGTGGCCCTATTGGATGCACATTGAGAAACTCCAAAATACCCGGTGTGTGATGCTCATCGGCCGCAACCCCCCGCATTCTCACCAAACCATCTGGGAAGGCATTGAAAAAGCCAAGAAAAAAGGCGCCAAACTTATTGTCGTTGATCCCCGTCGTTCGGAGTCGGCGGAAGCAGCAGACATATGGCTGCAGCTCCGTCCAGGTACCGACTGTGCGTTACTGATGGGGATGATCAATTTCATCATCGAAGAGAATCTCTACGATAAAGAGTTCGTTTATAAATGGTGTCATGGCTTTGACGAGCTTGCAAGACGCGCAAAAGAATATCCACTCGACAAAGTCGCTGAAATAACATGGGTACCTGTCGACCGCATTCAGGCTGCTGCGCGTATGTTCGCCACAGAAACACCCTCCTGTGCCATGGAGGGTATGGGAGTGGCCCATCAACCCAATTCTTATGGTGCGATTGCGGCCCGGCACATCATTTCGGCCATTGTAGGCAATGTCGACGTACAAGGTGGAGAGGAACTGCTGGGACCGGCCCCTTTTATTACCGAACATGAGATCGAAATGCCGGATGCCCTGCCGCTTGAACAGCGCGAGAAGATTTTGGGCAAACAATTTAAGCTTTACTCCTGGCCTGGCTATGAGTTGGTTCAGAGCAGCGTCGAACGCGTTTGGGGAAAACGGTGTGACATGTTCGGCTATACCTGTATGGCGCCTGCCCCTTCGCTTTACAAAGCTATTGCTTACAGCGACCCCTACCCCGTGCGCGCTCTGATCACATTATCCTCAAACCCTATGGTCACTATACCTAATACCAAGCTCGTCCACAAAGCCTTAAAGAGCTTGGATCTATATGTGGTTGTGGATTACTTCATGACCCCCAGTGCGCAGTTGGCGGACTATGTATTGCCGAGTGCCATGTGGCAGGAGCGCGACTTTTTGTGGAATTTCCACAACACAACACCCGTTATAGTGGGCGGTGAGGCAGCCGTGCCGCCTACAATTCCGGGCAAACATGATCGACGTACCGACTTCGATTTCTGGCGGGGGTTAGCTATTCGTCTGGGTCAAGAAGAATACTGGCCCTGGAAAACCCTGGAAGCGTACTATGACTACAGACTGGCGCCCATGGGACTGACATTCAAAGAACTGGTCAAGATGGACAGGTGGGAACCTGAAAAGTGGGAATACAGGAAATACGAAAAAATGGGGTTTGGAACGCCAACGGGAAAGATTGAGCTCTATTCCACTGTGATGGAAACACTGGGCTACGATCCGCTCCCCTATTATCAAGAACCTCCTGAAAGCCCCATACGAACTCAGGAGTTGGCTGAAGAGTACCCCCAAATTCTCATCACCGGTGGTCGCTTCCATCCATTTTTTCACTCCGAACACCGCCAGATTGAAACGTTGCGCAAGCGATACCCCTGGGCGATAATGCAATTACACCCAAAGACAGCCGCGGAGCTGGGACTTGCCGACGGCGATTGGGCCTGGATCGAGACGCGACACGGTCGTGTGATGCAAAAGGTTCAGATATTCGACGGCATTGATCCTCGCGTGGTACACGGTCAGCATGGATGGTGGTATCCTGAGATGCCGGGAGAGGAGCCCTGGTTGCACGGCGTATGGGTTTCCAATATCAACGTTTGCACCTCCAGCGATGAGGAAGAATGCGACGAGGCCCTCGGATCCTGGCCGCTGCGGACGTTTCAATGCAAAGTATATAAGGTTAAGAGCTATGGTGCGGGGCATCCTGTGACGGGTTAACCCTCAGCCGGGGCGACTCTCAAAATTTCGTTTAAAACACATTGCCTGATATTTATAGGTTCTCAACACATTTCCACAATTCTGACCACTTTCAGTTTTTCTATGGACTTATCTCAACAATCGTACCATTCGGCACTAACTTGTAGATTTCCTCCATTTCTTCGTCTGCAACGGCAATACACCCTTTCGTCCAGTCAACCTCTGCATGAGAAGCACCAACCAACGAGAAACCATTTTTGATGCCATGGATCATTATATCTCCGCCCGGAGAAACACCAAGTTCTTTTGCTCGCATTTTGTCTTTCTCGTTTGGATAGGAAATATGAAGAGACAGGTGATAATCGCTGTCCCTGTTTCTTGAATCGATGATGTAGGTTCCCTCCGGGGTTTTGTTGTCGCCCTGCCTTTCTTTCGGACCAACCGGGTTCCCCCCCAGGGCTATTTTGTAGGTTTTGATCACCTCGCCCTTTGAGAGCAACGTCAATCGTCGCTCTTTCTTTTCTATCAGAACTTTATCTGCCGGTTCCGTCCGGAGTGCAAAAATCTTTTGTTCGAGCGTTTCAATCTTTTCTTGCAGGGTAATAATCTCATTCTCTTTGCCTTCAACCTCTTGCCGGGAAGTCTGAATCTGTGTTTGCTGCGTAGCAATTATTTTATCCTTGATGATGACATTATGGATTTGAAGTATCATCATCTGGCTGTCCCGCCTGTATTCACTATCCGGGTAATCCCTTACGAGTTTCTGAAAACATTCCAGAGATTTCTGATAGTCTTTTTGTTCGTTCCTGGGATGGGCATAAATAATACCCATCTCGAAAAGGACCCTGTCCGCTACCGCGGGATGTTTCTCAATAATTTGCTCGTATTTGCTCAGAGAGGCCTCGTAATCTCCCTGGTTGAAAAAATCATTTGCCTCCTGGCAGATAGATCCGGCCTGAAGCATCTTTTCAAAGTGACTGCATCCGCATATAAGTATGGGTGATATCATGATGCAGACGAAGAAAAGGCGAAGATGCTCGCCTATCCCTCTCTGCCTTTTACCCGTATACGTCTTTGTGCTTGTTAATAATGTGTCTGATGATCGCAATACCAGTCCTCTTTGAGTTATATCCGCAATCCGTACCATGCTAAACGGTGGAAATATAAGGAAGTGGCAGGTCTATAAAACCTTGCCACTTCCTTTCGATTTACTTCTTCATTGATTTTTGAAAAACAGCGTCAGCTTGTTTTGCTTTTTCATCTGCGATTCTCGCCTTTTCATCTGCGATTCTCTCTCTTTCCTCTGCCCTCTTTTCAGCTTCCTCAGCGCGGGCCACTGCTTCATTCGCCTTCAACATGGCCTCATCGGCTGCTGCCTTGGCAGCCTGCGCATCCTGAGCGGCCTGATCAGCTTTCACGGCAATCGCCTTTTCGCGGGCCTGCACCTCCGCGAGGTCACCTTTTGTTGCGCAACCCCCTGCAGCAATAGCGAGAGCAAGCATCATTGAGATCACCAAAAGACTCTTCTTCATAATGTAGTCACCTCCTTTCTGTTCAGTTGACCTTACCATAATAGCGACTATAAAATTCCGCGTTACTCCACAACAAATATCCATGTTCGTTATTGTCCTGATGCAAAAAGCATGTACCTCCTTTATGTTTCAACCAATATACCGTCTATTTCCAGATCAATTTTCAAGCGTTTTGCCGCGTCTTTGGCCTCGCTCATATTATTGAAAGGGCCGGCGAGAACACGGTGGCGATCGCTCTTTGACA
>Ga0209536_100000757_pt1 | contig 53034 bp, 42 predicted proteins | sample DeeMarSeWOR28_12_FD_187461 | JGI IMG/M metagenome (GOLD analysis project Ga0209536, IMG submission 187461) | Marine sediment microbial communities from White Oak River estuary, North Carolina - WOR-2-8_12 (SPAdes) (version 2) | ecosystem: Environmental > Aquatic > Marine > Intertidal zone >... | reverse complement strand
CGACCCCGGTTAACTGAGCGTACAGGAACGCATCAGGCCGAGGGCTTTACGCAGGTTATTAAGCTGCTAAAGCGTAGTTGTCGTCGTTGGCAACTATAAGTTTTGCGGTTGGATTTACGAGGTCATCGCACCTCGGCATGCACCTCCGGTTTCACTACCCACGTCGAAGCCGTGTCACCCCCGAAGATTACTGGCTGGTCAAGCCTGTTTTCAATTATATGCTGTGACTGAACAACTGGCCAGAAGTTCCTGATAGAGTGCTTTTTATTGTGCGGGCTAAGACCCGTTGTGAGCCAGAAGGTTTTATATGTATCTGGATTGCTTTAAAATCCACGCCTTCTTTCCCATCGACAAGGCATCGCAAGAATGCAGTTTTTTACAGGATCCCCCGCGCTGTCCAGGTTCCGCCTGGAAAAACGCCTCGCGGAGATTCAGCAACAAGTACCCTCTGTCGGCTGCATCTCCTCGCACTATATTCATTTTGCCGATATCGATGGTGAGCTGACGGCAACAGAAACAGACATTCTGCACAAGCTGCTCGAATACGGGCCGACGATCAGTGACAGCAGCTGCGAAGGCGAATTGTTCCTGGTAACCCCGAGAACCGGCACGATCTCACCGTGGTCGTCAAAATCAACCGATATTGCCCACAACTGCGGTCTCAACAGGATTCTTCGCCTGGAGCGCGGTATTGCCTATGCTGTCGGCAGCAAGGATGGCCATCAATTCAGCCAATCCGAGCGCGAAGTCATCAAGCATGCACTGTACGATCGCATGACCGAAATGGTGCTGACAAGTTACCAGGATGCATCGATCCTGTTCTCCCATGCCGAGCCGATGCCAGGTGAGACTGTAGACGTCATCAATGGCGGCAAGGATGCGCTGGTGACGGCGAACCGTGCAATGGGGCTGGCGCTGTCGGCGGATGAAATCGATTACCTGGTCGATTATTTCACTTCGATCAAGCGCAATCCCGGCGATGCCGAGCTGATGATGTTTGCGCAGGCCAATTCCGAGCACTGCCGCCACAAGATATTCAATGCGGACTGGATCATTGACGGCGAAAAGCAGGACAAGTCATTGTTCAGGATGATCCGTAATACGCACGACATGCACCCTGAAAACGTGCTCAGCGCTTACAGTGACAACTCTGCTGTGATCAATTCGCACCACGGTGAGCGCTTCATGACCGATGCCGATAACCGTTATATCTACAGCGATGAGCACATCGCCCTGCTGATGAAAGTGGAGACGCATAATCACCCGACGGCAATTTCTCCATTCCCGGGCGCCGCTACCGGATCCGGTGGTGAAATTCGCGATGAAGGCGCCACCGGCAGGGGCTCCAAGCCAAAAGCGGGCCTGTGCGGGTTCTCGGTATCCAACCTGAACATACCCGGTTATGTTCAGCCCTGGGAAACGGATCATGGCAAGCCGGAGCGCATCGTTTCAGCACTCGATATCATGATCGAGGGCCCGATCGGCGCCGCAGCGTTCAACAACGAATTCGGCCGGCCCAACATTGCCGGCTACTTCCGCACCTTCGAGGAAACCGTGCCTGCTGTGGACGGCGAAGAAGTGCGCGGCTATCACAAGCCCATCATGCTGGCAGGCGGCTATGGCAACATCCGTGAACAGCATGTAGAAAAACTGAGCTTGCCAGTGGGCACACCGGTTATTGTGCTGGGTGGCCCGGTCATGCTTATAGGGCTGGGCGGCGGTGCCGCCTCATCCATGGATAGCGGTGCAAGTGCGGAAGACCTGGACTTTGCTTCTGTACAACGCGGTAATCCCGAAATCGAGCGCCGCTGCCAGGAAGTCATCGATGGCTGCTGGAAGCAGGGCGATGACAACCCGATCCTGTCGGTACATGATGTCGGCGCCGGTGGTCTTTCCAATGCGCTGCCTGAGCTGGTTTACGATGGCGGCCGCGGTGCAGCTTTTGAACTGCGCGAAGTCCATAATGACGAGCCCGGAATGACACCGATGCAGATCTGGTGCAATGAATCGCAGGAACGTTATGTCATCGCAGTCGACCCCGACAAGCTCGATAACTTCAAGGCATTATGCGAGCGTGAACGTTGCCCCTATGCAGTTCTCGGTAAAACCACGAAAGAACTCCAGTTAACGGTTCATGACAGTCACTTTAATAACAACCCGGTGGATATGCCGCTCGATGTGCTGCTGGGCAAGCCACCGAAAATGCTGCGTGACGTTCAGCGTCTCGCTGTGCAGCAACAGGCTTTCGATACTTCGGATATTGATATCAAGCAGGCGGCCCTCAATGTGCTGCGCACGCCATCTGTTGCCAGCAAATCCTTTTTGATAACCATTGGTGACAGGTCAGTGACCGGAATGGTTGTGCGTGACCAGATGGTAGGTCCCTGGCAGGTGCCTGTGGCGGATGTTGCCGTCACCACGGCCTCTTATCAGGGTTATTGCGGGGAAGCCATGGCCGTGGGTGAGCGTACACCGATAGCCTTGCTCGACGCACCGGCTTCAGGCCGTATGGCGATTGCTGAAGCGCTGACAAATATCGCGGCGGCTGATATCGAAAATATTTCAGATATCAAACTTTCAGCCAACTGGATGGCTCCTGCCGGCCATCCCGGTGAAGATGCGAAGCTTTACGATACGGTAAAAACCGTTGGCATGGAGCTTTGCCCGCAGCTGGGCATCGCTATTCCTGTTGGCAAGGATTCGATGTCGATGAAAACGGTATGGGAGCAGGATGGTGAACAAAGATCCGTCACTGCACCATTGTCATTGATCATTTCCGCATTCGCTCCGGTCGGCGATGTCAGGCGTACATTGACACCCATGCTGCGTACTGACAAAGGCGCAACTGAATTACTGCTGATCGATCTCGGCAACGGCAGGAACAGGCTGGGCGCTTCAGCGTTGGCACAAACCTGCAAGCAGATTGGTGCTGAACCCCCGGATCTTGATGATGTTGAGCAATTCAAATCGTTTTTCTCCGCACTGCAGCAGCTAAAACGTGAAGGCCTGTTGCTGGCATGGCATGATCGCTCCGATGGAGGCCTGCTGGCCTGTCTGTGCGAAATGGCTTTTGCCGGTCACTGCGGCCTGGAAATCCAACTCGATTCACTTGCTGAGGATGTCATCGCCGTATTATTCAACGAAGAACTGGGCGGCGTGTTACAGGTCAGGTCTGCAGATATGGACCAGGTCAACGCTGTTCTGTCAGCACACAATCTCGGTGCCTGTACACATGCTATTGGCAGCATAACTGCTGATAGTCATATCAGTATGACGAAAGGCGTATACACAGTATTTGCAGCCACAAGAAATGAATTACAACAGGCCTGGAGTGAAACCAGTTATCGTATACAGGCTTTACGCGATAACCCGGCGTGTGCGCAGCAGGAGTTTGAAGCCATCACGGCGCATGATCATGGAATCAATGTTCAACTGAATTTTGACCCTTCCGAAGATATTGCAGCACCTTATATTTCTGCCGCAACCCGGCCGAGGATGGCAATCCTGCGTGAGCAGGGCGTCAATGGACAGCTGGAGATGGCGGCTGCCTTCGATCGGGCCGGGTTTGAAACCATCGATGTGCACATGAGTGACATCATCGAACACGGCATGCAGCTTGATGATTTCAAGGGGCTGGTCGCCTGTGGCGGTTTCTCTTATGGTGACGTGCTGGGAGCTGGTGAGGGCTGGGCAAAAACCATCCTGTTCAACAGCCGGGCACGCGATACTTTCGCTGCCTTCTTTAATCGTGATGACACCTTCAGCCTGGGTGTCTGTAACGGCTGCCAGATGATGGCCAATTTGAAATCATTGATTCCCGGTGCCGAACACTGGCCGCATTTTGTTCGCAACAGCTCCGAACAATTCGAAGCACGCTTCAGCCTGGTTGAAGTCATGGATTCTCCATCCGTACTGCTTGCCGGCATGCAGGGATCAAGAATGCCGATCGCCGTGGCACACGGAGAAGGTCGTGCTGAATTCAAGCAGGGAAGCCAGGCAGAAGGCCTGTATACTTCGCTCAGATTCATCGATCATGATGGTAACGCTACTGAAGCCTACCCACTCAATCCAAATGGATCGCCTCAAGGTATAACCGGTTTCACCACGGATGACGGTCGCGCAACCATCATGATGCCGCACCCGGAACGCGTCTTCAGGACGGTACAGAATTCGTGGCATCCTGACGAATGGGGCGAAGATGCGCCGTGGATGCGTTTGTTCCGTAATGCTCGCGTATGGGTTGATTAGCTTGAACCACAGAGTACACAGGGGAACACAAGGGTATTTGTTACAATTTTATTCTGACTGTATTTCTGGTTAGATATTTGATTAATATGTAAATTAATAAAAATCTTGTGACACTCTGTGCACTCTGTGGTTAGAATCAGAACTTATCAATTGCATGATTGTCTGCCTAATTAACATAGGGAGATCACATGACAATACTGATAAAAAAACCAAATAATATTAAGCCTTCCGAGATCACACCCAAATCGGTCTATCTTGATAGAAGGAAATTCATGAAACATTCGCTGGCAACGAGTGTGTTACTTGCAACAGATGCCATGCTTCCTGCATGGGCCAAAAAGTGGCCCGATCTCGCTGACAGTAAATACAGCACAAAAGACACACCCAGTACATTCGAAGCAATCACCACCTACAACAACTTTTATGAATTCGGTACAGGCAAGGAAGACCCGGCAAAGAATGCGGTGAGTTTTGATGCTAAACCCTGGAGCATTACGGTTGAAGGCGAATGCAACAAACCGGGCACGTTCGATCTCGAAGATTTTATCCAGCCATATGCTTTACAGGATTATATCTATCGCTTGCGTTGTGTAGAAGGCTGGTCGATGGTCATACCGTGGGTCGGCTTTTCACTCGCTGACATGCTTGAAACTTTCAAGCCGAATTCAAAAGCGAAATATGTCGAATTCACCACACTGTACGATAAATCACGCATGCCGGGACAAAAGCGTCGTGTGCTCAACTGGCCTTATGTTGAAGGCCTGCGCATTGATGAAGCCATGAATGAGCTTCCCATCATGGCTGTTGGATTGTACGGTGACATTCTGCCTAACCAGAATGGTGCGCCGATCAGGCTTGTTGTTCCGTGGAAATACGGTTTCAAGAGCATTAAATCCATCGTCAGGATCAGGTTCACTGAAACACAACCCAAAACAACCTGGAACGAAGCTGCACCTAAAGAGTATGGTTTTTACTCCAATGTTAATCCTGACGTCGACCACCCGCGCTGGAGCCAGAAAAAAGAACGGCGTATTGGCGAACCGTTCTGGAAGCCGAAAATCGATACACAAATATTCAACGGTTATGGCGAACAGGTTGCGCACCTCTACCAGGGCATGGACCTGGTCAAAAACTTCTGAATGACGGTGTATAAAAAAAATAATTAGCCGCAAATGACGCAACAAGCGTAAAGCTAATTGGTTGTTTTCTGATTTCCATATTTCTTAATTACTCGCGCCTTTTGCGTATTTTGCGGCTAAATTCCTTGAATCGTATTTACGCACAATAATCTCTATGTCTTTAAATCCTTCAGACAAGACAATAGCGTTTGTCATCAAGCCCATACTGTTTACAGTATGCCTGGTACCGTTTATTGCACTTGTTATCGGCGCTGTAAACAACACCCTGGGTACCAATCCGGTAGAAACCATGACCCACGAAACAGGGGAGTGGACATTGCGTTTTCTATTGCTGACTTTGATGATTACGCCTTTGCGACGTCTGAGCGGAAAGAGCTGGGTAATCAAACTGCGTCGAATGCTTGGACTGTATGCATTTTTTTATGCCTGCCTGCATTTCATCACCTACATCTGGTTTGATCAGTATTTTGACTGGATGGAGATCGTCAGGGACATACCCAAACGCCCGTTTATAACCGTGGGTTTCACGGCTTTTGTTTTATTGATTCCATTGGCTGTCACATCGAACAATAAAATGATGCGGCGTTTGAAGAAGAACTGGGTCAAGCTGCATAAACTGGTTTATGTCATTGCGGTGCTGGGTGTTTTGCACTTTCTGTGGCTGGTCAAAGCCGATACCCTGGAGCCACTGATTTATGCCAGTATTCTGTTATTACTGCTGGGCTATCGTGCTTATTACCAGCGAAAAAAAGTAATTTAACCGCGGAGGCGCAGAGTACGCAGAGAATATATTCAGGTAAACGTAGCAGCGGCTTTAGCCGCGAATATCAGCCATTCGCGGCTAAAGCCGCTGCTAAGATAACAATAAAACTCTCTGCGTACTCTGCGTCTCTGCGGTGAATAATCAACTGGCCTCGCCAGGGTAATCGGCAATTCCCGGATCCTTCATCACGCCGACCAGTTTCGGGTGGTTGATCTTCGGCAGCTTGAGAACGTTGTCCTTGCCTTTGTTTTTCACAATATAGTCACGTACGACATCCCACATTAACCGGCCCTCAGGTGTGCGGTTTACCTGTGCCCAGCCGGCAACCGTGTATTTCTGGTCCGCTTCGATCAAATGGCCGTTGTCCAGGCGGGCATCGGTAATACGCTCATACAGTTTCTTCGTTGGATCAATGGTGTAGTCGAGTCCACCGACGCGAACCATATCACCGCCTGACTGCAGGTATGGGTCTGGATCGAACAGGTTGTCTGCGACCTGTTCGAGGATGTTTAGCAGATCGTGGCCGGTCATTTCCTGCACATAGGTTTCAGCATAGGTCATGGAACATTGTGTCATGACATCTTCCATGGTGATCCAGTCGCCTTTCGGGGTTGTTGTACCCCAGCGCACACCGGCCGACAGGGCTACATCTGCCTTGTATTCTTCTCTCAATGCGTTGCATAAAATCTGGTCCCAGGTGCCCATGAAGTTGCCGCGCCGGTAAAGCGTACGGTCTGCGATAGCCAGTTTTTCGTCAAGAATTTCCTTGTAGGTTTTGCCCAGCCGGCTCTTGTTGTAATGCATCTTCTTGACGCGGCTTTCGACGATGTTTTTGTCGTATTTAGTATTACGCATCTGATCGATATAAGCCTGTAATTCCTTGTCTGCAGGCAACGCTTCGGAAAAGATCGGCAGCATTTCATAATTCATTGACTTGATCTTGCCGCCATCAATATCGAAGTCCATGACGCCGAGGAATTTACCGTTCGAACCCGCATTGGTAACGAGGCATTCATTGCCTTCAACATTTTTCACTTTCAGGGGTTTGGGAACGCCGTCATGGGTGTGTCCGCCAAATACGGCGTTCAGTCCGGGCACGCGTTCTGCCATCTTGACGTCAACGTCCATGCCGTTGTGTGAAAGCAGCACGATGGCGTCCGGTTTCTCGTCTTCACGAATGCTTTCGACCAGTTCGATCATGTCATCTTCACGCAAGCCGAAAGACCAGTCAGGGAAAAATTCCTGCGGGTTTGCATTCGCGGTGCGCGGGAAGGCCTGGCCTACTACGCAGATGCGAGCACCGCCAACTTCGCGTATGACGTAAGGCTGGAAAGCGTGACCGGTATCTTCATCATAAAGACCGCGGCCATCATAGGTTTCGACCAGTTTGGCATAACCATCGTCCATCAGAGAGTCTTCTTTCACGCGCACGTTCTGGCCGATAAAATCGCCTTTGAACAGGGCGACATTGCTCAGCACCTCGTTCTCCTTGTAGGTGAATTCCCAGTGGCCGACCATAACGTCGATACCTAGAATGTTGGAGGCTTCCACCATGTCGACACCGCGTGTCCACAATGATGTGCCCGAGCCTTGCCACAGGTCACCACCATCGAGCATCAAGGTGTTCTCACGTCCGCCCATCTGCTCACGCAGGCTGTCAGCCAGCGTTTTCATGTGTGCCATGCCACCCATGCGACCAAATTGTTTTGCAGATTTGTTGAAATTCAGATAGGTATAGGCATATGCCTCAGGGGTGTTTTCCTTCAAGCCCATTTCCTTCAGAAATTGTTTTCCTACCATGTGAGGCGGGCGGCCAAACGCATCGCCCATGCCAAGGTTCACATTGGGCTCACGGAAAAAAACAGGGTTCAACTGGCCATGAAAGTCGGTGCAGTGAAGGATGCGAACATTGCCGCGCTTGGGAATCGTGTAAAAGTCCTTTGGAAGAGCAGCTGCAGCGGCTTCATTACTGCACGAACTCAGCCACGGGACTGTGCCTGCAGCTGCGGCTGCGCTCATTAACTTAAGGAATTCTCGGCGATCAATTCGCGACATGATTTTTGAACCTCTCTTATTCGGTGATAATGCGCATTATTCTTAAATAATCAGCAGATATTATCTCAGTTTTCATAAAAGTGTTAATTAGTATTGGTTAATGTAGAGTGACGTTTAATACCTGATAATATTCATGGAAAATTCATCTGCTTATCTTCGGATGGCCATTTGGGTTAACATCCGCACTCGATGAAATTGCGCATCTTTCTAATATTGCTCACGACTCTTGGCCTGGCTGGCGTGGCAACAGCTGATATTGTCAAGCCGGCACTGGTTGAAATCAGCGCCAACACAAATGGCAGCGTCAAAGTTGAAGTCAGGGCCAGTATCGAGGCATTACTCACCGGTATTAATGCACAGTACAAGAACACGCAGGATGCGCCCACGGCTGAAGAATATGATGAGCTGCGTGTGCTGCAACCGGAACAGCTTCACGATGAATTCGAGCCTTTTAAGCAGGAATTCACCAGGCAGATATTTCTAAAAGCCGATGGTCTGCCTGTGGATCTGGACATTATTGATGTCAGCATACCGGAACCCGGATATACGAAAGTCCCCCGTATCAGTGTCATCACGCTCAGTGCCGAGCTTGACCAGAGCAGCCGGGCTCTTCAGTGGTATTATCCTGCACGCTTTGGCGACAACGCTGTTCGCGTTCGCCAGGTCGATGAAGACAATGAACAATGGCACTGGTCAGAATGGCAGTGGCTTCGTAAGGACGAGCCCAGTCAATCATTTTCCCTGGAAGAGATATTCACTCGAAGGCCCGTGGCTGAAGTTGTTTTTTCGTATATCACGATAGGCTTCGATCACATTGTGCCGAAAGGGACCGACCACATCCTGTTCATTGTCGGTATATTCCTGCTCAGTACCCGATTGAAGCCTTTGCTGTGGCAGGTCACCATGTTCACTGTCGCGCATACGCTGACTCTGGCATTATCCATGAAAGGCATCGTCAGCCTGCCTTCTAATATCGTCGAACCCTTGATTGCCTTGTCGATTGCCTACGTCGGGATAGAAAACATCTTCGCACATTCCCTGCACAAAAGCCGACTGGTTCTTGTTTTTCTGTTTGGCCTGCTGCACGGACTGGGTTTTGCCGGTGTACTTTCAGATTTCGGTATGCCAGCCAATGCATTTGCAACGGCGCTGATCAGCTTTAATGTGGGTGTCGAACTGGGCCAGCTCACCGTTATTCTTTTTGCTTACCTGGCAGTGGGTATCTGGTTTCGTGACAAGCCCTGGTACCACCAGCGCATCACCGTCCCCGGGTCATTGATAATTTCAATCATTGGCCTGTACTGGACCTACGATCGAATAGTGATTTAAATGTTTTGATAGGCTGGGTGAACCGCAAGGCGCTGAGACGCAGAGAATAAATAATTTTGTGCCGCAAAGATCGCTAAAATGCACAAAGCTAACAAGCATAATAAAGCTTTTCTTTGCGCTATTCGCGTTCTTTGCGGCAATAGCTGCTGTTAATATTTTTCTGCTTCCCAAAGCCTTTGCGATAAACATTCTGTTAATCGGCCGGTTATTTCCCCCGGATATAGCGCTCATCATCAAAAGTTGCAATCCACTCGGGCCGATAAACGACGAAAATGGTAATCAACATGCCTGTAATAAAGGCTTCCGGAAACATAAACAATGGCAAATACTGCAGAGATTCTTCAAGCAGTTGTTCAAATGGATAGGCATTTATCAATAAAAGCAGGGTGATCGCACTGAGGCGGCTAAGTGCTATCGCGACAGCTGCGCCAAAGAATGCACATATGAAGATGTATATAAAAAAGTTATCCGGCAGCCACTTTTGCGAGAATTTTAAAATAGCATAGCTGCTGATTATCGGTAAAACGATGCTGATCAGTCCGTTTATACCCAGACTGGCCCAGTCCGAGGCCTGTAACAGCAAGGATGCAATCATTGTTACTGTCAGTCCTATGACGGCCAGTGGCCAGCCAAACATCAAGGTGAATAATGTGGCTCCCAGGTGATGGAAGCCCAGCCCGGGAGAAATACCTGCCTTGAAGCCCCATATCGTTAGCAGCAGAACAACAGCACCGAGAAAAACATGCTGGCTTTGCTGGCTGTTTAACAATGATTTCCAGGGAGCAAACCTTATCGCCAGCAACAAACACAGCAAAAACAGGATATTGCTTGCCCATAACAGCCCTTGAGGCAGCAGATCGGAAGGAATATGCAGACCGATGAGCCAGTTGATATCGAGCTTCATTTGACGTGACGTTGCAGTGCGATGATGATTGCAGTGAGATGCGGGATTTAAAAGTTTAATTGTAATGGAATTCTTTGACTAATCCTGCTTAAATCCGCGCCATGTTTCAACCTAAAGAGCTTTTCATCGGCCTGCGCTATACACGCGCCAAGCGTAAGACCCACGTTGTCTCGTTTATTACCTTCATTTCCATTGGATGTGTATCGCTTGGTGTATTCGCCCTGATAGTCGTACTCTCGGTGATGAACGGATTTGGTAACGAACTACGAGATCGCACCCTTAGCATGACATCGCATGCAACCATTACCGGATTTGATGGCACCATGAGTAACTGGGAGCAGAATGCGGAAAAAGCCAGTTTGAACCCGAACGTTATCAGTGCTGCACCTTATATTCGCAAGGAAGTGATGATGTCGAATGGTCGGCGTGTCAGCGGTTCTCTGGTAAGAGGTATAGAGCCGGAAGCGGAAAAAACGGTATCGACTGTAGCCAGCAAAATGGTCTCCGGCGAACTGACAGATCTGCAAGCTGGTGACTATGGCATAGTTATCGGGCGCGAACTGGCCAACTCGCTGGGTGTGTATGAAGGCGACATGGTAACCGTTATCACACCACAGGCCAGTGTCACTGCTGTCGGCGTCATGCCGAGATTACGCCGCTTCAGAGTGGTCGGTGTGTTTGAGGTCGGAATGCACGAGTTCGACAGCGCCATGGCCTATATGCATATCACCGATGCCGCAAAACTTTTTCAACTGGAGGATGGCAGGGTCAACGGCATTCGCCTCAAACTGGTCGATTTATTCGAAGCCCAGAAAGTCACACGTGAGCTGGACAAGGTGTTTGGTGAAGAATACTGGATCCGCGACTGGACCCGGCAACACAGCAATTTCTTCAAGGCGCTGAAAACCGAAAAAACTGTGATGTTCATAATCCTGTTGATCATCATCGCTGTTGCTGCACTGAACATTGTTTCGATCCTGATGATGACAGTCAAAGACAAGGAAGCGGATATCGCTATTTTACGCGCGCTTGGCATGCGGCCGGGCAGCGTCATGACGATTTTCATCATCCAGGGTACCATCATAGGCATGTTCGGCACACTGATCGGGGTCGCGGCCGGGGTGCCGGTTGCGCTGAATGTGTTTGAAATCGTTTCCTGGCTGGAACAGCTGTTCAATACCGACTTCCTGCCTTCAGATGTTTACTACATCAGTGACATCACTGCAGATGTGCAGCCAAAGGAAGTGCTTACCTACGCGTTATCAGCTTTTTCGATTACCATACTTGCAACTATCTATCCTGCGTGGCGTGCTTCAAAGACCATGCCCGCAGAGGCCTTGCGTTATGAGTAGTAGTGCAGAGTTCAGTCTGCAGGCGATCGACCTGTGCAAAGATTATAAAGAGGGCAGCGGTGAAGCGCTGCATGTGCTCAGAAACATCAATTTCACACTCAAGGCGGGTGAAACCGCAGCAATCATCGGTAGCTCAGGCTCAGGTAAATCAACCCTGCTCAACCTGCTTGGCGGCCTGGACACACCGACATCGGGACGGGTACTGATCAATGATGAAGAGCTGTTCACCATAAATGAAAAATCACGTTGCCATGTGCGCAACCAGCATCTGGGTTTTATCTACCAGTTCCACCATCTGTTGCCTGAATTCACCGCACTTGAAAACGTCGCCATGCCGCAGCTGATCGATGGTGTTCATATAGACGTGGCGCGGCAAAAATCGCTTCAGCTGCTGACCGAAGTTGGCCTGGCTGACCGCATCGAGCATAAGCCCGGTGAACTGTCGGGCGGTGAACGCCAGCGTGCCGCCATCGCACGTGCATTGATCAACAGCCCCGACTGCATCCTCGCAGACGAGCCCACCGGCAACCTTGACCGTAAGAACGCTGAGAATGCGCTTGAGCTGATTATGCAGCTCAACAAGAGCTATAAAACATCCCTCATCATGGTTACCCATGACCTGCACATCGCAGAGCGTCTGGACACCGTTTATGTTCTCGAAGATGGTTTATTGCAGTTGCAATAAACCATCTTCGAGAACAGGTTCCAGGTGCTGGATACCAGGAACTGGGAAAAGCGTCTACTAAGGAACCCAGTCCCCAGTCCCTGCCTTTCTCTTGACCCTTCAAGGTTTTGACACCATACTTGTGTCTGGCACTCCAATGTCATGAGTGCCAATAATTCCTGTTAAATAAAGCAACACCTCAAAATGCCCGAACAGCTGAACGAACGCGCTGCACTTTTGCTGAAAAAACTGGTTTACAGCTACATCGCTGATGGTCAGCCGGTTGGTTCCAAGAAACTGGCGAATGACTCGGAACTCGATATCAGCTCGGCTACGATACGTAACGTGATGTCGGGCCTTGAAAAGAAGGGTCTGATCGTCTCACCCCATACCTCTGCTGGACGTATTCCGACGGAACAGGGCTATCGGCTGTTCGTCGACAGCATGCTTGAAACAGAACCTCTGAGTAAATCACTGCTCACCAGGCTGAAGTCGGAACTCGATCCTGACCAGAATACAGATGCATTAATCAGTCACGCATCACAGATCGTTTCTGAACTGACCCACATGGCCGGTATTATTACTGTCCCCAAATCCAGCCATGCGAGACTCAGACACATCGAATTCTTGCCGCTCTCCGACCAGCGCATACTTGCCATCATGGTGATCAATGAGCGTGAAGTGCAAAACCGTGTGCTGCATATGCAGCGATCATATACGACGACCGAATTGCATGAAGCATCCAATTTCCTTAACCAGAGTTTTTCCGGCAAAGATCTGTTTGAAGTGCGTCAAACCCTGCTGCAAGGCATGCAAAAAACACGCAAGGATATTGATGTGATAATGCAGACTGCTATCGAGGTCGCCGATGCTACATTTTCAGAACCTTTGGAAACCAAAGATGCATACCTGGTTCAGGGAGAAGCCAATCTGGTGCGCTTTGGCGAACCCTCCGATACCAGTCAACTTACACAACTGCTGGAAGTGTTTGATCACAAGCGTGAAATGCTGGGATTGCTGGACCGCTGTATCCAGGCAGATGGTGTCAAGGTGTTTATCGGAAACGAAGCAGGCTTCAAGGGATTGGGTGACTGCAGCGTAATAACAGCGCCTTATTCTATCCAGGGTGAGCCATTGGGGGTTCTCGGTGTCATCGGGCCGGCCCGGATTAATTACAACAGGGTCATCCCGGTAGTTGATGTAACCGCAAAGCTGCTGGGCGAAGCATTAAGGAAACTCTGAATTAAACAGAGTTTCCGCAACACATGGATGTGTTGCCATTTTCAGTGGCTGATAAGCCATTGAAAATGAAGAACAAGATAAAATCGCATTTTATCTTGTTCGTGTTCTGATAATTCATGGATGAATTAATCAGAGCTTCATCAAATAAATAATGTCATGGATTTTTGATTCTGCCCTTGATAATGGGGTTATCGGCCCCATATAGGCCGAAAATATACCTGGCTAAGTGTTTTACAAGTCAAAAGTGCGAAATTGATTGGAGCAAACATGTCATCAAGCAATGAAGAACTGAAATCATCTGCAGAAAACGAGCATCTGGAAGAAATGGAAGAGGAAATGGCGTTCGAAGAGGGTGATATCGTCAAATCTGAAGAACATTTACAGCAACAACTAGCTCTGGCTGAAAAGAAAGCTGAAGAAAACTGGGAATTGCTGCTGCGAACCAAGGCGGAAATGGACAACCTGCGTAAGCGCACCGAAAAAGACCTGGAAAACGCACACAAATACGGCATGGAGAAATTCGTCAATGAAATGCTCCCTGTCAAGGACAGCATGGAACTGGGTCTCGCTGCCGAAGACGTGACTGTGGAAAGCCTGCACGAAGGCATGAAGCTGACGATGAACATGTTCAATGCCACATTTGAAAAAATAGGGGTGAGGGAACTCAACCCGCTAAACGAACCTTTTGATCCGGAGCTGCACCAGGCGATGACCATGCAGGAAGTCGATAATGTCGAACCCAATACGGTAATCGCAGTCATGCAAAAGGGTTATTTGCTAAACGATCGCCTGGTCAGACCCGCCATGGTCATGGTATCGAAAAAACCCGAATAAAACGTGAAAAATAACCGGCAGGTTGTTGAATTCAATACAAGCAGCCCCATATAGAACAGCAAGAACGAATTACCAAGTACGGAGAAAGCAATGTCTAAAATTATCGGTATTGACCTGGGTACCACCAACTCCTGCGTAGCAGTGATGGACGGTGACAAGCCCAGAGTTATTGAAAATAGCGAGGGCGATCGCACAACGCCTTCTATTGTCGCGTTTACTAAAGATGGCGAAGTCATTACAGGTCAGCCGGCCAAGCGTCAGGCAGTGACCAATCCTGCAGATACATTATTCGCTGTGAAGCGCCTGATCGGTCGTCGTTTCGACGAAGAAGTGGTACAGCGTGATATCAAGCTGGTGCCATACAAGATCATCAAGGCCGACAACGGTGATGCCTGGGTTGAAGCACATGGCAAGAAGATGGCACCGCCGGAAATTTCCGCCCGCGTGCTGCAGAAAATGAAAAAGACGGCCGAGGATTTCCTGGGCCATGAAGTAACTGAAGCCGTGATCACGGTTCCTGCCTACTTCAATGACTCGCAGCGTCAGGCAACCAAGGACGCTGGTAAAATTGCAGGCCTTAACGTCAAACGTATTATAAACGAGCCGACTGCTGCCGCGCTGGCTTATGGCATGGACAAGAAACGCGGTGACGCAAAAATCGTCGTCTATGACCTCGGTGGCGGCACCTTTGACGTATCAATTATCGAGATTGCGGAAATCGACGGCGAACACCAGTTCGAAGTACTGGCCACCAATGGCGACACCTTCCTCGGTGGCGAAGATTTCGACATGCGCCTGATCGATTACCTCTCCGATGAATTCAAGAAGGATAGCGGTGTGGATCTGCACAATGATCCGCTGGCCCTGCAGCGCCTCAAGGAGGCTGCCGAAAAAGCCAAGATCGAGCTGTCATCTACACAGCAAACCGACGTCAACCTGCCGTACATCACGGCTGATGCCAGCGGTCCCAAGCACCTGAATATCAAGGTAACACGTGCAAAACTGGAAAGCCTGGTTGAAGACCTGGTTGCGCGTACTGTAGGGCCGATGAAACAGGCCATGAGCGATGCCGGTTTATCCAACAGTGACATCGATGACATCATCCTGGTCGGCGGCCAGACACGTATGCCCAAGGTGCAGGAAGAAGTGCAAAACTTCTTTGGCAAGGAACCGCGTAAAGACGTTAATCCTGATGAGGCTGTTGCTGTTGGTGCTGCCATCCAGGGTGGTGTGCTTGGCGGCCATGTCAACGACATCCTGCTGCTTGACGTCACGCCGTTATCACTGGGTATCGAAACCATGGGTGGCGTGATGACCAAGCTGGTTGAAAAGAACACCACGATTCCGACCAAGGCGCAGCAGGTGTTTTCGACTGCCGACGACAATCAGACTGCGGTTACCGTGCACGTACTGCAGGGTGAGCGCGAAATGGCAACCGGCAATAAATCGCTGGGCCGTTTTGACCTGTCAGATATCCCGCCGGCGCCACGCGGCATTCCACAGATCGAAGTCAGCTTCGACATCGATGCCAACGGTATCCTCAATGTTTCGGCTAAAGACAAGGCCACAGGCAAGGAACAGTCGATTGTGATCAAGGCTTCCAGCGGTCTGTCCGATGATGAAGTCGAACAGATGATCAAGGACGCAGAAGCGCATGCGGGTGAGGACAAGAAACTGCGTGAACTGGTCGATGCCAGAAATGCAGCAGACGGCATGATCCATGCGACGGAAAAATCGATCAAGGACCTCGGCGACAAGGTTGATGCCGGCGAAAAATCCGCAGCAGAAACAGCCATTGCCGAACTCAAGGAAGCTGTCAAGGGTGATGACAAGGAACTGATCGAAGCCAAGACAACAGCCCTGACCGAAGTCGCGAGCAAGATCGCTGAAAAAGCCTATGCTCAACAGGCAGAGGCAGCAGGTGCTGAAAGTGCCGGCGCCGGCGATGCTGGAGGCGCACAGGCCGGCAGTGGCGAAGAAGTGGTTGACGCCGAATTTGAAGAAGTCAAGGACAGCGACAAAAAGTAAACGGCAGGCCGGTTTCAAAACAGGTCGATTAACGGAGCCGGTTCGCCGGCTCCGTGTATGTCAACAGCGGTAAATCGAGGAACAATGCAGGACACTATGTCAAAACGTGATTATTACGAAGTACTGGGTGTATCCCGGGATGTTAACGAGGCTGATCTAAAGAAAGCATACCGTCGTCTCGCGATGAAGCACCATCCGGATCGTAACCAGGACAACGAAGGATCTGAAACCATGTTCAAGGAAGCCAAGGAAGCCTACGACGTGCTGTCAAATCCGCAAAAACGCGCTGCCTATGACCAGTTTGGACACGCAGGTGTCGACCAGTCTGCAGGTGCAGGCGCAGGTGGTTTTGGCGGAGATCCATTTGGCGATATCTTCGGTGATGTCTTCGGAGACATTTTTGGCGGTGGCCGCAGGGGTGGCAGCCGTGTTCAAAGGGGTTCTGACCTGCGTTATAACCTCGAGCTGTCACTTGAAGATGCCGTCGCCGGTACCTCGGTAAACATCAGGGTGCCGACACTGGTCAGCTGTGAAACCTGCGATGGTTCAGGCGCTAAAAAAGGCACCAGTGCAACAACTTGCTCAACCTGTGGCGGTGTCGGCCAGGTGCGCATGCAGCAGGGATTTTTCTCCGTTCAGCAGACATGCCCGAATTGCCGCGGTCAGGGCAAAACCATTACAGACCCGTGTCCGGATTGTCATGGACAGGGCCGTACACAAAAACACAAAACCCTGTCAGTCAAAGTGCCGGCAGGTGTAGATAACGGTGATCGCATCCGCCTGGCAGGTGAGGGTGAAGCCGGACAGCTGGGAGGGCCAAGCGGCGATCTGTATGTACAGATCCAGGTCAAGCCACACCCGATCTTCCGGCGTGAAGAGAACGACCTGATGTGCGAAATGCCAATCAGTATCGGTACCGCGGCCCTGGGCGGTGAGCTTGAAGTGCCCACTTTAGGCGGCCGGCTCAAGCTGAAAATCCCTGCGGAAACACAATCAGGAAAAGTGTTCAGGATGCGCGGCAAAGGTGTCAGGTCTGTCCGTGGAGGTGCAACGGGTGACCTGCTGTGCAGGGTCAATATAGAAACCCCGGTCAACCTCAATAGCCGTCAGAAAGAGCTGCTTAGGGATTTTGAAGATTCAATCCTGGAAGCGGGAAAACATCACAGTCCACAGAGTGCATCGTGGATGGATCGTGTAAAATCCTTCTTCGATGATTTGACGCAATAAGCGATAATATTCAACCCTGCATATTCCCCTGACCGGTATTTCCGCTGGTCACGATAGTTCGTGTAGAACAGCAGGGATTCTAAAATAACGACAACAAACGGGAGAAAGCAGTGTTGAACATTGCTGTAACTGGAGCCGCCGGCCGCATGGGTCGTGCATTGATCGCCGCCTGCGATCTTCACGAGAACACTCGACTCAGCGCTGCTATTGAGCGTCCCGGCAACACCCTGGTGGGCAGTGATGCCGGTGATCTTGCCGGCCTGGGCCCATTGAATGTACAGCTTACCGATAACCTGGAAAGCGTTGCCGACGAGTTTGCAACACTGATAGATTTCACCAGCCCGCAGGCTACACTTCAAAACCTCGAAACCTGTGTCAAGCACGGCAGGAATATCGTTATCGGCACAACCGGTTTTGATGACGCCGGTAAAAAGCAAATCAGCGAAGCAGCCCGGTCAATTGGCGTGGTATTTGCGCCCAACATGAGTGTTGGTGTTAATCTCTGTCTCAAGCTGCTGGATATGGCTGCACGCATTCTTGGCGATGACGTCGATATTGAAGTGATCGAAGCCCACCATCGACACAAGGTTGATGCACCATCCGGGACTGCCATTCGAATGGGCGAAGTTGTAGCATCCGCGCTTGGCAGAGACCTGGCCGAATGCGCGGTATACGGCCGCGAAGGTATTACCGGTGCGCGTGATCGAAAGACCATTGGTTTCGAAACCATTCGAGCCGGCGATATCGTCGGTGACCACACCGTGTTGTTTGCTACTGAAGGCGAGCGTGTCGAGATTACCCACAAGGCTTCAAGCAGAATGACTTTTGCCAATGGCGCTGTACGCGCAGCAAACTGGTTACAACAACAGCCTGCAGGATTGTATGATATGCAGGATGTACTGGGTCTTTAACCCGCAATTGCGCAAACATAAAGAGTAATTACAATGCTGACTTTCAATATTGCTGTTGTCTTTCCAGGTCAGGGTTCACAATCAGTAGGTATGCTCAAAGAGTATGCAGAGACATGGAACCAGGTGGAGGAAACTTATAAACAGGCGTCTGAAGTACTGGGCTACGATTTATGGGACATCGTGTGCAATGGCCCTGAAGAAAAACTGAACCAGACTGAAATCACGCAGCCCGCCATGCTCGCTGCCGATGTTTCTGTGATGCGCATTATGAGAGAGCTGTGCATGACGACACCTTACGCACTTGCAGGGCATAGCCTGGGTGAATACGCTGCACTGGTCGGCGCCAATGTTCTTGATTACCAGGATGCAATCAAGCTGGTTGCCGAACGCGGACGATTGATGCAGAACGCCGTGCCTGAAGGTGAAGGTGCGATGGCTGCTATTATCGGCCTGTCGGATGACCAGGTTTTACTGGCCTGTGCAGCCGCCAGCGCAGAAACAGGTAAACCTGTAGAGGCCGTTAATTTCAACTCTCCCGGCCAGATTGTCATTGCCGGCGCTACAGAAGCCGTTGATGATGCCATCAGGCTGTTAACAGAGGAAGGCGCCAAGCGCGCATTGAAGCTGCCGGTGAGCGTGCCCTCACACAGTTCGTTGATGAAGCCGGCTGCTGATGAAATGGCAAAGCTGCTTGAAACCGTGACTTTCAATAAACCCGATGTTCAGGTGATTCATAATTATGATGCCAAGTCGCACGATGACCCCGATGCGATTCGTGAGGCATTGACCAAGCAGATCTACAAACCGGTTCGCTGGACTGAAACCATCAAGATCATCAGGGAAGATGCCGACGCAATCATCGAATGTGGCCCGGGGAGGGTTCTTGCCGGCCTGACCAAGCGTATCGATAAGGAAGTCAAATCGTTTGCACTCGATTCTCCGGCATCGATGCAGAAGTTCCTGGATTCCATGTAAGTAAATTAACCGCAGAGACGCAAAGAACGCTGAGAAAAAATAACTATAGTGTCATCTCGACCAAAGGGAGAGATCTCCCAGGTGTCTGGGGATTTCTCCCTATGGTCGAAATGACATAGAAATATTTTATAATTCTCTGCGTCCTCTGTGCCTCTGTGGTGAATAATAAACAGGTATAACAATGAGCAAATCTTTACAAGGCGAAATCGCACTCGTAACCGGCGCAAGCCGGGGCATCGGCAAGGCAATAGCCGAACAGCTTGCAGCTGACGGTGCAACCGTCATCGGAACCGCGACAACAGACAAGGGCGCTGAGGCAATAAGCGCATACCTTAAGGATTCCGGCGGAAAGGGCATGTGCCTGAATGTTACTGATAATGAATCGGTTGCTGCTGTTATCAAGCAGATAACAGCCGATTTCGGTGCAGTCAGCATCCTGGTAAACAACGCCGGTATTACCAAAGACAATCTGCTGATGATGATGAAAGAAGATCAGTGGGATGATGTCATCAATACCAACCTGACTTCTGTTTACCGTTTGTCAAAATCGGTTGTGCGCAGCATGATGAAAGCCAGAAAAGGGCGCATCATCAATATTGCCTCCGTCGTTGGCTCAACCGGAAACCCTGGCCAGACAAATTACTCTGCAACCAAGGCAGGGCTTATGGGCTTTACCAAGTCACTGGCCCGCGAAATAGGTTCGCGCAATATTACCGTGAATGCCGTGGCCCCCGGGTTTATTGATACCGATATGACCCGGGAACTGGGTGATGAGCAACGCGATGCATTAATTGCACAAATACCGCTCAACAGACTGGGGGACCCGGCGGATATTGCTCATGCGGTCGCTTTTCTGGCAAGCCCTGAAGCGGGCTATATAACGGGTGAAACGCTGCATGTTAACGGCGGCATGTACATGGCATGAGCTTTATCTTGGATAAAAGCCATGCTTTATAATGATAAAACACATTAAATATATTCAATAACATATTGATTATATATGTTTAATATGTAACTATTAATCTGATTTATATTTATAAATCCAACTGGAAAGCTGTGCATTTATTCACTACAATACCGCGCAGCTCAAGACTGATCATAACAAGAGGATAACTAAATGAGCACAGCCGAAGAACGAGTTCGTAAGATTGTAATCGAACAGCTAGGTGTGACTGAAGACCAGGCGACTAACGCAGCATCATTCGTTGACGATCTGGGCGCTGATTCACTCGACACTGTCGAGCTTGTGATGGCTCTGGAAGAAGAGTTTGAATGTGAGATCCCGGACGAAGAAGCCGAAAAGATCACAACAATCCAACAGGCTATTGATTACGTTAACCAACATAGCGAATAATCAAGGTCTCAGTATACAGCCTGTGTTGCAGGTTGTTATCCATACAAATCAGGGTTTAACGTGTCAGGACGTCGTGTAGTCGTTACTGGTTTAGGCATTGTTTCCCCGGTCGGTGTTAACCTCAAGCAATCCTGGGAAAACATCGTTGCCGGTACCAGTGGTGTCGCCCCGATTACGGAATATGACGCATCTGCGTTCCCCGTACGCATTGCGGCTACTGTCAAAGACTTTGATGCTTCTGCGGTCATCCCGCCAAAAGACCAGAAAAAAATGGATACATTCATCCATTACGGACTGGTTGCAGCTGAAGAGGCCCTGCAGGATTCCGGTATCGTAATCACGGAAGAAAATGCAGGCCGTATAGGTGTTGCGATTGGATCGGGCATTGGCGGTTTACCGATGATCGAAACCTGTTTTATGAAAATGCTTGAAGGTGGACCGCGCAAGGTTTCACCTTTTTTTGTACCCGGTTCAATCATCAACATGATCTCCGGAAACTTCTCCATCAAGCATGGCATCAAAGGCCCCAATATAGCCCTGGTAACCGCGTGCTCAACAGGTACACACAGTATCGGCCAGGCTGCGCGCATGATCGCTTTCGGCGATGCTGACGCCATGATCGCAGGCGGTTCAGAGAAAGCTTCATCACCTCTAGGCATGAACGGATTTGCCGCGGCGCGTGCATTATCAACCCGTAACGATGATCCGGCCCATGCCAGCAGGCCCTGGGACAGGGACCGCGATGGCTTTGTTCTGGGTGATGGCGCAGGTGTGGTCGTGCTGGAAGAATATGAAATGGCAAAGGCGCGCGGCGCCGATATCTACGCAGAAGTTGCCGGTTTTGGACTGAACAGTGATGCCTATCACATGACCCTGCCTGTTAAAGATGGCAGTGGTGCTGCGCAATGCATGAAAAACGCACTCGCTGATGCCGGTCTTAATCCTGAAGATGTCGATTACGTCAACGCGCATGGCACATCGACGCCGGCGGGAGACATAGCAGAAACCAATGCGATCAAGCTGACTTTTGGATCAGCCGCAAGCAAACTTGCCGTAAGCTCGACAAAATCCATGATCGGGCACCTGCTGGGTGCTGCGGGTGGTGTCGAAGCCGTATTTTCAATCATGGCTATTCGCGACCAGGTCGCGCCACCCACTATCAACCTGGAAAATCCTGGTGAAGGCTGTGATCTCGACTATGTGCCGAATACCGCACGTGAAATGAACATCAATGTGTCCTTATCCAATTCATTTGGCTTTGGTGGTACCAACGGTACCCTGGTGTTTAAAAAAGTCAGTTAGCCTTTCATGCATCTGAGCTGATATCAGGTGCTAATAACCACGGCTGACACAGTTCAATGTATTACCAGACCAGACCATTAGCAGGCCCGGATACTGGCACTTCCAGGATTACCACTCTTTTTCAGTTTAAGCCGGACGACTATCCATACATTCTTGCCAGTACCGCTGCAGGTAATAACAGCCGCTTCGATATTCTGTTTGCCCATCCACAGCAGTCACTCGAGCTCAACGACCCGGATATCTCAAAAGCCGGGCCGGGCTTTCTCGATTCTTTGCATAGCTGGTGGTCGAAAGACAGAATTGCAAACGGGGATGTGAATAGTGCCAGTGCGCCCGATCACGACGCCTCCTGTCGACTGCCATTTACCGGTGGCTGGTTCATTTACCTGTCCTATGAACTGGCTGCAGAAATCGAGCCGGTACTGAAGCTGCCGGCTGGCGCGCAGGGTAGTCCTGTTGCAATGGCAGTGCGTTGTCCATCGGCTGTTATTTATGACCATCAACGCAAACAGCACATTGCCGTTGCCGAGCAGGAATACAGTCATTTACTGGATACGATCGAGCAGGACTTTAACAAGGCGACAGCGACTTTTAATGCAGTCTCAGGTGCTGCAGGCAGCGTAAAGGTAGAGAAAATCACCGAGGCAGATCAGGCGCCGTACATGGAGCAGGTTGCCCGTATCAAACAATACATTGTTGATGGCGATATTTTCCAGGCCAACCTGTCGCGTCCCTGGCAGCTGGAAATAAACGAAAGCGCCAGCGATATCGCCATCTTCAACAGCCTCGCAACAGCAAACCCGGGCTCTTTTGCCGTGCTGGCCAGGTTGCCAGGTTCATCAGTCATCAGTTCATCACCGGAGCGCCTTGTCAGCGTTCATCAGGGTGTGATTGAAACACGCCCGATCGCCGGCACGCGCCCGCGTTCTGAAGATGAACATGCCGACAGCCGGCTTGCCAAAGAGCTGATGGCGCATCCAAAAGAGAAAGCCGAACATATCATGCTAATCGATCTTGAGCGCAATGACCTCGGACGTATCTGTGTACCCGGCACTATCAGAGTCAACGAGCTGATGACCCTGGAAAGTTACCAGCACGTACATCACATCGTCTCAAACATCATTGGCAGACTGCGTGATGATGTTTCACCTGCCGACATCATTCGCGCGGTGTTTCCCGGCGGCACCATAACCGGTTGCCCCAAGGTAAGATGTATGGAAATTCTGGCCGAGCTGGAACAGCAGGCTCGTGGTGCATACACGGGTTCCATCGGTTACATCAACAGAAATGGTGACATGGATCTCAACATCCTGATACGCACCCTTGTTCGAAAAGGCAATACAATTACGTTTCGCGCAGGCGGCGGTATAGTTGCAGACTCGGATGCAGAACATGAACTGGCGGAAACACGCGCCAAGGCCAAAGGCCTGCTGCGAGCATTTGGTATTGCCTGAATGAGTGTTAAATGAATGAGTAAGGTTTTAATCAACGGAATATCATCCGGGTATGTGTCAGTCTCTGACCGGGGGCTGCATTATGGTGATGGCGTATTTGAAACAATCGCCTGTATTGGCGATCATCCCGTGTTTATTCAGCAGCACCTGGACCGCATGGAAAGTGGTGCGCGTAAACTGAACATCCATTTTCCCGACAGGCAATTATTTCTGGATGACATAAACTGTTTACTCAGGGGCAGCAACAGTAACAGCATAATCAAACTGATATTGACACGCGGGCGCGGAAAACGCGGATACCGCTATGAAACGACACAGATTCCGACACGTATAGGCATGCTTTCAGCATGGCCGGATTATGTTGCCCACTGGAGAGAGCAGGGCATAGCGACACGGTTCTGCCAGACACAGGTGTCAACCAACCCCCAACTGGCGGGTATAAAAAGCCTGAATCGTCTGGATAGCGTGCTTGCAAGCAGTGAGCTTGGACAGGCATTCAATGAGGGCTTTCTGTCAGATATTGATGGCAATGTCATCGAAGGCACCATGAGCAACATTTTTACTGTATTGAACGATGTCCTGGTAACGCCGGATTTAACGCGCTGTGGCGTTAACGGAATCATGCGTGACCAGATCATTGATATTGCGCATAACAACAACATCAAGGTCGAAATGCGTAACATTTCACCAGATGAACTGCTGGAATCCCGGGAAATTTTTATCAGCAATAGCGTGATTGGCGCATGTGTAGTAAAACAGCTGGAACAACAATTTTATAGTATTGATACGATGACAAGAACGATCAACAAGATTCTGGATAAAAGGATAGAGGCGGATGCAAAAGCTGCTGCCTAAACTGATTGTTGTGGCCGGTGTGCTGCTTGCAATTATTGCCTATGTTGCAAGTAACATTTTTGAATACCTCCATGAACCGCTAATGTTCGACGAGGCCATAACGATTGAGCTGAAACCGGGCTCATCCATAAGGACATTATCGAACCAGCTGCAAAGCCATAATCTGCTCGAACATCCGGATTATTTCCGTATCTGGGGACGGCTCTCCGGCAAGGCAACACGGTTGCAGGCAGGTGAGTACGTGTTCTCACCCGGTCAGGCCATATCCGAGCTGATTGACGACATGGTCGCAGGCAGGGTCAGGCAATATTCACTCACCCTGGTCGAAGGCTGGACCTTCCGCGAGTTTCTCAACGCGCTAGCGGCGCACGAGGCCATCGAGCACACCCTCGAGGATACGGCATACGATGACATCATGTCTGTGCTGGGACACGAAGGAGAACATCCCGAAGGCCGCTTCTTTCCCGATACTTACTTCATCCACAAAAGTACCCGGGACACTGCGTTGTTAAACCGCGCGTATCAGCAAATGGAAATGCATCTGAACCGGCTCTGGACTGAACGTGACGACAAGCTGCCATTTAAAACACCTTACGAAGCATTGATCATGGCATCGATCGTTGAAAAGGAAAGTGCAGTTGCCGAAGAAAGGCCGGTTATCGCCGGTGTCTTTATCAATCGCTTGCGAAAAGGCATGCGGCTGCAAACTGATCCTACAGTCATTTATGGAATTGGTGAAGACTATGACGGCGACATCCGCTTTAAAGATCTGCGCACCGATACACCCTATAACACCTATACACGCAAGGGCCTGACGCCGACGCCGATTGCCATGCCCGGGCTTGGCGCACTCAAAGCGGTGATGCACCCTGCCGACACCGACTATCTCTATTTCGTTGCCACCGGTGACGGTTCGGGACGGCATTATTTTTCAAGCACCCTGGAAGAGCACGAAAAAGCCGTGGACAAGTATCAACGAAAACGGAACCAATAATGTCGCACTACACCGGTAAATTCATAACATTGGAGGGAATCGAAGGCGTTGGCAAAACGACCAACAGAGAATATATCCGCAGCCTGCTGGAACAGACCGGTAAACCGTGCGTGGAAACAAGAGAGCCGGGGGGGACGCCACTGGGAGAAGCCCTGCGCGAAATGCTGCTGGAGCATAAACACGAAGGCATGAGTTCCGATGCCGAACTGTTGATGATGTTCGCATCGCGAGCAGAGCATTTGCACAAAGTCATTCTGCCCGCACTTGAAGCAGGTAACAACGTCCTCTGCGACCGGTTCACAGAGGCCACCTATGCCTACCAGGGCGGTGGCCGCGGCATCAATGACAGGAAGATCGCTGAACTGGAAAACTGGGTGCAGGGTGAATTGAGACCCGATCTTACGATAATACTTGATGCACCGGTCGAGACCGGCAGGGACAGGGCTGGACGTCGCAGCGAGCCTGATCGTATCGAAAAAGAGCAGAATGACTTTTTTGAAAGAGTACGTCAGACTTATCTCCAGCTGGCAAATCACTATCCGCAAAGAATCGCCGTGGTCGATGCCAGCGTCGCGCTAGAACAGGTGCAGGACCAGGTTTATCACGTGATGAAACAGTACGGAATTATAGACTGAGATGATTTATCCCTGGCAAAACCTGCAATGGCAACAACTGGCGCGGCAACGACAACAGGACCGGCTGGCGCACGCACTGTTGTTTCAGGGTCCTGCCGGTACGGGTAAAAAACATTTTGCTCGCGAACTCGCAACTGCGCTGTTATGCAGGCAGGCTGACGATTCAGGCATGGCCTGTGGCAGCTGCGAGTCCTGCAGCCTGATCAGGGCCGGAACCCATCCTGACTTCCGCCTGCTCAAACCGACGCCACCGGCAACATCCACCAGCAAAAACCCGGTTCTGAGCATCAAAATAGACGCCCTGAGAGACATGTACAGGGCACTGTCAGAGACCAGCCAGTTTGGTGGCTACCGCATCGCTGTTATCGAGGATGCCGACAAAATGCCCGTGCAGGCGGCTAACAGCCTGCTGAAGACACTGGAAGAACCCGGCAAGGATACCTTGCTGCTGCTGGTCAGTTCGCACCCGCACCATCTGCCTGTCACCATCCGCAGCCGCTGCCAGGTGATGCGGTTCCAGGTCCCCGAGATGGCTGCAGCCATTGAATGGCTGTCCGAGTCCGGTGTCAATGATGTCCGCACCGCATTGAAGCTCGCACACGGCGCACCACTGCTTGCCAGGAACTTCGTTGAGAATCATGCTGAAGAGCGCGAGCTGCTGGTCAGGGCCTTGAATGCCGGCGCCAGGGGCGAGTCATCGCTGGCGTACGCGCAAAAACTGGCGCAAATGCCCAGGGATTACCTGCTGACATGGCTGCTCGACTGGGTCAGCGACCTGGGGCGGTTGATCGCCTGCGGTAACGACGCCGAGCTGGTGAACGAGGACCAGCGCAAGGCGCTCGAAGCCCGTGCCATGCGTGCTGACACCGGCAAAGTTTTCGACCTGCATGACCAGATTAATGCCCTGATAAAAGCCGAAGGGATCGCCCTCAATCTGCAATTATTGTGGGAAAACCTGCTAATATCCTGGGAAAACATATAAAAAAACAATAGGAGTCGTTATGCCTGCACCAGCCGCACGCCCGGGAATGCTGTCCCTGAGTATCAAGGACAAAGCTTCTCTGTATGCAGCCTATATGCCATATGTGACTAACGGTGGCCTGTTTATCCCAACCACCAAACAATACACTCTCGGCGATGAAGTGTTCATGCTGCTGACATTAATGGAAGATAATGAGCGCCTGCCGGTTGCTGGAAAAATTATCTGGATCACGCCGCAGGGTGCACAGGGCAACCGTTCAGCAGGCATTGGTGTTCAATTCTCATTTCAGGACAAGGGCGCCACGCGTAATAAAATCGAGACACATCTGGCCGGAGCCATGAAATCTGATCGTATTACACACACGATGTAACTTACCCCGGCCTTTAAATGTCCAGAGGCTGCATGCACCTTGTTCGTAGATTCACATTGCCATCTCGATTGCATCAAGCTCGATGAATTCGATGATGATTTCGACATACTCATCCAGCGTTGCCTCGACGCAGGTGTTGAGCACATGCTGTGTGTATCCATCGATATGCACAAATACCCGCACATGCTTGAACAGGTGCAAGGCTACCCACAGGTGTCTGTGTCTGCAGGTGTTCACCCCATGGCAGAACAGTCAGAAGATGTTGATGCTGATGCATTGAAAGGGATCGCGAGTAATGTAAAAGTTGTCGCCATCGGCGAAACAGGCCTCGACTATTACTACAACAAGGACGATAAAAAATGGCAGCAGGAACGTTTCAGAACGCATATACAATGCGCTGTAGATCTGGATAAACCGGTAATAGTGCACACGCGTGATGCGGGCAGGGATACGCTCGATATCCTGAAACAGGAAAATGCCGAACAATGCGGCGGTGTCATACACTGTTTCACTGAAACGATGGAGTTTGCAGAAAAAGCGCTGGAACTCGGCTTTATGATTTCCTTTTCAGGGATCATCACATTCCGCAATGCCGAAGCTCTCAGAGAAGTTGCCAGGCAGGTCCCGGACAGTCGGCTTCTGATTGAAACAGACGCACCCTATCTGGCGCCGGCGCCGTTTCGTGGAAAGCAGAACTATCCTGCGCATGTAAAACATGTTGCACAAAAACTGGCCGATATCAGGAATACATCCATAGAGCATATCGCTGAAGTTTCGAAACATAATTTTTACCGGGTCTTCCACCCATGCCAGTAGCACTCAAAGACCTGATCCTGTCAAAAGATCCCAGGCAGGCGCTGCGAATGTCCAGGCACCTGGCAGCACTGGTAGCAATCCTGTTATTTACCACGGCAAGCATATACTTCTCATATAACAACATGCTGAAAAAAACCGATATCCAGTTGATGGATATCAATCTTGCTTTCTGGACAGGCTTGCTGATTATTACCTTCATCATCCGAAGCGGTATTAATCAAAAGTTACATGATCCCAGTATGACAATGGTACAGATGCTGTGGTGCTCAATATACATGCTGACTATTCTCTACATGTTAAACGACTGGCGCAGCATCGCGCTTATGTCATATTTTGCAATTTTGAGCTTTGGTTATTTCAGGCTGGACTTCAAGGAATTCCTCATAGTCACCATGTTCTGCGTGACCGGTTATTTCCTGGTTATTATTTATATCTACATTAATGAACCATTGCGCATTCATCTCGATAAAGAACTGATACAGTTATTTGGGTTCACCATGACCTGCCTGGTCATGGTGTATACCGGTTCGGCTGTGAACAAACTGCGCGTTGGTTTCAGAGAACGGAATGATCAGCTTGCAGAAGCATTGAGACTCAATACCCGCCTGGCGACAACTGATGATCTGACCGGACTGTATACGCGACGCTACCTGATGGATATGCTGTCTAACCAGAAAGCCCTGAGTGAACGTAGCGATAGTGATTTCGTTATCCTGTTTGCCGACCTGGACCACTTTAAGCACATCAATGACAGCTTTGGACATTACATTGGTGATGTTGTATTAAAAAACTTTGCTGACATCATACGGGCGTCTATCCGTGAAATTGATTATGGATCGCGATTTGGCGGTGAGGAATTTGTAGTTCTGCTGGTTAATACCGATATTGAACAATCGAAAAATATTGCTGAACGTATTCGATCAGGTCTCGAACATTTCAACTTCAGTGATGTTGCGCCCGGTTTACATGTAACCGTATCCATTGGTATGGCTAACTACAAGCAATACAAGAGCGTCCAGGAAACACTGATGACAGCAGACAACAGGATGTACAAGGCCAAGGAACAGGGCAGAAACAAGATAGTTTCAGAGTGATTCAATTTGATCACAGAAAAACACAGAGTAATACTCGTAACAGATTTAAGCCGCAAAGCACGCTAAAAGCGCAAATATGGTTTTAAGGAAGCCCTGATTAATTCAGAGTTTCCGCAACACATGGATGTGTTGCCATTGTCAGTGGCAGATAAGCCTTTGAAAATGAAGAACCAGATAAAATCGCATTTATCTTGTTCGTGTTCTTATCATTCAAGGATGAATTATTCAGAACTTCCTTAATTATTGGAACTTCATTTGCGTTCCTGGCGACTTTTTGCGGCTAATAAGAGATATAAAAATCCGTCACAAACCCGCCCATGCAGCATCAGATTCGAAGCGGTCACCGTATTCCTGCCTCAATTCATTCATGCGCTCAGACAGCTCCTGTTTGCCAGCTTCGCGTATATAATGAATCGGACCACCGCGGAAGGGCGCAAAGCCTGTACCAAAGATAACACCAGCATCGATCAGCTCATCGGATTCAACTATTTCTTCACGTAAACAGGCTGTTGCCTCATTCAGCAAGCGCATTACAAGACGGTCCTGTACTTTCTGTACATCGGCAAAACGTGCAGCCTTGTTTTTCTGTGCCTTGCCTTTTGTGTATTTGTAGAAACCTTCACCGGATTTTTTGCCGAGTTTATTGGCCGCAGCCATCGCATTCAGGTTTTCGGGCAGCGGCATATCGAGTGCTGCGGACAGGATCTCCGCGACCGATTTGCATATATCGAGACCAACCGTATCGGCCAGTTCGATAGGTCCCATGGGCATGCCAAAGTCGGTGGCGGCCTTATCAATCACTTCAGGTGGTACGCCTTCACCCACCATGGTGACTGCTTCCAGCAGGTAAGGCATGAGTATCCTGTTGACCAGGAAGCCGGGTGAGCTCTTCACCGGCAGGGGCAGCTTGCCGATACTGAGGCCGAATGCCAGTGCCTTCTGCACCACATCTTCGTCGGATTCGTTGCCACGAATGATTTCAACCAGCGGCATTTTTGCGACTGGATTAAAGAAATGCAGGCCCACCAGCCGGCCCGGTTTGTTCAAGGATGAACTCAGGTCCTCGAGCTTGATGCTGGATGTGTTGGTGGCCAGAACCGCATCCGGTTTCATACGGGGTTCGATATCCTGGTACAACGCACGTTTGACATCGGCGTCCTCAAAAATTGCCTCGATGATGATATCGGCATGGCTGACGCCATAACCTTTATGGTCCGGCATCAGGCGATCACCGGCTGCAACAATGGCGCGGCGGTCACGCTTGTATTTCTTGCTGAATGAAGCCTGCGCACGTTTGAACGTTTGTGCAAGACGGGATGGGTCCTGGTCCTGTACCGTTACGGTATAACCCTGGATGGCGCACCAGGATGCAATATCTCCACCCATGATGCCGCCACCAATAACATGTACATGTGACGGCTTGAATACAACCTGTTTACCCTGGTTTTTCAGCTTCTCCTGCAAGAAAAAAACGCGAACAAGGTTATGTGCGGTTTCAGTTGTCGCCAGCTTCGCAACAGAGACAGCTTCTTCGCGCAGCATGCGTTTCGGGTTGTCTGCATGGCGCTGCCATAAGTTAATAAGGCTGTACGGTGCCGGATAGTGTACCTGCCTGGCCTTGAGTGATACCTGCTTGCGCATCTGCTGTGCAACCAGTGGACGCAACAGCCGGTTATTTAGCAGGCGTTGAACGAACGGAGGACGCTTGCGTTTAGGCGCGTTCAATACGAAACTGATTGCGGCCGGTCTGAGTTGACGCTCGGGAACACACTCATCGATAAGGCCGATTTTTTTCGCTGTTCTGGATGGTATTGCACGGCCTGTAAGCATGATATCCATGGCGGGAAGCGGGCCACATCGCTGTATCGATCGTGCAGTGCCGCCATAGCCAGGATGTATTCCCAGCTTTATTTCCGGCAGCCCCAGTTTTGTAGAGGAGTCATCCGAGGCAACAATGTAATTGCAGGCCAGTGACAGTTCCATGCCGCCACCGAGGCACATGCCTTTTACCATGCTGACAGTCGGGCAGGGCAGTGCTTCCAGCTTGTCCATGATCTCATGTCCACGATCGAGAAACGGCTGCGATTGGGAAATGTCATCAAGCTCGAGAAATTCCTTGATATCAGCACCAAAGATGAATCCGGCTTTCTTGTCAGAAAGTATGATGACACCCTGGGGTACATTATTCGCCAGTTGATCCAGTATGGCCCTGAGTTCTTCCAGTACAGCCCCGGACAACAGGTTCACTTTTGAGTCTGCCATGTCCAGGTGCAGCCATGCGATATTGTGAACGTCGTATTCCAATCTAATATGTGTGAGTGTGCTGGCTGAATCCATGCTCATTATGCTGCCTCGTTCTGTAAAGATTCATTACTGACATTTTCAATCAACATGGCGCCGCCCTGGCCGCCGCCAATACAAAGGCTCGCCATACCGAGCCTGGCGTTGTTGCGATGCAGTATTTTTGCCAGGTGCAGGACGATGCGCGCACCACTGGCGCCAACCGGGTGACCGATGCTGACACCACCGCCATCGACATTGAGCCGATCATGCGGTATTTCGCCCAGTGCTCTCTCATGTCCCAGATGTGTTTTACAGTAGTCATCATCTTTCCACGCCTCAACACAGCCCAGCACCTGGGTAGCGAATGCTTCATTGATCTCCCAGTAATCGACGTCGCTGATTGCCAGCTGGTGACGGTCCATGATCGGGCTCATCGCATGTACCGGGCCCATCCCCATCACGGCAGGGTCAAGACCTGCCCATTGGCTATCTACTATTTTTGCCAGCACGGGTAAACTGTGCTTTTTAACAGCTTCTTCACTGGCGAGTAATACCAGCGTTGCGCCGTCGGTAATCTGGGCACTGTTACCGGCAGTAACATTGCCGTATTTACGATCAAATACCGGGCGAAGTTTAGCCAGCTTTTCCATGCTTGAATCAGGCCTTACACCATCATCATGGTCATAAAAGTTACCGTTGCTATCGTACAGGGTTTCTATTTCATCGAGATGTCCGGCAGCATGAGCAGCAGCCAGGCGATGATGGCTGTCAACGGCAAAGCTGTCCATCTGATCGCGTGTAATACCGAAGTTCGCTGCGATGTTTTCTGCTGTCTGTCCCATGTTAAGGCCGACAACCGGGTCTGTCAGACCGCGTAATATCGCGATTACAGGTTTCAGATAACCGGGTCGAAATTTTGCGAATGTTTTGAGTTTCTGACCTGGTGATCTTGCCATCATTAAATCACTCAACCAGTTAACCATGGTTTTGTTATACAGCAATGGCGCGCGGCTCATAGCCTCAACACCGCCGGCGAGAATAAGTTCCGCCTGTCCATTGGCGATGTTATGAAATGCCGAATCGATCGATTGCATACCAGAAGCACAGTTCCTCTGTACAGTCCACGCCGGCACTGTTTGCGGCACGCCCAGCCTGAGAGCAATCACGCGGCCGATGTTCGCTTCGTCTTCACTGGGCATGACGCAGCCCATAATGACCTCATCCAGCTCACCCAGATCGAAGTTATGGCGCATCAGCAATGCGCGGCCTGCGGCTACGGCAAGATCACTGGCGCTGAACGGCCCCGGCTTACCCCGGGCTTTCAACTGCGGTGTACGACTGCCATCAACAATATAGACATCTCTGCGGTTGTTCATTATTCAGTTTCCACTGTTCACTGCTACATAACCCCGGATTACGCTTCGCTAATCCAGGCTACACTTCGTTCATTGCATTCTTGGGGTTTCAACGTTCCACCCTGTATTCGAAAATTCATCAACCTTGATTGCATTGCGGACTGCCGCTTGCGCTTGCTTCAACAGGTCATACTCCTGGTCAGTAATCACTTCCTGTTGTTTTGCGTCTTCGTACAGGCCGAGTGAAGCAGATGACAGGTAGCCTCTTTTCATGGCACTTCTCAGTCGCTTCTCGAGTTTTTCTGTTCTGAGAACATATTCGAGTGCATGGTCAATACGGCCTGTCGCATCATCCGGACCTGTTCCGGCATAAATGCCACGCGTTAAACGTGCTCTTGCCTCTGTTGGTGACAACAGGATACGCGCAACTTTATGGCCCTGCCTGTCATCAGGGCCCTTGTAAGGTTTGGTCAATGGGAAAACGAGGAAATTAAGCAATCTGCCGACGACCGGCACTGGCATGTTGGTCATCACGCCTTTCATCGCGGTTTGTATATTGAATAAAGCATCGTCACAGGCCCAGCGTAATAACGCAACGTCATCTTCCGGCGCTCCATCATCTTCGTAGTGTTTGAGAATTGCGCTGATGATGTACATATTGGATAAAACATCGGCGAGGCGTCCTGAAATCTTTTCGCGTCTCTTCAGGGTACCGCCGAGTATTGCCAGGCAGAAATCGGTCATCAGCGCGAAGGCAGAACTCATGCGCACCAGCTGGCGATAGTAATAGCGAGTTACCTTGTCACCCGGCGTGCGCACCAGGCGGGCAGATGTAATACCCATCCAGAATGTACGTACGATGTTGCTGATGATAAAGCCCATGTGTGCGAACAACGCTTTATCAAATTCCTTGAGGCCGCGTTTCTTGTCAGGGTTATGGAAGGCCTCGACTTCTTTCAGCAAGAACGGATGGCTGCGTAATGCGCCCTGGCCAAAAATAATCATGGTCCGCGTTAGAATGTTTGCGCCTTCAACCGTTATGCCGACGGGTATCAACTGATAGCCGCGTCCCAGAAAATTATTCGGCCCCATGCAAATGCCATGGCCGCCATGGATGTCCATGGCATGATTAACAACATTGCGCATGCGTTCCATGATCTGCTGTTTAACAATGCCGGAAACGACAGAAGGGACTTCTCCCTGATCAAGAGCGGACAACACCAGCAACCGCGCTGCTTCGATTGCATAGGTTTGTCCGCCGATCTGCGCCAGGACTTCTTCAACCCCTTCGAAGTAGCCGATCGGTGTGCGAAACTGTTTACGTATACGTGAATAGCTGCCGGTATAGCGTGATGCCATCTTGCTTGCAGCCGTTCCCAGCGCGGGCAGTGAAATTGCACGGCCATCAGCCAGGCACTCCATTAGCATGCTCCAGCCCTTGCCAATATATTCTTCACCGCCAATGATCCAGTCTAGCGGTATGAACACGTCTTTACCGCGAATGGGCCCGTTCATAAATGCCTGGTTGGCGGGGAAATGACGTTTACCAACCTCAACACCTGCGGTGTCGCGTTTCACCAGCGCCAGGGTGATACCCCTGTCTTCAACATCACTGAGCAAATGATCGGGGTCGTATAGCTTGAACGCAATGCCAAGCAAAGTCGCAACCGGCGCCAGTGTAATGTAGCGTTTCTCCCAGTTGAGACGAACACCAAGCACATCATCCTTGCCGTCAAAGCTACCGTAACAGACAACACCGGTATCAGGCATGGCGCCGGCATCACTGCCTGCATCCGGGCCGGTCAGGCCGAAGCAGGGCACATCTTCACCTCTGGCCAGGCGTGGCAGGTAATAATCTTTCTGCTGCTGCGTGCCGTAGTGCATGAGTAATTTGCCCGGGCCCAGTGAATTCGGCACCATCACGGTAACGGCTGTCGATCCACTCCGGCTGCCCAGCTTCATCACGACTTCCGAATGCGCCAGCGCTGAATAACCCAGTCCGCCGTATTCCTTGGGAATAATCATGGCGAAGAAACCTTTGTCCTTGATGAACTTCCAGGCTTCCTCAGACAGGTCATAATTTTCGTGGGTTACTTCCCAGTCATTCGTCATCCTGCACAGTTCTTCAACCGGTCCATCGAGAAATGCCTGTTCTTCTTCGGTTAACCGGGGTCTGGGTAAGGAACGGATCTTGCGGAAATCCGGCTTGCCGCTGAACAGCTCGCCTTCCCACCAGACATCACCGGCATCGAGAGCTTCCTGTTCCGTCTGCGAAATCGTCGGCATTGCCCTGGCCATGCCTTTAAACAATGGATTACTGACAAAATTCTTGCGCAATATCTGTAGATTCAAGGGAATAACGACAGCGGCATAAATGACCCATAACAGTGAAAGCGTGGCGGCGCCCACACCGGGTACGTAATGCATGGCGCCAAGGCCGAGTGCAACAAGAATTGACCACAGCAGTAGTGGTATACGAAAGTACACAGCTACAGCAGTGATGAGAATAAAAAGTCCAATCCACATTAACATGACGTTTCCTTTTAAATCTTCTGTTGTTTCAGATTCTGTTCTTTATCTACTGGTTTGCCATCATCGCCAGACGATGCTTCGGATTTGCCCGCACCAGTGTCCTTGTTTACTGCCGCAACAGCATCAGACTCCGTGTAACCGGTTTCAACCAGTTTCATATTTGATTTATCGATGACAATACCGTCACCGATATCACTGCAGTGCACGCCTGTGCGGTCCCATGGCAGTTTTCGATACAGGGCCAGGTCATCAAGATCAAGTATCGGGTATTTAATGATTTCGAAGTAAGGCGAGTAGTCGTAATCCGACGGCGTAATCAATTTCGTGTTACGACGATACATTTTCAGCTTGCCGTTCTCATCCTGATGCAGCACGGGCCTGATAGGGAAGTGTACAGAAGCAAATGCTTCCGCCATCATTATTGAACATACGGTTTTTGTCGGTCGTCCTGCATTATGCTCAAACAGGCTGGATACCCAGCGCTTGGGAATCCACCAGTATGGAAACATAAAACGTGCAAGATCCATCACGTAACGCACATTGTAATCTTGGCCTAACTGATTCACTGCATAATTGATGACACTTTGCGCGTCCCTGCGTGTCAGTCCACTGGGGCGGCAGATCCTCAAATGTTCCCGATCGTATTTATCCAGTGTGGTAACGATGGTGCCGTGACCGAGGAGCGACTCTATGATCAGTTGTTCATCCGGTGCGAAACTGCAGAACTTTTCTATGCGTTTGCGAACATCCGGGTCATCGATATCATGCAGGCGGCCGATGTACAGCATGGAATGGGTCCAGATACTTTGCGTCACTGCCTTGATGATGTCGGCAACATTGGAACGGCCTTCAACGAGCAAGACGTCGCCAGGTCGCAACTCATAACGCAACTTGTCGAAATCGGATAATGGGACCGTGGGATTATCGCCTTCGTAAGTCAGCCAGTTGACGGTTCGATTCCAGACAAAATCCCTGACTTTGTTAAACGGCCACAGCATAAAAGCCCGCCCTGATTAAAATCATATTATTCTAGTGTAGTGTTATGCTAGGACATTTGCCTTATTTGCGGGTTCATTTATTTCAATAAGCCGCTGTTTTTTTAGCATTACTTCGACATATTCGACGTACCTGTCAGCAAAATTCCCTGACCAGTGAAACAGCAGTATCCATCTTTTCCAGTGAAGTATAGAAGTGTGGTGAAAAACGTATGCCATTGCCGCGCATCGCACATAACACATTGTTTTTTTGCAGATGGCGGTACAGCGCTTCGGTGTCGGCACCCGTCTTGCTGAACAGCACGATTCCGGCACGCCTGTCATCATCAAGCGGACTCAGTATTTCGATATTGTCCAGAGCCGCCAGTTTATTTGCCAGCCAGGCAGACTTTTCCATGACCTGTTTTTCAACAGTCTTCATGCCGATATCGAGCAACAGGCCAACAGATGCATGTAAGGCCACAATGCCTGTCATATTCGGGCTGCCACATTCAAAACGCTGCGCGGTTTCGTTCGGCTGCCAGTCCTTTTTATTAAAGTCTGAAACATCCCGCACCATGTGCCAGCCATACTGCTTCAGCTCGAGCTGCTCGAGTAGCGTCTTTCTGCAATAAAACAGGGCGCAACCTTCAGGTCCGAGCATCCATTTATGGCCGTCGGCGACGACAAAATCCGCCTGGCAGGCCTGCACATCGAATTGCAATGCACCAATCGACTGGATCGCATCGACGCAATAAAGGGCATCGGATTGCTTACAGGCATGACCCAGGCCGGCTAAATCGAGTCTCAAGCCGGTTGCGTACTGCACCGAGCTGCAACTCATTAAGCGTGTATTGCTGTCCATGGCATCAATCAATGCCTGTTCCGGATTTTTAAGGTTTGAAACCGGGATCAGTCGCGTTTCGACACCGGTACTTTCGAGGGATTGCCAGACGATACGATTTGACGGAAATTCTTCTGCAGGAATAACGATATTGTCGCCTGGTTTCCATGGCAGGCCATAGGCAATCAGTGACAGGCCTTCAGATGTGCTTTTCAGCAACGCGATCTCATCCGTTGACGGTGCGTTTATCAACTGCGCCAGGCGCTTGCGCAAGTCCTTTTCTCGAAGCAGCCATAAATCGTAGTCTTTCGAGCCCTGGCGGGCGTTTTCCTCGGCAAATGCCTTGACCGCCCGTGCAGTCTGCGATGGCCAGGGTGCAACGGCTGCATGGTTCAGGTGAATGACATCATCATCCAGTTGAAAATAATCTTGCACATCATCTCCCGGTGAAGCATTTGCAGTTGAGTGACACACTGCTAATATGTGCTCCATTAACTTTAGTGGCTCAAGTGTACACATGTCAGGAAAAGCATCAAACATTGGCGTAATGGTTGTCGACGACCATGACCTGGTCAGACACGGTTTCGCCAGTTTACTTGCGGCCCAGGACGGCATCGAAGTTGTTGCACAGGTAAACAGTGGTGAAGCGGCAATCGAGCAATGCCGACATCATCACGAGGATATCGATGTCATCCTGATGGACGTCAATATGCCGGGGATTGGCGGAATCGAAGCCACCAGTCGTATCAGCAAGCAGTGGCCCGATATCGGTATTATTATCATCACGGTTCACGCGGATGGCCCCATACCCAAGCGCCTGCTCAAGGGTGGTGCCAAGGGTTATCTCACCAAGGGTAATCATGTGGAAGAAATGGTCGAAGCAATCAGGGACGTTCACGGAGGTGGCCGATATATTGCCAAGGACATTGCACAACAACTCGCGCTTTCCATGCTGCCCGGCCAGGACAGCATCATCGACAGTCTGTCAAAAAGAGAATTGCTGATCCTGATGATGATTGCCCAGGGGCACAAAAACAATGAAATTGCCAAAACCCTCAATATCAGCCCGAAAACAGTCAGTACCTACCGCGCACGCCTGCACGAAAAACTGGGGGTTAAGTCAGATATCGAAATGGTGCACCTGGCTATGAAGCATGGCATATTCGATAGCGATATATTAATAAATATCAAATAGATGCGTTATATATTTAAAGTAAATAATAAAATAATTTCATGACTTCATTCAATACCGATTGCGTTCAATGCGATCGCCTGGCCAGCTTTCTTGCCGATGTCCGCAGCGACTACCCTGATTACTTTGCCAGGCCGGTGCCGGCTTTCGGCGACCAGGCAGCACGTTGCTGTATCGTTGGGCTCGCACCCGGCATGCACGGTGCTAATGCCAGTGGGCGGCCATTCACCGGTGACCATGCCGGCATTCTGTTATACCAGACCCTGCACAAATACGGCTTTGCGACAAAACCTGAATCCACTTCGGCAGAGGATGATCTCGCGCTGATCAACTGCCGCATCACCAATGCGGTCAAGTGTCTGCCACCGCAAAACAAACCTGTCGCAGCGGAAATCAATACCTGTAATAACTGGTTGAGCGAAGAGCTTAATGCGCTGCCGGATAATTTCGTCATCATTGCCCTCGGCAGCATTGCACACAAAGCCGTCGTTATGGGTTGCGGACTGAAACAGTCTGACTACAAGTTCGGCCATGGTGCAGAACACCAGCTCGATCGCGGTGTGCTGATCGACTCCTACCATTGCAGCCGCTACAACACCCAGACCAGAAGACTGACCACGCCGATGTTCGAAGCCGTGTTCGCACGAGCTAAAGAAATACTGGATTAACCGCAGAGTCGCTGAGGGCGCAGAGATTATTTAACGCAAAGACGCTAAGGCGCAAAGGGCATTGTGTGTTCGTTGCCGCAAACATTGGCAATTCGCGGCTTACGCTGCTCCGACGTTAATTGCACTAATAAATATCTCTGCGCCCTCTGCGCCTCTGCGGTAAACAAACATTAGTTATAATCCCGCAATGCCCTTTGATTCCAAAGCCTTCCTGAAAAATGTCACCGGCAAACCCGGCATTTACCGGATGTACAACGCCGAGGGCAAGGTGCTGTATGTCGGCAAGGCACGCAACCTGAAGAAGCGCCTGCAAAGTTATTTTCGCAGCACCGGCCTGTCGTCAAAAACGGAACTGCTGATGTCGAAAGTAGCCGATATCGATGTCACTGTAACGCACACTGAAAGCGAAGCGCTGCTGCTGGAAAACAACCTGATCAAGGAATACCGGCCGCGCTACAACGTCCTGCTGCGTGATGACAAGAGCTACCCGTATATCTACATATCAGACAAGGACAAATACCCGCGTATCGATCTGCATCGCGGCGCCCGCAAGAAGCCGGGGCGCTACCTGGGCCCGTACCCAAACGCAGGTGCAGTGCGTGAAACCATCAACCTGTTACAGAAAACCTTTCGCATCCGTCAATGTGAAGACAGTTATTTCAGAAACCGCTCTCGTCCGTGCCTGCAGTACCAGATCAAGCGTTGTACCGCACCCTGCGTTAACCTGATCTCGGAACAGGCCTACCGCCAGGACATTAAACACGCATTGCTTTTTCTTGAGGGCAAAAGCAGCCAGATCATCGAAGAACTGGTCGCTTCCATGGAAAAGGCGGCGAAGAAAAGGAATTATGAAAAAGCTGCAGTCTACCGGGACCAGATCAGCAACCTGAAAGCAATCACCGAGCGTCAGCATGTCAGTGCAGAAAAAGGCGACATCGACATCATCGCCTGTGCAACAGAAGGTGGACAGGCCTGCATACAGGTGTTTTATATTCGCAACGGACTCAACCTGGGCAATCGCAGCTATTTTCCATCACTACCGGAAGCCATGGACATCCCGGATATACTGGCCGCATTCATGCCGCAGTTCTACCTGGGCAGGGAAGTGCCGGTTAACATCATTCTGTCATCCAGGCCGACGGATGCCGGCCTGATACAGCAAACACTCAGTGAAAAAGCAGGTAGAAAGATCACCCTGAGCACCAGTGTACGTGGTGAACGTGCCAGGTTTCTTGAAATGGCATTGAACAACGCGCGGCAGGCACTCACATCACGCCTGTTATCGCGTACCGGTTTGCTACAGCGATTCGAAGCACTGCAGGAAACCCTGCAGCTGGAATCCGTTCCGGAAAGGCTGGAATGTTTTGATATCAGCCATACACAGGGCGAAGCAACCAATGCTTCCTGCGTGGTGTTGACCCGGGAGGGCCCTTATAAAAGTGATTATCGACGTTATAACATCAGGGACATTACACCCGGCGATGATTATGCGGCCATGCGCCAGGCGCTGCAGCGCCGCTATAAACAAACAAAAGATGATGATGAAGACAGCCGCAAACTGCCTGACGTACTGTTTATCGATGGCGGCAAGGGGCAGCTGCGCCAGGCCGTAGAGGTCTTCGATGAATTCGGAATCAACAGCGTGCTGCTGGTCGGCATCGCCAAGGGAGAAGGCCGCAAGGCAGGCCTGGAAAAACTGGTGTTCAGTGATGGGCGCCCAGAGCTTCATCTCGATGCTGAATCATCAGCTTTGCACCTGATACTGCAGATCCGTGATGAAGCCCACCGTTTTGCGATCAGCGGCCATCGCGCGCAGCGTGCCAAAAAGCGCACACAATCACCACTCGAGGATATCGCCGGACTCGGACCCAGGCGCAGGCAGACCTTACTCAAGCATTTTGGCGGATTGCAGGGTATTACACGCGCAGGGGTCGAGGATCTTGCTAGAATACCGGGTATCAGCAATAAACTGGCGCAGGCAATTTATGGCCGGTTTCACGTAAACGATTAGACAGATTCACTAAAATTCATAATGATTAACGTCCCGAATACACTCTCCATGGTTCGCATTGCGCTGATCCCGGTATTTGTCTATGTGTATTATCTGCCTTACGACTGGTCACACATCGCAGCAACGGTGCTGTTTAGCATAGCCGCCATTACTGACTGGTTTGATGGCTACCTGGCGCGAAAACTGGGCCAGCAGTCGCATCTCGGCGCAATACTTGATCCGCTCGCCGACAAGCTCATGGTGGTTGTCGTCCTGATCCTGCTGGTTGCGGACAACCCGCAGAATAACTGGCTGCTGTTCTCAACGGTCATCATCATTACACGGGAAATCTTCATCGCCACCCTGAGAGAATGGATGGCAGAGCAGGGCGAGGGCGCCAAGGTGGCTGTTTCCTTTGCGGGTAAAATCAAAACGGCGGTACAAATGGTCGCGCTGGGATTCCTGATTTTCAAGCACGACCTGATGGGACTGCCGGTATACCTGATAGGCATCATCCTGCTGGTATCAGCGGCCTTGCTGACACTGATATCGATGGTCAACTACGTTTACGCAGCAAAAGACACTATCAAGAATTCACACTGATTTTGTAAAAAATCCCCGTTTATTGCATAGCCTGGATGTAACGAAGTGGAATCCGGGATTGGGACTGGGGGTGGCCCCGGATTTCGCCAAGCTCCATCCGGGCTACCGGTCCCGCTCTGTCCATGCTGATCATTACTATATAAGTCCATATAAACCTTGACAGAACGGTCCTCACAGCTAGAATACCCGTCTGTTTAAAGCACGCGGGAATAGCTCAGCTGGTAGAGCACAACCTTGCCAAGGTTGGGGTCGCGAGTTCGAATCTCGTTTCCCGCTCCAATTTTATGTTGAAGCCCTGTTAGCCCGGAGCTTGCGTTAGATCACATGATGATCGCGTTTAGATCGAAGTTCACACGTGAATTTTCGACTGAATTAATAGCCTTAGCTATTGATGACTGAGAAAATTAGCATGTGGCTTGCGAGATGAATGTGAGGGCATGTCAGCTAACGCAAGCTCCGGGCATCAACAGGGTTTTTTCGTTTTTACAGCGGGTACAATACCGTGTAAAACTGCCCTGCACCCGGTAACAGTGCAGGCTGGCAGAGCAGCTTAGATATGGCGGGATGGCAGAATGGCTATGCAGCGGATTGCAAATCCGTGGATCTCGGTTCGACTCCGGGTCCCGCCTCCATACACTTCTCATGACCTAAGGCCCGGGTGGCGAAATAGGTAGACGCAAGGGACTTAAAATCCCTCGGTGGAAACACCGTGCCGGTTCGATTCCGGCCCCGGGCACCATATGACCCTACAGCTCATTTATTACTGATTGTTGCCATGTGACAAATCATTATTCATGCAGTTGATTCGACTATTCTGCAATTGCGCGCACAATATCACTGGCACCTTCGAGTTCCCTGACGCGTTTCCATAATGTTTCAGCCCTGTTATCAAAAACATCCAGCAACTGTTCTGAAGTCAGCCAGAGAAGTTCGCGTCTCTTCTTGAAACGGCCGTGTTTATCTTCCGCCCAGGCTGTATTCATTTTTCCAGGATCCCTGTAGTCGACCTCAACGAAGTATGTTTTCCAGTCCCGGGGCTTATCAGCGTTCACACTGCCTCTTCTGCACCACCACTGTGGATGTAGTCTTTGTGTGTTCTCGATCAATTGCAGCATCGTTTGATACTGCGATTCCATCTGCATTCGAGCATCGCCACAGTCATTGCAGTTGTCCGCAAAAAACATCGCTTCGGTTTCTTCGACGAATTCCCGGGCGGCCGTTTGATACAGGGTTTCTCCGGCATGGCTTCCACCACCGAAATCGACGAGCAGACCGGCTCTTCTTCCGCTGAAGGTTTTGTGGAATAGAAAACAGGCGGTGCCATCGACCCATGCAAAAGGAATCACGCCTGCACCTGTTTTAATACCCATCTGCAATACCCCGAAAAATATTTGTTATCCACTATAAATGAACCACATACAGCATGAAACACGACGGCCGTGGAGGAAAAGTCGTTTCAGAACACGATTAAAGCCAACCATATACGATTAAAGCTGAATATATGTGTCATCCCGGTCTAAATATTCGTCATCCCGGCGTGTTTTTGAGCCGGAATCCAGTAGTGCTACCTGATACGGGAATCCATGCAAGATCTCACACAATTAATACCTGGATTACAGAATACATCCATGTATTACGAATTATGTTCTCTAATTCGCCTTTCTGGCCGACCTTCGGTCGTTCAAATTTGCTCCCTGCAAATTTAGTCAGCTGTTCAAATTCAATCCGATTGAATTTAGTCCCGATATATGCACTCGGGAATGACGGCAATTTATATGAGTCTGGAAAATCTCCAAAACTGAGCGCTGTTTTTTTCTATATTCAGCTGTATTTCCTCGCTGACATGGCTTTTCCGGCAAAAACCGGAAAACAAGCCCCGTCCGCTTTGACGGAAATCAACTATAGTTAAGAAAGGGGTTTAAACATGTGAAATAAGTGTCTTTGCCTGATACGATGGTCAATTCGAGCTTGAATTAGTCATCTGGCAAGCGCCCGGCTGTGCCGGAGGTCATAACTACTCCCCAAACAATACTACTATAACACCGCGAGAATGCTGATTATCGGTATAGAGTGATGCAGGAACTGATAGCATTTTATGAGTCACTTGATCTCAGTCCTGACGACTGGGAGCTGATATTTCGTGGCATATTACAGGCTGTTCTGCTGCTTTCTTCCGCAATGTTCTCCGGATCTGAAACAGCACTTTTCTCGCTGAGCCGTATCGATCTGCAGAAACTCAGGCAGACCCGGGACACGCGTTCAGAAAGTATTCACGCCATGCTCGATGAACCCCGGCGACTCATTATTTCGATCCTGTGCGGCAACGAACTGGTCAATATCGCTTCAGCCGTCAATATGACGGGCATTCTGCTCCTGCTGTTCCCGGCAGAGGATGTCGGCTGGATCAACATCGTCATTATGGTGCCGTTATTACTGCTGATCGGCGAGGTGACACCGAAGACAATTGCCGTCAATTTTCCCATGAAGTTTTCGACCCGGGTGACGGCACATTTTCTACCCCGCTGGATGATCATCATTACGCCCTTGCGCGAGGCCATACGGCTGATCGCTGACCGCATCACCTCCTTTGTAGTCGGAGACGAAGTCAGCAGAGAAAATATCCTGCAGCCTGACGAGCTGCGCACCCTGCTGGAAGAAGGTGAAGAAACAGGCATCATAGATGCCACTGAGCGTGTACTGATCGATAACGTGCTTGAAGCTGCGGAAACCGATATCTCACGCATCATGACGCCGGGGCCCCGTATTCTGTTTCTCGATGCAGATCTGCCGGTCGAGGAAATCATCGATGAATTCCGTCGACTGCGCCATCCCCGAATTCCTGTTTACCAGGGGCACTGGGATAACGTGATCGGTTTCATCCACTCGGAAGATATCATGCGGATAGTTCGAGGCGTCCGCGAACTGTCCGAGGTAACACTGGACATGATCGTCAAACCTGCACATTTCGTTCCGCCGACAAAAAAAGTAGACGAGATGTTCGACTATTTTCAGGACCACAACACGCGTGTTGCCATTATTCTGGGTGAGTACGGCGAGGTGCTCGGCATCGTAACCATGAAGGACGTGCTGAAATTCATCTTTGGCGAGATCTCCGGAAAGATGGTGGGCACCGAGTACTATGAAGAAGAGGACGAAAACAGCTATACAGTGCCCGGCGACATGCGTCTGACCGATTTCAACAATCTGACCAATTTTGATATAGAAGACCCGGTGATGGCCACGATTGGCGGTGTCGCTTTCAGGCTTTTCGACCGTCTTCCGTTAGTAGAAGACAAGGTTTCTTACGAGGGATTTGAATTTATCGTCAAGGAACTGAAAGGACTGCGCATCAGCAAGATCAAGGTGCAAAAGATGTCTGCCCGCAAAAAACCCGGAGCAGATGCCGGCCTGACAGAGGAACAGTTTTCCGATCAGGATCAAACTTCAGCTGACCTGAAACAAAAATCAAAAACGGATGACACGCAGAAGCGAAAGAAGAAAAAGAAGAAAAAGACAAAGATTTCGGCAAAAAAACTAACGGATAAACAGCAGGAGGGCGACAATGGACTGGCTGACTGAAATCCTGCTGATCGTCATTTTCCTGATACTGAAAGGATTCTTCTCCGGCTCCGAGATTGCCATGGTGAACTCGGACAAACTCAAGCTGAAACATCAGGCCAAGATGGGCAACCGCGGCGCAAAACTTGTGTTGAAGCTGTTCAAGACGCCGGACGTCATCCTGGGCACCACACTGGTAGGTACTAACGTTGCCACGGTTATTATTTCCACCCTGGGTGCGCTGATCTTTATCGACTTGTTTGGTGCATCGGGTGACCTGATATCCATTATCGTAATGACGCCCGTGCTGTTGATCCTGGGTGAAGTCGTGCCAAAAAGCGTGTTCCAGCAGAAAGCTGACATGCTGGTAAGCCGCTTGATATACGTGTTGCGCTTTTTCTCTTATCTGTTCTATCCGCTGATTTTTGTCTTCAGCCGGGTGGCACGCTTCGGTACCCGTATCGCCGGCGGTGGCGACACGCCGCAGAACATGTTCATTACCCGCGAGGAGATTCGCTCACTGCTGGATATTTCCGAGAGTGCATCCGATCCGTCATCCATCGACCGCAAGCGCATTCGACGCATCATTCGCTTTGCGGATACCACAGTCGGTGAAGCGATGATTCCCCTCGCCGATGTCGTCGGTTTCAATGAGACCCGTGATATGAAAGAGGCGATACGCATCGTTCTGAAGCACGGCTATAACCGACTGCCTGTATACCAGAGAAACATTACCAACGTAAAAGGCATACTGACCCTGAGCACATGGGACCTGATGAATCCGGATCTGCCCAATCGTGCGATCAGCGACTACGTGAGTGAAACCCTCTACCTGTCGCCGAAACAGACCATTGACAGAGCGCTGCCGCAGTTACAGGCACGAGATGATCATATGGCGGTGGTAGTGGATGAATTTGGATCCGCGGTCGGCATTCTCACCATGGAAGACGTGTTTGAAGAAGTCGTTGGCGAAATCGACGTCGGCTATGACTTCGATGAGTATCATCCTAAAAAGCGTATTTACATCGAGCATATCGATGAGAATACGCACCTCATGAGCGGTCGCATGCCGATTTCTGAAATCAACGATATCCTGTACGCCAAGTTCCCCGTTGAAGAGGCACACAGCATAGGCGGACTCATCGTCACCCGCTTGCGCAATATTCCAAAGGAAGGCGACACGATAGAAGAACAGGGTTACAAGATCAGCGTTATCGAAGCTGACAACCGCTCGGTCATCAAGGTGAAAATGGAGCGTTTATAACGGCCCCATCAGGTTCTCTGCGCCTCTGCGAGAACATCAGTTATTTTGAATAGATGCGTTGTGGAGCCCGGGGCAAAACATTTTGTATGACACACCACGCACCAATACCCAGATGCTGTTATCATTGCACCATGATGACTGGAATACATTACAGATTCACACCGATCACTGTCCTGGCTTTATCTGCAATAAGTTTCGGATGTTCTTCGGCCAATCTGAAGCATGACCTGACTGAATGCACAGAACCACGCCCCGAGATCTGCACCATGGACTACACACCGGTCTGCGGCCTGCAGCGTGTATCCGGCGAGGAGCAATGGAACACCTACTCAAACGCCTGTACCGCATGTTCCGATTCCACTGTGATCGGCTATGTGAAAGACGCGTGTGCGGCTGGTGAAGAATAGTCCCCCTGTCTGAACGGCCATCAGTTTTTCTGTCATTTCATCCGTCGCGGCTTGAGACTGCTCCAGTACCTGCTCGATAACGCCAAATTCCATCATGTGGATGCCCCTGGTTTCCGGGTGTATAAAGATATCGGGCGGGAAGGCAGCATAATTGATATCGGCATGACTTTAATGTGATGTTACTGATTATGTTTCTCATTAAGCGGCGTGGCTTCAACAAATACACCATAACCCTGTCATCCAATTCGCCGTTGCCGCGTTAAATATGTGAATTAAAGTTTAGAAACAGAGGCATGTATGAATCACCAGTTAAAGACAACATTTACCAGCATCTTGTTGGCGATCACAGTAGCTGCAGCTTCCGGCGTTGTTGCAGCCGGCAAGGGTGGTGGCAACGGTGGCGGTGGTGGATCTGGCTCCGGCAACGCATCCACGTACGGCCCGGGCAACGGCTCCATGTACAGCTCCGCTTCGACTACAGGCTATGGCGATGAAACACGCAACAGTAACCAGTACAGGCACCAGCATCAACACCAGTACCGCAAAGGCAATGGTGGTCAGGCAGCTGATTATGGCACTGGACAATTCATTGATGACAAATACCTGAACCAGCAGGATTTTCAGGCATGGCTCAATCAAAGCCAGCACAAGACCCGGAACCAGAACCATAACCAGGTCCAGAACATGGCCCAGGATGGTCTGTGAGTCTTCATAAAAATTGATGATTCATTTGCACCAGCAACGGCGACACGACCCCTGTCGCCGTTGTTTATTCATATAAAAAAATAATTTTGAACTTTTCTGCTGAACGCCGTGTCAATTTGTGTGCGAATTTACTCTTATCAGGATGGAACTTGATAAGACATTACTTTTATTCATAGCAACGGAAGCTACCCAACCGATCATAGCAAGCTGTGATTACTACAGCACCCCTCTGGCAACGGCGGCACGGCTCCGCCGCCGTTGCCATTTTTTTGCCGCCAGCAATATGTCTGAACAGTTTTTCATGGTTTCCTGTCAACCAATCTGCGCGTGATGCGTTTTATATAACAAAGAAGTTAATTAATTATATGCAGGTGGATAATCATGTATATTTTCAAGCGAGATATTGTTGCCGGTATTCTTGTTGCATTGTTATTAGCAATTGCTTCATCCATGGTGCAGGCGGGTAAAGGTGGCGGCCAGGGCGGTGGAGCCGGGCAGTCCAGTGGACAGGGTTACCAGACTCAAAGCACTGAACAACACAGAAATCAGTATCAGTACCAGCATCAGACAGGCAGCGGTAATGGCAAGGGACAACAGTCAGGCGATGGCTCAAAACAGCAAGTCCAGGATCAGAACCGTGAGCAGACACAGACCAGAACGGAGGAAGCACAGTAAACGACTATAGCAGCTGTAACTATTACAGCCCCCCTTGGCAGCGGCGGTCCTTGTCCGTCGTCGCTGCCTTTTTCAGCGCACCCCACTGTCATCACGGGCCAGAATAAGGCAACACTGTTGCAGGCATCATGCCATTACCAGCTTCACCCATACTTAAACTGTTCACTGTTAACTGCCTTATAGTGATCCGATCCCAGCAATAAATAAACCACCGGCACAACGAACAGGGTCAGCAGGGTACCGAAGCCCATTCCGCCGACGATTACCCAGCCTATCGCCTCACGGCCCTCGGCACCGGCTCCGGTTGCGATAGCGAGCGGGACAGCACCGAGTATCATCGCACCGGTCGTCATCAGAATCGGACGCAGGCGCAGCACCGATGCTTCAATGACCGCATCGATTTTGTTTTTACCCTGCTGCTGTAGCTGGTTGGAGAACTCGACGATCAGAATACCATGCTTGGTAATCAGGCCGACCAGCGTGATCATACCGATCTGGGTATAGATATTCATGCTGCCGCCGGTGATGTAGGTTGTCGCCAGTGCGCCGGCGAGTGCCAGCGGGACACTCAGCAGAATGATGAACGGGTCGATAAAACTTTCAAACTGTGCGGCTAGCACGAGGTAAATAAAGCACAGGGCCATCGCAAAAATCACGTACATGCTCTGGCCGGATTCCTTGAATTCGCGTGACATGCCCTTGTAATCAAGGCGGGTGCCAACCGGCGCAATTTCATTCAGGGCGGTTTCAAGGAAATCGAGTGCTTCACCCAGGCTGTATCCGGGTGCAAGGTTTGCACTGATAGTGGCCGCACGCAGTTTACCGAAATGGTTTAGTTCTTTTGGCGCGACCGTTTCACTGATATCGACCAGGTTGCTCAGCTGTACCATTTGACCATCGGAGCCGCGCACATAGATGCGACTGATATCCATAGGCTGCTTGCGGTCTGCATCCACCACCTGCACGATAACATCATACTGCTCGGTGCCACGCTTGAAGCGGGTGACTTCACGTCCGCCAAGCAGGGTCTCGAGCGTGCGGCCCACAGTTTCTACATCGCTGCCAATTGCAGCGATCTTGTCGCGATTAACAACCACCTTGATTTGCGGCTTGTTGAGTTTCAGGTCAACGTCCAGACCGACCAGGGCGCTATTGGCCCGTGCCTTCTCCATCAGTTTATTGACGAGTTGTTCAAGTTCATCATACGAACCGCTCGACTGGATGACAATTTCCACCGCCTTGTCGATCGGGCTCTGGCCGAGTGAAGGCGGATTCATCGCAAACGCAAGTACACCCGGGATACCACCATAAAGCTGACCGGCAAGCTCGCCGGTTACCTGTTGCTGCATGCGGTCGCGCTCGTCCCAGTCTTTCAACAGCATGAACTGGAGCGCCTGTGTCACCGTGGGAAAACCGACGATGGTGAAGTAGTTTTCCACTTCGGGTGCAGTCTGTACGATCGCTTCCATCTGTCTGGCATAACGGTCGGTATACTCGGGTGTTGAGCCTTCAGGTGCGATACCAATCGCCAGGATAGTGCCGCGGTCCTCGACCGGTGAAAGTTCGGATTGCAGCTGCATAAAGATTGCAATCGCGCCCGCAGCAGTAGCGATGACCACGATGATGATCAGTGCCTTGCTGTCCAGTGCCAGCCTGAGCAAGCGTCGATAACCGTGATTCAGGTTGTCGAGAAATTTTTCTCCCAGGTTATAAAACGCATTATGTTTCTTTTCATAGTGCAGCAGCTTCGATGCCATCATCGGCGACAGGGTCAGTGCCACAAACCCGGAAACGATGACTGCGCCTGCCAGTGTCAGTGCGAATTCGGTAAACAGTTTACCGGTACGCCCGGTAGAAAAACCCATGGGCGCAAACACTGCGGCCAGGGTGAAGGTCATCGCCAGAACAGCAAACGCTATTTCACGACTGCCCTTGAACGCCGCTTCGACTGGGTCCATGCCGTGTTCGACATGACGGTGAATGTTTTCCAGCATCACGATGGCATCGTCCACCACCAGGCCGATAGCCAGAACCATCGCCAGCAGGGTCAGGGTGTTGATCGAATAACCAAAGGCATACATCATCGCAAAGGCACCGATCAGCGACACCGGTATCGTCACCAGCGGTATCAAGGTCGCCCTGCCGGAACGCAGGAACAGGAAAATAACCAGGATAACCAGCGCGATCGCTTCGAAAATAGTCACAAACACCGAATCCACGGAACGCTCGATGAACTTGGAGCTGTCGTACGCAATTTGCACTTTCATGCCCGCCGGCAACTGCGCGGAAATACCGGGCAATTCCCTGCGTACGGTCTGTCCCAGCTCCAGCGGGTTGGCGGTAGACTGTTTGACCATACCCAGTGCCACCGCACTGCGGCCGTTATAGCGCGCAAAAGTGCGTTCCTCTTCGGCACCTATCTCGATCCTGGAGACATCCGAAAGTCGTACCAGGTAACCATCCTCTTCACGCAAAATGATGTCGCCAAACTGCCCTGGTGTGCGTAAATCGATTTCGGCACGTACGCTGAATTCACGGTCAACGCTTTCGATACGGCCGGATGGAATATCGAGGTTCTGTTTTCTCAGCGCGCTTTCGACATCCTGCGGATTGAGGTTGAAAGCGGCAAGGCGGGCGCTGTCCAGCCAGATGCGCATCGCATAACGGCGGTTGCCGAAAATCATGATATTGGCAACGCCGTCCAGTGATTCAAGCTGGTCTTTGACCACGCGTTCAGCAATATCCGAAACTTCCAGTGCACTGTGGCGGTCACTCGACATTGCCAGGTAAATCACCGGTTCAGCATCGGCTTCCACCTTGGTAACAATCGGTTCATTGACTTCATCAGGCAGTTGCCCGCGTGCGCGACTGACACGATCCCGTACATCATTCGCAGCGTTGTCAGCATCACGCGTCAGGCGAAAGTTGATCGTGACCTGGCTGAGTTCATCGCGGCTGATCGAAGAAATGAAGTCGATACCTTCTATGCCGGCAATCGAATCTTCCAGAATCTGCGTGACCTGGGTTTCGATGATTTTTGCATCGGCGCCCGGATACGCGGTCTCTACGGTCACAGTTGGTGTATCGATGTTGGGATACTCGCGGACCTGCAGGCGGTCATAGGAAATAAGGCCAACCAGCACAATCAGCAATGACATCACGGTCGCCAGCACCGGTCGCCGGATACTGATATCAGACAGAACCATGGTTTATTCGCCGCCTGTGTTCCCGGCGGGGGGCTGTTCCATATCGTCAGCCGTGCCCGCGTCACTGCCTGACTGGTTCATCGCAGCCCCACCGACAGCTTGTACCTTGCTGCCATCCATGATCTTCATTTGCCCCGCGGTGACAACCTGCGCTTCCGGGTCAAGGCCTGAAAGGATTTCAACCATGTTACCCTGGCGCATGCCGAGAGCGACTTCAGTGCGCACCGCCTTGCCATCGTCGATGCGATAAACATACTGTTTATCGCCCGCTGGCATGAGTGCGGCTTCCGGTAACAGCAATGCATTTTCCTTGCGCTCCAGCACAAGCTCGACCTGTGCAAACAGGCCGGGTACCAGCAAGTCATCGTCGTTAGCTATCTGCGCGCGCACCATGAAGCTGCGCCCGCCAACATCAACTTCCGGCGCAATGGCATAAACCTCGCCGGAAAAGCTGGTACCGCGAAAGGCATCTACACGCACATCGACCTTCTGACCAATAGCGACTTCGGACAGGTAAACTTCCGGAATACGAAATTCGAGCTTGATCGGGTTGCTGTTGATCAGGGTGACGATGTCCTGGCCCGAGGTCAGGTAATCACCTTCGGAGATGCCGCGCAGGCCGATCGTACCATCGAAAGGCGCGTGTATCGCCATTTTCTCCAGCCGGGTGCGTGCCAGTACCCTTGACGCCCTGTTTACCCCCAGCTCGGATATCGCCTGGTCTTCTTCCTGTTCATTACTCAGTCCTTTTTTGCGCAACGAATTAATACGCTTGATGTTTGCCTGGCTGAGTTTCAGGCGGGCATCGGCCTGGTTCAACTCGGCCATGTAAATGGAATCATCCAGGCTGACCAGCAGATCGCCCCTGTTAACCTTCTGGCCTTCCTTGAAATGAATGGTTACGACCTTGCCTGCGAACTCAGGCTGCAGCATGACCTGCTCATTGGCAAGCAGACTGCCGACAGCAACAATGCTCCTCACCAGCGCATCCTGTTTGACCGTTACAGCTTCAACAGGTATGGCAAAATCCATCGGTGCCGCTGTACCGGTTTCCGTGGCTGTTCCATTTACATGCTGATACCAGTAATAACCGCCGGCTGCGATTGCAGCTATCAAGAATAATCCGACAATGGTTCTTGCGTTCACGACTGGTTTTCTCACATTTCAGGAATGTCTAAATTATCTTATAGAAAAAGAAAAATTATTAACCACAGAGAACACGGAGGTACACAGGGCAGACTGGTTGTGTTC
>Ga0209536_100000755_pt1 | contig 53092 bp, 39 predicted proteins | sample DeeMarSeWOR28_12_FD_187461 | JGI IMG/M metagenome (GOLD analysis project Ga0209536, IMG submission 187461) | Marine sediment microbial communities from White Oak River estuary, North Carolina - WOR-2-8_12 (SPAdes) (version 2) | ecosystem: Environmental > Aquatic > Marine > Intertidal zone >... | reverse complement strand
GTCAAGGTATGGATGAGGTACTTCCGGATTACCAGACTTGGTGTGCCAATCATGGTTACCCAAACTTGGGAAGAATCTATTTGTGGGTGGATCGCTGCCGGGATAACTGCCCTGATAATTGCCAATGTACTCTCTATAGTATTGGCCTATGTTGTCGTCAATTGTGGAAGCCTCCCCATCAGGATAGTTGTTGTCACCGTTTGTGAAGATAAAGTCCACATTCCAACTTCGTATCAAAGCTGATACATCCTGTCCATCCTGGCCCGCTTCACCATAGTCGCCAATATTGGCGAAGCGGGTCGTTTGCCCCAAAACAGCGGCAGAAAAGCATTGAAGAATAAGAAACACCGCTAAAAGGAATCCGCCAGTTAATCTGATCGAATATAGGTTCCTGAAATGCAAAAAGTTTTTAGACGCCATCATACCCTGCAAATAATATTGATTTCAAAATTTTAGTCTCATTTCTTGAATGTTTTACTTAACAAATATTAGGCCATTTAAGCTAGATCCTTCATTTAGTTGTCCCTAATGTAAAATCTTTACATTAGTTATTGGTGAAAGTAGATCAATATGTAAAAAAATTTTACTGTACCGGGAATCGGAAACAGAAATTAACTGAATCAAGGCCTAATGTAATCAAAAATATTGTGCAATAAAAAAGGCGGCCAAATAACCGCCTTAATAATTATCGCACGCTTGCCAACGTTGGAGTCTCTCGCAGAGGACTCCAACGAATATTATGTTCTTTCTATTATATTTTCGCAGGAGTCTCCCGAAAAGCCGGGAAGATTCCTGTGGTGGCAACACATTTATCTGCTGTAATGCTAACGCAGTAGGATCATCTTCCTTGTTTGTACATAATTGCCTGATTGAATTCTGTATAGATACACCCCGCTGGCCAGACTGCCCGCATCCCAATCATATTTATAGCTTCCAGCAGTTAGTCGCTCCGAAACCAACGTTGTCACTTCCTCACCCAAAAGGCTGTAAACCTTCAGAGTGACAAATTCTGTTTTGGGGATGGAAAACTCGATGTTGGTTTTTGGATTAAAAGGATTGGGGTAATTTTGCTTTAGTAAATATCTTGTCGGATTTGAATATCCAACATTTGGTATCCCAATTACGGTACCAGTGTCGTAAGCCACAAATTTCATGGCATCGGCGACAATATATGTTCCCATATTGGATGAATCGGATATTATGACTGACTCTGAGGTGTCTCCCGCAAAGATATACTCTCCGAGATAAAACCAGGTTGAACCATTGGCTGTTTGATCAACCCGGATCGTATCTACAGTATAATTATGGTCAATGATAAATGGTGTATTGGGACATCGGTTCGACGCTGCCACCCACCACGCATACACTTCGTATCTTCCCGGCGTACTAAAATTTGGAGTAAACTTCGCATAGTCCTGTGCGCTTCCCACAGGATTTAGCTGAGCAGGCGTGCCCCCCCAATATCCGGGATTTGCGGATGCAAACCATCCGCTGCCGATCAAACTGCACCCGGGATCTTCGGTATCGATGATTTTTTCAATTAGCGGCTGTGCAGGCACTCCCAATGAATCCCGATGGACCACAGCTAATATCGTAGGGACCGCACGTTGTTCAGAGGGTGAGTTAATAAAATTTCCGGGAGTTGCCATTTGGGTCGATCCTCCCCCGTCCAAATTCATTCCTTCGATACAACCCAAACTCAACATAACTTGAGCCATTTCAGGCAACCCTAAACCTTCGCTTATGGTCTGACGCCCATCGGCGACAAAAAGGATAACATGATTATCTCTGGTATACCCGGCGGCGGTTCGTGGGTCATTGTTATCGAAACCGACTCCTGAACCCCACATTATTTCCTCATTATATGTAATATGGACGGTGCTATCCTTCACTAAGGTTGGCGCGCCACCGATACCGACCAACACATCATCATATAAGGTGCCGTCACCCTGCAACGGCGGCGGCAGTGGATTCGGATCATTATAAGTATATGGCAGCGGCTGGCTGAATGTGTACAAACCGCCGGGTGTCATATCGAAATGATAGATCCAATCTACCGAAAACGCAAAAGTGGTATCCATACTGAACAAACTGCGAATAACCGGATAGGATTGATTGTTTCGCGTAACTGACTGAACATTTACGGCTTTCACTTCCCCGGGATAAATGACAGATGAATACGAGGTTGAACCTCCGAAATAGCCGCCATTGACTGCTGCGTAGGCGCCAACCTGTTGACAGAATAAAGGAACCGTGGCGGATGATGATCTAATATAGGGTCGTATCGCCAAATCAGATTGATTCATGTCTATATCTAAATACCAGGCCTGCAATATTGGCGAGCTGCGCGTACCCTTATATAGCTCCACACCTTGGGGCAACGATGGATTGGTTTGCAGGGTCCAGGTTATTGTTTGCCCATATACGAAGGCAGGCAATAAGAAACTAAATATGACAATATTTTTAAACTCGCTCATTATCTTCCTCAATTCCAGGGGTTATTACACATAGTTTATTTGCACCCTAGAATTTCTAACCGGATCTTAAAAATGTGGATCAGTTTTCCTGATCTCCTTCAGCCAATCGGTGACTGCCTCTGCGCAAATATCAATGTCTTCATCAAGCTCATCAAATTCATATGTTTGTTTGGAAACCGCATTATGAATGTAGATCGAACCAATCTGGAACACTTCATATATGCCATAATTCAGAACTTTTTCCAAAATAGAAGTTTGTAGGGGATCAATGTCTATCTTCTTTAAGTGCTCTATTTGCTTTAATGCTTAAAGCCAACCTGAATGCTCTATTAAATATAATAAAAAAGGCGGTCAAACAACCGCCTTTTAATTACTGCCCGAATAACTATCCTCAACCGTTATGCTATCGTAGCAGGATCATCTTCTTTGAATCCACATGATCCCCCGCCTTGATGCTATACAAATACACCCCGCTTGCCAGCCCACTGGCATCCCAATCGTATTTATAACTCCCGGCGGTTAGTCTTTCCGAAACAAGCGTTACCACTTCCTCGCCCAAAATATTGTAAATCTTCAGCGTGACAAACTCAGATTTGGGAATGGAAAACTGGATATTGGTTGTTGGATTGAAGGGATTGGGGTAGTTTTGGTGCAGCATATAATCATTAGGCAAATTCACATCTAAAACTTTGATGCCAACAACAGGGGCGGTAGCATAGCCAATATGTCCATCCCAAACTGCATTTCCTCCTGTATACCACATTTTATAAATAGAATTAGTGTTATCTGGGATTACTGAACAAGCTCCTACCCATGTATCTTCCCAACTTCCAGGTTCACCCAGATTCAGTACAAAATTTGGAAATTTTATCCAGTTACTGTCTGGATGCGACAAGGTTGCGTATCCAATTTTCCAGGCAAATACCTCGCCCCCAGAATACCACATATGAAAGATATTACCATCATAAATTACATTTGGATGATCGACTCTGGGATAATCCCAGCTTACCGAGATGCCATAACTAAGCACCGGATTATAAAGATCCTTGATCCAGGCACTGTCTGGATGCGAGGTGGTAGCATGACCGATTTGAATGTGAGTAGAAAACCCATCTGAGGCACTATACCACATGTGGTAATTTGTTCCGTCAAATACGATTGATGGGTATCCAATCCAGCCAGCGTCCCAACGTCCCGGCGGACCCGGGCTCAATACTGGATTGTTAAGGGTATCCTTTTCCCACCTAATGCCATCATTTGATGTAGCGTGACCAATGGAGGCAGGTGACGCACCACCCGGGAGGTCCCTCCCCCGATACCACATGTGATAACTATTATCAATAAGGATTACAGATGGAGCGGTAGCTTGTTCATCGTCCCATTCTCCTGGATCTCCGGGATTTAAAACAGGATCGCTCTCTGCAAAAAGCGAATCTGTGGTGTTGGGATCATTATATTTCTGCCAGCTAATGCCATCTGATGACCAGGCATAACCGATGCGCTGAATACCGTTTCTACCAAAGTACCACATATGGTAGATGTTGCCATCAAAGAGAATAGAGGGACCCCCAGCGAATTCATCGTCCCATGCCCCGGACGGACCCGGATCCAATACTGGATCCCCTCCGTTTTGTCTTGTCCAATTAATCTGGGCAAAAGAAATTGATACTTCTGCAAACAACATTACAACGACAAAGATGATAGAAAAATACTTCATGACACACCTCCTTAAATGATGATTGGCTACATTATTTCATTGTTTTGCATATCAGTACCTACATGGGACAACTCAAGAATAGTGCCAATCAGAAAGCAAATTATTGCAGTTCGTATAACCTGTCATATCTTGTTGATTATTAAGGGATTGTTTATATGAGTTTAAATGGTCAATTGCCGTTAAAAGAGAAAATTCGTAGGTTTTGCCGAATAGGATTCGTAACTTATTACGAATTTTAGTTTCAGGAGTCAGGTGATGACTGAATTAGCCGATCTGAAAAAAGAGGTCAAAGAATTAAGAATCCGCCTGGATGATTTCGAGCGGCTGTTCAGCATCATCAGAACAGTATCATCCTCGCTGCAGGTTGAAGATGTACTCAAAGTGATCATTTCTGAAGCAATCAGTCTCTGTTACGCTGACCAGGGAGCCATCATCCTCTTTGATCCCGATGAAGAAAAGCTGACCAAAACCCTCATCCGCAGCAGCGATCATAAAAAATACAGCATCGATTCCGCGCTGAACAATATCTTGGCCGGATGGGTATACGACAACGGAAGCAGCCTGCTTACCGGCGATTTAGGCGGCATGTTTGGCGAAAAAATAATTAAGCCAAAACATCGCAATATTACCTCCGTGCTCAGTGTGCCGATTTTAAAAGCGGATAAGATGATCGGCGTGATCAATTTGATCTCCCTCCGGAAAAAGGTCCACTTCGCAAGCAGGGAGATGCAGCTCATGGAGTTGCTGGCAACGCAGTGTGTCCATCTGATTGTCAATGCCGGATTACATGAATCTTTGTTTCAGGAGAAGAACCGACTGCACCGGGAACTGCATAAAACCTATGCTTTCAGCGAGGTGATCGGCAACAGTCCCAAATTGCAGGAAGTTTTTTCATTGCTGGACAGGATCATCCCCACCGATGCACGGGTGATGATCGAGGGAGAGAGCGGCAGTGGAAAGGAACTGATCGCGCGCCTCCTGCATTATAACGGACCGCATAAGGAGGGACCGTTTGTTGCGGTGGATTGCGGCGCTTTTCCTGAAAATCTTCTGGAAAGCGAATTGTTCGGTTATGTAAAAGGCGCTTTTACTGGCGCCACACAGGATAAACCAGGTCTTTTTGAAGAAGCACATAACGGCACCCTGTTTCTGGATGAGATCACCAACATGCCGCTCAGTATTCAAAGCAAACTGCTGCGGGTTCTGCAGGAAGGTGAAATCCGATCCCTTGGAAGCACCAAGGTGAAAAAAGTGAATGTGCGTGTGCTCTCGGCAGCCAGTGACAATTTGAAAGAGAGGGTGGAATCAGGGACATTCCGGGAAGATCTCTACTATCGACTGAGTGTGGTAACCGTAAAGTTGCCCCCGTTAAGAGAGCGAAGCGGAGACATTGTATTATTAACTAATTATTTTCTTAAGAAATATGCGGGAAAATATCAAAAACAGTTCGTAGGATTAAAGAGCGAGACATTTCAGTTAATGGAATCCTACCACTGGCCGGGCAATATCCGCGAACTGGAAAATGTCATCGAAAGAGTGGTCATTCTTGCCGAACCGGGAACCGATTATATTCCCCCTGAATTACTTCCCGATAGCATACTGGCCCATACTGCAGAAATCCTTCCACGACAGAGCAGGACTTCCTCTGGCAAATCCCTGAGCATCCAAAAGAAAAAAGCAGATTATGAAAAAGATATGATTATCAAGGCATTGCGAAAGAATAACTGGAATCAGACCGCTACCGCGGAAGAGCTTGGTTTGCACGAAAGCACCTTGAGGTATAAAATGAGGAAGTTTGGGATAAAAAAATAATTATTCCTTTAAATCCCGGTAGGGACAATCGGGAGGAATAGCCCACCAATTCATTGGTGGGTAGCAGAGATCAAATAAGTGAAATAGTTCCATTAGGGACGACTGAAGTTCGATAGAACTTTGTATATGAATTAATAAAGGGGTATCATCGTGGCACACTCCTATATTTGTTGCTATATCCACTATATCTTCAGTACCAAAAGGAGGGATAATCTCATTACGCAGAAATTGGAAGATCGGCTCTGGAGTTATATGGGAGGCATTGCACGGGAACATAAAATGAAAGCTTTAGCGATTGGAGGTACAGAGAATCATGCCCATTTACTTATCTCTTTGCCTTCAACAATGTCCATATCAAAAGCGATTCAGTTGATTAAAGGAGGTTCTTCCACCTGGGTGAGTCAGGCTTTTTCTGAATATAAACACTTTGAATGGCAGGAGGGATATGGGGCGTTCAGTGTGAGTGTTTCACATATCGACAAGACAATAGGTTATATAAAAAACCAGAAAAAACACCATAAAACCCAAACTTTTCAAGAGGAATACTTATCGTTTTTAAGAAAACATGACGTTCAATATGATGAGCGCTATATCTGGGGTTAGTTCAATTGTCCCTGACGGGACACTTTATTTAAACGATGCTTCCATTTCCATCCATAAATGGATGGACTATTGGCGTACATCCCTGCCGGGATGAATATAGAAAACTTATGTGTAAACCCCTCGGTAACCCGGTCATATTTGTGCATAATCGCAAGTACTAATTAAGGAGGGTGTCCTAAATGATAAGATTTCTGGTAAATAAACCACTGACTCGAAATGATACCCTCCTTTGTCATTTCGAACGATACATAGTGAAGTGAGAAATTATTTTCACGGGCGGCTTATGCATCAAAATTTTCCCATTCATGTTTTACCCGTTTCATCAGTTTCTGAAACCGCTCTTCCCCACGAATTGTCTCTAGGATAGGATCCTGGACCGACATAAGCGGATAGTTAATAAATCCCTGATTGGCCGCCTGTTCCAGAAAGTCCAAAGACTTATCATTCATTCCGGCAAAAGTAAACAAAGCCGAGGCAAAATAGTTGAATTGGGGATCACTTCTGAGTGTTTTTTCAAAATCTCCGCTTACCAGCTTTTCAATTTCCTCAGTATTCCTTTCAATAGCATATTTGACAAAAAGGCTCAGCTTTGTAAAATTATCAACCCAGTCCATATGAATGTGCTTATCAATAATCTTAGTTGCTTCCTTTAACCTGCTGGCGTATACCAAAAATAAAGCATAAAAAAAGGCCGCTCCCGGATTTTGCGGTTCCAGGTGTAACCATTCACGCCCTGCTTCTACCGCCGGTTCTAAATTCCCGTCATAAAAGTCACTAAGACATATAGTATTCCGGCTCATGGGTGTAAGCGGATCTATTTGTCTCACCTTTTCCAAAAGCGCGCGTGCCTCTTTTGTTTTTCCAACGTTGCAAAAAGAAATACCTAACCATAGCATGGCATGAATTTCACCCGGATTAATAGCAAGTGCCTTTCTGAAATGTGTAATCTCACCGCGCAGATCCCCTCCCAGGAACTGGCTCAATATCCCCAACGCGAGATGTGCTTCTGCTGAGTCAGGATCCAGTTGCAATGCTTTTTCAGCGTATTCTCTGGCCTTTGCGATATTTGTTTCCATATCCAGTCCCAGGTTTACGCACTGTGCGTAAACATATCCCATTCCAGCATACAGTAGAACATTTTCACCGATAATCTCCAGTCCATTTTTCAGGTAACCAATGGCTCGCTCCAGGGCATCCGGGGTAAAGAGCCAGCTTTCCTGGCGTGCCCGCAGGTAACACTCATAGGCCTGAATATTTTTGATCGGCCGCTTCGCTAATTTTTTCTCCTCTTCAGGAGTTAACGTCAGTTTCAAAGCATCGACAATGGAGCGGGATACCTTTTCCTGTATATCAAACACATCTTCCAGCGTTCCACTGTATTTTTCCGCCCAGATGTGGGTATCGTTTTTCGCATTAATCAATTGGGCATGAATACGGAGTTTGTTGCCGGACTTTCGCACACTGCCTTCCAGGGCATATTGAACATTGAGCTCCTTGCCGATTTCCTTTATTTTTTTATCGGTGTCTTTAAAGGTCATCGCTGAACCGCGCGAGATGACCAGAAGATTCTTAACTTTGGAAAGATCAGTAATTATCTCTTCGGTCAGTCCATCGCTGAAATATTCGTTCTCTTTTTTCTCACTGAAATCCTTAAATGGCAGAACCACAATCGAGTTTTCCGGGACGGGCAAATCAATATCAGGTGCCGATTTTGCTTTCAGATCTTTAACCAGTTCCTCAACATGCTGATACCGTTTGTCCGCATCTTTGACCAATGCTTTTTGAATAACCTTTTCAATATATTCCGGTACATCTTTACGAAAAGAAGTGAGTGGCTTGTGATCTTTATTCAGGATGGCATAGACAACCGCCTGTTCGTTATCTCCCTGAAAAGGTGGGCAACCGCTGAGCATTTCAAATAACAGTGCACCCAGTGACCAAATATCGGTGCGATGATCCACTTTCTCCCCGCCGGCTTGCTGTGGCGACATATAAGCGACCGTACCCAGCATGGTGCCGGTCCTGGTAAAGGCGGTATGATCAGGCAATTTAGCCAGACCGAAATCGAGGATCTTTACCACATTATCGTTGGTGATCATCACATTCCCCGGCTTGATATCGCGGTGAATGATGCCCTTTTCATGGGCATTTGATAAGCCCTGACCGGTTTGAATGGCAATATTGACCGCCTCAGGAATATCCAGCGGACCACGAGATATTCTCTGGTTTAAGGTTTCGCCTTCATAGAAATTCATGGCAATGAACATCTGTCCGTCATCGGTCTCATCTATTTCATGGATGGTGCAGATATTGGGATGATCCAGTGCCGAGGCTGATTGAGCTTCGGTGATAAATCGTTTCCGGGTTTCTTTATTGACGGTCATCAGTGGGGGAAGAAATTTCAATGCAACGGGACGTTTTAATTTGATGTCCTCCGCCTTGTACACGACAGCCATGCCACCGGAGGCAATCTTATCGATGATTTTATAATGGGAAACTATTTTGCCTATCATACTTTCACTCACCATGTCTTACATGTAATTATGTTTTTGCAGTCAAATTTGATGTTCTGATTTTGGGGATAGAGAAGAGGAGGCAGAAAGAGAAAAAGTAAGGTAGTTTTACGGTTTTTGTCCATACATCAGAACCAATTTTTTCTGAACGGACTATAATTCCGCTAACAATTCTGGCTCATGCACTACCAGGAACTAAAGCAGAGGTGCTATTTCCCTACTTACATGCTACTATAATATCAAAGACTAATAACAAGGTTCAAAACGTATGCTCTTAAAACGGCAGACAGATATCAAATGTGAATCGCTGTATATTGCTTTTAATTACTTTCTATTTATTTTTGTAATATGCGTCATTTTTTTTAAGTTTTCCACATAATTAATTTTTTGGGGGGAGGATACAATCGAACGGTATTTCTTCGATTGGTTAAAATCAGGGGCGTCGTGACTCAATTTCTGGAAGATGCTTGTAACACCGTGTTACTATAAAAAACCTATCTGTTTGACAAATATATGTAGATGTCCCGTGATTCTATTTATAAATTCACCTGACAATAATAAATTTATAATTATTTTAGAGAAATTCTCTTTATATTTACCATGAGTATTTAAAAGCACCAATTTTTCTCTCAAATCATATATGCGGTGAGTTTTGATATGCGTACGGTTTATCAATAACTTTGTTCATTCAAGGAGAATTGCGTGATGAAAGAATTCTTAGAGATGATTGTAAAAAGCCTGGTGGATAAACCCGAAGAAGTGAAGGTATCCGAAGTAGAGGGTGAAGGTGTCATTATTTACGAAATTCATGTGGCTGAAGGGGAGATCGGAAAAGTAATTGGTAAACATGGCAAAAATGTTCAATCTATTCGCACACTAATGAGTGCGGTAGCCGCTGCAAAGAAGCACAAACGTGTAAAACTGGAAATTGTTGAGTAATCACAACTCTTTAACCAACCCAGGGATGAATTATTATTTTATATTACGTGGCAGGTATTTAAAATAAAAAGGCGGTCACATGACCGCCTTTAACAAACCATAATTATTGACTTCCCTACTCACAATACAAATAACCATTTAGTCTTCCATCTTATATTTCTCAGGTACAAGAAAATCCTGAGGGCTGACATCAGTAACCTTCATTTCCTTCAATTCTGTATAATAAGTGAAGACCGGCTCCGGACCTTCAGGTGCTTTGGCTTTTTTGCCAAAAAGACCCTTTGCCAAACCGCCCACAGTTTTATTTACATCGGTGATGTCGGTTTCTTCCTGACCCTCACCTTCAGATTTTGGTTTCGGACGAATGGCATAATATTTTCCATCGATCACCACCGGAAAACCTTCAATTTTAGCCATTTCATTTGCCGCATCATCGTAAGTCTGTTGATATTCCTGGTTATCACTGCGCACCTGGCCCAGGGCTGCCAGCCAGTTTGTCCCCAATATATCTTTGCGCATTTGATCGATCTCGATTCCTATCGCCTGAAAATAAGCGGAGTTAAACCGCTCTTCCTCTTCTCGTGCTTTTTGCATCTCATCGGTTGATTCGGTCGTCCAAACAGTTGTAAACAGGCTATCTGTTCCAGTTTCGTCGGTATGCTTGTTGCGCCATTTTGTATAAGCCAGTACCGTATATTTCTTGCAAGAAAATTTATTCATCTCTTGCATTTCACCTGTATCGGTTACCCGAAATTCGCTTTTAATTATTTCAATATCACTTTCGGCCTTCCGTTCTTCTGAAACAGGCTCTTCGCTCTCTTCCTCCTCCTCAACATTTTTTTCATACTCATAACCAGAATCGTAGGACATTTTCTCTATAGGTTGAACAGTGTACTTTTTTTCCTTATGATCCATTTCGTATACATTCATTTCTTCCAAATTGATGATTCTACCGCCATCTTTTGCTTTAATAAAGAACTTTCCCATCAATCCACCAGTAATTCCCTTCCCTTTAAAATCATTTTTGGAATCTTCACGTTTTTTCTCACCGGAAATCTTTATGGTTTGTTCAGTAGAATATTTTCCGATTCCGGTAAATGACACTTCACTTTTATTTTTTTTCTCAACACCTGAAAATAACTGGCTACTAAAAAAAACCGAAATTAAGATTAGAACTATATACTTCATGCACTTTCCTCCTAAAAACATTATGATATAAAAATATTGCGAATTAATAATGAAACGGATATTAGTTTTGAGGTTTTAACTATGTTTTAAGCTTAAAATTTCAGGGAAAGATCAATGGTTTTTACCGCTGTTACATTTCGCCACTCATAAGCTCCTTAAATTCCGCCCTCTTATATCCTGAAGGGACCTCAAATTCATCCGAGGAAATATCCATCTTTTGAAGTTCCACCACGTTCGTCTGTATTTTCGTTTCACCATCTTCATTTTTAAGACTCTTAAGAATGACACCTTGTTCAAACAGCATTAAATAGCCGGGGTGAGATGATAAAAATTCTTCATTATCCATTGAAGAGGTACATTTTGTTAGTTCAGTTAATAGGCCAATGAGGGGTTTATAATCTTTTAAAAGTTGAGCATCCGCTGCAAGCCATAATTCCTCATAAATTTCACCATCAACCATTATACTGTACTTGGTTGTTTTAAAGCCGGCTATTTCTTCCCCATTCCCCCTCTTATCAATTGAAATTTTTCTTTCACCGGTACCGGTCTTCTCTGTTTTCATTTGTTCCACCATTTCTCTCATCTCCGGGGTAAGGCTATTCAGAGATTCTTCAACCATCGCATGGGTTTCCGTACAATATTCTTCTATCTTTCCTTTAAAATACAGCTTCGAATTTTCACTATATAAGGTAATCTCTCCGCTTGTACCGTCCATGATGGTTCCCCATCCTTCCGAAAAATTTTTCATTTTCCCTTCGGATATCATTGTCTGGCTGCCATCCTCCTCCACCATCAGCCATCCGGCTTTTACTTCTGAGAAACCAAATCCGAAAATTATTAATAAAATAATTGAGCTAATTGAAATAAGATTTTTAAACATAAAGCCTCTCCTGCTATTATCATTTGGTGGTTACAGAAATACGAGTGAAATATATTTAATACATCGATACCCCAAAATCAGAACATTTATCACTCTTCTATTTAATCTAAAGTGGGGGAAATACTAAAAAGGCGGTCGTTTAACCGCCCCTTAATCTTACAAGCGAATATATATAATTATTTTTCACAAAGCTATTTTTACTTGGCAAATTTAGTTACTGAGTTTGCTGCTGCGTCAATCATCGCTTTGGCCGATATTTCTTCACCGACAGCCTGTTTCATCCAGGCCTGCGGAGTTAATTTGCCCAACTTACACACCCGTTCCATTTCCAAAGCGAGATTTTTGCCTTTCATATAATCCTCAATTTGAAAGGCGATTACACTGCCAATCGCGTAATCCGGTATGTACATGCCTCCATCGATAATGTGAGAATAAACCGCCAATAGTATTTGATCATTTACTCCGAATACCGGTGCAAAATATTGATTCCATACTTTCTTGGCAATAGATACGATTGAATAGCGTGTGGTGGCGGGCCCGGCATCGGGATTTGCATACATCCAACGCCAGATGTTCAGATCTACCATAGATACTCCGGCAATTTCAAATGCACTCCACATATCATCCAATATCCGTAAGTCCTCCGCCTGAGAATCCTCAGCACTCAATCCCAGTATGCTCAAATCACGGGATTGGAATACAAAAGCAAGTGCCTCGGTGAAGGCGGTGTTGGGTACACCTTCCAGAGTGTAGAAATCCATTCCATTTAACGAAAATACCTGCTCAACATTATGCCCCAGTTCATGAATGGCAATGTTATAACCCTTGTACTTCATTCCTCCTTCCGGAATGCGGGTGCGCAGATGGGCCTTATCGGTTTTCATCCGTGCTCCCATGGCGTGACCCGCGCCACGAGAGGGATCCACAGCAATATGCTCAGACAGGAATTCAGATTTCTCCGGTGTAAATCCAACCTTGCGGAGGATAAACGGCAAATCCTTTTGAAATGTCTCCACATCAGGATATTCTTTGCTGACAATGGCATCCAGTTTCTCTTCCGAATATTTTCCACGGGGCCTAAAACCGTTGTACCAGATATCAAATGGCTGAAGTTCCCGGTCCAGACGTTGTTTCACATGTTGAGCAAGCTCCTTCATCACCGGTGCAGTCAGGATTTCAACCAGCATTTTTTCCACTTCCCCTTCCAATATCTCCCGGCTCTCTTTGAATCGCCTGTCAATCTTTGTTGGCGTTTCCGGGGTATATGGGTCTATCAACCGCTCCGCCTGAAAAGTATTCCACAGGTGTTCGTATCGCGTTACCGTTTCTGCCTCCGATGAAACAGTTTGATTGCTACCGGCCTCGAAAACTTCATTTGAAAATGGATTCCAATCCACCTCGGGATTGTCGATTACCACTTGAGGAATTTCCTGTGTTATGATGCGTTCCATTACCCGACTGATCATTTGCTGCCGCGCCAAACCATCCCCGTCCGGATTGGCATATTGCGCCTTCAGTTCATCTCTCAATCCCCAGTGGGTAATTAATTTCAATCCTTCCGGGAATAATCGTTCACCACTCTCATTCAGCAGGTTATGCATATAAATATTGTAATTGGCTATATAGTCATCCGCAAGAGTATATACCTCAGTCCTTTTTTGCTCGGCTTCTGCTGGAATTCGATTTATGAATTTATCAGTTAATCTTGCCGTCGCCCATTCCTCACGAGACCAGTTTTCGCCCAATGTAGATTTTTCTTCAAGGGAGTAAAGCGGGAAATTTAACAGAGCCACGAATGCCAATTTTGTTGTAAAGAGGTCCTCAATCACATGGGCATATACATCGTAACTGGCGAAAAGATAATCAATTGGTTCGATCGGATGCCCGGTATCCACATGAAGATTCCAGTTAAAGCCGCGGTAAATTTGGTGTAAATTTCCATACAATGATTCCAAATGCTTCTGAAATCTGTCAAAAATAATATCAAGTTGTTCAGGTTCGGTTTTAAAATTGTTAAGACAAAAGTCCACAAATTCCTGATTTGTTCCATCATCTTTTCTCCATCGCTGCGCTACCTGCCTCACTCCTTTTTCGATGCGCTCCCTTTCTCCCTCACCAAATTTTTCTGCCATTTTCGTGATAGCTTGATTTTGGATATTCTCTTTTAATCCCATACTTATCTTACCCGGTTTTTCTCTTGAAGTACAATCCATTAAACCAATGAAAATCAGTGATACAGAAAAATATAATAGAAATAAATTACGACGGGAAAAAATCATGAAAATCTCCTTTATCTTTTAGAAGAAATTTATCCGCTTGACACAGCTAAATCAATCAAAGAAAATAATACAAGAGAATGGAAAAAATGTCAAAAATTTAAAAAAATTCATTTTTCAAATATTGTTATAGTTATATATGATAGTTTCTTTCCAAAGGAACAGATTTATGAAATTTAGAAAACTTATTATTTCCTAGAAGGCTTTAAAGTAGTGCAACGAAAAGGCCTGTTTAAACGAAAGAGCGCCACAATTCTTTCAATTTTTGTCATAATTCCGATTGGCTTTTATAGCAAGTTTTATGAAGGTCCGGCGGCAGAGTGGGTGAATGATTCTCTGGCCGGTGTATTTTATGAAATATTTTGGTGTCTGATGGTTTTCCTTTTTTTTATTCGAATCAAACCTTTTACAATTGCGGTAATTGTCCTCCTGGCCACATCAATTCTGGAATTTCTTCAATTGTGGCACCCTCCAGTTCTTGAATTTATAAGAAGTTTCTTCATAGGCCAGGTTGTTTTTGGGACGTCATTTACGTGGAGTGATTTCCCCTATTACATTATTGGCTGTGGAATTGGTTGGCGGTGGATGCGACAACTCCAAAAATTTAACGACTCAAGAGGTCCGATCAATGGCAGAAAAAATTGACTGTAGACTTTCGGGACGAATCCTTTTATTTTAATGAATAATAATTTGCGAAGGACTTAATATGAAGTCATCCCTATTAATTACATTGTTACTTATTTTTTTCACTGTCTGTTCGATCGGGGATGAATCCTTGTGGCGAAACCTGAAAATTGGTGTTCTCTCACCTGCTAAACTAAATTCCATCACAGATGTAGAGGGAGTTCAGGTTGGACAGATAACTTTAATTAAAGGTGAAGATTGTCGAACAGGAGTTACCGCAATATTACCTCATCCTGGAAACATATTTCAAGAAAAAGTACCGGCCGCTCTTTATATCGCAAATGGGTTTGGTAAGTTGACAGGCATCTCACAAGTCGAAGAATTGGGAGTAATCGAAACACCAATCATTTTAACCAATACCTTGAGTGTGCCCACAGCAGCGAATGCTATCATCGAATATACTTTGAACTTAACAGGCAATGAAGATGTCAGCTCAGTCAATCCCGTAGTAGGAGAAACAAATGACGATTCTCTGAATAACATCAGAGCAAGGCACATCCGGGTGGAAGATGTGCTGAATGCAATCGGTGAAGCCCATTCCGGTCCCGTTGAAGAAGGGAATGTTGGCGCTGGTACCGGCACGGTTTGCTTCGGATTCAAAGGTGGAATCGGTACCTCTTCCCGAAAACTGCCTGAGGAGTTAGGTGGATATACAATAGGGGTATTAGTTCAGACAAATTTTGGCGGAATCCTGAAAATAAATGGAGCACCAATAGGAGAAGAACTGCAGCAGTATTATTTGCGGGAAAAAATTGACCCACAACATGACGGATCCTGCATGATCGTAGTTGCCACTGATGCACCTTTGAACGCCCGTCAGTTAAAACGGGTTGCCAAGAGAGCCATTTACGGATTGGTTCGCTGTGGCGGAATCACTACTCACGGTAGTGGCGATTATGTTATTGCCTTTTCAACTTCACCAAAAGTTCGTTATCCTTATCAATCCGCTGAAATGATTTTGAAAAAAGAAATCCTGCGTGACGAGCATCTCTCACCTATTTTTCTGGCAGCGGAGGAAGCCACCGAAGAAGCCATTTATCACTCCCTGTTTGCCGCAGATGATATGACTGGATTTCAGGGGCATAGGGTCAAAGCATTACCGGAGGAGGAAGTAAAAACTATCTTAAAAAGATATAATCTTTTGAATTTCAGAGAATAGCCATGCCAAAAAAAACTGTCGGGATATTGGGAGGCATGGGACCGCTTTCCACGGTGGAGTTAATGCGGAAAGTAATCGAGAAAACGCCGGTAGAGGTGGAACAGGATCATATTCGTATGCTGGTGGACAGTCGTCCGGAAATTCCCGACCGAACGGAATTTATTTTAGGCAAAGGTCCCTCGCCCATTCCCATGCTGCAGGAATCCGCTCAATTATTAGAAAAATGGGGTGCTGAGATGATCGCGATGCCTTGTAATTCCGCTCATGCGTTTTATAAAGAAATCGCAGGTTCGGTTCATATCCCCCTTTTAAACATGATTTCACTTGTCAAAAATCAATTGTCAACACAATTACATACTGATTCAAAAATTCTTTTGTTGGCCACCACCGGAACCATTCAAACAAAAATATATGAGAATGAACTGAATAACTTTGAGATTTTGATTCCTAACCAGAAAACAGAGCAGAAAATAGTAATGGAGACAATTCATGGAGTGAAGGGAGAACGAGTCAAAAGCGATATCGAGAAATATAGAGATAACTTGAATCAGGCAATTCAGATGACGATATCCCGGAATCCTCAGGCTATTATTGCTGGATGTACGGAGGTGGAACTTGCTCTACAGGAATCTCATTTCGATATCCCGATAATCTTCCCTCTGGATCTGCTGGCGGGTGAAATTGTGATGCTGGCTTCAAATTAGGTTTTTTGCAGAAAATAACCGCATTGGAATTCCTTTATTCTTGTAGTTTCACCAATCCTTGCCGCTATTAATTAATCCACGTTTTGTCCCATTCCCCAATCAGAATAAACAAAATTTCGCTCACAATTGATCGAAGTCATTGAATATAAGATTATCCCTTTGGAATGGAACGGTATCTTATATAAATTTTTGACTGAAAAACAATCCTGGAGAAAACTAAATGTTGCGTATTCTTGTAACAGGGGGGGCCGGATTTATTGGCTCTCATCTTTGTGAAATACTACTTAAAGAGGGCAATGAGGTCATCTGTCTGGATAATTTTTTTACCGGAAACCGGAATAATATCATTCACCTATTGGATGACCATCGTTTCGAGCTGATCCGGCATGATGTCATTCAACCCATTCTTCTGGAAGTGGACAGAATTTTCCATTTTGCCTGCCCTGCTTCTCCGATTCATTACCAGTATAATCCGGTTAAGACAATTAAAACAAGTGTGATGGGTACCATAAATATGCTGGGTATGGCAAAACGAATTAAAGCACGTGTAATGCTCGCATCCACTTCCGAAGTTTATGGAGACCCAAGAGTGCATCCTCAAACCGAATCTTACTGGGGTAATGTCAATCCAATTGGATTGCGAAGCTGTTACGACGAAGGAAAACGGGTCGCCGAAACGCTGATGATGGATTATCACAGGCAAAACAAGGTGGATATTAAAATAATAAGAATTTTTAATACCTATGGACCTCGGATGGCTCCCAACGACGGCAGGGTTGTCAGCAATTTTATTCTGCAAGCATTAAGAAATGAAGATATTACCATTTATGGGGAAGGCAACCAGACACGATCTTTCTGTTACATTGATGATCTTACTTCAGGCATCTTAAAAATGATGCATATTGACAACTTTATCGGTCCGATCAATTTAGGCAATCCAAATGAATTCACCATATTAGAGCTTGCGCGGAAGGTAGTAGATCTAACCGGTTCCAAGTCGAAAATAGACTATCAAACGCTTCCCCCGGATGATCCATTGCAGAGAAAACCGGATATCACCCTGGCGAATGAAAAATTACAGTGGGGACCCAAAATTCCACTCGAGCATGGATTGAAAAAGACAATTCCTTATTTTGAGCGAATTCTTTCCGAGTAAACTGTTAAAATAAGGCGAAGCTTTCTGTTTATAAATTCTATTTAAGAGATAAATCTTTGACAGAGGTTAATTGAACTGTTAGCGGGAGTATTTTACAACAGGCATTAAAATAGAATATCTTGCCACCTCAGTTTACCGATGAATTTTACCCAAACCCAAAAGGAGGTAGCAAGATATCTGAAAATATTTAACAACTATAAAGAATAAAAACAAGAAGATTTTTTTAAAGATCTTTTACGATCAATATGTACTATTTAAAAACCGTTTATTGTAATATTTCCATCTAAGGTTTCTAGCTTAATCGTGGAAAATCCCTCTCCAAGAATACCTTCTAATTTACCGGTCTCTGATTGGTAGCTTGAAAATACCAAACCCAATGATTCTGCGGTTCCATTATGACTTAGCGCAGTAACACTGGCAGATGTAATGACCGGGATTTCCAGATAAATATCTCCCTTTTTGGTAGATGCGATACAATACTCTCCATCTGTCAGCCGGATTTCAATTAAAATATCTCCATTGTAGGTGAACACATCACAGGAAGCTCGATGAAATCGAATATCGATGTCACTATTCGCCTCATTAATTCTTAGATTTGAGACCATCGCAGAGGTAGAGATTTTATGGGAAGCCGTTTCAATTATCACATCTTTATTTCTTTGAGTTCGCAGAGTAAAATCAGTAAAATATTCTAAAATTGCTTCAATTAATGGCGGGGCTTTTACTTCAACGAACAGTGAGTCCTGTTCTTTAAGATTTATCACACTGATATCCCCAAGGTGTTTGTTGGCTTTATTCTCATTTCTTGCGGTAACAAAACGCTTTAATTCCCACCTGATGGGTAAAGAGGAATCTTCAGCAATTACCTTTATTTTTCCAATTCTATTGGAAATATTCATTACCTTTTCATATGAAGCTTCAATTTCTCCGGATATAAAATCGACCGCCTGAGGATAGCCTTCAACCCCCGGTTCTGGTCTAGAGCCTGATTGATTTTCTCCGGAACCAAGGTTACCATCAAAACCACGATCTGAGCAATTTATTCCGGGCAAAAGAATAGTAAAGAAAAAAATCACATATAAGGGCTTAGTTAGAATTCTAGTATGGACAAAAAACAAAAATAAAATACGTGTTTTCACGAGATGAATTTTGAGATTTCTATCTAATTCAAATACTGGGAAAATTTCTTATCCATTTCAACCTACTTTATATTAGAAACCATCTTGTAGAAAATCAAGAATATTTTTCCAGATGAACCATAAAATAAGGGGCGGTTTATATTGGAGCAAAAACATTTTCTATAGTTACGCTTTGTTGCTCAATGCTTTAAATTAATCGTAGAATTTGTTTGGTGAGAAAATGATGTAATTTTGAGACGGAAAACATTTTAATCGATTTTTTCAATTTTTTGAATCTCAATAATTGTACCCCACATTTGTATACTCATAATATCCTTGCGGACCACCGCACTAAATTTAATTCTAATCCCATCCCGCTTATATTCAGCATCCAGGTTAATCGGGTTGTAAGATTTTCCATCCTCCCCTCGAATACCATAAAATCCACCTTCCAAATCAACATAAATAATGATTCCTTTCATGTCCTTTATTTGGCTATTTGCATCGATTGGTTTTTGTTCATTTGTAACGGCGCTCTTTTCCTGAGGCAGAGGTTTCTTATGGGTATTCTGTCTGGAGGCACAGCAAATTATCAGAAGTGCTAGAATCAACAGTAGGATTTTAAACCTAAAGAATTTCAGACTTCTATTTTTGGTCATATTCTTCAACCTGGACTCTCGCATCGTTAAAACATGCCCCGCCACCGACCACATTTACATGGGCCGGACAAAGGGAGGTTGCAGTTTTTCCATTCAGGGAAGAATATCTCCAGGCTCCTTTAGGTATTGAAACCACACCGATCCGGATTTTGGCATCAATTATGGCCTTACACACCACTTCCCCAAGATGATTGAATACTCTCACGATTTCTTCATTTTGAATGTTTCTCGGATAAGCATCGTCCGGATGGATGGTCACTTTCATTTCTTTATAATTGTACTCACCCATAGTACTGGAAATCATTTTTGAATTTCCGGGAGAAATTAATGCCAGGGGAAATTTTTCATCTCTAACCGCCATATATTCAAAGGGTCGTTCGCCAAGAACATCCGGCGCAAAATGGATTTTTTTATCCTCTGTGAACGGGTAAACAGTTTTAAACTGTACCGGCGTTTTCCCGGGAAAATTGAAATGATGACTTCCTCCTTGGTGAAGAACAGCGAGTCGCGGATTTTCCTTATATAGTAGAGTAGATTCCGTCACTTTTTCAAACAATTGTTTGGTATTCCAGTGAAAAGGCTCATCATTCCAACCCATTGCAAGACCCAATAACGAAAAAACTTCTTCATTTGATTTTGACTCACCTCTTGCAGGTATGGCTGGTTGAACTCCTCCGAGAATGTAACTGCCATATGATTTCTTTATCTCATGTTGCTCAAGAAAAGTCACTGCCGGAAGGAGGATATCGGCAAATTTTGTTGTATCTGTCATCACTTGTTCATGTACCACAGTAAAGAGGTCTTCCCTCGAAAGACCATGCAGAATGGCATTTTGATCGGGTGCAGTGACGGCAGGATTACAGTTATAAACAAAGAGAGACATTATGGGTGGTTTCAAATTTCCATTAAGTAATCCCCCTAACTGACTCATATTCAAAACTCGAGAATCCCAATTGAATTGGCCAAATATTTTTGGTTTATCAACTTTAGTGGCACCACTGTTGCTCATGGTATATCCACCGCCGACTACTCCAAATTTTCCCAGCAAAGCCGGTATGGCGAGAATAGCAGCAACCGCCTGCCCGCCATTTTTATTTCTCTCCACGCCCCAACCACATCTTAAAACAGCCGGCGATAATTCAGCATATTTATCACATAAAAGAATCACATCATCCAGGTCAACAGCGGCTTCACCAACTGCTCTTTCCAGGGGCCACTCATCTGATGCTGAAAGCAGTTTCTCAAAACCTTCTCCGTGCTTTTCTAAAAAGGGGAAATCAATCAAGTTATTCTGCTTCCAGTAGTTAATCATTCCTAAAGCAAGGGGAAGATCCGTCCCCGGTAAAACGGGTATATGCAAATTCACTTCGCTTTTTGAAAAATTACAAATCGGATCAATTACTGCAATAAAAGCACCTTTACGTTTTGCCTTTTTCAGAAAAGGCATCAGATGAATATTGGATACCTTAGAATTGGCACCCCATATCAAAATAAAATTGGAGTAAACATAATCTTCAAACGCAACACCGGGCATTTTTCCGTACATTCCAGTGGCGACTTTGGTTGTGGGAACCGCGCAGAGGGTTTTCGCAATGCGTGAGGCGCCGAGTTTTGCAAAGAAATAATCATCCATAAATTCTTCGCCTAAAATTCCATTCGAACCACCATAGTGATAGGGAAGAATTGCTTCACTGCCACACTCTTTGATTATTTCATGATATTTTTCAACTATCTCGTGAAGAGCTTCATCCCAACTCAGTCGCTCAAATTTCCCTTCACCCTTTTTGCCGATCCTCTTCATCGGATACAACAAACGATCTTTGTGATAAAGCCGTTTTGCAAAATTAGATACCTTGGAACAAATAAAACCGTTCGTAACAGGATGATCCCGCGTCCCGGAAATTTTTGATATTTTCCCGTTGTGTACTTCCACCTCCAAACCACAGGTGTCCGGACAATCCATTGTACAGGTGGTATGTATTTTGTTATTTTTCTTCATAACGTTTATTTCAACAGCATCATTTTCTTCGATTTGATATGTGAACCGGCTTTCAATTGGTAAATGTATACTCCGCTGGCTACGGCCTCTCCTCTTTCATTAGTGCCATCCCACTGAACGGTATGATTGCCGGCAATCTGATTCTCGCTTATTGCTGTCTTTATTTTCTGACCAAGCATGTTGTAAATAGAAAGGTGCACCAGACTGACCTCTGGAATCTGATAGTGAATGACAGTGGTCGGATTGAAAGGATTCGGATAATTCTGGAAAAGAGCAAAAGTAAAGGGCATATTATTCTCATCAGAAATCCCTGTTGCACCTTCCTGGATTCGTACATTGTCAATCGCCCATCCCCATCCATTTACGAATGCATCCGCAAAAAGTCGGAAGCGGAGCAATATTGTTTCACCCGGCGAAAAGGTATTGGATAAATCAATTTCGTGGGTGCGATACATAAAGGCGTTGCCGGAACTTCCGAGATTGTATGCATTTAACCAAACTGGATCATAACGGGAATCGTAACCGTCTGCAATCGGAACCCAACTGATTCCATCATTTGTACCTTCAACTACCACATAATCCCAGAATTCCATATCACCGAATACAGTCCCGGATTCACCGGGTTCGATGATGGCTACATCATCATATACAAAATTCGCCTCACTATTTGCCACGATAATTGGAACGGTAAGCGTATAGGTGAGATTCTGACTGTCACTATAGGGGTGTGATGAGTGAATGGCAATGTCATTGAAGCCTACTTCGCCTTTTATCTGAAATCCACTCCCGACAAAGTCATTGGAGAGTCCATTGAAATCGTTGACATAAGTGGTCTGTGGCTGTGAATAGACAACTACATTGATATTCCCAGATACAGATTCGTAAGAAACATTATTTTTATATGATGAAACTGAAACCGTTAGAAGCCCGCCCTGAGTTACCATATATTCAAGCAGAGTGTCTGTAGGGATTACGTTAGGGCCAATTCGAGCAAATAAATTGCCATTAATAAGCACATCGGTCGAATCATAAACAGATCTCAGTCCTATTCCTATTGATAACGCACCGCTGGGCATCTGAGACAATTCTTTAATAAGGGGCGAAAATGTCTGTCCTCTCGATAATCCGGGGATATTAACACTCCAGATTCCTCTTCCATGAGTTGCTAATACAACTTCTTCTTCCACATGAGTCATTGCCCATATGGGAACTGCCGGTAATCCGTTATTTGCCATGTGCCATGTTGCGCCGTTGTCGGTTGACTCAAATAATCCAATTTCAGTACCTGCCCAGATTGTATCAGGGGTATGAGGCAATACAAGTAAATCATATACAGCAACATCAGGAAATCCGTTTGAACTGACTGTATCGGTTTCAAATCCACTGATATCCTCCCAGCTTTGACCCAAATCCGTTGTGCAGAGAATCTTAGGTTTGTGCGCAAACGAAAATAATACGTAGGCAGTGGAGTCCTGGTGTGGGTGAGTGGCTAACCCGGAAATTCCGCCCATCCCCACCAGGGAATAAACCGGAGTTGGATTAAAAGTCAATCCCTGGTCAGTTGAAACATTTATTTTCCCGGAGGGATCCATGCGTGATCCTGCCCAGACAATATCAGGATTTGCCCGGGATATTTTTACATCGAGAAACGAGCTCACCCCTCCCCAATTTGTACCGGTAATGGGTGATAAAGACCAAAATGCGCCAAAATTGTTGGATCTCCATACCCCGGATGAACCAACCGCAAAAAGCAAGTCCGGTTCCGTATTTGATTTTGCGATTTTTGTAATAAAGGGAGCACTACCGCTTCCAGTATTGCTCAAACCACTTGTGGCATTAGACCAACTTAAACCACCATCGAGGGATCTGCGCAATCCGTTAAATTGGGATCCACCTATTATTTTGCTCGGGTCATTAAAATGCCATGATGTTTCATAACCATCTCCGCCAATTTGAAATGTCCAAAGAGAAGCAGCATCCGAATTTTGGGGAGAGCGCCAGGTTCCGTTATCCTGCATACCGCCAATATATGCGCTGGCGCCGGGCTTTTTATCCACACCATAAAATTGCGAGGTATTCATCCCCAATGTTGGCTTGCTCCAATTATCCACGCTATCCGTCGAGACGCCTATGCCTCCATCGTTAGCATTTAAGATTCTGAAAGAACCATTATCTTTTGGAATAATTACGAGATTATGGTGATCCACATGAACCGGACCCGTTGATAACTGGGTTGTATTCCGTGTATTATTCGGTAATACATCAATTTGAAATAACCTTACTCCCCCAACGTAAACAGTATTCTCATTTGTTGGATGTACAACAATGGTGTTATCGTACCAACCTTGAGAAGCGAGCCAGTTGGGTTCCTGTCCATTTTCTGTAGTTTTTTCCCATGAATTTCCCGCATCGTTTGAAACCCATAGATTTGAGGTCGGAGAACCCTCAGCAGCAGCATAAATTTTATCAGAATTAGTGGGAGATACGGCAAGTTCAAATCGGCCTGAAAAATCGGTGATCCCATTCGATGAAAGAAACCAATTATCCCCGGCATCGGTTGATTTTATGACTCCTTTTTCATCCATTGCGCCATGCCATAAAGAATATTGAAATTCCCGGGAGTATCAATAATTTGTAGTACCTTCTTTGCCCGACCAAATCCACCAATATCTGTTTCCCTGTAAACTTCTGTCCAGCTTACGCCACCGTCAATCGATTTATAAATGCCGGATTCATTTACCACATTAACTTTGTACCGGCCGGTCGTGGTGGAGGCAATTACAATATCAGGATTCAGCGGATCAACTAAAATTCGAGAGATGTTGTTAAAATTGGGATTATTTATCGTACTCGACAGTTGGAACCATGTCTCGCCATGATCGTCGGATTTGTAAATCCCATCGCCATTTATCACATCCACACTATACATACTTTCGCCAGTTCCGGCATACATAATATCAGAATTTGAGGCCGACATCGCCAGGGACGACACTGCAAGGCTAGCAAAATCCAGTGTCAAATCAATCCACGTCTGGCCGGCATTAGTGGTTTTCCAAATGCCGCCTCCCACACTGCCGACAAACCAGGTATCTCTCGTCGGATCAGCGGGATCGACAATCAACCCTCTGGCACGACCACTTACATTTCCCGGTCCCCTTTCAATCCAAGGTAGTATTTCTGCAGAATTTCTGGCAAGTAACTTTGCTTTTTTTAACTCTTTGGTCCTATAATTCAAAGAATATGCAGGTTCTTTTTCTCCGTAGGGAATTTTCATCTCATGAAGAATTCGTACAAATTCATCCGGATGTTCTGGTTTGGCGTAGCCTGAGCGTCTGCGTTCGATCTTTTTTATTTTCTGCTCAATTCGCAGGGCCTCCGGAGAATTTGGAATCGCATGTTTCCGCATCTTTAAAAGTCTCTCATATTCCTGATCATACCCATAATAATGTGAATAAAATGTTGCTGGAGATTCGTTCCAAACCAAATCAAGTTTTAGCACCAAAATTACGATAAAGCCCATTATTAAAATAGCAAATACCTTTCTCGCTCGCATTGAATTTCTCCCTATTGAATTCTGGTTTTCAGTTTAACATCATAAATACGGATAAACTCATTTGGATTTTCATCTCCCGAGACGATACCGGGAGTTATTTTCACTTCAATCTTTTCATTGTCCATCCATCTAATCTCTCCACCTTCAAGCTTATTTTCATAAATAATTTCTTCTTTGCCTAGATCAAAAACTAAAAAATCAATCTTCGATTGTGGTAAGTCCGAAGTGGGTTTGCTCTTCTTAAGGCAAACAACATAGGTTTTCGAGCTGTTAAACAAATAATCCACTCCGGAACCAAACTTTTCTGATGCGATCTTCTTGTAGGCATCACCATCGGAGCTCGGAGTTTCTTGTTTAGCCGAAGAGCATGAGGTTATCATTAAAGTACAGCAGGCAAAGATTTGCATCTGGAAGGTCGTAATGCATCTCAAAAAATTACACAATTTTGTCAAATTTTGAATTTCCTACACGAATTTAGTTTTAATTAACGTGCTCACAGAAAACATCATTGTTTATTTTATCAAATTATAAATGAAAATTGTAAATGAATCAATCAAATATAATTCAAATTTTATCAATTGAGATATCCATTCGAGGTACCCGTCGAGGTACCCGATTGATCTTCAGACTTTAAAAAAGAAGGATTCTAAAAATACATAATAAACAGTGGGTAATTGAAACAATTTATCACAATTATCGATACAAGATGAATTAACACCCAACACAGAATTATAAAGGGTGGCAAATTTAGAGCGTATTCAATCGCTTTAGTAATGTTGAGAAATGAACTATTTCATCTCAAAGCGTTCAAATCTTCAAAAAAAATTCAATGATTTATCTGCTATTCAGTTTACGCTTTTATATACTTTTTCAAGTGCTTCTTAACTCAATAGTAGTTCATTAACTACCTAATCTATTAATTATTCACTTATAATACAGGAGGTGTATGATGGGTGCATCGGTAGTACATTGGGAAATTGTTGGAAGGGATGCAAATAAGCTTCATGCTTTCTACAGCGAATTGTTCGACTGGAAGATCAATTCTGATAATCCTATGAGGTACGGTTTAGTCGAAGCCCAGAAAGATGGGGCGATCGGCGGGGGTATTGGTCAAGCCGATGAAGGTCAAACTGGTCATGTAACATTTTACGTTGAGGTAGACGATCCGGAAGATTATCTCAAACGGGTTGAGAAGTTGGGGGGAAAGACAATTGTTCCGGTCACGGAAATCCCAAACATGGTAACATTTGCCCTATTTGCGGATCCTGAAGGTCATATGGTAGGATTGGTTAAAAGTGCATAAATAAAAAATAGCCTCTCGTGAAACTTATTTATTCGGCAGGCTATTACATCATTGAATTGAACCACTGTTTCTAGTCTCATAATATCCTCAACGCTCCCTTAAAAACACATCTCAAAATGGAATCTTACTTTAGAACATACATTCCCAAAACGTGATTTTATGCACATGAGAAACCGGAAAATTAATTAAATAGATCCATATTAATTAATCAATTTTCCAGCTGGACTTCTCAAAACCTGAGGAACTATTGAGGGAAAGCATGTCCACTAAATGTTTATCAAACGATCATATGAGTTTGGACATTACCGAAAATCACTTCGAAGGTAAATCCTTTTATCTGAATGCAGATTTACTGTTTGCTAATCAAATTAAAACTGTCACCTACAAACAATTCATCAATAGTGCTACCGAACAGTTTTCAGAAGTAATGAGTGAAAAATTAAAAGGCGAATTATCAGATATTCATGCACTAATATCTTCCCGCGATAAGAAAAGAATTCTAAAAAGAGTCTTCAATAAAGACGCAAAAGCATACAAAGATTTTTTCGATCTGGTGAACTCAACACAAACCTGGGATATTGCAGCAATTATTATAGAGGACTTGTTTGCCGGAAGAGAAATAAATCCATATTCGAAAGAAGCAATAAAATTGGGACATTTGGTTTATTTGCGATATTTCTCCAAAGATATCAGTCATCATAACGGGAAAAAGTTGAAATTCGAGTGAGATAATTTCTAAATGATTTTTCTCCTAAAGCCATTTCAAGAATTGAATACCCGAGACTATTTTCCAAAAATTATTTTATTATGAATTTTTCTTTTATTACACTTTTATACGGCATATTCCCTCATAAAATAGTATTTTCTTTTTGACTATTTTTTCCATAGCATAAATGGCTAATCCTTTTCAAAATGAATTTTTATACCTTACTTTTTTCAGTGTAAATTCCTCAAACTATATTTTTAGTGTTTTAAGAGGTTCAGCAAATTTCTTAATAAACATGTTGTGAGTATTCCTGAATAGAATTAGTAAGGACTCCCTAACGATATTATCAGATCCCCATCTGATGCAGAATAAACAACCTTAAGTAGATAACCGGGTAAACTTGATTATCCAATCGTAAGTGCACAGGATCGACCAATAATTTTACTCTCCACCAAAGAGGAAAATATTATGAAACTTAAATTCGACGCAATCATCATTGGTACCGGACAGGCCGGACCATCATTAGCTGTTAAATTGGCAAACGAAGGAATGAAGGTCGCCATCGTTGAAAGAGAATTGTTCGGTGGAACATGTGTTAACACTGGATGTACCCCAACCAAGACACTCGTTGCCAGTGCCCGGGTTGCTTATATTGCCAGACGGAGCAGAGAATTTGGGGTATTGACAGATGAGTTCATTACAATGGACATGAAAAGAGTAAAGGCACGAAAAGATTCAGTTGTAAAGCAATCAAACGAGGGAATTGAGAACTGGCTCAGAAATACCAAAAATTTATCAGTATATATTGGCCATGCCAGATTTGAAGATGTTGATTCTATTCGGGTCAAAGAGAACCTGCTTAAGGCCGAAAGAATTTTTATCAACGTCGGTGGCCGAGCCAATATTCCGGCAGGATTTCAGAATGTAGACTATTTTACAAACAGCAGCATAATGCAAGTTGATTTTCTTCCGGAACATCTAATCATCGTTGGGGGAAGCTATATTGGACTGGAGTTCGGGCAGATTTACCGACGTTTTGGAAGCAAGGTAACCGTGATCGAAAAAGGTCCACGGTTGCTCCAACGTGAGGACGAAGATATTTCAGAGTGTATTATGGAAATACTTGAAAACGAAAGTATTAACTTTCGACTAAATGCAGAATGTATTAGCGGAGGGATGCAAAATGGAAACCTCGTTGTTGATGTCGATTGCCGTTCCGGGGAGCGACAGGTAGTAGGTACACATTTGTTGCTTGCTGTCGGACGGCAGCCAAATACCGATGATTTAGGTCTCGAAAAAGCTGGTATTGAAACCGATGAACGAGGTTATATCAAAGTCAATAATCAACTTCAAACGAATGTTTCCGAAATCTGGGCATTGGGTGATTGTAATGGTCGAGGTGCTTTTACACACACTTCCTATAACGATTTTGAAATTGTGGCAGCCAACTTACTGGAAAGTGAAAAACGCGAGGTCAGTGATCGTATTCAGTGTTATGCTCTTTATATCGATCCCCCTCTTGGAAGAGTTGGAATGACTGAAAATGAGCTTCGAAAATCAGGCCGAAGAGCATTAATTGCAACCAGAGCCATGAGCCAGGTATCAAGAGCAGTTGAAAAAGGTGAGACACAAGGATTTATGAAAGTACTGGTTGACGCTGATTCAAAAGAGATTTTGGGTGCCGCTGTTTTGGGCGTTGGTGGTGATGAAATCATCCATAGCCTTCTGGATGTGATGTACGCGAAGGCACCCTACACGGTCATTCAAAGAGCGGTTCATATCCACCCAACGGTAACGGAATTGATTCCGACAATGTTATCTGAGCTTCATCCCTTTAATTGAAACAAAGCTGGAAATTTTCTTTTTGCGCCCGACTGCATTGATGCCAAATCAAACTCGTTCTTTTTAGAATGTGATATTCCAATCCACGCAATACGACTTGCCCATACCAAAGTCAGCTGGTTTTCTAAAAACCTGAAATATCCCTAGAAGACCAAAGGATTTCTATCATATCTCATTAGATTCAATATCTGATTTTTATATCTTCGTGAAGAACTTTTCAGTGATTTTCCCCCACTAGACAAAAATTGCAGAATCATATCATCACGCCTATCAAATTTTCTAAATCGAGCAGAACAGTTAGTCTATCAATTCAATCAAAATTGGAACGAAACTCGATAATGATTCAGATCCATCATCAATTTTTACCATCCACTATTTGTTAAACCATCTGTTCATCTCAGAATCAAATAGATACAGCCTGAATTTCTTAATGGTAACAAAGTCGTATCAAACGCCGATGATAAATTTTACAAAAAAACTCAAAAAAACGAATGGGGTTATTGATGAGACAAATCAAAGGCTCGGGGCATGAACCGCTAATCTTTTTATCCATATTTTTACTATTTTTAGTTTTCGTTTTGGTTACCGCCAGAGACGAAAAGATAATTCGTGATTTTCCAAAGACTCAACCTGATTTCTTACTTTCAGATAACAAAATAAAACAAAATCTTGACCAATTGCTTCCAAAACTAATGTCGCAAGTTGATATTCCCGGATTGGCAATTTCAATAATAAAAAACTCGAGAATTGTTTGGATAAAAGGCTTTGGAAAAACCAGCCGGGAATCTGATCAAAAAGTTGACGCGAATACAGTCTTTGAGGCTGGTTCCTTAAGCAAACCAGTGTTTGCCTATGGTGTGTTAAAACTAGTGGATTCGGGGAGATTGGATCTTGATAAACCGCTAACCGATTACATTCCAGTATTCCACATTACAGATGAAAAGGTGAACAAAGTTACGGCAAGGATGATCCTGAGTCATAGCAGCGGATTCCCCTTGTGGTGGCCTGAGGGGAAAGAACTGAAGATAAATTTTACACCGGGTAAAAGATTCAGCTATTCATCCGAAGGGTTTGTATTTTTACAAGAGGTTGTTGAACAGATTACCGGTGAAAGAATTAATGATTTTATGGAGAAGAACGTTTTCGCACCGCTAGGAATGAGCAATAGCAGCTATACCTGGAAAAACGAATTTGAAAATAATATTGCTTCAGGTCATGATATATTTGGAATTGCTCAGGAGCCATGGAAACGGACACGAGGAAATGCTGCGGCAAGTTTATATACAACTGCAAGCGATTATGCAAATTTTATGGTTACGATTCTTTCAGGTGACGGTCTAAAACAGTACACCTCTAAAGAAATGTTGAAACCTCACAGTTCAGTAAATCCCGATTGTATTGAGTGTTTAAACCAGGATTCAAGTGCCGTTTCCGATTCTCTTTATTGGGGCTTGGGATGGGGATTAGAAAAGACTGCAAAAGGCTTGGCATTCTGGCATTGGGGTGATAATATTATTTTTACCAGCTACGCAATCGGTTTGCCCGGAACAAATTCAGCGGTGGTTTATTTTACAAACAGCAGCAATGGTTTATCAATACGGGATGAAATTGTTCGAACCACCGTTGGAGGTAATCATCCAGCCTTTAAATGGGTAAAATATGACCAACACGACTCCCCTGCAATGACATTCCGTCAAACGGTATTAAAAAAAGGAACCGGCCCGGGCTTTAGAGTATATCATGAGATGAAAATGACACGTGGTTTACAATCAGGATTGATCCCCGAACAAACAATAAATGAAATTGGCTATATGCTTCTTCAATTAAACAGGGATGATGAAGCAATAGAACTCTTTCGATTCAATATCGAAGAATATCCGGATTCCTGGAACGTCTATGACAGTTTAGCCGAAGTTTATGCGAATACAGGAGACAAACAGCGAGCGATTAACTATTACAGCATCGCATTGGACAAAGTGACAGAAAAAGACCATAAAAACCGAATACTGAAAATTATTAACTATCTTCAAAATTAAGAGTAACAATTTTTGAATTAATCCATCGAATTATGATCTAAAATTTCACGAATCTTTTTGGCAAGAGCGACTGGCGTAAATGGTTTTTGAACAAACCGGGTTTCAGAATCGAGGATTCCCTGGTGGATGATTGAACTATCCGTATAGCTAGACATATACAAAACCTTTGTCACAGGCCTCAATGATAGAAATTTTTGTACTAGCTCCCGACCGCTCATTTGTGGCATTACTACATCGGTTAGTAGCAAATTGATGGTGTTTTTATATTCCATACTTTTTTGAATTGCATCTATTCCATTTGGCAATTCAATGATTTTGTAGCCGCATATTTTCAGTGTTTCTGAAATCGAAAATCGGGCTTCCTCTTCATCTTCAGCGATGAGTGAGGTTTCATCACCCATAACATCCACATTGAGATCTTCAAGATTTTCATGGTAAGTTGCAGGTTCATCTATGAGAGGAAGATATACCTTAAAACTTGTTCCAACACACCTGGTTCGCTGCATAGCCGGATATAGCAACCGCTTTGTTTGACAATTCCATATACCGCTGCAATTTCAAGTTCTTGCCAGTATAGAGAATTTTGTTCTTCAAGTTCCTGTATCTTCCTCCGGAGATCATTCAACGTCCTTCTGGAAGACGATTTTTTTTGTACTTGACCTTTCATCGAAGAACCCACATCGTGCACATCAGTTCAAACCGGATTGTTAAATTTCTCATACCCAACAAAGAGAGTAGACAAAGTGCATTAATGTATTAGTTTTATACTGTTTATATTTTCGACACCCTCCATAAAACGGTTAATCAGTTGACTATCTTGGCGATAGGCGGGAACTAATAACTCAATTTGATGGACAAAATTATAGATGGATAAGCACGAAATAAAAATAGGGGCTTTCGCCCCTTATAAGAAAAAAGAATTAATATTTTTGCAGTTAACATTCCGGAATTTCAATTTATCTCAATTATCTCCCCATTAAATTCAAAAATTAACTTTTCACCTAATGACAATATTTTGCTCAACTCTTTGTTGCTTTCAAGAAAATTGAAATAGTCACCGCTTAAAAACTGAATGGTCCGATCCGCCTCTAAACGTCGGGATAGTCCATCCTCAATCCAAAATCCATCTTTTAAATAATAGGTCTTTCCAGCAATGCGATGAATTGTCAACAGCATCTTATTTTCAAAATCAGAGTTCGCTAATTTTTTCATTAATCTGCTAGACATAACCGCACTTTTTCCTGTAGATGCAGAAGCAGCTTTGGGTTTGCTTACCATAGCATCGTAGTAAACACCAGAACCCATGCTTTCTTCATCCAACTGTGAACGCTTTTGACGGGCGACCTGTTCAGAATGCAGCTTAACCATTGATGCTCCAGCCTCTCCAGAGAGTACATCCGCTTGAGCACGGGAAAATTCTATTTCTTGTTCTCTAACCAAATAAGAAGTATAGGGAGTTACAATGCCATACTTCCTTGCCAAGTTTTTAATGCTTTCCACCAATTCGGGATTTTCACCATTAAAGCGAATCTGATTCATTAGATGAGATACCTTTCGGTTTGCCCACAATTTTGAAATAAACTCGTTATCCTCGATCCGATTGTCAAATTCGAGAGAGTAATCAAATCGAAGAATTTTATCGGACTGTTTTCCGGTCAATACCATTTTCCCACTCCCTGGTCTTTGATATCTCCCAAACACTGATATACTTTGCCCCATAAAAACATCGGGTAATTTTTGAGGATAGATATCATATACATCGAGCTCACCAAAATCAAGTTCGAGGTTAGTTAAGACAGGACTGGATATCTTAGAAAAGAAAGCCGACACCTCATTTTCAATACTTTCTCCGGCTTTTATATAATTGCAACTCCCATGCGTATCAATTGAGAGTTTATCCAGTAAAAATGTGTTGACATCATATCCTACCCCAAAACTAAATACCCGAATGAAATCCTTGCCACTGTTTCTAAGATTTTTAAGAATATTTATACCGTCTGTCTCACCCTCGGTAGGCAAACCATCGGTCACAAACACAATATTTGTGGGTCTATCGTCATTGCGAGGTTTTAATTGTAATGCCTGCTGTAACGCACCATTAATATTTGTACCGCCGGAAGCCGTAAGGTTATCAATAAAATATCCCGCATTTTTCTTTTCATCTGCTCCTGCTTTTTTGAGACCGCCCTGGAAATTTTCAATAGAAGAACTGAATCGAATTATGTCGAATCTATCGTCTGGTTTCAGAGAATTAACACAAAATTTTAACGCTTCTCGAGCCTGAACTATTTTCTCACCATTCATACTACCGGAGACATCTATTACAAATATTACATCTTTAGCTATATTTTCTTTTTCAGTAGCTTTATTTACTGGAGATATTACAGACATGAAGTATCCATCCCTGTCTGTGCGGGGCCTAAAATTTAGGATTGTGGCATTTATTTCCTTGTCTGCAAGACTATAATACAAGATAAAATCTTTTCCACCATCAATATAATTTTCTTCAAAACTGATAATAGCTCGGTTGCCGGTAGAACGCCGTACCTCAATATTGTGGGAAGGAGAATATATATTTGCCAATTCTGCCTCAGTATCTAATTCCAATTGCATATGATATTTCTCAATACTTCCCTGACCGGTTTGTCGAATGGGCAGGGTAAATTTGTAGGTTCCCGATTTATGAGGTAATATTTGGGAATAACTTAATTCAATATCGCGCGAACTGTTTGGCTCAATCGGATAAATCCGTGCCTTGAAAAGACCCAGGTTGGAATACTCCAATAGTGCGGGATCCTGCATTGATTTCACGATATCTTCATATATCCTGAGTGCATCATCCCTGTCAAGAATTTCACCTTTAGTTTTTTTCCCATCAATGTAGAGGTGAAAATCATGGATCTCCGCTTCATCCGGAATCGAAAATAAATACTCCCCTTCTAGTCTATAGGATGTGTTATTTAGAAACGTTTGTCTTAGGGTAATTTCCCCGGCACCCTTTTTTAGTTTAACATGCGCCTTTACTTCTTTCAGATCAACCTGCCCGGCAAAGCGAGAGTGCTCCGTCGGTGCCGGAAGAATGATTTTTCCTTGAGCAAAAAGACTGGAACTCGCCAAAATAAGTCCAAATACTAAAATTCTCAAACACTTCATCTCACACCTCCGCCTGCTGATTAAGTTTTATTTTGATGAAATTCAATGACGTCATCAGGAATAGAGAGTTAACCGATTCTTGAAACATTGAATCCATTTTTTATTTCAATTTTAGACATTTTCATTTACATTCTGCTTATTAATGACATTAATAGACAAAAGGTAAATGATAAAAATATTTTTTCCGCCGGATCAGCAGTACATAGAGCGAATAAAACAGAATGACCGATCTGTTTTAGGAGAGATCTTCCTTCAGTATGAAAAAATGATTTCCAGTTACGTAAAATCAAACGGCGGTGATGAGAATGATGCCGAGGAAGTATTGCAGGAATCGATCATTGTTCTGTGGCAAAAAGTATGTTCAGGAAAATTTCAACTGACGTCAAGGCTTAGTTCCTTCCTAATGGGGGTGGCAAAAAATAAATGGATGGCTGAACTACGACAGCAAAAAAAATTTTCGGGGATTGAGATAACTGAAAACATCGTAAATCAAGAATCGAATTCGATTGAAATGACGGTACAAGAGGAAAGAAAAGCTTTAATTCAAAAGGCGTTGGATGAATTGAACCCCTTATGCAGGCAGATATTGATGCTCTTCTATTTTGAGGAAAGAAATCTTAAGGATATAACCCAAATTTTAAAATTTGCAAATACGAATGTGACAAAATCAAAAAAGTATCAATGTAAGAAGGTACTTGAGGAAATTTTAAGAAAAAAAATGTTGGAATCTGAAGGGAGAACCCATGAATTGTAAGCAGATTCTTCATGATGGTGTGCATGAAGCCTATTTATTGAATCAACTCAATTCAGAAGAAAAAGAAGCGTATGAGCATCATCTTAAGGAATGCACGACCTGCCGAGAACAACTGGAGATTAACCGGGAATTGATAGAGGGAATTCGGGAATCCGGAAAAAAGAAAATGAGAGATGAGATTGCGCTTCAGGTAAAGCTTCAGAAATCCAGAAAACAAGAAATTAATTGGCCGATTATTCTGAAAGCAGCGGCAACCGTATTTATTATAGTAACCATACTTTCCGCCCTTTATTTATTTCAGATAGATACTCCCGAAGAATTAAACGGTGGTATCAAATCCCAACCAGAGATGAAGAAAGGAGATGCGGGTGACCAAACTGATATAGAAGATCAACAAACTGGTAGCTCCCTTGCCGGTGAAACAAAAACTACCACAATTCATCCCGGAACAAAACAAACGTCACCACCAACCTTACAAGAAAAATCAGATAAAATGGATCAGAGCGATGGTACAGCCATCACTCCCGCGAACATTTTGATGGATAAATCGAGTGAAATATTATCCGCTGAGGAACCGACTGGTACCGGGGCATCTATAGATGCTGGAATTTCGAGCGCACCAGCTCCCACGATATCGAAAGAAAAGGGAATGAATTATGAAATATATACTTTTGCAAACCAAGCTGTCCAATATTTTTCGACTGCTCGCAAAGAATCAGGACAAGAATACTTGAATACCGTACGGCCACAAACATCAGAAAGAGAAATTGAAAAGCCCCTTTCTAGGAAGAAGGAACTAAGTGAAGATAAGAATAAAGCGCAAATTGTGAATGAACAATATGCGAAGCTGTTGTTCAAATCATCTAAAAAACAAATAGAGATTAATTTATTCCATCCTCAACGACAGGTTGCGCCGGATAGCCTAACCGGATTTTCCAAAGAATTTGCTGTAAATATACTAAGAAGAAACAAAGATTTTTGGGAAATGGATTGGTTTGTGGATATAAATATGTTTAATTTTAATGCTTCCCAAATTGTGATTCACAAATATGGAGATGAAAAAATCGATGTAATTCTTCCGGGACACGATAATTATCATATTGACTTAACGATTAAATCTCCCGTAGCAATCCTAAAAAAGTAAAGTGATACAATTTTTTTCGTTTATATAAAAAATATAAAGTTTGGGATTGGAATCACATCATAGAATATGATCTTAAACTAAATTTTTGCTTAATGAAAAGCTGATTTACATAGAGCAAAAAATAAATATCAGCATACGGAGGTGATTTTGACTCTCACTTATTTTTACTTTTTTATTTCCGTTTCCCTCTCCATTACCTCTTTCTTCATGCTCCATCAAAATAACAAGATGATGACTCGAATTTTGGGTCTTATCCTCGGGTATGTCGCTGCTGCAATAGCACTAAAGGTTTATTACTTAATTTCCGGTTAATCTCAAGAGATCCCCCAAAAATTTTTTCAACTTTCATAAATCTAGAGCAGTTTTAGCCAATCGCTATTTTGTTGTTTATCACGATACACATCCAGAAGATATTTCACTGATTATAATTGGCAGACATTAACAGGGGATTAAATGCTTTCGAAGCAATCACAACTCTATTTCCAATTTTTACCTTTTCTGCTTCCTTGGCAGTAGAAATGACTTTAACGATATTATTACCGACAGCTATAGTAAGAATGTAAATTACATCACTTTGATGAATTTCTATCACCTCGCCTTCAAATCTAAATTTGCCGCTAATTTTTTTGCCAACAAAAATATCCGAAGGAATTCCGTCCTGTAATATTTTCCCTTCATCAATTATCAATACCCGATTTGAGAGCCTAAAAATTTCGGCCATATTATGGCTTACAAGTATAGTAGTGATTCCAAATCGCTGATGAATCTTGAGTAACTCATTCTGAAGTTTAAATCTCATCTCGGAATCAAGGGCGGAAAGAGGTTCATCCAACAAAAGAATTTGAGGCTGGCGAACTAATGCTCGTGCCAGAGCCACCCGTTGTTTTTGACCACCGGAAAGCGTTTCAGGCATTCTATGAGAAATTTTTTCAAGTTCAACCAGTTCTAACAATTCTTCCACAAGCGTTTTATCCTGATTAGACTTAAGTGCATATTCCAGATTTTTCCGGACACTCATGTTTGGAAAGAGTGCATAATCTTGAAATACAAATCCGATCTTTCTGCTTTGAGGCTCAAGATTTAACTTTTTATGACAATCATACCAAACTTCACTGCCGACTTTAATAAATCCTTCGTCTGGTTCGGTTAATCCGGCTAAAATCCTTAGCAGAGTCGTTTTCCCAGCGCCCGACTTTCCATAAAGAGTGGTAAATTCGCCATTTCGAAAATTCAAATCTACATCTAAGGATATTTTTCCCGTTGCAGAGGATAGTTCTTTTTTCACGTTTAGCATTATCATAAGTATCCGTTCCACTAAAAAGCTTTTAAAGATTTGCGGTTGAAAAGGTACACTGACAAGAGTATTAAAAATGTTACTACCAAAAGAATCAGAGCATAAAAATTAGCGGTATCGTAGTTTAATGCTTCAACCTCATCATAAATGGCAATTGATGCAACTCTTGTTTCTCCGGGGATACTGCCACCGATCATCAAAATTACACCGAATTCACCAATCGTATGTGCAAAGCTTATAACAATGCCACTTATTAGCGATGGTTTCATATTAGGGAGCAGAACCTTAAAAATGGTCCTCAATTTTGATTTACCTAATATATAAGATGCCTCGGACAATGAAACAGATAAGCCCTGAAATCCGGATTGAATGGGATTTACCATAAAGGGTAAACTATATATGATGGACGCAACCACCAATCCTTCGAAGGTAAAAACGAGTTGAACGTCGAAGACAGATCTTAGTAGTTTTCCAACAAAATTCCCGGGATTAAATGCCACCAGAAGATAGAAGCCCAAAACCGTTGGGGGAAGGACTAGAGGTATACTTACCAAGGCTTGAACGATGTACCTAAATTTCGACGTTGAATATGCCAGCCAGTAACCTAAGGGTATGCTAATTAGCAACAAAAAAATGTTTGTTATTACGGCAAGTTTGAAAGTAAGGTATAGTGGATCCCAACTCACATTCATTTATTTTCCTCATCGATAGTCATAATAGAAACCTCGTTGGCTTTTACAAATCCTATTACACTATCCCCAATTTCTAAATTCAAACTTTTTGCAGAACGTGTGGTAATAATAGAACCAATCCCCAATCCTTTATAATCCATATATATTTCAGTCAAAACGGAACCCTTTTGAATCTTCGTGATTGTAGTATGAATCTGATTCCTCATACTGATGTCGCCTGAAAATTTTTTTCCGATCGATACCTCTGTTTCCTTAAACAAAATAAACACTTCATTATTTATTCTAAGATAATCCGCGGTATCCGGCGTTTCAATAATTACACAACTAAAGATGTCGCCATTTGCATTTAAATCAACAAGAGATACATGATCCGAAGATTCAATGTTCACAATTTTGGCTCTCAGCTTATTCACAATTGTACCCGTAGGCCTTCAGAATTTTTTTCGCGTCCTCACTAAAGATAAAATTATGAAATTTCATTGCATCTTCAATGTGATCCTTCTTTTCATGATTCAATACAACAACCGCTTGTGCGATCGGAGAATATGATTCGGGGTCAATTTCGATCCAGTTGCCAATATTTGAAAATTCAGAGTAAAAAACCACCGATTTTGCAGTAATACCAGCATCGACCGCACCCGATAAAACATATTGATTCACATTTGTTACATTTCGTCCATAGACAATTTTGCGGTGAAGTTCCTCACCCACATTATAAAAGTTTATGGCTTGCATGGCAGCTTTTCCATAAGGAGCCGTATTCGGATTAGGTATGGCAATTCTATTTATTTTTCTATCAAGCAGTGAGGGGAATCCCATATTAAAATCAAGCGTTTTAGTAGTCCAGATTATGAGAGAACCATAGGCATAGATCTCTGGAGTCCTAATAGCAAGACCTGCCGAATCCAAGATTTCAGGGTATTTAAGATCCGCAGATAAAAAGATATCGAAAGGAGCACCGTTCAGAATTTGAGCGGTTAATTTACCCGAAGAATTGTAGACTGTTTTCACAGTAATTCCGGAATTTTTCTGAAATTTATCAACTATATCCTGCAGTGCGTATTGAATGTTCGCTGCGGCTGCAACCAAAATTTCTTTTGAATATACCTCCATCGAACCGAAAGTCAGCAAAAAATAAATTCCTAGTAGGAAGAGCCTTAATTTGCGAAAATTCATATCTCTCCGATGGTAAAATGAAGATAATTTTTGATGAAATTAATTTAAGAGATGAGAGGTCAAAAGTTCAAAAGAATTCCTTATTTTAATATCGGAAAATTTAAAGCAAGCCGAGAAAGGGAAAACTGATTTTTTCTGCAGTTATTAGAATTTTTTTGCAATGATCAGTAATGATTATAATGATGAAACAATGAAGTTTGCCAGAATCGAATCTCCTGCTACATTTCTGCCAATATTTTGATTTCTTATGGAATTTAAATTTTCGATGATATTTAAATTAATTGCAGATGAATCGGAGAAGGAAATCATCTCTTGCGAAACATTTGAATAATGTATTTGTGATTGAGACAATGCATTAATTCCAAAATATACGATAAAAGCGAAAAATACTGCTAGTGCTGCCTGATAAACGGGAATCCTATAATCCACGAGTGTTCTTAAGCGCTGATAAAAATGAGCAGGAAGAACTCGCTTTTTCTTGGAAGCTATCTTTTGAGACAAATTCGCTTTTATGTCGGGGTCCGGAATTAACTCATTATCTGGCAATGTATTGAGATTTTTTACAAGTCTCATTTGAAATTCGGTATATTTCGTGCAGCGATCACAAATTCGGAGATGATTATCTATTTCATCTTTTTCGATTTCGGATAATGTATGTGGATCAGATAAGATCAATTGTCGGACCAATCCACAGACCGATTCTTGTTGTGATTTAGATTTCATTTGATCAATATTTCCTCATTATGCAGTGGATTAAATTCTCTTAGTTTTTCAGCTAATTTACGGGTAGCATAGAATAATCTTGATTTGGTTGTTCCCTCCGAACACCCAAGAATTTCGCTTATCGTCTTAATTGAATAATTTTCCTGGTAGCGAAGTAAGAATGTCGACCTTTGCATGGGATCAAATGTATTTAAAGTCGATAACAGGTTTTCGTTGAAATTCTTCATATCGATCAAATCTGTTTGATAATCAAAGTTAGTATCATTGGAATTGGATACGGTATCTAATTCAGAATGATAATCGTAATTTTTTCTTACTGCCAAACGTCTATACTCATTCTTACAGAGATTATATGCGATTGTGTAAACCCACGTTGAAAATTTTTGAGCGGTATGAAAATTTTCAATATTCTCAATCACTTTCAAAAAAACATCATGAAGAAAATCCTGTGCTTTTTCAGCATCTCCACCCAACATCCGGAAGAAATAATACAATAACCGATTACTATAACGTACGTAAAGTTCTTCAAACGCAGATTTCTCACCGTTTTTGATAAACTCCATCAATCGTTCATCGCTAAAGGATGTGAACTTTTTTCTAAAAAACGTCATCAAGCCGAATCGATTCCAGTTTGCTACACTAACGCAAGCAGGTAATTACACTTTCCAAACCTAAATCCTGTAATATTATCAAAATTTAGACAGTATTATAACAATCCTTTCTCTGCTAAGTATTTACTGATTTCCTTTTCTTCTCCACCCTTCCTGGCGATAGATAACACTTTCTCTTTTAGATTTGTAGCCTTCTGTAACTCCCCGCTAATATTATAATGCTCTGCTAGCATAATCATGGGAGTTACAAAGTTGAGGTTCAATTTTGCCATCCCGTTTTTACCAATGATATCTTCATCATACCATTCATGATCAAGATAATCCAATCTGAATCTTTCTTCCATATTTTTCTTTAAAAAAGCCAGATTGTCAATTCTTTCAGGGCTGTAACGAAAAGCAAGTCCTACAACATATAAATTTTCTTTTAACGGTTTGTAGAAATTTTCGTATACTGTCAGAGCAAAATATAAAGGAATTTCAGGTTTCACATTCGAAATGGCTTTACAAACCTCTTGTACGAAAATACCCTTTGAAAAGCTCTTTGCTCCTTCATTATCCTTGAAAGCTTTTTTTAATAACGATTTTACATCAATATCTATTCCTCTTTCTTTCATTACTCTTTCGAGATAAAAATCTGTCGGGGCCAGGGAAATGTTGAGAAGCTGAACATCCGGTCTGATAGCAAGCACTTTCTGCAGCATCCAGCAGGGATAGGTATCATTGTCTCCATTTGTAAAAATGATAGCATCTTTTTCCAGCGACATCAGCACATTATAATTGTAATTGATAAGCCATGGTTCAATATCCCTACTCTGGTACAATTTCTCACAAAATTCTTTCATCATTTGTTCTTTACCATATACCTCGGCGTGAGAAAGAATAGTATAATACGGCGCAGCTCGATTAGGATCCATCGCATAAAGTTTTTCAGAAAGTGATATATCATGTATATTACATTCGGTTCGTTCTTTGACCATCAAGTATTCATAAGTATCGGGGATCACCTTTTCCATTTCTGCCAAAATCTTTTTTAATTTTTGCTGTTTTTCTTCGGTCTCGATAGTTTCAGTAAAGCGTGCGTACCGGACAGCATTGTAATAATTCACCCATGCTTCTGCATCTTTGGGATTTTTGTCAATTTCTCTTTTCCACAGAGTCGCTTGCTTTACATACCAATCATTTGGATATATCTCGTGGGTAATTCGATAAACTTTTTCCGGTTTTGCGGCGTCTGATTGGCAAAATATCCAAGGACTGCTTGAGAGAAGTATTAGAATAAGCGAGAATAAGAAAATTTGTTGAAGAAACCGCTTCATGTGAATTCTCCCTACTATATTAAAATTCTATATTTTTACTATATTACACCTATCTTAATAAATGGTTGAAGCGAAAATATTTTATTATTTTCAAAGGCAGAAATAGGAAGGAATAGATTCATTTAATTGCGAATACTCAGGGAATGATTTGAATATAGATAGAATCGAGTTATTCGAAGTTCTGAGAATTTCTACTTTATGAAATCTGGTGAGGTTGAAACTGAATATTGGAATTAGAAATAAATCACTTCGTGAGAAATACTTTCCTACTTATTACCTGATTACCGACTTTCAGGGAATAAAAATATATTCCAGAAGCAACCACTTGTGATCTGTTATCACTCCCATCCCAAACAACCGATTTGAAACCGGGGATTTGATTATTATTAACAAGCGTTTTAATCTCCTTCCCCAGTATATTATAAATTCTTAAAGATACTTCTGAGGGAGAATTCAACTCATATTGGATGGTAGTCGTTGAGTTAAATGGATTTGGATATGCGGGAAAAACAGTAAAATCAGGGAGGATGCCTTCAGATATCTCAATTCCTGTAATCGAGTTAATCATAAAATTGCCGCTGGCATCGGGGTAATCAGAACCGGTTTCATTATCTTGAATGACCTTGATCTGTGCAGAATCGGTGTCGATATTTGGCACTATCCAATCATAGGTCATTTGGGATTCCTGTAAATCCACTGCTATCGATTCCCATGTTGATCCTCCATCACTTGAAAAAAACAAATCCCAGTTTGATGGACCATGATATATTTCAGTCTGCCATTGAATGATGATTACATTTCCAGCTTGAAAGGTTTCTTCCCCCACCGGATAAATTAAGGCAACATGTGCCAGTGCGTTTCCGGGAAGAATAAATGATGATAGAATAAGAACAAATAGCCAGTTTAAAATTTTCATTTCACATTCCATCTGAGATGATTATGAAAGAACATTTAGCGAATCAAATACTATTCTCATTAAGGTCTCTGTTCTCGGATCAATTTCGATTAATAAATATCGAATTAAATAATCTTCAAAAAGCAATAACAACAAATGTGAGTAATTTTACCAACCGGCTTCGTCAAAAAAGAGCAAACACACCCCGCCTCCACCTCTCTACTCAGTTACCCCCCTTTGATGTAATATTAATGAGTAAGAAGGTATCAATTCTGCGAAGAAATGTTATTCTTAATATGCAGATCAAACGAGAATTTGGTTCCTTCATCAATCTTACTATCAACCAGAATTGTACTGTCATGGAGATCGAGGATCTTTTTTGCGATGGCGAGTCCCAATCCTGTCCCCCCTGTGGAGCGGCCGCGACTTCGCTCAACCCGGTAAAATCTATCAAAAATAAAAGGTAAATCCTTCTCAGGAATTCCGCGACCGGTGTCTTGAATGGTCACTCTTACATTCTTGGCCTCATCCGACAGTATCACCTTTACTGAGCCTTTCTCAGGTGTATAAGATATTGCATTTTCGATGAAATTCGACAAAGCACGCTCAATTAATCCGATATCGGCATACACCAACGGTAGATTTTGCGGTAAGATTGAATCCAATTTAATATGGGACTTTTCTGCATGTTGTTTATATTTCATTACCACATCCTGTGTTAGTTCGGCCAGTGAAAAAGTCTCCGGTTTTGGCTGAACTTGTTTTGCATCCAGTTTTGAAAGTTCAAATAGTTCGCCAACCAATTTATTGAGGAGTTTTGTATTATTTAAAATGATCTCCAGATAATTTCTTTGTTCTTCCTGGCTAAGGGAATCTTCCTTAATGAATATCGTTTCTAAATATCCCTGTATAGAAGCCAAAGGACTTCGTAAATCATGAGAGACACTGGCAATCAATTCACGCCGTAAATCATCGGTTTTTTTCAGTTCTTCCATATTTGTAACAATAGTGTCTGCCATTTGATTAAAGGATTTTGCCAACTGACCAATTTCATCATGGGATGTGACCTCAATTCGCTGTTGATAATCACCTTGTTCAAACTTTTCGACAACATCCGTCATTCCTCTCAATCTCTTGGTGAGGAAGAAAAATAAAATCAGCCCTATTAGACCGGTAAAGATGAGCGTAACAACCAGACCTTTAATGGTTGTCTGTACGATATAATGTTCTCGAATCATACTGGCCACGGAATCATATAATTCGCTCTCAATGATAATATATAAATACCCCTCGATATTTTTTCCAATTTGAAGATTGGCGGCCGAAAATGGCTTTTTACGGCTCGTATGACGTGGATCGTCACCAAAAATTGGAATTTCCCCTTCCCCACTAATAAATTTTTTGATTGGCTCCACATCTACAAAATCCTGGACCACCTTTTTTGGGGGTTCTGCAAAAAAAGCTAAAATTTTTCCCTTTTCATCGAGCAGATAAATTTCAATTTTGGGATTCATTACCATCATATAATGTATGGTATGCTCAATTCCTACGTAATCGATGCTGTCCTTTAGAAAAGGAGCAAATTCAATTGCCACATCCCGGGCAAGTCTCAAATTCAATTTTTGGTCTGCCTCGCTAACAAACTCCATGGAAGCCTGTGTGGTGATTAAAATTTGGGCAATTCCCATAATAAGAAGTAATACCAGAAAGACAATCGAGAGTTTTCCGTAGAATGATCTAAAAAATCTTCTCATTCTGCGAGCTCCTCCAGCTCTGCAAAACGGTAACCAAATCCCCAGACTGTCCTGATAAATTGAGGATTGGAGGGGTCTTTTTCAATCTTTCCTCTAAGGCGGTTCATATGCGAGTTTACGGTGTGATCGTAGCCACTGAACTGGTAACCCCAGACAATATCTAACAGATCATTACGGCTATAAGTGCGGCCAGGATTTTTCGCAAATAAGACAAGAAGATCAAATTCCTTAGTAGTTAATTCCAATACCTTTCCTGATAAACTAACTTTACGTTTTTCAAAATCGATTACTAAATTACCAAAATTTAATATCTCCGGTTGGGATTGTTGCGAAACTTTTTCTTGATCTACTTCCAGTCTCCGAAAGATTGCCTTGATTCTGGCAATTAGTTCATTAATACTAAAAGGTTTGGTAATGTAATCATCCGCACCCAGTTCCAAACCAAGCACCTTGTCCAATTCTTCTGATTTAGAAGTGAGCATTAGAATCGGAAGATATTCATTCTCGGACCGGATTCGTTTACAGACGGATAAACCGTCCATTTTAGGCAGCATTAGATCCAAAATTACCAACGAATATTTACCCTTAAGCGCCTTATCAAGACCTGATTGGCCATCCTCTGCACGATCGAGCTGATAATCCAAATCCTTTAAATGAATCTCAACCAAATCGCTGATATTGGGATCATCTTCGATAATCAAAACTTTTTTATTTTCCATGATATTTGGTGACTGTATTATGATTTACTCGATACTAAAATTCATCATAAAGTTATGTTAGGGGATTTAAAAAATCATCACAAAAGTGTAACAATTATCATTTTGATTTCAAGGGGATTTCCACAATTTTATCCATGGCTAAAGTTTTATTTTCAAATTATTATACACCTTTTGTGAATGATATATATTGACAATTGAAAATCTGCGTTCTATATTTTGTAGGTTTTATATTAAGAAAAATGTTAATAGTCAGAAAATAGTGTTTGAGGCGTTCGACCGGCATTTTCCAATAATTCTAGATTTCTTCCTCCTCATATAACTGACCGGGATCATCATCTAATAATTCAATACCTAATTTCATTTGTAGCAAGATAACTCTGAGTTTTTTTTAATACTTTTCATATAATTACTTTTATCCATATCAGTTCTTAACTAAATCATTATTTTTATCAACAATATAAAGGAGGTTTTAATGCAAAAAAAACGAGCACTCTCGGGAATGTCGCTTGTCGTAATATTATCAGTTTTATTTTTAATTTCTTGCGGTAAGCAGCAGAGTTCAACTGAGATGAAACAATCACAGGTGGAACGCGGAAAATATCTGGTGACCATTGGCGGCTGTAATGATTGTCACTCACCGAAAATTATTACCGAACAGGGCCCTGTACCCGATGAAAAAAGATTACTATCAGGGCATCCGGCTGATGAAAGTTTTGCAGAATTTGATCCAAAATTAGTTGCTCCCGGTAAGTGGATTCTCTTCAGCCAGACTCTCACTGCAGCAGCCGGACCATGGGGAATTTCCTATGCCGCTAATTTAACTCCCGATAACGATACCGGAATTGGCTTATGGGAGGAAAAACATTTTATTGGCGCTTTGCGAAATGGAAAACATATGGGAGAAGGTCGCCCAATTTTGCCGCCAATGCCCTGGCCGATGATTGGTCAGATGAACGATGCGGATATGAAAGCGGTTTTTGCTTATTTGAAAAGTCTACCACCCATTAAAAACCGAGTGCCTACACCCGTACCTTTAGATGAAATAATGTCTAAATAAATAAAGGAGGCTGCAACGACCCCACATAGTAGATATGCGAATTGACAAATATGAATGAGCAGCTTTTCCACATTTAAGTAAGAACCACATCATTTAACGGGAGGGTAAAATGAAAAAGTTTATCTTTTTCTTATTGAGCTTATTTCTTGTTAATTCCTATCTGTTTGCAGAAGCTGAAATTTCCTATAGCTTGTCAGAAGCAATTTCACAAGCACAAAGATCCGAAACAACTGTTAAGGCAATTATTGTGCTGAAAGACCAGTATGATATTTCAACTTTGAACGACTATTTGTACAAAACCAACGTAAGTATACAGGAAAGAGCCTTTACAGTTATTACTTCATTACAGCAGCATGCAGCAAGAACCCAGGCAAATCTTCTGAATGTTTTGCAATCAAAATCGATAACTGATATTCCTGAATATCAGAATTTCTGGATTGCCAATATTGTTACTATCGAAGCGAAGCCGGATATTCTGATAGAGTTGGCTGGCCGCAGTGATATATCTCAGATGGATCTGGATGTGGGTTTACAGCTTATCGAACCTATTGAAACAAGACCAGCTCCTTCATCAAGGTCCAATAGCGCTGAACCGGGATTAAAAGTGATTAATGCCCATAGATTATGGCAAATGGGCATAACGGGGAAAAATGTTATAGTAATGAATCTGGATACCGGCGTCGATGGTATGCATCCTGCTCTTTCTACACGATGGCGAGGCAACGATCCAGGTGTTACTGCTTCTACGGCATGGTTTGATCCAATTGAAGGATCTTCTTTCCCCATTGATCCTGGTCCATTTCCAGGTGGGCATGGTACACATACCATGGGTACAATAACCGGATTGGATATTTTAACTAATGACACGATCGGCGTCGCCTTTGATGCAAAATGGATTGCCTCCCGTGTTTCGCCAATAGGTGTTAATTATCTCTTGATTAGCGCCATCCTGAGTAGCTTTCAATGGGCGATTGATCCGGATGGACATCCAGATACTTATGACGACATGCCCGCTGTCATTAGCAATTCTTGGGGCCATGGCTGGGAGTGTACCCCTTTTTTTCAACCGACAATAGATGCACTGGAAGCAGCCGGAATTGCCTTGGTGTTCGCAGCAGGGAATGGCGGTCCAGCTTCCGCGACTATCGGCACACCGGCTTTGGTAAACAAAACTGAGATGAATGTGTTCTCTGTAGGAGCCTTGAATGGAAATTTGCCACAATTACCAATTGCCCCCTTTAGCAGCCGTGGTCCAACCTTCTGTGCCGGGTTGGGCAACCAGATAAAACCGGAAGTCTCCGCACCGGGAGTTGATGTGCGTTCTTCTCTTCCCGGTGGACAATATGGATATGGTTCAGGAACTTCGATGGCAACACCCCATGTTGCCGGGGCTATTGCTCTATTGAAACAGGCTTACCCGGGTAGAACCGGAACAGAGTTGAAACGGATGATTTATGATAATGCATTTGATTTAGGTGCCACCGGAGAAGACAATAGTTATGGAATGGGGGTAATTGACGTTTACGCTGCATTGATGGCAAATATTTCAATTACCAATCCCATGCCTCCTAAAAACGCTTCAGCTTACAGTGATTATCAAACCCCAACCTCTGCTTTCATCTCATGGAATGATCCGGCTAGTTCTGTAGGAGGTGATCCCTTAACAAACTTTGAAATAGAACTATGGCGGGACAACCAGCATGTAACCAGCATTAATCAGGGAGTGGGGAATTATATTGATACTCAATTATCAGATGGGCAGCAATATGAATACAAATTATACACTCATGATATAACCTCTGACAGTCTCAGTGAGGCTGTAATATTATATGTTTATGCCGGTGGTTCGCCTTTTCCCTCCCCGCCAACAAATTTTTCCTGCCAGGTTGAAGGAGACAGCGTAGTTTTGCAATGGGATGATCCTATAATCCAAACCGATGGCACTCCGTTGGATGATCTGGATAAAATATTTATTTACTGTGATGGAGACAGTATTGCCAGCGTCCCATCGGGTGTGGAATATTTTGTAAATTATCCTCTCCCCGGCTCCACTGTATTTTATACCCTGCAAGCAGTTGATAACGAAACACCTCCAAACTATAGTGTGCTGAGCGATTCCACAGAGTGTTTTATTGGTACCACGCCTGATTATTTAGTGTGGGTGGGGCATCAGGGTGTGATGTCAACCATCGCAGGCGCTGAAAGTCTTTTTTATGCCATTGCCGCCAATGGTGAGAGTGTCTTTTTGACCAATAACCTTTGGGAATTCGGAACCGATCTGAGTATTTTCAGGGCAATATTTGTAGTTTTGGGTCAATTTGATCATTGTCATTTTTTGCTACTCAATGACCCCGAACCGCAGGCGCTTGAAGCATATTTATTGGATGGAGGAAGGTTATACCTGGAGGGTGGCTTATGCTTCAATGTTGATCCTTTGGATCCCGAAGAAATCCGATATGACATTAAATCCTGGTTCGACCTTGCTTTTTCAAATGTTTACACAAACGTTTTGCCTGGTGTTCAGGGTATCGACTATTTGTCGAACTTCTCATTTAGTTATAATGGGTTGTCTTATGTTCTGGAAGAATTGCTTCCCATAAATTCTACTCCAATCTGGGTGAATGATATCACCGGTGGGATTTCCGGCGTGTGGAATCTTAATTCAGGTTCGGGATTAGCCGTAGGCGTGGTCCCTTCTTTCGGCAACCTCGTGGATAGCGGTAATGGGGTAATAGATTCAAAAATCAATATTGGTCCTTTTGCTGATAAATTCTCCTTGCCTGATATCAAAAGGTCAAACAAAATGAGAAACGAGAATAGAGTAAAATTTGTTAAGAGATTTGCCCACAAACCAGAACTTAAAGCTAACCGAAAGCAACCGCATCAGCTCCTCAAATTCTCGCGTAATGGAACACAAATATTGGCAAACAGCAAAATTGACCTGATGGCTGCATACTTGACACTATTAGGATCGAACCCACCTCATGCAATTAATGTGAATACAAATTTTGTCTGTGCATCACCGGGAACAGATACACTCCGGATTACATCACAAGTTGTGAACCCTGACACGCATCAAATCTCAGTCAAGACTATTGTGGAAAGTTTTGCTCACAGTATTGTGGACTCAATTCCTATGTATGATGACGGAACCCATGGTGACAGTACTGCGGGGGATGGGTTCTATGGATGTCTATGGCCCGTACCTTCTATCGAGGAAAGTTATTCTATAAAAATTAACACTTATTCTTATGACTTAGGAACCAATCATAACTTTAATTCTTCAGCCGCATTTACTACCAGGGGTCCCTTAGCTTATGATAGTCACATACTTACCGAGACCATTCCAGGTGTACTTTATGCTCTTAGTCTAAATTTGAGAAACAAAAGCTCCGTTTCCACGATTACAAATGTTGCAGCTCAAATCGCAATTAGCGATACTAACCTGAGTGACATTGCCGGAAATCCACAATCATTTGGAGATATTGCTCCTGGCCAAATAGCGCAATCTAGTGGCATTTTTTCCTTTTATATTATAAATCCTCTTCCCAATCCTAACCTCGATTTCAGGATTAACATTAGCAGTGAGGGATACTACTTTTGGAGTGACAGTTTTTCCGTGGTGTTTACCGGAATAGAAGAAACTGAAGCAGATATTCCAACCGAGTTTGCCTTAAAACAAAACTACCCCAACCCCTTCAATCCCAGTACCACGCTTCGATATGAGTTACCAAAAAGCAGCAAAGTTTTGTTAATCATTTACAATACCCTCGGGCAGCAAGTAAAAATCATAGTGGATGAAAATCAAAGCGCTGGAAGAAAAGAAGTCGTTTGGGATGGTCTCGATGCATTTGGAAAACCGGTGAGTTCAGGCGTCTATATCTGTAAGATCCAGGCGGGAGACTATATAAAAACCCGCAAAATGATCCTATTGAAATAATTTTTACCACAGGGGCGAATTATCAATTCGCCCCCACATTTTTTTCCTCCAATTGCTATTCAAAAAAATCCTGTTTAATTTTCATTCAGCGGGCCTCTTACTACAAAAGTCGAAACCAGGCTGATATTCCTAAGCACTAGACTTTTAGAAAGAAAAAAAACAGGTCATGGGAGTCATTCCCGTGGTGAAAGCTTTAAAAATTGTATTAGTTGTCTTAATATTCCAGTTCTTTTATTCCCCTTTATTATACCCTCAAACTAGAGACATACAATTTGAGCATATAACCATGGAAGATGGTTTATCCAATAACTACGTTTACTGTATTTTGCAGGATAGCAAAGGATTTATGTGGTTTGGTACCGGATCAGGATTAAATCGTTACGACGGATACAATTTTGTCACCTATGGACATGAACACGGAAACACAAATTCCATCAGCGAGAATTCAATAAGATGTTTATACGAAGACAAGATAGGCAACTTGTGGGTTGGGACACGTGGGGGAGGTTTAAATAGGTTTTATAGAGATAAAGAGACATTTGTTAACTACATCCACGACCCTGACAATCCCAACAGTTTGTGTAACGATCTGGTTCAAACTATTTACCAAAGTCGCGACGGTGATCTGTGGATTGGAACAGTAGGTGGACTCTCCAGAATTGATCATTCATATATCATTGGTGATTCAAGTAAAATAAAATTTGACAACTATCTACACGATCCGGAGAAGCCTTATAGTCTAAGCCACAATCATATTGACGCTATTTATGAGGATAATGAGGGCATTCTATGGATTGGAACTGAAAAAGGGGGTTTGAATAAATTCAATAGGAATGAGAAAAGATTTTATTATGAAACGAACTTTGAAATCCAGAATAATTTCATTGAACTTGGTCCCTGGAAAACGTATATGCCCATATCATCCATTTATGGGGATCCAGAAAACGGTGAAGAAATAATTTGGGTGGGGACAGGCGAAAGACTGTGTAAGTTTAGCTTAAGAGACAGAAGTTATTTGAAGTACTATCCCGGTGAACCAGGAATTTTTTACGCACCGGAAAAATCTTTTGCGCCCGTATTAAAAGATCAACAAGGTTGGCTATGGATTGGCACCCAAAAGGATGGATTATTACTATTTAATGAAAAACAAAAAGAAGCCATATCTTTCAAAAACGATCCTTTCAATCCCAACTCGCTAAACACGAATTGGATCTTATCCCTCTACCAGGATCCTCAAGGTGCTATCTGGGTTGGCACATTCGGAGCAGGCATCAACCGATATGATCCGAAGCGCAGAAAATTTAACAATTATCAGATTGAGCTTAAGAGACCAGAAAGTAAAAAAAAATGCAGCATAACCGCTATCTTTGAGGATTTGCACGAAGAGGGAGAAATCATTTGGCTTGGCACACCTGATCAGGGTTTGTTGTCATATAATAGAAAAACCAAAATGGTCGAACAGTATCCGTTTGAGGGAAAAGCCAATTATCAAGTAAACGCAATCTATCAGGATCCTGAAGATCCTGCAAATATATGGGTTGGCTGCTATGGGAATGGTTTACTTAAATTCAATAGACAAACAGAAAGTTTTAAGAGCTACAAATGCCGAAGTACTGATGAAGAATTTCACCATCCAAACCGCACCGATCTTATGTCAACCTCCTATTTATACTCGATACATCGTGATCGGAGAGGCATTTTATGGTTAGCATCTAGCTTGGGTGTTTATTCATTTAATCCAAAAACGAAAGAATTCATCCCCTATCTCCATAATCCTACTGATAATAACAGCGTGAGCGATATTTACGTCAAGTCCATATTAGAAGACAAATCCGGAATTCTATGGTTTGGAACTTTTTTCGCAGGATTGAATCGCTTTGATCCCCGGCAGGAAAAATTTTGGCACTATAAAAATAATCCCCATGACTCCCTGAGTTTGAGCAGTAATGCGGTTCATTCTATCTATCAGGATAAAAAAGGAATAATCTGGATCGGTACCACTAAAGGATTGAATAAATTTAATCCTCTCGATGAATCTTTCACTCTTTACGGGAAAAATGACCCCTTAGCCAGAGCATCCATCATGGGAATTATGGAAGACAATCGGGGAAACCTGTGGTTTTTCACAAATCGGGGAATCAGTAAATTTAATCCACAATCACAAACCTTCCATCATTATGACGTTAGAGATGGTTTGCAGGGATACGATTTCAATACCTTTGCCTATCATAAAAGCAACAGCGGGGAGATGTTTTTCGGAGGGGAAAATGGCTTTAATAGTTTTTATCCTGATAGTATAAAATACAACCCGCATGTTCCTCCTGTTGTTATCACTGATTTTCAATTATTCAACAAAACCGTTTTGCCAGGTGATGATTCGCCCTTAAAAAGATTAATTTCAGAAATAGATAAAATTATATTATCTCATAATCAAAATTTAATCTCCTTCGAATTTGCCGCACTTGATTACACGATACCCAGCAAGAATCAATACGCCTACCAATTGGAGGGTATAGACCAGGACTGGATTTACACCGATG
>Ga0209536_100000754_pt1 | contig 53158 bp, 48 predicted proteins | sample DeeMarSeWOR28_12_FD_187461 | JGI IMG/M metagenome (GOLD analysis project Ga0209536, IMG submission 187461) | Marine sediment microbial communities from White Oak River estuary, North Carolina - WOR-2-8_12 (SPAdes) (version 2) | ecosystem: Environmental > Aquatic > Marine > Intertidal zone >... | reverse complement strand
CTGCCGCGTTCAATTGGATGTCGGCGACAGCGTCACCAAGGACCAGACGCTGCTGTCGATTTCGCCCCTGGAGTCACAGGTCCTCGATCCACGCAGTCGGGCCGCAGCCCAGGCGCGCGTCGACGCCGCCAAGTCCGCGCTGGCATCAGCCCGACAGCAGGCTGCCGCAGCCGAAGCTACCGCCGCGTTTCAACACAGTGAGTTGAAACGGCTCACGCCGCTGGCAGAGAAGGGGGTTATCTCCAAAGGCGCATTGGACAAGGCACACATGGACGTCCTCACCGCCGATGCCACCTTACGCGCCGCCAACCATGGCGTCGAAGTAGCGAAGTACGATTTGCAGGCTGCAGAGACGGCATTGAAATACTCCGCCGGCACAGTCACCAATGAACCGGCAGTTCGTGTACCTGTGCGCTCGCCGATTACCGGAAGAATCCTCAAAGTTCCCCACGAGTGCGAAGGTCCAGTCCGCACGGGGGAGCCGTTGCTGGAGGTGGGTGATCCAAGCTTGTTGGAAGTCGAGGTCGACGTGCTCTCCGACGACGCGGTGAAAATTCGACCCGGCATGAGGGTGTTGTTCGATCGTTGGGGTGGCGATGAGCCACTCGAAGGGCACGTGCGCGTCGTTGAGCCAGTCGGGTTCACAAAGATCTCGGCGTTGGGCGTGGAGGAGCAACGCGTTTTCGTGATCGCCGACTTCACTTCCCCGCCCGAGCAGTGGCAACGGCTCGGCGACGGCTATCGGGTCGAGGCGCGCTTCGTCCTCTGGCATGAGGATGACGTTCTACAAGTACCCGCCAGTAGCCTGTTTCGCTACAACGAGGGTTGGGCCGTCTTTGTTGTCGAGAACGGTCGTGCCGTCCGTCGCGAAGTACAGGTGGGCCAACGCAACGGCTTGGTGGCGCAGATCCTCCACGGGCCTAGCGAAGGGGACTTGGTGGTCAATCATCCCAGTGACGAAGTTGAAGACGGCCGACGGGTAACTGAGCGGTGAAGCAGCGTCCCCTCAGTTTCAACCAGCCCTGCAAGAGCCGCGCGGCTGGTTGAGATTCGATGCAGACTCATCGACCAACCCTACTCCTCGTAGTCCTCCTCACCGCTGCAACCGTCAGTGGCTGTACCACCCTCGCGCCGGCGCCGCCACAGCCCGAAACCACCGCCCTGCCGCCAGCCACAACCGGTGTTATCAGCGACACAGCAGCGGAGGTCGGGAAGGGACTCACAAGCGGTGACTCCGCCTACCTGTTGCTCACACGCAATGACGATGCCTTGAACTGGCGCCTGGCGCTGACGGACCACGCCACGACTTCGATCGATGCGCAGTATTTCATCTGGCAAAGCGATGCCACCGGCAATCTTCTCTTCGATCGCTTGCTCAAGGCTGCGGATCGGGGCGTCCGGGTTCGCCTGCTCGTCGACGACTTCTGGCTGGCTGCCAATGATGATGTGATCGCAGCGATCGACCACTATCCAAACTTCGAGATCAAGATTTTCAACCCGGCCTACACACGTCACGCCGTGGCCGGTTGGCTGGAGTTCCTGGCCTATTTCCAGCAACTCAATCGACGCATGCACAACAAACTGTTCATCGTTGATAGTCGCATGGCTATCGTCGGTGGCCGCAATATCGGTGATGCCTATTTTGGCCTGAGTGAGAAGTACAACTTTCAGGATCTGGACGTGTTGACACTTGGCCCGGTAGTCGAAGAGATTTCTTCAGCCTTCGACCAATACTGGAACGCTGATCTAGCTTACCCGGGCCACCTCATGTCCAAGATCGCATCACCTGAGGATCAGGAGGCGCTACGTGTCGGCGCACAAGCTGAAATAGACAAACACGCAACCCGGCTGGCGGAGTATTCCTTAGCACCCCGAGCCTGGTCGGCCGAAATGGCCGAACTGCCTCAGCGTATGCACACCGGCGAAGGTCACTTCATTCAAGATGAACCGCTAATCATCGACGGTGAAACACTCAAGCTCATCGATATGCTCGACACGCTGGCAGCACCTTCACATGAGGAATTGATCGTCGTCTCGCCCTATCTCATCCCTGTCGGCGGCATGCTCGAAGACATCGCCGAACTGACCGGCGAGGGAGTCGACGTTAAGATCCTCACCGCGTCAATGGCCTCGAATAACCACACCGCCGCGCACAGCCACTACAAGAAGTATCGCCGCCGTATTCTCGGTGCGGGGGCTGAATTGTATGAATACCGACACGATCCCTCGCCACCGATGCGCGACAAGGCAGACGTACCGCCGGCGGAAGCGAAGTTCGTCTCCCTACACGTGAAAGCAATGGTCGGCGATCGCCAGCGTTGTTTCATCGGTTCACTCAACCTCGATCCGCGTGCGCTGGAGATCAATACCGAAAACGGACTCTACATCGAATCCCCCGGTCTGGCCGCAGAACTGGCTGCAGCATTCGATACGATGATGCACCCCGACAACGCCTGGCAGGTTCACTTCGATGAAGTCCAAGAGATGCTGTACTGGGAATCCAGCGCCGGGACCGTCGACAGCCAGCCCGCGCGCAGTTTCGGTCAGCGCATTGCGGATTTCTTCTTTCGGCTACTGCCGATAGAAAGTCAGCTTTAGGACCGAACCAAAACGGCCGCTTGGCGAGACCCAGCTCGAGCGCCTGCGCTCCGCCCCACCCGTGGTGCTATTGCGTCAGCTGCGTGTTGAATCCGACAAACATTTGAAACTCGGCCTGACCCAACCCTTTGCTGAGAACCGTTGCCTGCGGTTCAACGAACAGATTGAAGACTTTGTTACCTGATCGCACGACTTTGCCGACTCCCAGACCTATCGGAACGCTGTACGTGTCATTCTCGATATTAAAGTTCCAAATACCAGTGGAGCGCAGGTAGGTCCCACCGCCGAGTTGGTACAGGGCAAACGGCTGCACCGCTAGCAAATTCACCTCATCGGCCTCATCGTTGGCGCCAATATCGACGAGCCAGGTCACAAGGCCTCCCCATTGGAACTGGGACGACTTGGCATCAAAGTGCACGGCGGCGACACCGGCCGACCAACTTCTGGGTCCCGGTACCCCGTCGGTCGCAGTGGGAAGACCAACGATGGGTCCCACGCCGGTGCTAATTGCCGGATTTCCGGTATCGAACAGATAGGCAGCAAATACATTCGAGTATCCCACACCAGAGCCGGTCTCGCCGCCCGGTATCGACACGCGTTGAATGGGCACGGACGCACGCATCAACCACTTACCGAAGGGCTGAGCATACCGAACCCACATCGTGTTCGCGGTGTCGTCAGTGCCGGAAACCTCTGGCATCCAGTAGTTGTGAACATTGATCGCTCTGAAGCTTGCAAGAGGATTGTTCGCCTGTTTGAGATCTTGGTCGGAAATTTCCTCGGCCAAGGTCGGGCCCGGCAGTTGAACGAGCAAGAGTGTGAATGCAGCAATTACGACTCGCGACGTATTCATCATCTCATTCTCCCTGGTGTGGTCCGCAGATCGGCCGATTTCCCGAACTAATGTAAGACTCACCATCTATTCCGCACCGCGTGTAAACCAGCACCCAAAGCAGCGCGGCAGTACCACCGCGAAACGTAGCATCTCTAGCTGGCGCTGGACATCACGCGTAATATGGGGTGGATGGTACACGACTACGGTATCACCAACATGAGAAGTATCGCACACGCTACGAGCATCGCGCTCATCAGCCTTGCCTGTTGGGAAGTCTTCGCAGTGGCTGACGGCCCGGATCACTTTCAGGTAACCGGCGGACAAAATGGCGATGTGCTCAATATTCGCACCGAACCCAATTCAGTCGCAGCGAAGATCGGCGAGATCCCACCCGACGGCACGTGTATTCGAAACCTGGGTTGTCGGGGCGGGTTGACCTTGCATGAATACACCACTCTGTCCGAGCACGAGCGCCAGCAGCGCCTGAAGGAGAATCCGCGCTGGTGCAAGATTGAATACCAGGGAACCATAGGTTGGGTGGCCGGGCGCTATTTGATTGAAGGAAGTTGTCCGAGTGGCCTCGAAGACTGACCCAGCCGGCGCCTCAGCGAAAAAGTGCTACTCAACATCTTGGGAGAATGGTGGCTACGGGTGGAGTCGAACCACCGACCTCAGCATTATGAGTGCCGCGCTCTAACCAGCTGAGCTACGTAGCCAAATTCGGGATGCCTGAGGGCATCGGGGGAAGGCGCGAATTTTGGGCGTTCGGGGCGGGGATGTCAACCAAACGAGTGGCTAGTGACGAGTTGCGAGTCGCTAGGATACTGATTTTATTGAGTGCTGCTCGCCACTATCCACCCGCTACTCGCCCCTGACTCAACGTGATCTACACGTTGAATCGGAAGTGCATCACATCCCCTTCCTTGACCGTGTAGTCCTTGCCCTCCAGGCGCCACTTGCCCGCCTCTTTGGCACCCTGCTCGCCCTTGCAGCCGATGAAGTCATCGTAGCCAACCACTTCCGCGCGGATGAAGCCTTTCTGGAAATCGGTGTGGATGACCCCCGCGGCTTCCGGCGCCGTGGCGCCTTGGTGCACGGTCCACGCGCGCACCTCCTTGGGCCCGGCGGTGAAATAGGTCTGCAGACCGAGCAGCTTGTAGCCGGCGCGAATCACGCGATTGAGGCCGGGCTCGGTGAGACCCATCTCGGCGAGAAAATCCGCCTTGTCTTCTTCGGCCAACTCCGCAATTTCTGCTTCAATTGCCGCGCACACCGGAACAACCTCTGCGCCTTCTTTAGCCGCATACTCGCGCACCGTCTCCAGCATTGGGTTGTTCTCGAAGCCGCTCTCATCGACGTTGGCGATGTACATGGTGGGCTTGCTAGTAAGCAGAAACAGATCACGGATCAGTGACATCTGCTCCGCGTCCAGGCCCATGGCCCGCACTGGGCGGCCGGCATCGAGCTGCTCACGGACACGCTCGAGCAGGGCCAGCTTCGCCTTCGCCTCTTTGTCACCGGCCTTGGCGACTTTAGCAGCGCGGTTGATACCCTTCTCCACTGAGTCCAAATCGGCCAGTGCCAGCTCCGTGTTTATGACTTCGATGTCTTCGATGGGATTGACCTTGCCCGCGACATGCACGACATCGGGATTCTCGAAACAGCGTACGACCTGCGCCACCGCATCGGTTTCGCGGATGTGGGCGAGGAACTGATTGCCGAGACCTTCGCCTTTGGAGGCGCCGGCGACAAGCCCAGCAATATCGACGAATTCGATCACGGTGGGCACCACGCGCGCGGGCTTGACGATTCTGGCCAGCTCATCGAGGCGCGGGTCGGGCACGGTGACGATGCCGACGTTGGGCTCGATGGTACAGAACGGATAGTTCTCCGCCTGAATGCCGGCCTTGGTCAGCGCATTGAATAGGGTCGACTTACCGACGTTGGGTAGACCGACGATGCCACATTTGAATCCCATGATAGTTTAGTCAATTGGTTGATGGGTTGATTGGTCGACTAGTTGAGTGGCTGATGGGCTGCGCGGTGAGGGGCGAGGAGCAATGGGTTAGGAGTGAACAGAACTCAATCGACTCAGTTTCCTCAATCAACGTCTCCACTCGGCTTGCTTCGCCACTCAACCGATCAACTACTTTCCTTCTTCCTGTGCAATCGATTCATTGCGCGAGCGGTTTCGCCGTCGAGGATCCACGGCAACACATCTAGGGCATCAGCGATGGAGTCTTCGATCAGTTTGCGATCTTCGAGTGAGGGTCTATGCAACACGTAGTTGGTCACCAGCCGCGCATCACCCGGATGACCAATGCCTAGGCGCAAGCGCATGAAGCCGTTGCCACCCATGCGACTAATCATATCGCGCAATCCGTTGTGTCCGCCGGGCCCACCGCCTTGCTTCAGGCGCACGCTGCCGGGCGGGATATCCAGTTCGTCGTGGGCAACGAGGATGTTCTCCAAGGCAATCTTGTAGAAGCCGGCCAACTTGGCCACTGCCTCGCCACTGCGATTCATGAAGGTTTGCGGTTTGAGCAACCAAATGTCGCGGCCGTGCAGGTGTACTTTGCAGGCGTCGCCGTGGAACTTTGACTCCGCACGAAAGTTCCCGCCCCGAGCGCGGGCAAGCGTATCGACAAACCAAAAGCCGGCATTGTGGCGCGTCTCCTCGTATTCCGGTCCTGGGTTACCAAGACCGACGATAAGATCGATGCGCGCGGACAATGCCGGCTTTCCGCAGTACTACAGCCCAGGCACTTAGGCGGTTTCGCCCGTACCGCCTGCGGCTTCCTCTCCACCTTCTGCTTCGACTTCCTCTGCACCCTTGCCGTGAATACTGGCCACAGGAGCATCCTCACCACCAGCGTGGGCAAACTCAACACCAGCGGGCAACTTCAGCTCACCCATGTGAATCGCCTCATTCATATTGAGGCTACCCAGGTCGACTTCGATGAACTCGGGCAGATCCTTGGGCAGACAGGTGATCTCCACCTCGACCATCTGGTGACTCACCAGACCGCCAGCCTTGACGCCAGGTGATGTGGCTTCGTTGATGAAGTGCAATGGTACGTGCACGCGAATCTTCTCCGACTCACTGACACGCTGCAGATCCATGTGCATGATGATCGGTTTGGCGGGATGGCGGTGAATATCCTTGAGGATTGCACGCTCCGATGCGCCGCCCACCTTAACTGTGAGGATGTGCGAGTAGAAAGCTTCGTTCTCGAGCTGCTTGGCGACATCCTTGTGTACCAGTGTGATCATCTGAGGATCTTTGTGCCCACCATAGAGGATCGCGGGCACTTTGCCCTCACGGCGCAGGCGGCGGCTCGCACCCTTCCCCGCGTCGCTGCGGACTTCCGCATCCAGAATAAACGCTTCAGACATTTTGACTACTCCTACGTTAAGTACCAAAAAAGGGGCATCCGCAGATGACCCCACTGCTGACTGCCTCCGCGACCAGAAGCAATTCAGTCCTGCGGCGCTTCGCCACCTCTTGGCGCACGGCGAAGCCCTTAATCCATGAACAGGGAGCTTACTGACTCCTCGTTACTCACCCGGCGAATGGTCTCGGCCAACAGACCCGCGATGCTGAGCTGGCGGATCTTCTCACACTTGGCCGCCTTCGGCCGCAACGGGATGGTATCGGTGACCACCAACTCATCAATCTGCGACCTTTCGATATTCTCCACGGCCGGTCCCGACAGTACCGGGTGGGTACAGTAGGCGACGACGCGCTTGGCGCCATGACGCTTCAGAGCATTAGCCGCCTGACTCAGCGTGCCCGCGGTGTCCACCAGGTCGTCAATGATCACACAGCTGCGATCCTCGACATCACCGATGATGTGCATCACGCGAGCTTCGTTGGGCCGCGGTCGGCGTTTGTCGATGATGGCCAGATCGGCGTCATCAAGGCGCTTGGCCAGCGCCCGTGCGCGCACCACGCCACCGACGTCGGGCGAGACCACGACAAGGTCGGGGTATTTTTGCTTGTACACATCACCCAACAGGATCGGCGATGCATAGACATTATCCACGGGGATGTCGAAGAATCCCTGGATCTGATCGGCGTGCAGGTCCACCGTCAAGGCCCGATGCGTGCCGACACTCTGAAACATGTTGGCGACAACTTTGGCGGTTATTGGCACGCGCGCTGAACGCGGCCGGCGATCCTGGCGCGCATAACCGAAATACGGGAACACTGCGGTGATGCGTGCCGCCGAGGCTCGCCGCACGGCATCGACCATGACCAACATCTCCATCAGATTGTCGTTGGTCGGCGCACAAGTGGGCTGCACGATGAAAACGTCCTTGCCCCGGACGTTTTCCATAATCTCCACCATCACCTCGCCGTCGCTGAACTGGCCAACGATTGCTTTGCCCAACGGTAAGTTGAGCTTGGTGGAGATGTCCTGGGCAAGCTGCGGATTCGCATTGCCACTGAACACCATCATGCGACCGGAATCTGGCAAGTTCAGTTCCTCGATATCGACGCGGTTCCCGGACTTCGTTCCACTTCGTCCGGGCTACATTCCCGAAAGCCCAGTTGCGAGTTCCTAGTAGATAGTTGCAGCGATCGCTCCGACCATCGCAACCGATGGATTCGAACTTCCCGGCAGCTCGCCGCTCGCAACTTCTCAGCTTCACCCACCCGCTAACGCGGGTGGGCTATGCTTGGCTGGGGCGGCAGGATTCGAACCTGCGTATGCTGGGATCAAAACCCAGTGCCTTACCGCTTGGCGACGCCCCAATAAATGCTCTACCGCGACCCGGATGCCGCCACGCGGTCCAGGGTATCCAGCAAGGGGGAGCGATTGCAGCCCCTGGCGATAAAACCATGATGCCGGCCGGCGACGGCTTCCAAGGCGGCTTCGGCCTGCGCCTCATCGTCGAACGCGGCGAATACCGCCGCACCGGTTCCGGTCATGCGCGCGTGAGCGTAAGGCGCGAGCGCCTTGAACGCCGCGTCAACCTCCGGGAACCGCGCCCGCACCACAGGCTCGCAGACATTATCACCCTGCCCGGCGAGGAAATCGCGTATTGTAATGACCTCACAGTGGCGCATCAATTCCGGCGCAGCAAACACCTCAGCCGTGGACACGCTAACTGGCGGCACTAAGACGACATACCAGCGCTCGGGCAAATCCACCGGCGTCAGGCTCTCACCAACCCCCTCCCCCCAGGCACTATGGCCATGCACGAAGACGGGCACGTCGGCCCCCAGTGCCACGCCAATCTCAGCCAGTCGCCCACGGCTCAAACCGCAATTCCACAACGAGTTCAGGGCAATGAGCGTCGTCGCTGCGTTGGAGCTGCCGCCCCCGAGGCCGCCGCCCAGGGGCAGGCGCTTGTCCACCCAAATGTCCACCCCGAATTTGGTGCCACTCAGCTGCTGCAAGGCGCGCGCGGCGCGCACCACCAGATCGGCGTCCTCGGGTACGCCAACCAGCTCGCTGCGCCGGCGGATGCGGCCATCGGCACGCACATCGAAGCGCAAGCTGTCGCCATGGTCGAGGAGCTGAAACACCGTCTGCAAGAGATGGTAGCCATCGGCCCGCTGCCCCGTGATGTGTAGGAACAGGTTGAGCTTGGCGGGAGCGGGCCAGTCGATGGCGGCGCCGTCGCGCGGTGGGATGGGGGAGGCATCGGCCACGGCTAGCGGGGTTCGCCCAGACGCAGCTGAGTTTCCGAGATCAGCCAGTGATTGGGCACCTCCAGATTGGTCTGGCTGTCATCGCCGAAGTCGCGGTAAACGCGGCCAGCGAGATCGTAGCGCGAGCCATAACAGCGCTCAGCAAAGCCGCCGAACCAGGGTCCATCGGCGAACAACGGTTCGTTGGCCGGATAGAAGCTGACCTCGCAGCCCCGTATATTTTCCGTGGGCAGGAACACGAAATACTCCGGATGGGCGGACCGATATACGGTGCGCAGGCCGTCGGGCTGACGACTTTGCCCCGATCCGGGATCACGCAGCACCGTGTTGAGTTGCGGCAAGGCCGCAATGTCCTCAGGACGACGGCGATAAATCCACACGTCGCGTCCGAACCATTTCACCACCTTGGTCCGCCCCGGGGCGATATCGGCGAGACCCACGTCAAGGCTACCGCCGAGCGGTTGCGGACCGGATGATTCACCTTCGCCGCCCGTAATACTGGCGACAAAGGGCACGGCGGCGAAACCCAGTCCGATCAGGATCATGACCTTGAGCGCGACTGACAAATAAAGGCGCTTCGGATTGTCCACCATGGGCCGGTTGGGTCCTTGCGGTTGACCTGAACAAAACGCTGCTAGCGGGCGCTGACGACGCGCCACTCGCCGACGATCATGCGCACTTGCAAATCATCTCGCGTCAGCGACATGCGACCGGGCAGGCTCATTCCACTGACCTCCGTGTAGGTCTCAAAGGCTATGTCCCAACCCGCATCCGCCATATTTTCCACGCGACCCTCTTGATCGAGCGTCAGCTCAACCTCTGTCCCGGGGCTGGGCAGGCCGCGCACCCAGTAGAGCAATCTCGCCAGCGGTAGGGTCATCCCGGTCTGCTGGCGCAGCAACTCTTCGGCATCGCGAGCACGAATCACTTGGCCCTCGCCGGTGCTCAAAATGACGCCACCGGCGTTGCCGGTCAATCGTAGCGAACCCTGACCCAAGGGGCCGGTGAGCAGGATCAGGTAGGCGTCGTGCGCCTGCTGCCACTCCAGGTTAACTTGCCATGCCTCAACACCGTTTTCGATGCCGACGCGACCGCGAACCACCCAGTGATCGATGGCAGCCAGCCGCGCTTGGCGCTGCAGCCAGGCCTGCTGGCTGAGCGCCGGGTCAACCTCGGCAGGGGGCGCGACCGCGCAGCCGGTGAGCACAGCGGCCAGCACCAGGCAGACCAACCACCTCATTGAGTGAAGCGCTTGATAACGTCGAGCAGGATCTCGTGTTGGGGTGCTTCGCGCAGCGCGTCGTCCCACACCGCCCGCGCGCGATCGTGGTCGCCGGTCACCCAGAGCACCTCGCCCAAGTGAGCAGCGATTTCCGGGTCGTTGAGCATCTCGAACGCCCGGCGCAGGTATTTGAGCGCCTCGTCGTGGCGACCCAGCCGATAAAGGGTCCAGCCCATGCTGTCGATCACGGCCGCATCGTTGGGCCGCAGTTCCATCGCCCTTTGAATATACTGCAGCGCTTCTTCGTAGCGCGTGGTGCGATCGGCGAGCGTGTAACCCAGCGCATTGAGTGCCTGCGCGTTATCGGGATCGATGGCCAACACAGCTTTGAAATCGGCTTCCAGAACATCGAGGCGATCAATCCGCTCGGCGGTCAACCCACGAGCGTAGAGCAGGTCCACGTTCTGCGGCATAACCTCGAGCGCGGAGGTATACAGGTCGAATGCTTCCTGGTACTGCTTGGCCTCGCGCAGAATTTCGCCTTCGGTGAGGTAAATGCGAACACGCGCCTGGTTAGTGGTGGCCGGAATCGAGTTCAGCCGCTCGCGCGCCTCAGCGATATCGCCGCGCTTGGCCAACAACGCCGCGATGCGCATCTGCGCGTCGAAAAGATAGTCCCCATCGCGAACCTGGCCGTACCAGTTCATAGCTTCGTCGTTCTTGCGTCGGGCTTCATAGAGCTGGCCGAGAAAGTAGCTGGCTTCTGCCGCGCGGTCGCCACGTTTGACCAGCGTCTTGAAATAGCCTTCCGCTTCGTTGAATTCGTTGAGCTGCAAGCTAAGCAAACCCAGTGCGAACGTCGCCGCCGTATTGTCAGGCTGATATTTGAGCAGAGCCTTGAACTGGTCGCGGGCAGCATCCAGACGGCGCGCTTCCATCAGCTTGCGCGCATAGAACATGCGCAACTCGCTGTCTTCCGGGTACCGTTCGACCACCTTACCCAGCTCGGTCAAGGCCAGCTCGGTCTGTCCCTGACGGATGAGCGTGTTGGCACGCAGGATGTGTGCAACGCTCCAGTCCGGCTTCAATGCCAAAGCCTGGTCCACAGCCTCCAGCGAGCGATCATAGTCACCGACCAGATAGGCCAGGTGGGCGAAGGCGTAGAGGGCATCCGGGTTGTCGGGACGCCTGGCCAGCAGCCGGTTCATGACCTCCAACGCGGCGGCCTTGTCCTGCTCCCGGCTGAGCAACGTGGTGATCAACATGTAGCGGTTGGTGTCGCCATTGCCGCCGAGTTGCAGGACGTGCTCCAGCCGCTCGGTCGCTTCATCGAGCTCCCCGCGGCGGACCAACAGAGCCGCCACGACCTGATTGGCATCGACACTATCTGGCTCAGCATCGACCCACACACGGGCCGCGTCGAGGGCCGCCTGGTCGTTGCGCGCATAGACGGCAATGCGGGTCGCGCGTTCGGCGACCTTGGGGTCGCCGGACAGGCGCGCAGCCTGAAGATAGTTCTCAACAGCGAGGTCCAGCCGGCCGCGCTGTCCGGCGACTTCCGCGGCCATGACATGGTACAGAAGCTCGCCCGTCAGACCCGATTCCACGGGCGGCAGGTCGAGCGGCACCTGCGCCTGCGGCGCCTGATCCGACCCCGGCGCGGGAGCTGGCGGCGCCTCAGCCACGGCGGCGCAGCCGCTCAGTAGCGCGGCCACGGCTAACGACACAAACGGCAAGATGTTCATCTGATGTACCTGAACCTCAACTGGAGGACAACAAGGGCGAACCCGGGTTCACCCACCACCCCAAGCCGGGAGCATAGTAGAAGGCATACCTCTTGTATAATCCCTCGGCTTGACTTGTATTCGGCTGGACTTATGCGCAAAATTCCCGAGCGCGATGCCTCGTTTATACACCACTGGCATCGATTACAGAACCCACCAGCCTTGGCGCGCACACCGCGCCGGTGTTGGCTAAGCCCACGGAAACCGGGCCAGCGCCCGTGGGTAACGCGGCGGACCGCAGCATAGAGCACATAGAACTTCAATGGCCATCCTCGCGCTTGGAATCAACCACAAGACGGCACCCGTGGAAATCCGCGAGCGGGTGGCGTTTGCGCCCGAGCGCCTGACCGAGGCGCTGCGCGAGCTGACCACGCGCCCGGCGGTCAACGAGGCCGCCATCGTCTCGACGTGCAACCGCACGGAACTGTACCTGGGGCTGGAAAGCGCCAATCCCGAGGAGGTTATCGACTGGTTCCGGGGTTTTCATAATCTGGACCTGGACTTGATCAGCCCCTACCTGTACGTCCACCCGGACGGCCAGGCGGTACGCCATATCTTAAGAGTAGCCAGCGGTCTGGATTCGCTGGTGCTGGGCGAGCCCCAGATCCTGGGACAAATCAAGGACGCCTACGTCACCGCCAACGACGCGGGTACCATTGGCCAATTGCTCAACCGCTTGTTCCAGCACACCTTCTCGGTGGCCAAGCAGGTGCGCACGGATACGGCTATTGGCTCAAGCCCCGTGTCGGTGGCCTTCGCCGCCGTCAGCCTCGCCAAACAGATCTTCGCCAACATGGCCCAGCACACGGCGTTGTTGATCGGTGCTGGCGAAACAATCGAGCTGGTGGCCCGTCATCTGCACGAAAACAACATCGGCGGCATGATCGTGGCCAACCGTACCGTCGAGCGGGCACAAACGCTGGCTGGCCAGTTCGATGGCTATGCCATCGCTTTGCCGCAGATTCCCCAGCATCTGGCGGAGGCCGACATCATCATCTCCTCCACAGCCAGCCCGCTGCCAATCCTGGGCAAGGGGGCCGTCGAGCGCGCACTCAAGGTACGCAAGCACCGCCCCATGTTCATGGTCGACATTGCCGTTCCGCGCGACATCGAACCAGAGGTGGCTGAGCTGCGCGACGTCTACCTCTACACCGTCGATGATCTCCAGGAAGTTATCGAGGAAAACCGCCGCTCTCGCCAGGAAGCGGCGATGGAAGCCGAGGAAATCATCGACGCGCAGGCCGAGCACTTTATGGGCTGGTTGCGTTCGCTCAGTGCGGTGGACACCATCCGCACCTATCGCGAAAACGCCGAACACACGCGCGACCAGGTCATCGCCCACGCGCTGCAGCAGTTGGCAAAAGGCAAAGAAGCCGAAGAAGTGATACGCCACGCGGCGCGTCTGCTGACCAACAAGCTGCTGCATGACCCCAGCGCGCGTCTGAAACGCGCCGCCTTCGACGACGAAAAGCACCTGCTCGACGCCGCGCGCGAGCTGTTCAATCTCAAAGACCTTTAGCTTAATTCAGCCACTGTGAAGGCCTCGATCGTTGCCAAGCTCGAGCATCTTGCCGAGCGCCTCGAAGAAATCAACGCGCTGTTGTCCGATAGCAGCGTGATCTCCGATCAAGCGCGTTTTCGCGCCCTGAGCCAGGAACACGCCCAGATAAACCCGGTCGTCGATGCGTTTAGCGACTATCAAGCAACGCTGGCGAGCATTGAGTCAGCCAAGTCCATGCTCAAGGACAGCGATCCGGAAATGCGCGAGCTGGCCCAAGACGAGCTCGAAGAGGCGCGCGCGCGCCAGGAGCGGCTGGAGCTCGCGCTGCAGAAACTGCTGTTGCCCAAGGACCCCAACGACGAGCGCAATGTGTTCCTGGAGGTGCGTGCCGGTACTGGCGGTGATGAAGCGGCGCTGTTCGCTGGTGATCTGTTTCGCATGTACACCCGCTATGCCGAGCAACGCCGGTGGCAAGTCGAGATCATGAGCCAGAGCGAAGGCGAACACGGGGGTTACAAGGAAATCATTGCACGTATCGTCGGCCATGGCGCGTACTCGCGCTTGAAGTTCGAATCGGGTGCCCACCGTGTACAGCGTGTGCCGGAAACCGAGTCACAAGGGCGCATCCACACCTCCGCATGCACGGTCGCGATCTTGCCCGAGGCCGATGAAATCGACGACATCGAAATCAACCCAGCTGATCTACGTGTCGACACCTATCGCGCCTCGGGCGCTGGCGGTCAGCACGTCAATCGTACCGATTCGGCCGTACGTCTAACGCACATCCCGACGGGAATCGTCGTCGAGTGCCAGGACGAGCGCTCCCAGCACAAGAACCGAGCCCGCGCCATGTCAGTGCTGCGAGCCAAGCTGCTCGCCGGCGAGCAGGAAAAGCAGCAGGCCGAAACCTCCGAAGCCCGCCGCAAATTGGTTGGCAGCGGCGATCGCTCGGAACGTATCCGCACCTACAACTTCCCGCAGGGGCGAGTCACCGACCATCGGATCAATCTCACCTTGTATAAACTGGAAGCCGTACTACAAGGTGATCTCGATGAGGTCATCGAACCGTTAATCAACGAATATCAAGCTGATCTGCTCGCTGCGCTGGCCGAGGAGCAGTGAATGTGGGCCGGAGGCTGTACCCTCCGGGCATAAACTCCGCGAAGTCCGAGGAATGCGTTTCGGAACGTAGCCCATGTTGCGAATCACTTCCGCTCCCGGACTGCGTACCCTGTCCGGGTACTCCGTCCAGGCTACGCCATGCCGCACTGGGAGGAAGATGAGCAGTAGATCGACGAAACCAGGCTGACTCAACTTGATCCCCGGGCCTTGCTACTCAACCTGCCCCTCCAATCAACCGCAGCATCGCGACCACACCCATCCATGGCGACGATTGAACACACCCTGAACGATAGCGCAACGAAGCTGGCGGAAAGCGGCATCGAGGCCGCTCGCTTTGAGGCGGAGCTGCTACTCGGCCATGTACTGGGACGCGACCGCGCCCATCTGCGCGCCTGGGGCGAGCGCGTGCTGAGCGACGCGGAGCATGATCGGTTCCGCGCGCTCATCAAACGTCGGGTCAACGGTGAGCCCATGGCCTACATCATGGGTGAAAAGGAATTCTGGTCGCTGCGCCTGCGCGTCTCGCCGGCCACATTGATTCCACGAGCCGAAACTGAGCTGTTGGTAGAACAGGCGCTGGCGCGGATCCCCGTAGATGCCCAGTGGTGTTTGGCTGATCTGGGTACCGGCACCGGTGCCATCGCACTGGCGTTGGCGAAGGAACGCCCTCGTTGCCGCATCATCGCCATCGATGCGTCAGCTGCGGCGCTCGATGTTGCTCAAACCAATGTGCAGGCGCAGGGCCCGGACAACGTCGAGCTCAGGCTTGGCATCTGGTTCGACTCACTCACGGAACACTACTGCGATGTGATCGTCTCGAATCCACCTTATATAAGGGAAGGAGATATTCATCTCGAACAGGGCGACGTCCGCTTCGAGCCGCGCTCTGCCCTGGTCGCGGGTAAAGATGGCCTGGACGCGCTACGTATCATCATCGCTGCGGCCCCGGCCTACCTGCGCGCGGGCGGATGGCTACTGGTCGAACACGGCTATGACCAGGCCGATGAAGTCGCTGCACTGTTTCGCGCAAGTGGTTTCAGCATGGTGGCTGGCTATACTGATCTGGGTGGTCAAGCTCGGATCACGGCAGGGCAGTGGCCCGAAAACTGAAGGTCGAACCACGGGGGCACGGGGATACGCCAAAGATACGATTCAAAAGGCCTTGAACCACCGAAAACACGGAACCCAGGGAGAAACACGAAGTTGGGGTGACACACTTTGCATCCCCACCACTGCGTGAGTCAAAGGGGCCACACAATGTAGCCTGGGCGGAGTACCCGTTAGGGTACGAAGTCCGGGAACGCCGTAGCAGAACAGGATGGACGACGCCAGCGAACACCGTCGCTTCAAGGGAGGAACGAGCATGATTATTGACCACATTGGATTTGCAATCAGCGACCATGACAAGAGCAAAGCGTTCTATACCGCCGCCTTGGCACCGCTGGGGATCGGGCTCGTGATGGAAGCGGAAGGTTGGATGGGTTTTGGCAAGAACGGTAAACCTGAGTTCTGGTTCGGCGTCGGCGACAAGCCTCACGAACCAATGCACATTGCGTTCCTGGCCGACAACCGAGAGCAAGTCCGGCAATTCTATGCCGCAGCATTGGCTGCAGGCGGCAAGGACAATGGTGCTCCGGGCGTGCGCGAGATCTACCACCCCAACTACTACGGCGCATTTGTCCTCGATCCGGATGGACACAACATCGAAGCCGTCTGTCACGATCCGGAGTGAGAAGACGCGCCTGTCACAAAGCCCTTGAACCGCGGGGGCACGGGGCTCGCGGGCAACCCCAAATACGTCGTCCAAAATGCGACTGACCACGGAGCGCACGGAGTACACGGAGAAAGGAACGCTAGGATTAGACGCTCTATCCCCCTCAGAATGTGCAAGAAGAAACCCGTCTTGGTAGGTTGGGCTTGGTACCGTCCCGCCCGACCTACCAACTGTGATCCCGCGTACCCCGTGGTTGCTCGCTTTCAGATGCACCTCCGCGGACTTGGCTCGCGCTCCGTCCAGGCTCGCTTCATCACCGCCGGTCAATTCACGCGGCGCGTGCCCAAGTGCTGTGTTTTTCCGTGCACTCCGTGCGCTCCGTGGTTCCATTTTCTGAATTTCGGACTTTTCGCCGCGGTGCAATAGCCAACTTGCGCTTGATTCTCGGTCGCAACCCGCTAGTCTCTAGGGGACAGGTTGGTGCCGATGGATACACTCGCCAAACACCGCGAAATAGTCTTTCAAACCGTGCAGCCCGCTGCCACACCCGCACATAGCGCGGCACTGGTAGTTGCTCACCTCAGGGGGGTGTTGCACGCCGAACCCGCACATCGGTTGCGACTGCGTGTAGGCTACGATCTGAGCATCATTTGTTTGCAGGACATCGAGCTACACCTCGTTGACCGAGGCTTTCACCTCGACAATAGCCTCATGGTCAAACTCAGGCGAGCGCTGTTCTACTATTCTGAAGACACCCTACGCGCCAACTTCGGGACCAGCGCGGGCCGCCGCCATCACACCGATAATGTGTTCGTTAGACAATATGAACGCCGCGAGCATGGTTGCCGCGACCAACGACCCGAGCATTGGCGGAACTATCTCTAGAGTTGCTAGTAGCGAGTAGCTAGCAACCCCTTCTTCGCAGGAGGCAGCGCAAGCCAACACCCACCTCTCTGAGGAATTTCATCTAGCCACTAGCAACTCGCTACTCGACACTATTTCTCATGGACGACAACCAACTGCTGCGCTACAGCCGCCAGATCATGCTGCCCGAGATCGATGCGGGCGGACAGCAGCGACTGCTGGACGCTCACGTGCTGGTGATGGGCTTGGGTGGGTTGGGCTCACCGGTGACAATGTATCTGGCCGCAGCCGGCGTTGGTCGTCTGAGTCTGGTGGATTTCGACACCGTTGATTTGTCGAATCTGCAGCGCCAGATTGCACATCGTAGCGATGCGATCGGTCGACCGAAGACCGACTCCGCTCGTGACACGCTGCACGCGCTCAACCCCGATGTGCGGCTCGACGTGTTCGCTTCTCGGCTCGAGGGTGATGCCCTGTATCGCGCCGTTGGCGACGCCGACGTCGTCGTCGATGCCAGTGACAACTTTCCAACCCGCTTTGCGCTGAATGAGGCCTGTGTGCGTACCCGCACGCCGCTGGTATCTGGCGCTGCCATTCGCATGGAAGGTCAGGTGGCAGTGTTTCGCCCCGACCTGCCGGGCCAGGCCTGCTATCGCTGCCTGTACCGCGATGAAAACGAAGAGGAAGAAACGTGTACGCAGACCGGGGTACTGGCGCCGGTGGTCGGCATCATCGGCAGTATCCAGGCTACCGAGGTGATCAAGGTTCTGCTCAACATCGGCGAACGCCTGGAGGGACGTCTTTTGCTGTTGGATGCATTGCGAATGGAATGGCGGACCTTGCGCCTGCGGCAGGATCCGGACTGTCCCGTGTGTGCGAGTAGCCGAAAAACATGAACCACGGAGTACACGGAGAACGGCAATCGCGCGAAAACAAATGGCACTTTCCTGACCACCAGCTCTCGTCATTGCGGCATCTGTCAGTTGCACCGGAAGACGGTTCACCTCAGGAACAACCTCAATTCCTTTTCCCGTGTGCTCCGTATTCTCCGTGGTTAGAAAGTCCTTTGCCTTGAATTTGCGTTTTGCCCGTGCCCCCGTGTGTGCCTCTCTTCGAAAGCCCGCCTCGTCAGTGCAGCGTCGGCGGCGCCTCGGGGCTCGTGTCGGGTAAGAAGAGTTGCGCAACGTCGACTTCGTCGAACTCGTACCCCTGGTTGCAAAACTCACATTTGACATGCACACCGCCTTCAGTGCGCAAAATATCGAGCACTTCGTCTTCACCGAGCGAGCGCAGCATGTTGGCGACTCGCTCACGCGAGCACTTGCACCGGAACGCGATCGGTTCACTCTCGAAGACCCGCACGTCTTCCTCATAGTAGAGTCTACGCAACAGCTCTTCGCCCCTCAGGTACAGCAGCTCCTGCGGCTCAACAGTCGCTGACAGGTGCGTGACTCGGTTCCAGGTGTCCGCGTCTTCGTCGCTCTCGTGTCCCGGCAACCGTTGTACGAGCAACCCCGCGGCGCGGTCGCTGTCGGCCGCGAGCCACAGCCGGGTGGCGAGTTGCTCGGATTGAGCGAGGTAGGCGTCCAGGGCAGCAGCCAGGCAATCACCCTGCAACGTCACGATACCCTGGTAACGCTCCCGGTCGTTGCCCGGATCGAGCGTGATGATTAACTTGCCGTCGCCGACGAGGTCCGGCAGCAACCCAGCGTCCACGGCGCCTCGCCAGTGAGCCAGACCGCGCAATGTCCGCTCACTGCTGCATTCGACCACCATCAGCGTCACGGGACCACCACCTTGGACTTGCATGGTCAGGATGCCGTCATACTTCAGCGTTGCCGACAACAACGCTGCCGCCGCCATGAGTTGCCCGAGTAATTCCCGCACCGGTGCTGGATATTCATGGCGTTCGAGTATGGCATGCCAGCTTGCCTCGAGCTGGACAATCTCGCCGCGTACGGCCGCGTGTTCGAAGACAAAGCGTTGCAGCGTATCTGACATAGAGGGAATGCTGCGCCGATCCCAGCGTTATAGCCTGCGGCTAGAATTACTCCCTGAGCTTCTTGCGCAACAGCTCATTGACCTGACCAGGATTGGCTTTGCCGCCCGTAGCTTTCATGATCTGGCCGACGAAGAAGCCGAGCACCTTTTCTTTGCCTGCTTTGAACTGCTCAACCTGCGCCGGGTTGGCGGCCACTATCTCGTCGATAAGCGCCTCGATGGCTCCAGTATCGGTGATCTGCTTGAGCCCCTTCGCTTCAATGATGGTATCAGCATCACCCTCACCGTTCCACATCGCCTCAAACACCTCCTTGGCGATCTTGCCGGAGATAGTGTCATCGCCGATGCGTTTGATCAGTCCGCCTAGCAACTCGGCGCTCACCGGGCTGTCGGCCAGTTCCTTGCCACTGCGATTGAGCGCACCTACCAGCTCGACCATAACCCAGTTGGCCGACAGCTTGGCCTCACCACTCGATGCACGTTCAACCGCCTCGAAGTAATCGGCCAGCTCACGAGTGCTCGTCAGCACATCTGCCTCGTACGGTGTGAGCCCATACTCGTAGACAAACCGCTCGCGCTTTTCATCAGGCAACTCGGGCAGCGTCTTGCGTATCTCGTCGACGAAACTCGCATCGACTTCTACCGGTAACAGGTCCGGGTCGGGGAAGTAGCGATAGTCCATCGCTTCTTCCTTACTGCGCATGGGGCGAGTTTCGTTCTTATTGGCGTCATACAAACGCGTTTCCTGCACTACCTCGCCGCCGCTCTCCAACACTGAACTCTGACGTTCAACCTCGTAGTTGATGGCACGTTCTATGAAGCGGAAGGAGTTGACGTTCTTGATCTCGGTACGGGTACCAAGCTCCTTCTGGCCCTTGAGACGGACAGATACATTGGCATCGCACCGGAACGACCCCTCCTGCATGTTGCCATCGCAGATCCCCAGATAGGTGACCAGCGAATGAATCTTCTTCATGTAGGCAACGGCTTCCTTGGCTGAGCGCATATCCGGTTCGGAAACGATCTCCAGCAGCGGCGTGCCAGCCCTATTCAAGTCGATGCCAGTCATGCCGTGAAAGTCCTCGTGCAATGACTTACCTGCGTCTTCTTCCAGATGGGCACGCGTCACGCCGATGGTCTTGCTCTCGCCGTCCTCCAACTCAATCGTCACCTGCCCATGGGCCACTATGGGCAACTCGTATTGACTGATCTGGTAGCCTTTCGGCAGATCCGGATAGAAGTAGTTCTTGCGCGCGAACACCGAACGCTCGGCCACAGTCGCGCCGATAGCCAGACCAAACTTGGCAGCCATGCGCACGACTTCTTTGTTCAACACCGGCAACACGCCCGGCAAACCGAGATCAACGGCGCAGGCCTGAGTATTGGGGGCCGAACCAAAGGCCGTCGATGCGCCAGAGAAGATCTTGCTCTTAGTCGCGAGCTGCGCGTGAATTTCCAAGCCGATGACTGTTTCCCATTCCATACAATCAGTTCCCAGTTGCTAGTAGCGAGTCGCCAGCAACAGATTGATGCGGCGGTCGCACGAAGCGTGCGAGGTACCCCACCGGAGAATTCCCTCGCAACTCGCCACTATCCACTCGCTACTCGAATTCCGAAGGAATTCGCCGATGCCAATCCGTGACTTCCTGATACTTGTGCGCGACGTTGAGCAGACGTGCTTCGTCGAAATAGTTGCCGATGATCTGCAGTCCGACGGGTAGATTGGTGGCAAAGCCCGCCGGAATCGACATGCCCGGCAAACCGGCCAGGTTCACGGCAATGGTGTAGATATCCGATAGATACATCGTCACCGGGTCATCGCTGCGCTCACCCAACTTGAAGGCGACACTTGGCGACGCGGGTCCCATGATGACGTCGACTTGGTCAAAAGCTTTCCTAAAATCATCGCTGATGAGCCGCCGTAGCTGCTGGGCTTTCAAGTAGTAGGCATCATAGTAGCCCGCCGACAGCGCATAGGTGCCGATCATGATGCGACGCTTGACCTCCGCACCGAAGCCCTCGCCGCGCGAGCGCTTGTACATGTCCTCCAGATCCTTGGGCTCTTTGCAGCGATAGCCAAAGCGCGCGCCGTCGTAGCGCGACAGATTGGAGGAGCACTCCGCCGGCGCGACGACGTAGTACGTGGGCACGGCCAAATTGGCATTGGGCAGCGATATGTCAATCAGCTCTGCCCCCATCTTCTCGTACTCGGCAATGGCTGCCTCGACGGCCCGGCTAACGCCGCCGTCCAGGCCCTCGCCGAAATACTCCTTGGGTAGGCCAATGCGCAGGCTCGCGACCGAGTCGCGCAACGTCGCCGTGTAATCGGGTACCGGCCGATCCAAGCTCGTGGAATCACGTTCGTCGAAGCCGGCCATCACATTGAGCATCAGCGCTGCGTCCTCGGCGCTGCTTGCCATCGGTCCGCCCTGGTCCAAGCTGGAAGCGAAGGCAATCATGCCGTAGCGCGACACCCGGCCATAGGTCGGCTTCAGGCCGGTGATACCGCAGAGCGAGGCCGGCTGACGGATTGAGCCACCGGTATCGGTCCCGGTGGCACCCGGCACCAGTCGCGCAGCCACTGCGGCGGCGGAACCACCAGAGGAACCGCCGGGAACGGTATTCACGTCCCAGGGATTGTGTACCGGGCCGTAATAGCTCGTCTCATTCGATGAGCCCATGGCGAACTCATCCATGTTGGTCTTGCCGACCAGGACCGCGCCGGCGGCGTTGAACCGTGCCACAACGGTCGCATCGTAGGGCGCGATGAAATTGTCCAACATGCGGGAGCCGCAGCTACTGCGCAGCCCCTGAGTACAGAAAATGTCCTTCTGCGCGATGGGAATCCCGGTCAGAGCGTCTGCTCGCCCGCTGGCCAGGCGTTCATCGGCGGCGCGCGCCTGGGCCAACGCCTGCTCGCCAGCCACGGTAACGAAGCTGTTGAGCTGGGGATCGTGCTGCTCGATGCGCTGCAGGTAGAAGCGAGTGAGTTCCTCGCTGGAGAACTCGCCGCTGCGCAACCCTGCCGAGAGCTCGGCAATAGACTTATGATGCATACTGCTCACCCGAGCCGATGGTCGCCGCCCCCCCGGCAACCGGAGGCGCCAGCCGACCAGCTGCCTGTGCTGTTACTCGATGACCTTGGGTACCAGATAGAGGCCGTCCTCGACGGCCGGCGCGATGCTCTGGAAGTGCTCGCGCTGGTCGCTCTCCGTGACCTCATCAGGGCGCAACCGCTGCGAGACCTCGAGCGGATGAGCCATGGGCACCACGCCGCTGGTGTCGACCGAGTTCATCTGCTCGACCAGCTCCAGGATTTTGGACAGCTCGCGGGCGTAGACGGGGATTTCTTCCTCGTCGATCGCCAGACGGGCCAGGTGGGCTATCTTCTCGACATCCGATCGTTCCAGAGACATGGCAGCCGCTCCGCGCGCTATTGGGCCCCAACCTGAGGAAAACCGGAACGTTAGCACAGTTGCCGGCTTGCCCAAAGACCCTACAATTGATTACATTAGGTAAGTTTACTCCACCCCAAATTCATTCGAGTCATATACCCACTATGTTTCAACGCCTGCGCGGTCTGTTTTCCAACGACGTATCCATAGACCTTGGTACCGCGAACACGCTCATTTACGTGCGAGGTCAGGGAATCGTCCTCAATGAACCTTCCGTCGTCGCGATTCGGCTGGAGCGCGGGCCCGGCGGCCCCAAAAGCATTGCCGCCGTGGGTGCGGAGGCCAAACGCATGTTGGGGCGCACGCCGGGCAATATCATCGCAGTGCGTCCGCTCAAAGACGGCGTCATCGCAGATTTCACCGTCACGGAGAAAATGTTGCAGCACTTCATTCGCAAAGTACACGAGACGAAGTTCTTTCGCCCCAGTCCCCGCGTGCTGATCTGCGTGCCCTGCGGCTCGACCCAGGTCGAACGCCGCGCCATCCGTGAGTCCGCCGCCGGCGCCGGTGCACGCGAGGTCTACCTTATTGAAGAACCGATGGCTGCTGCCATCGGCGCCGGCATGCCGATCAGCGAAGCCCGAGGCTCAATGGTCGTAGACATCGGTGGTGGCACCACGGAGGTGGCGGTCATCTCGTTGAGTGGAATTGTCTACTCGGCTTCGGTGCGTGTCGGTGGCGACCGCTTCGATGATGCCATTATCAACTATGTGCGCCGCAACTACGGCAGTCTCATCGGTGAGGCGACCGCGGAGCGCATCAAGCACGAAATCGGCTCGGCTTACCCGGGCAATGAAGTCCTGGAGCTGGAGGTCAGCGGTCGCAATCTCGCTGAGGGTGTTCCACGACGCTTCACTATCAACAGCAATGAAGTACTGGAGTCTCTTCAGGAACCGCTGTCATCAATCGTCAGCGCAGTAAAGACCGCGCTGGAACAAACACCGCCTGAGCTCGCATCAGACATCGCTGAGCGAGGGATGGTGCTGACTGGTGGCGGCGCGCTGTTGCGTGATTTCGACCGCCTGTTGATGGAGGAGACTGGCCTGCCGGTAATCGTTGCCGAAGACCCGCTTACCTGTGTGGCCCGCGGCGGCGGCCGAGCTCTAGAGATGATCGACGAACACGGCGGGGACCTGTTCTCCACCGAATAGGCCACGTATGCGAATCACCCTCGCGCCAGCCGGCGCCCAACCCCCGGGCAGTTGATGCTTCGCGAGGAGGTGTGACATCAAGCTGCTATTCCTGCAAGGTCCGTCCGTAGGCACCCGCGTGTTGTTGTTCATGGTGATCTCTGTGGTGTTGATGACGCTTGACCACCGTTTCCACCACTTGGATAACATCCGCTCTACGCTCTCGGTACTGGTCTATCCAGTACAGTATCTGGTCAACCTTCCCTTCAGCGGGGCGGACTGGGCCAGTGAGACCTTTGCCACGCGCACCCGGCTGGAGGAGCAGAACCGCAAACTGCGCACTCACAACCTGTTGCTGCAGGTCCAAGCGCAGAAGAGTTCCGCCTTGGAAGCCGAAAACATACGGCTGCGTGAGCTATTGAAGTCCTCGCGCAAAGTCGGCGAGCGTGTACTGATCGCAGAACTGCTTGCGGTGGACGTGGACCCGTACACACGTCGCATCGTTATCAACAAAGGATCGCGCGACAACCTCTATCCTGGCCAGCCTATCCTCGATGCCGAAGGGGTCATGGGCCAAGTCATCCACGTTGGCCCTTTCAGCAGCATCGCCATGTTGATAACCGATCCCAGCCATGAGTTGCCCGTCCAGGTCAATCGCAACGGTCTGCGCACAATTGCCGTTGGGACCGGCGCAGCTGGGCGCCTGGAGCTATATCATCTGCCCAATAACGCGGACATCAGCGAGGGCGACCTGCTGGTCACTTCCGGGCTCGGTGGTGTATTTCCGCCAGACTACCCAGTGGCCACGGTCGTCGCTGTGGAGACTGACCCACGCGAGCCGTTTGCGCGAGTCGAGGCCGAACCATTAGCGCAGCTCGAGCTCAGCCGCGAGGTGTTGCTGGTGTGGCGCGAAGGCAGCACTCAGGCGACCGCCGGACCGACCCCGGCGCCGCGCGAGGCCAGCCCATGACGCTGTTAGAACATCGGGGCGGCGGCATCATTCTGGCCAGCTTCGTGGCGGCATACGTATTCACCATCGTACCCTTGCCCGACACTGCCGCGTTACTGCGGCCCGAATGGGTTGCGATGGTCCTCATCTATTGGTGCCTGGCAGTGCCCGCGCGCGTCGGCGTGGGTGTCGGCTGGGCCTCGGGGCTGGTGTTAGATGTGGCCCGTGGCACGCTGTTGGGACAACACGCGCTGGCGTTGTCGCTAGTAGCTTTCGTGGCAGTCAGCCTGCACCAGCGGGTGCGAGTGTTTCCGTTATGGCAACAAGCGGGCATCGTGCTGCTGCTGGTGGTACTGCAGCAACTATTGGTGGTCTGGGTCAGAGGCATCACCGGACATGCGCCCGATCTGTGGCTGTACCTGCTACCGGCGCTGACCAGCATGGTGATCTGGCCATGGTTGTTCATCCTGCTGCGCTATACGCGTCGGCACTTCCAGGTCAAGTAGGGGTGTGATGGTTGCCAACAAGCGGCTCACCCTAAAGGATCACCTGCGCGAGACTCTGCTGTTCCAACGCCGCACCATCATCGCGCTGGTAGTTAGCACGATGCTGATGGTCGTTCTGCTGGCTCGTTTGGGCTATCTTCAGATCTATGGCCACGAGCACTATACGACACTGTCACAGAACAACCGTGTCAGTGTGCAACCGCTGGTGCCTACGCGCGGACTGATTTATGACCGCAACGGCGTAGTGCTGGCACAGAACCTGCCCAGCTTTACCCTCGAACTGGTGCCTGAGCGCATCGGCAACATCGATGAGACGGTGGAGACGCTCACGAACCTCATCGACGTCACGGAGGCTGACCTTGACCGCTTCCGCGGCCTGCTGGCCAAACAACGCCGTTTCGAGGGCGTGCCGCTACGCTTTCGCCTGAGCGAAGAGGAAGTTGCCCGGATCGCCGTGAACCACCATCGCCTGCCCGGCGTCGAGATCAAAGCTCAGCTCACACGCGACTACCCGTTGGGATCGGTCGGCGCTCATGTCATCGGCTACGTGGGACGCATCAATGAACACGAGCTCGAACGCCTCGACCCCTCCAACTACAGTGGTACCAGCCATATTGGCAAGACCGGTGTGGAAAAGAGCTATGAAGAGCAACTGCACGGCACCGTAGGCCTGCAACAGGTCGAAACGAACGCACAGGGGCGCATCCTACGGGTGCTCGAACAAGAGCAGGCACACCCCGGAAAAGATCTGTATCTCAACATCGATGCGCGCATGCAGCGGATCGCGGAGGAAGCTTTTGGGGACGACAACGGCGCTCTGGTCGCATTGGAGCCCAGCACCGGTGCCGTGCTGGCGATGGTGAGCATGCCGGTCTTCGACCCCAATGCATTCGTCAACGGAATCGACCAAGCCTCTTACGAACAACTGAGTCGTTCGACTCACCGCCCATTGTTCAATCGTGCATTGCAGGGCCAGTACCCGCCCGGCTCGACGACGAAGCCGTTCCTTGGCATTGCCGCACTCGAGTCCGGTGTCGCGAGCCCATACAACGAACTGATTTGTCCGGGTTGGTATACGCTCAAGAACGATGAACGACGCTATCGCGATTGGAAGAAGGAGGGCCATCAGAGCGTCAACATGGACAAAGCAATCGTGCAGTCCTGTGATGTCTACTTCTACGATCTTGCCTACACGCTCGGCATCGATCGCATTCACAGTTTTCTAAATCGCTTTGGCTTCGGTCTGCGCACCGGCATTGACATTGGCGGTGAGCTCTCGGGCCTCAATCCCTCGCGCGAGTGGAAGCGACGTGCATATCAGCAAACGTGGTTTCACGGTGAAACGCTCATCACGGGTATCGGGCAGGGTTTCATGCTGGCCACGCCCTTGCAGCTCGCGACAATCACCGCCACCTTGGCCAACGGCGGCCAGCGGATGCGGCCACGGGTCGTACACACCATCCAGGACCCGATCGACAAGAACCTGGAAATAGTCGAGCCGCGCCCGGCGGGGCAAGCCGAGGTCAAACAAGAATACCTCGACACCATCATCGCCTCGATGCGCCGCGTAGTACACAGTTCGCGCGGGACGGCACGACGTATCAGCGAGGGCTTGGAGTATGACATCGCAGGAAAAACGGGCACGGCTCAGGTGTTTGGAATCGGCCAAGAGGAAGAGTACGTGGCCGAAGACATAGAAAAGCGCTTGCGCGACCACGCACTGTTCATCGCCTTCGCCCCGGTAGAGGCGCCGCGCATAGCCGTAGCGGTAGTCGTGGAGAACGGTGGTAGCGGCGGCGCCGTCGCAGCGCCACTGGCTCGGCGCGTCATGGACGCATACTTGCTACAGTAACGCCATGGCAACAGCGACCCGAGACTATCTTGGCCGACCAGCAACCGACCAGCGTCGCGGCCAACTCAGCCGCCGGCTTCACATCGACTTGCCGCTACTCGTCGCCCTGGTTGCCCTGTGCGCCGTTGGGCTCGTCGTCCTCTATAGCGCCAGCGGCCAAGACCTGGACACGGTCGCACGCCAGGGCGTACGCATGCTGCTGGCATTGACCGTAATGCTTGCCTTGGCGCAGGTTTCGCCCGATACGTTGGAACATTGGTCTCCATGGCTGTTTGGCCTGGGCATGGTCCTTCTCATTGCCGTACTTGCATTCGGCGATGTCGGCAAGGGTGCACAACGCTGGCTGGATCTTGGCCTGTTCCGCTTTCAACCCTCCGAACTGATGAAGGTGGCCGTGCCAGCCATGATCGCCTGGTTCTTCGCCGACGCCACCCTACCGCCCACTGCGCCGCGGCTTTTTGCCGGCATCTTGCTGGCACTGGCACCCACGCTCTTGATCGCAAAACAACCGGACCTGGGCACTGCCCTGTTGATCGCGAGCTCGGGCTTTTTCGTACTGCTATTCGCTGGCATGCGTTGGCGCCTCGTAGGCGCTGTCATACTGCTGCTCAGCGCATTGGCACCAATCATCTGGCACAACATGCACGACTACCAGCGCCGACGGGTACTGACGTTCCTGAATCCGGAGAACGACCCACTCGGGGCCGGCTACCACATTATTCAGTCAAAGATCGCGATCGGCTCGGGGGGCCTCTACGGCAAAGGCTGGCTCAACGGTACCCAATCGCACCTGGATTTTCTTCCCGAACGATCTACTGATTTCATTTTTGCCGTGTTCAGCGAAGAGTTCGGCTTTCTCGGGGTGGCTTTGCTCCTGTCCTTGTACGCGTTCATCGTGGTGCGCGGGCTGTACATTGCCACCCAGGCCCAGGATACATTCGGGCGCCTGGTCTGTGGCAGCATAACGCTGACTTTCTTTGTCTATGTACTGGTCAACGTGGGCATGGTCAGCGGCTTGCTGCCCGTGGTCGGCGTTCCGCTACCGATGGTCAGCTATGGCGGCACGTCCATAGTGACGCTCATGGCCGCCTTCGGTATCCTGATGTCAGTCCATACTCACCGCCGACTCATTGCAACCTGATCGACAAACCTACAGCATCCGCATGGAACGCCGCCACAAGCTCTGCTTGGCCTGCCTCTGGCCGCTACTGATTCTGTTCTGCGATATCGCCTCCGCGCTCGAGCGCCCGGAGCTGGAGGGGTTTGTCATGGACATGGTCCAGCGCCATGGCTTCGAGGAAAACGGTTTGCGCGGCTTGCTCGACGAGGCCGCGTTGCGCGAGGATATTCTCAAGGCGATTGCGAACCCTGCCGAGGCCAAGCCCTGGTATGAATACCGACCAATCTTCCTGACACCGCAGCGCATCAACGATGGCATCGAGTTCTGGCGCGACAACGCACAGAGCCTTGACGCTGCGCAAAAGACATATGGCGTTGCGCCCGCTGTCATCGTCGCTATCATCGGGGTCGAAACCCGTTATGGCAGACACACTGGCAAGTATCGGGTCATCGACTCGCTATCAACCCTTGCCTTCGCATACCCGCCGCGCGCCGCATTCTTTCGCAGTGAGCTGGAGCAATATCTGCTGCTAACGCGCGAGGAAGGCATCGATCCGCTGGGGGTAACCGGATCCTACGCCGGTGCCATGGGGCTGCCACAGTTCATCTCCAGCAGTTACCGTGCCTATGCCGTTGACTTCGATGGGGATGGCAGGCGCGATATCTGGCACAACAGCACAGACGCCATTGGCAGCGTGGCCAACTACTTCGCCCGCCACGGCTGGCAGCCCGACCAACCCATTGCCAATGCGGCTATCGCCCCTGACGGCCAACACCAGCCGGCGCTGAAATCGGATCGCAAAGCTCACTTCACCGCTGCGCAATTGCGGGAACGTGGCATCAAAGTAAGTGTTCCAGTCGCCGAGGATCTGAAGGGCAGTCTGTTGACGTTCCAGACCGAGCATGGGCCGGAGCATTGGGTGGGGTGGCACAACTTTTTTGTGATCACACGCTATAATCACAGTGCGCTCTACGCAATGGCTGTCTTCCAGCTCAGCGAGTTGATCAAAGCCGGCTATGAAAAGAAATAAACTGACCGGATACGTGGCCACTGCTTCGAGAACGGCACCGGGAAGCAGAGTGCGACGCGGGGCGCTGTTGGCCCTGGCCGTGTTCGCCGGGGGCTGCAGCACCACCCCTCCGTCAGACTTCATTCCTGGCACGGACGGCCCTCCTGACAGACACATCGATGTCAGTTCCATCCCGGACGCCAAACCGCGCGCCGAACCCTTGAGCCGCTACGGCAACCCTGCCTTCTATGAGATCAACGGCCAACGCTATTACACCATGGCCAGCAATGATGGCTATCGCGAGCGAGGTATCGCCTCGTGGTACGGCAAGAAGTTCCATGGACGACGCACCTCTAGCGGGGAAATCTACGACATGTTCGCCATGACGGCGGCCCACAAGACCCTGCCGCTGCCGACCTACGTGGAAGTCACCAATCTCAGCAATGGTGCCAGTGTGGTGTTGCGCGTCAACGATCGCGGTCCATTCCACCAGAACAGGATTATTGACCTTTCCTACGCGGCAGCTCGTAAACTCGGCGTAGTCGCCACCGGCACGGCGATGGTGGAGGTGCGGGCAATCAATCCTAGCCAGGGCCCTGCCACCGTCCAGGTCAAACACGGTACGCCCGCGCCCGAGCCGGCACAGAGCGCCTCGAACGCCCCGACGCCGGCCGAGCCGCCGCAGGCGGTAGCAATGTATATTCAGCTTGGTGCCTTCTCGAGCCGCATGAACGCCGAGCAGGTGCAGTCCGAACTCGGCGATACGTTCCCGATGCTGCACATCAGCCCCAGTGTAGGTAACGAGCAGACTCTCTATCGAGTGCGCATCGGGCCCCTGCCGACAGTGGAGCAAGTTGACCAGCTCTCCTCCCGCCTGCTCGAATCCGGCGTTTTGGACGCGCGCGTCGTTATCGACTGACCGGCATTCGAGCCGCGGCCTGTCCTTTGCCGTCCAGGCCCGGTAAAATACGCTCTTCCCAAGAACACCCGACTGCTGGAATCAACATGCGCACTCCACTCTGCACGCTACTATTGTTGCTCACCCACGCGCTGAGCGCCCAAGCAGCATTGGTCCCCGCGGCACCCGATGTCGATGCCCGTGCCTATTTGCTGCTCGACGTGAACAGTGGCCGGGTACTGGCTGAGCGTGACGCTGACACGAGGATCGAACCTGCCAGCCTGACCAAGATGATGACGGCCTACGTCGTCTTCAACGAATTGAAACAAGGGACGATCGGCTTAGCCGATCAAGTCCGTATCAGCGAGAAGGCCTGGCGCATGCAAGGTTCACGCATGTTCATCGAGGTCAACAAGATGGTCAGCGTGGAAGAGCTGCTGCTGGGCATGATTGTTCAATCCGGCAACGATGCCAGTGTGGCGCTCGCTGAGCACGTCGCCGGCGGCGAAGAGCCTTTCGTTGGTTTGATGAACCAGCAAGCAGTCCGCCTCGGCATGGCCAACACGCACTTTACGAATAGCACTGGCCTACCTCACCCCGAACACTACACCACAGCCCGAGATCTCGCGATTCTAGCGCGCGCTTTGATCGAAGGTTTCCCCAAGTACTACGAGTGGTACCAGGTCAAGGAATACACCTATAACGATATACGCCAGTACAACCGCAATCGCTTGCTGTGGTTGGATCAACGGGTTGATGGCATCAAGACTGGTCACACCGAGTCAGCTGGGTATTGTCTGGTTACCTCAGCGGTCGAGGACAGCATGCGCCTGGTGTCCGTGGTGGTTGGCGCCAAGAACGAGAATGGTCGCGTATCGGCCAGTCGAAAATTGCTCGGTTACGGCTTTCGCTTCTACGAGACCTACAAGCTCTACAGCGCCAACGAACAGCTCACGACGATGCGCGTGTGGAAGGGCGAGCAGGACAATGTCTCGCTCGGCATCGATCAAGATCTCTATGTCACGGTGCCGCGTGGCAAACGTGACGATATACAGGCCAGCATGAGCGTCGACGCGAAAATCATAGCGCCAGTATCCACCGGCAAGCACTACGGCAGTGTCGACATCAAGCTCGGCGAGGAAGTCTTGGTGCAGCATCCTCTCATTGCGCTTGCTGACGTGGGCGAGGGCGGGCTGTGGCAGCGACTGGTCGACAGCGTAATGTTGCTGATCGAATAAGCTCCTCTGGGACTCCCTGGCCAACCACCCTTCTGAACTGACAAATTCTCGCGCGCGTGGGCGTAAGTCACACATGAACGACGCAACGGTATACCTTAACGGCGACTTCGTGCCGGCCAGCGAAGCCAAGGTATCAGTACTCGATCGGGGCTTTATCTTCGGCGACGGCGTCTATGAAGTGATACCCGCCTACGGCGGCCACCTGTTGCGCCTCGAGCACCATCTGGCCCGGCTTGGGCAAAGCCTGAGCGCCATCCGCCTGGCCAACCCGCTTACCGACGAAGAGTGGGCGGACGTCCTGAGCCAAGTGGTGTCGCACAACGAGGGCGTCGACCAGTCGGTCTACCTGCAGGTAACACGCGGCGTCGCACGCCGCGACCACGCCTTTCCTCCCGACACCAAGCCGACGGTATTCGTCATGAGCACGCCGTTGACCCCACTGCCCCCGGCGCTGCGTGAACATGGCGCCGAGGCCATCACACTCGAAGATATTCGGTGGCAGTACTGCAACATCAAGGCCATAGCCTTGCTCCCAAACGTTCTGCTGCGCCAGCAGGCGATCGACACGGGTGCCATGGAGGCCATTCTGTACCGCAATGGCGTCGTCACCGAGGGTGCCGCCAGCAATGTCTTTGCCGTAAGCGACGGTTTGTTGCTCACGCCGCCGAAAAGCGACCAGCTCCTGCCGGGTATCACTCGTGATTTGGTCGTTGAGTTGGCGCATGAACACAACATTGCTTGCAGCGAAACTGCCTTGAGTCTGGCAACTCTACGCAACGCGGAGGAGATTTGGCTGACCAGTTCAACCAAGGAAATCGTGCCGGTACGAACGCTTGATGGCAATCCGGTTGGCGAGCACTGCCCCGGCAAGCTGTGGCACCGCATGTATGGTATATATCAGGATTACAAAGCTGCCGTACGCGCCGGGGAACGTGCCTGAGCGTAAGGCGAACCCTTGAGACATCAATCTTGATGACAGCTATATTTCCGAACAATCAATGAACAACGAACGTGGTGTGCTGGAGTTCCCCTGCGAATTCCCAATCAAGGTGATGGGGAGAACCAGCAATGAGTTCGAAGGGCTGGTGCTCAGCCTCGTCGGCCGCCACGTCGAGTCTTTGGACAATAACGCCGTCACTTCCCGACCCAGTCGCGAAGGCCACTATACCGCACTGACCATTACCATCACGGCGACGAGCCGTGAACAACTGGACGCAATCTATCGCGAGCTGTCGGCATGCGAGCACGTGCTAATGGCATTGTAGTGGACCTGCCGAGCTGGCCGGTGCGCGTGCGTGACTTGGGGTTGGCTGACTACACCCAAGTCTGGCATGAGATGCAGGCGTTCACGGCCACGCGCGATGCGCGCACCGATGATGAAGTCTGGCTGGTGCAGCATCCGCCGGTTTACACATTGGGGCTAAATGGCAAGCGCGAGCACATCCACGATAGCGCGGACGTACCGATCGTTGCCTGCGATCGAGGCGGACAGGTCACCTATCACGGCCCTGGTCAGCTGATCGCCTATGTATTGGTCGATCTCAAGCGACGCAATATCGGCGTAAAGGCCCTGGTTGCAACACTCGAGCAAGCAGTCATTGGACTACTCGATGAGTTCGGCGTTGCCGCCACACGGCGCAGCGGCGCGCCTGGAGTCTATGTCAATGACGCGAAAATCGCGGCGCTGGGTCTGCGTGTGCGTCGAGGCTGCAGCTATCACGGCCTTAGCCTCAACATCGCTATGGATTTGTCGCCATTCGATCGCATTGACCCCTGTGGTTACCGAGGCTTACAGGTGACGCAACTAAGCGCCCTGGTGGCGGGGGTGGATATTGCCTCAGTCAGTCCTCACCTGGTAGAACACCTGCTGCAGCAATTTGCCTCCTGAGCCGCGCCTGGGTGCCGGCTACTTCCTGATCGGTGTTATAGTATCGCCCGTCGCATCGAGCGTAGAAATGGCTGGCAAATTTTGGTGAAAGACAAGAGACAAAAGATCCAGCCAGGCATTGGCATGCGCGGTGCCGACAAGGTTGCCCGGATACCGATCAAGGTCGAGCCGACCATCAAGCCGGCGCGCAAACCGCACTGGATCCGGGCCAAAGCACCGAACAGCCCCGAGGTGCTACGGTTAAAGCACCTGTTGCGCGAGCACAAACTGCACACCGTATGTGAGGAAGCCTCGTGCCCGAACCTGGGTGAGTGCTTCAGTCACGGCACAGCAACGTTCATGATCATGGGCGACATCTGCACACGGCGCTGCCCGTTCTGCGACGTCGCTCACGGTCGGCCAGAGCCGCTCGACCCGGACGAACCCACCAGTCTGGCACATACGATTGCAGCGATGGGTTTGCGCTACGTGGTGATTACGTCGGTCGACCGCGACGATTTGCGCGACGGCGGCGCCTCTCACTTCGTGCAGTGCATCGAGGCGGTTCGCACCAGCTGCCCGAGCACGCGCATCGAGATTCTGGTGCCGGACTTTCGCGGCCGTATGGACGTTGCCTTGGAGAATTTCGATCAGGTCCTGCCTGATGTATTCAACCACAACTTGGAAACCGTACCACGCCTGTACAAGAAAGCGCGTCCGGGCGCCGACTACGCCTGGTCGTTAGCGCTATTGCAGCGATTCAAAGCGCGGCATGCACAGGTGCCAACCAAGTCTGGCCTAATGCTGGGCCTGGGTGAGACCCTGGACGAGGTCGAACAGGTGATGCGCGATTTGCGCGCGCACGGTGTGGACATGCTCACGCTTGGTCAGTACCTGCAACCCAGCCTGCACCATCTGCCCGTGGATCGTTTCGTCAGCCCCGAGGAGTTTGCCGAGCTCGGACGCCTGGGCGAGGCGCTGGGATTCAGCAATGTCGCCAGTGGACCGATGGTGCGCTCCTCCTATCACGCCGACAAGCAGGCTGCCGGAGAGGACGTCGGCTGACTACTGACCGCGCCGACCGATGGAACGGCTAATCACAGGCACGATTGAACACCTGATCTTTCCGCCAGGATTCATCATCCTGCTGTTGCTGTTCGGCCTGCTACTGGCCAAGCATTGGACGCGAACCGCCCTTGGTTTGTCAGTCAGTGCGCTGCTGCTGCTCTATGCATGCAGCATACCCATTGTCTCGTCCCGTCTGATGATGTTCCTACAGTCCGACTTCGCGCCGCTTTCTGCGGCCGCCAGTCGAGCTGGCGCGCAGGCGATTGTCGTACTCACCGGTGGTCGTGACAGCGATGCGCTTGAGTATGGCGGGGAGAGTGTGTCGCACTACACGCTCGTGCGTATTCGCTATGCGGCACATCTGCATCGGCAGACGGGTTTGCCCATTCTAATCAGCGGCGGCAGCGTCAAGGGCGAGCCGGTGTCTGAAGCCAGTCTCGCGCGCGAGGCGCTCGCCGACTCGTTTCGGGTCGTTACCCAGTGGATTGAGGACGGGAGTCGCAATACCTGGGAGAACGCTCAACTCGCGGCACAGACTCTGCGGGAAGCTGGGATAGAACGTGCCTATCTGGTTACCCATGCATGGCACATGCGCCGCGCCACGCAGGCGTTCGCCAACACCGACCTGGCAATTATTCCCGCACCCACGGCGTTCGTTGTTCCCGCGCTTGGCGCAGAACAGTGGTTACCTGCTTCCAGCGCGCTGCACCAAACCACTCTGGCGTTACACGAGCTCGTCGGCATGCTCTGGTATCGGCTACGCTACTAAGCGCCAGAATCCGGGCTATTGTTCGCGCGGCTCCAGAGCGTAGCGCTCCATGAGGTAACACAAACAGTCATCACGCACGATGTCTAGATTGCAAGTCAGCATTGACGGCATAACCGGCACGCTGGTGCGCAATTGCTCGCTCTCCATACGGAAATAACGCGCAGTCACGTCCCGGCCCAGCTCATCGTTCGCCACCACCGGCATCACCGCACCCTTGCCGATGAAACCGATCGTCGTGCCGGCGACCAGTTCATGAAAATTCAGATGATCGATATCCCTAAGCAGCTGCAGATCGACAACATCGCCTTCACAGCCAATGCTCACGCCCTCAGCGATCTTGACTGTCGCCACGGTATGAAACAGGTCCATGTCGTGAGCCGCAATGGGGTGCTGCGGAATCTCCGCGAGCTGTAGTGCGGCTGCCACGAACTTGCGCGCATGCTCGACGCCGCGCATCTGACCAGGTTGGCCGCATTCAACGGTCACCGCTGGACACAGTTGGGCAAAGGCCAAAGACTGTACGGTGTCCGGCCGGGTGAAGTACACCACCGTGCGGCTGAACAGGGTCGCAAGGTGAAAGAACGGCGGCGCCAGCTCGTTGACGCAAGCATAATGTGGATTCAGACCAGTGTTGTTGTGAATATCGATGCTGGCGAACGGTCTGCGTCCGCGCATCTGCTCAACCACTTCGCGCATCAGCGCGTGTTCCGGCGTGCCATCACCACGCCAGATCCGATTGTAGTCGGGTTGGTCTGGCAGATGTCGCAGACCCTGTCGCGCGGCAGCGACGTTGCCAATGAACAGGGACAATGCGCGCGGCAACTCAGCGGCATGTTCGGCCAGCAGCGCGCGCACCGCTTCCCAGCCAGTGTCCTCGTTGCCGTGCAGCAATACGGATACGAATAGCGGCTCCGGACGGCGGCCGGACAAATGAATGAGGGTCGGGCCAGGCAGAACGCGGTGCAGGTTCGCCGCCGTTGTGTTCAATAAACCTTCGGGAATGGAGTCGAAAACAGTCAACATGGGTTCATCAACGTCACACTGTATGACACGCGCCCCTACTCTGTATCCCACTCGTGAACCGGCAGACCGCTGTTTTGGCGCTTCAGGTAGGCCTCAGTCAACATACGCATGTCGGCACTGTGGCGGGCGACATACTCGCGTTGCCAGAGCGCCCCGTTGCGCCCGCTCTCCAAACGCGCCGCGACGATATCCAGAAAGGCGTCGATGTCGGCCCGATCAATCGCCATTTTCTCGAGGCCCAGATATGCCAGAGGCAGAAGATACTCTTTGAGCAGCTGGCGGATCGGTACGGTCTCACCGTTCACCCACTTGATGCTGGCACGCAAGCCGCGCTTGGCCGCTTGGTAAAAATTATCGCGAGCCTGGCCGAAGTCGAGCTGGGATTCGAGCGGCTTCTCGGTGCGGGCCAGCTCATAGACCGCACCATAGAACAGCGCGGCATTGGCAATCGTATCGACCACGCTGGGGCCGGCGGGACAGACGCGATGCTCCACACGCAAATGCGGCGTGCCATCCTCATCGAAACCCACCAACGGCCGGTTCCAGCGCCAGATGGTTCCATTGTGCAGCCGCAGATGACTGAGCCGCTCCGGCGGATCATCGACGAGCATGGGCAGCAGCACCGGATAGTGCTCGAGATTCTCGCGGAACCACTCCAATGGTGACTCTCTCAAATAGCCGTTGCCGAAGGTGACGCGGCGAATCGGCCCAAACGCTGCGCCATCGTAACCCCCGACCATCACCGCCTGCTCGAACAGCGGTATTCGCGTCTCGTCCCACAAATTGGCGCCGAACAGGAATGGCGAGTTGGCGCACAGGGCGACCATCGGCGCCGACAACACCATCGCCGCATTCACGACCCGCACGGCGTCAGCCTGAGTGACCTTGAGATGGATCTGAAACGAGGTCGCCGCAGCCTCGAGCATCACATTGCGGTGCACGGTCTGCAGATGTTCTTCGCCCTTGATGTTCAGCTCCATGGGCTTACCGTGACGTAGGCGGAAGACCTGCTGATTCAGGGCGCGATAGCGACGCATGTTGGACATGTTCGCCAGGCTGAGCATGTCACTGGTGACCGTCGGCAGAATTCCGATCATGACCAAATCGGCATCGAGACTAGCGGCGGTAGCTCGGCAGTGCGCCCAGGTCTGCAGCAACTCATCGTGCATGTCGCGCAAAGCGCTGCCGCTGAGCTGACGTGGGGTGCTGTTGACCTCGACGTTGAAACGGGCCAGCTCGGGGCTGGCCAGCGGGCTGTCCAAGCGTTCGAGAAACAACTCGTTCACTGGAGCGGGTAGAGCGTCCTTGTCAACCAGCCAGGACTCCAGTTCGAAACCACCGACATCACCACCGTGACTGAATTGGCCGCGCTCCAACCACTGCTGGAGCAATGCAGTCTCGGCGCTCAGCCGCGCCTTGAAGCGCTCGAAGTCCTCGCTGCTGAACTGACTGGTTTGAATTTCCTGACCCATGGCCCAAGCCGCTCTTTGCCGCGCCGCTCAACGGCGGCCGCTATTGTCGCTCTACGCGTCAAGCCTCGCGCCCGGATCGAGCACGCGCTGGAGCTGCTCGAGCCTCTGTGGTGTACCGATGTCGTACCAACGGCCCGTGTAGTGCTCGCCGCTGACGTGGCCTTGGCTGATGGCATGGCGCAGCAACGGTGCCAAGGCAAATGCCCCTGCCCGACAGGCCGAAAACATCTCAGGGCGGTACACACCGATGCCGCTGTAGGTAAGCCGTGCGGCACCACCGTCATCCACGATCTGGCCATCGCGTTGCAGGCCGAAATCACCCTCGGGGTGATGGGCGGGGTTGCTGACCAACACCAAATGAGCCAATGCGGGCGGATCTTGGGGCAACGACACGAACGGATAGTCGGTCCAAATGTCGCCGTTGACCACCACGAACGGCTGGCCGCCAAGCAACGGCAGCGCATTGAAGATGCCGCCACCGGTTTCAAGTGCCTTGGGGCGTTCCCACGAGTAGCTCAGGTGCGCGCCATAGCGGCGGCCGTCGCCCAGAGCCTGTTCAACCGTCTCGCCCAAATGGGACAGATTGACGACGATGTCGCGAATTCCGGCATCGACCAACGCCTCGACGTGGAATTCAATGAGTGCCTTGCCAGCCACCGCTAAGAGCGGCTTGGGAATGCGATCGGTGAGCGGGCGCATACGCTCGCCTCGACCCGCTGCAAGAATCATTGCCTTCACGAACGCCAAGATAACCGCCCACACCGCACCGGGCAAGACACGGCGCTCAGTCGCCAGGTGGACATCCGACGGCTATATCACCCCCGAGCAATTCGAGCAGCAGATCATGGAAATCACGTAAAGTCGGATAGCTTGCGCACACTGCCAGGACATAGCCGAGCGTACGCGGTATATCGTTGAGGTAGGCGTGCTTGCCGTCGCGGTAGGACAATCTAGCGAAGATCCCACTGGCCTTGAGATGGCGCTGCACGCCCATCCAATCGAACCAGCGCACAAAACGCTCCTCGTCTTCGTCGGTCAATACGCCGCTGTGCAGCGCGAGCTCGTGATAGCCGAGCGCCCAGTCGATCACACGCCGGTCGGGCCAATCCACATAGCAATCACGCAGCAATGACACTAGGTCGTAAGTCACTGGCCCGATCACAGCGTCCTGAAAATCCAGAATGCCGGGGTTATGGCGGGTCACCATTAGATTGCGCGAGTGATAGTCGCGGTGCACGAACACCCTGGGCTGCTCAAGGGCCGAATCGATCAGGTGCGGAAAAGCCTCGTCCAATACCGCGTGTTGCGGCCCACTGAGCGTCAGGCCCAGGTGGCGGCCCAGATACCACTCGCGAAATAACTCCAGTTCACGACGTAGTAGATCCTCGTCGTAGGGCGGGAACCCGTTCGCATTCGGCCCGCAGGCCTGAATCGTCGCCAGTGCGCCTAGGGCATCTCCGTAGAGTCGTTCGACGCTATCGTCAGACAACGCACTCAGGTACAACTCGTCGCCCAGATCGCTGAGCAGCATAAAGCCCTGGTCGAGATCCGCCGCCAGCACTTGAGGGGCATTGAGCCCAATATCGCGCAACAACTGGGCGATGCGCACGAACGGCCTGCTGTCCTCCTTGTCGGGCGGCGCATCGACGGCGATGAAGGTCTCCTCACCGCGGTGCACGCGCAAGTAGCGCCGGAAGCTCGCGTCACCCGCCAGCGGCCTGAGCTCGAGCTCACCGAGCCCGGCGTTGTGCCGTAACCAGTAATCGAGTGCTTCTAGACGCATCGGGGTTCTAGTCGAAGGTTGCCCGGCGCCTGCCGACGGGCATGCGCTATAGTAGCGTGAAACCGCCTACGACGAACATCCGCCCCGAGCGCATAGTGAACCACAAACCTCGTTATCAAATCGTTGACGCCGCGCGGGGCCTGGCCCTGCTGCTCATGGTGGTCTATCACTTTTTCTACGATCTCGAGCACGTTGGCTTTGCGCAGTTCGCGTTTAGCCGTGACCCATTCTGGATTGGCTTTCGCTCCATCATCGTCACGATGTTTCTCGCCATCGTCGGTGTCAGCCTGTACCTGGCGCAGATCGGTGGTCGACGTTGGCCAAGCTATTGGCGACGCCTGCTGGTGCTCCTCACCTGTGCCGCCTTGGTCAGTCTGGTGAGTTGGTGGCTGTTCGCCGAGCGCTTCATATATTTTGGAATACTGCACTTCATCGCAGTAGCCAGTGTGTTGGGTTTGGCGTTCGTGCCCCTGGGTACCCTGAACCTTGTAGTCGGTGCAGCGTTGATCGTCGTTGGTGTGCTCTATGCGCACCCAACGTTCGACCAGCGCGGGCTGCAGTGGGTGGGACTCATGACGCACCGGCCCGCCACGGAGGACTACGTACCGTTGCTGCCCTGGTTTGGCGTCGTACTCGTCGGGTTGGGGTGTGGCAAGACGCTGGCCCGTAGCCCGCGCTTGGCTGGCATCGCCACCTGGCAAACGGCCAATCCGTTGGGCACGACTCTGGCGTGGAGCGGGCGACACAGTCTGGCCATCTATATGCTGCATCAGCCATTGCTGCTAGGGCTGCTCTATGGCCTGCGCGCACTGGGCGCCCGGCTGGCCTGAGCAGGTTTGCTGCCGCCCGGGTTCTGTGACATCGTAGCGAGTTGCGACAATCGACAATCTGCGATGCTCAGAGCTGCCCCGTCACCCCTGTCGACCACCACACGAGTGCGCCGTGGCGCGATCGCGACGGGCCGCGCGACTCTGACGCTGGCACTGGCAGTGGCGGGCGCGGCACAGGCGCAGCAACCGGCGCTCAGCGACGAGAATGAGGACCTGTGGGCGCTGTGCTCGCCGCTGCCGCCCCTGGTCTGGGTGAGCGACGCCGCGCGGGTTGAAGGTCCTCTCGACGAGTTGGTTCGAGTGATTGCCGGCGGTGCCGACCTCAGCGAAAAGGGTGTGACCCGACTGCATGGCGATGTCGTATTGACCTACAAGGGCACAGCGATTCATGCCGACGAGATCCGCTATCACCAGGACGAGCAGCGGATAGAGGCCGCCGGCCGGGTCTACTACCGTCGTGGCGATACGGAAGTCGTGGGTCGCGCGGCTGATGTCGACCTCGACGACCAGCGCGGCCAGATCAAAGACACGCGCTATCAACTACCCACCATGCACGCCCACGGTTCCGCAAGTTACATTGGCATCGAAGGCGCCGAGCGCCTGAGTCTGAGCCAAGCTACCTTCAGCACCTGCGACACCGACAATCCGGACTGGCTGCTGCGCACCCATTCGCTGACCATCGACAGTGGGACCCGCCAGGGTAAGGCGCATGACGTCACTTTTCTCGCCGGCAAGACTCCGGTCTTCTACCTGCCATATATCCAGTTCCCCGTCAGCGAGGAGCGCATGTCGGGCTTCCTCTACCCGGACATCGGCGCGTCCAATATCAACGGCTTTGAGCTACGCGTGCCCTACTATTGGAATATCGCCCCACAGCGCGACGCCACGATTACCCCGGTCTACCTGTCCGATAGGGGCCTGATGCTCGACGGCGAGTTTCGCTACCTGGGCGAGTCGCAGCGTGGCGAGATGCGTGGCAGTTATCTGTCCGACGACAGGAAGTTCGGCGACTCCAGGGGCAGCGCTTACTGGCGCCACGATGGCATGGCCGTGGCCGGCTGGTCTACGCGCGTCAATGCCGCCCATGTCAGCGATGAGAGGTACCTGTCGGATTTCGGCGGCAGCCTCGATGCAGTGAGCTCGACGCACCTCGAACAGCGCGCCTCTGCGCACTACAATGCGGAACTGTTCTCCTTCCGACTGCGCGCGCAACAGTTCCAGGCATTGGATTCGGAGCCGGCCTACAAGCGCCTGCCGGAGCTCGTCCTGGATACTCATTTGCCCGAGCGCAATCTGCGCCCCCACCTGTTCGGCCACGCGGAAGCCGTGCGCTTTGAGCAAGATGAGCTTGCACCGATCGGCAATCGAGTCGACGTGACCGCAGGAGTTGGCCTGCCTTGGCGTGGCGCGGCGGGCTTCGTGTTGCCGCGCGTCGCCATGCGCTACACCGGTTATGCGCTGGAGAACACTGCAGCGGATCAGGTCACCGACCCCAACCGCAGCCTGCCCATCGCCAGCCTAGACAGTGGGCTGATTTTCGAACGCAGCGCCAAGGCGGGCGATACCGCACTGGTCCAGACGCTGGAACCGCGGCTGTTCTATCTTTACGTCCCCTATGAGGATCAGGACGAGCTGCCGGTGTTCGACACTGGCATCCTCGATTTCAATTTCGACCAGCTGTTTCGGGCCAACCGCTTCAGTGGCCCGGACCGCGTGGGAGATGCGAATCAGGTCACCGCGGCGCTGACCACCCGCTGGCGCCGTGCCAGCGACGGTCAGGACGTAGCCCGCCTACAGCTTGGTCAAATCTACTACCTGGACGATCGGCAGGTCGCGTTGCCAAGTGATGCGGAGCGCCTCGAGGACCCCGTCTCGAGTCTGGTGGCGGGGCTGGGGCTGCGCCTGTTCGGGCGCTGGGAGCTCAGCTCCGAACTGCAGTGGAATCCGGAGGCCGACATTACCGAATTGTCCAGTACCCGATTACAATATCGCAGCGGGATCAACGTGGGTCTGGCCCACCGGTTCCGTCACGATGAGACCGAAACCGCCGAAGCCGGCCTGCTGTGGCCATTTCACCGCAAGTGGCAACTCTACGGCAGTTGGCTGTATTCGCTGCGCGACTCCCAGACCCAGGAAGCGCTGCTCGGACTCCAATACGAGGGCTGCTGCTGGGGGATACGCGTGTCCGCGCGCGACTACCTCAATGGCAGGAACGGCGATACCAATCGCTCCATAAATTTCGAATTTGTACTCAAGGGCCTGTCGGAGTTCCGTGACCGACGAGGCGTAGGGAATCTGGTGGAAGATGCAGTTTTCTATGATTAAGCAATGCCGTGTCGGTGCCACGGGTGGGGCCCGCGTGCGAGTTGTGGGGGCGCTCGTGCTCTGGGCTGCGTTGGGTTGCCTGGCGGGTGCACACGCACAGTCCCCGGAACAACGCACCTTCGGCTTTGGACCGGGCACCGCGACCGACACCCCACTGCAGCTCGATCTTGGCTTGAATGGTAGCGCCAAGGCCAAGGGGCCGCAGGAACTGGACCGAATCGTTGCGCTCGTCAACGACGACATCATCACCAAGACTGAATTGGACAGACAGCTCGTCGCGATCGAAGTGCAGCTGCGCCGGCAGAACGTTCGCATGCCGCCACCAGATGTTCTGCGACGCCAAGTATTAGAGCGCATGATCGTGCAGCGCATTCAACTGCAGCTCGCCGAGCGCGGCGGCATACGCGTCGACGAGGAAACACTCAACCAGGTAATGAACAAGATCGCCCTCGAAAATGGTATCTCGCTGATGGAATTGCCCCGCGTGCTCGCACGCGATGGCATCGAGTTCGCTGATTTTCGCGAAAACATCCGTGACGAGATGATCACCAGCCGAGTCCAGCAGCAACAGGTCATGAGCCGGATCACGGTCACCGAACAAGAGGTCGATAACTACTTGACCAACGCGGCCACACGCCGCGGTGCCGACATCGAGTATCGGCTCGCCCACATACTCATCGGAGTGCCGGAGGGCGCGACACCGGATGTGATCGGGAAGAAGCAAGACACGGCCCAACAAGTCGTGGCGCAGTTGCATGAGGGAGCCGATTTCGAGGCTACCGCGGTGGCAGTATCCGAGGGCCAGAAGGCGCTTGAAGGGGGCGATCTGGGCTGGCGCTCGGCCAACCAGTTACCCAGCATATTTGCTGATCAGATAGCGCCGCTCAATGTTGGCGAAATCGTTGGCCCGATACGCAGTCCGGCCGGATTCCACATCATCAAACTGGTCGACAAACGCACTAGCGCGGCACGCACCCAGGTAACCGAAAGCCTGGTGCGCCACATTCTCATCGAGACCAACCAAGTCACCGGCGACGAGGAGGCCCGCAGCCAGCTCCAGGCGCTGCGCGAGCGTATCGTGGCTGGCGAGGACTTCGCCGCCCTGGCCCGCCAGTATTCAGCCGACAAGGGTTCTGCGGTTGAGGGTGGCAGCGTCGGTTGGGTGCGTCCGGGCGTCATGGTGCCCGAGTTCGAGCAGACGATGCAGCGCACCGCGCCGGGTGAGATCAGCCAACCGTTTCGCAGCGGCTTCGGCTGGCACATTCTGCAGGTCATGTCGCGTCGCTCGTTGGACAACACCGAGCAGGCTGAGCGAGACAAAGCGCGTGAAGCGATTCAGCAACGCAAAGCCGAAGAGGCCTTGCAATCGTGGCTGCGCCGCATTCGCGACGAGGCCTACGTTGAGTATCGAACCGACGCCTGATGCGGCGACACGTGGCCACGCCGCACGCATGAGGCCTTGGTCGTGACGGTACGCATCGCGCTGACCGCGGGTGAGCCGGCCGGTATCGGCCCCGACCTGTGCGTGCAACTCGCGCAGCACAGCCAGGAAGTAGAGCTGGTTTGCATCGCTGATCCACAGTTGCTCGGCGACCGCGCCGCCGACCTCGGACTGCCGTTGCAGTTAGCGACATTCGACCCCGCCCACCAACCCGCGCCAACCCGCGCCGGCCACCTGCTCGTGGCACCGGTCCGGCTTGCCCAACGTGCACGCGCTGGCGTGTTGGACGTGCGCAATGCGCCATATGTGTTAGCGACCCTGCGCGAAGCGGCGGACGGCTGCCTGCAGGGGCACTTCGCGGCCATGGTCACCGGTCCGGTGCACAAGGGCATTATCAACGATGCCGGCGTGCCGTTTTCGGGTCACACTGAGTTCCTGGCCGAGCATACCAAGGCCTCGCACGTGGTCATGATGCTCGCCACTGCCGATCTACGTGTCGCGCTGGCCACCACACACTTGCCTCTGGCTCAGGTGAGCGGCGCTATCACGCGAGAAAGTCTGCAGCACACTATCGAAGTACTGGATGCCGACCTGCGGCGGCGCTTTGCGATCGCCAGACCACGCATTAGCGTGTGTGGACTCAATCCCCACGCAGGCGAAGGCGGACATTTGGGCCGCGAGGAAATCGACGTCATCGAGCCCGTCATCGCTCGGCTTCGCGAACGCGGCATGGACCTGATCGGCCCCGTGCCGGCGGATACGGCCTTTACCCCGCCTGCGCTGCACAACTGCGACGCTGTCCTGGCGATGTACCACGATCAGGGCCTGCCCGTGCTGAAGCATGCCGGATTCGGCCACGCAGTAAATATCACCCTGGGCCTGCCCATCGTGCGCACCTCGGTCGACCACGGTACTGCGTTGGAGTTGGCCGGCACCGGTCAAGCCCAAATCGGCAGCCTCGAAGCCGCTCTGGCCGCGGCGGTGGACATTGTCATACGCCAAAACAAAACGCGAAGCACTTGAACAAGTCATCACCCGAGCAACCGCGCGCGCGCAAGCGCTTCGGCCAACATTTTCTACATGATCCGGGCACCATCCAGCGGATTGTGGCCAGCATTCAGCCCCGCCCGGGCGAGTGCATGCTGGAGATCGGACCTGGCCCCGGTGCGCTGACGCAGGCCCTGCTCCCCGCTGTGGGCACACTGGATGTCGTTGAACTGGATCGCGATCTCATACCGATGCTCAAGCGCGCCTGCACCGGTATCGGTACGCTCAATGTGCACGTGCACGACGCGCTCACCTTCGATTTGTGCGGGCTGCGCGTACAACGCTGCCCCGATTCCCGACTACGCGTCGTCGGCAACCTGCCGTATAACATCTCAACACCGCTGTTGTTTCACTTGCTCGCCCAGTTGCCCTGCATCGAGGACATGCATTTCATGCTGCAAAAGGAGGTCGTCGATCGTCTCGCGGCCGAACCTGGCACAAAGGACTATGGCCGACTCAGCGTGATGATTCAGTTCTATTGCGAGGTGGAGATGTTGTTCGTCGTTGGCCCCGGGGTGTTTCGACCACCACCGCGGGTGGACTCGGCCGTGGTGCGCCTGCGACCTCGCCGCGTCCCACCGGTGGCGATCGACGACCCCGCCGCCCTGGCCGTCGTGGTGAAACAGGCCTTTTCTCAGCGGCGCAAGACGTTGCGCAATGCCCTGCAACCCCTGCTCAGCGCGGCGGACATTGCCCGCGCCGGCGTCGATCCCGGCCTGCGCGCCGAACGCCTGGGGCTGGCCGACTTCGCCCGCCTGACCAACGCCTTCTGTTCCCGTCGTTCGACCTAGCCACAGGCAAACTTCCTTCACAATTCGCGCCTCGCATAGGGTCAGGATCGGCCAACAGCAGCCGATACAGTGGCCAGAGTCCTGACTTCCAGACCCATGCTGCCAGAACCTACACCTGCCCACGCCCAGGCGCTGCTCCTGTTTCAGGTCGGCCCGGTGTACTGCTGTGCTCCGACCGATCCGGTGCAGGCCGTCGTATTGCCGCCGCGCATGCACCGCCCCGCGGGCATCGGTGCGGGCGAACCTGGCGTGTTCGAGCATGGCGAGCAAATCGTGAAGGTCGTCGACCTGCGCCAGCGCTTCGGCATCGATCCGCAGCACATCAAGCAAGGTGGGCGCGTCGTGATCGTGGAGAATAGCGGCGACGCCTTCGGACTCTGGGTCGATGAAGTCCTAGATGTGATCATTTTCCCCAGCGAAGGCTGGGGACATGCCCCGGCACTGATCCCGCGCAAGATCTTCGCCCGTACGCTATTGCTCGACGAACGAGTCTTTCTGTACACACAGTTTCACGATCTGACCGCGCTACAGGCCGGCGCTGGTCTACGCGCCTACGTCCAACGCCTGGCCGAGGAACAGGCCCGCTGCAGGCTCTCAGCACCCCGACCAGCGAGGGCGGTGCCACAGAGCCCTACGCAGCCGATCGGGCCGCAGGCAGCCGTCTCGCCCCCAGCGCAGCCAGGCGCAGCACGACGCGGGGCCGCCGCGACACGATCTCCGCAGCCTGGCTCAGAGCGCGCGCCACGCACGCCGGTCGACGCCAATCAGACTACGGCGTCAGAGCCAGAGCCCGAGCAGACAGCACTGCGTAACGCCCGCAGCCATAAACCGTTGCGTGTGGAATGCCAGCCAGTCGGCGGTACACCCGGGCCAAGCGCCCCGCCGGTGCCCAGTCGGCAGCCCGCGGCAACGGAGCGCACGCGCTTAGAGACTGCGCCAACGGACAAGCCGGTGGCGGCAAGCACGCCGAGAGCGTCGACCGCCACCCGCTCAGCGCCAGCCGAGCAACGATCGTCCGCAGCGCCCCGCACTGATGTTCGCCGCCCGCGAATGAATGCGGCCAGCAAACTAGACGCGGCGGCCGACCGGGCACCGAGGACTGTTCCGGCGACACCAGACCAGGCCCAGCCCGCCGCAGCTCGTGAATCGGGCGACGAGGAACAGTCCGGCAGCGTATGGATGCTGGCTGGCGTTGCCCTGTTAGTCATCGTGGCCGCCGGCTTGAGCTACCAGCTTCTTCTGCCGGAGGCCGCCAAACCAGCCCACATGTGGCCGACCCCCTCTGCCCCTATCGTGCCGCCGTCGGCGTCGACTCAGACCCAGAGCGCACCACTGACCGAAACACGCACTGAAGCGGCTCCCATGCTGAGCGATGCTGGGCCAGCCAGCGTCACCACTGTGGACGACAGTGCAACGACCGAGGCACCTGCCAGCACGGTGGCTGAGGATGCCGCGCTGCAGCCGGCGACTGGCGGCAGCCTGTGGGGCAACGACGACGGCGACGCGGCCACCCAAGCCCCGGCTGCAAGCGCCGAGGCAGACTCAGCCGCCGGTGAGGTGAGCGCGGATGCGTGGCCAAGCACCGGCAGTGGCCGGTGGGGCAATGATGACAGCGATGCCGCCAGCGAAACCCCGGTCGCAGGCGCCGAGACTGACTCAGCCGCCGGTGAGGTGAGCGCAGAGGCGTGGCCAAGCACCGGCACTGGCCTGTGGGGCAATGACGACGGTGATGCGGCCACCCAAGCCCCGGCCGCGAGCGCCGCCGAGGCAGACTCAGCCGCCGGTGAGGTGAGCGCGGACGCGTGGCCAAGCACCGGCAGTGAACTGTGGGGCAATGACGGCAGCGACCCCTCTGCAGACGCGCCATCGCAGGACAACAACGCCAGCGTAGCATCACAAGCCGCCGATCAAAGCACCGCCATAGAGGCCGTTGATGATGCATGGATCGCAGCCCGCACCGACCGCACAGCACACGAAGACGGCGAGACCTCAACTGCCCCGGTTGACTCGGCCGAGGCCGGTTGGGACGCGACTGTCGAGGTGGCGACAGCAGAGTTCCCCGCGCCAGCCGATGAGGAAGCGATGTCTGCGGTCTCCGGCGATGTTGGGCCAGAAGGTGAAAGCAGCGCCTCAGTCTCCAGTGACCCAGCCGAAATCGATGCCCTCGGCGTCGCGGGTGCAATGGCTGTCGGCGCCGAAGCGACCGCGGCCAGCGGGCCGGCAACAACGCGTCTAGACGACGTGAGCCTGAACAATTCCGCAGGCCGCGAGAATTCGGCCACGGCGGTCGATCCCGACGCGAATAGCGCCAACCAAGCGGCAGACGGCGCTCCCAACGAGCTCGACGGGAACCTCGGCGCGGCTCATGCGCCGCTTGATGCTCAGGCCGGTGCGCCGATTGAGCTCGCCGAGATGAGCGCCAACAACGTCGAAACCGCCGCGGGTGTTGAGCCCTCGACGCCGTTGCCCGGGATGATAGAGACCGACGCATCGGTCTCGCCCGACCAGGACACTGTCTTCGCGGAGCCCGAGTCAGAGGCTATGAGAGCCAACGACGTCGCAGCGTCAACACCCTCCGTGGCAGGGCTCGAAGCTGAAACCGCGACAACACCGGCCGTGAGTCACGACCCGACAACGATAGCGAGCGATGTCCGCCCGGCGGCCAACGGCGACGATGCACTCGACGCCGACAACAGGCTCGACACGCCGGTGCCGACGACTGTGAGCAACGGGGTGCTAACCGAGCTACCCTCCGACAACGACACCGAGACGCCAAACACCCAACCAAGTGGACTCGTTGCCGAGATGTCAGCCGAGTCCGGCGTCACGGAGGTAGTCACCGTAGCGGGGCTGGTGGAGCAGTCGCTGAGTGGCGATACCGGGGAGCCGCGGCCAGCTCGCGACCCGGACCCGGCGCAGCTGACGGCCGAGGGGCTGCACCAGAGCATCGAAATTGATACCACCGATGTGGGCGAACAGCGTAAACCTGCCCCGGCATCCAGTGTTGAGGCCGAAAATGTCGCAGCAGCCGCCGCTTCAGACCCAACGCGAGAACCAGACGCGCTCGGTACCGTTGCTGAATCACTGACGGGCGCCGGTACGGTGCGTGGCCCCGCCTCGACTGAAACCCGCTCAGCCGTTGATGCATCGACAGACGCGGGCTTGCCCGCAGCTGATGCTGAACAGCGCCCCGTGAGCGATACGTACCTCGAAGACGCTACCTTGGCGCCGCTCGACGTCGCCCTGCCTGACCCGGCCTTGATCGACCATTCTGAACCAGGCGCCACATTCGTTGATTTCACAGACGGCTTCCGGGCATCGATCGAGCGCGACGAGCGTGGCGTCATCATCACGCTGCACGACCCCGCCCCGCGGGCGGAGATGGCACCGGCCGACGGTGCTCCCACCGCGAGCGAGCAAACACCGCCCGAGGAAACCAAAGCGCCGCAGCCCCCAGCAGAGTCAGGCGGCGAAGCCGCGGCCACGGTCGCAGCAAGTGCTCCCCAGTCCCGCGTCGAGCCACCCGCCCGTCGGCGCCTGACGATCACTCACGTGGTGGTAAAGGGCGACACGCTGTGGCACATCGCCGAGCGCTACGTAGACAATCCATTCCGTTATCCAGAGCTGGCACGACTGAGCAATATCTCTGACCCCGATTGGATATACCCGGGCGATCTGGTGCGTATCGTTAAGTATGTCGATGCCAGTGCCAGCGATGGAGTCGATGGCAGACTCTAGCTAGCCAGGATTATTCCCTAGTCGCAACAAGGGAACTCAACGACTGTGCGCAACGGTTCAGTCAGATTAGCCATTCGTGTCACAATAGCGCTATGTTGGAGATGAGACCGGCCATGCGGTCGGGCATCACCTGAATTGGGCTTGGATACCGATGCTAGAGTCAACAGACAGCTACGACATTCACGTCGACGTGACGACGGAGTACATTGCGGAACAATCAGATCCCGACGAGAGCCGCTATGTCTTCGCCTATACGATTACGATCAGCAACCACGGTGCGGTGCCGGCCAAGCTGTTGACGCGGCATTGGATCATCACCGACGCCAACGGTCGCGTGCAGGAAGTTCGTGGCGAAGGTGTAGTGGGCGAACAACCTCACCTTGACCCAGGTGAAGGCTTTCGCTACACCAGCGGCACCATGCTCGAGACCCCAGTGGGCTCAATGCACGGCAGTTACCACATGCTGGCCGACGATGGTAACGAGTTCGATGCCGAGATCGCGCCGTTCACGCTGTCGGTCCCTCATCAATTGCATTAGAGCGTGCCCAGCGGCGCGCATTGGTTTCGATCGCCGCGCGCACTCATTTCGATCGGGTAGCGAAAGCAACATGGCAGTCTACGCCATCGGCGATCTGCAGGGCTGTTTCGACGCCCTGCAACGTTTGTTCGAAAAGTTGCGCTTTGATCCTGCCGCGGATCAGGTGTGGTTTACGGGTGATTTGGTCAATCGCGGGCCTCTTTCCCTGGAAAGTCTGCGCTTCGTCAAATCCCTCGGCGACAGTGCTGTGACCGTGCTGGGCAATCACGATCTACATTTGCTCGCTGTCGCCGAACACACGGAAAAGAAAAAGCGGCAGGACACACTCGATCCGATCCTGAACGCCGCCGATCGCGATGAGTTGCTCGACTGGCTGCGCTCGCGACCACTGCTCCACCACGATGAGACGCTGTCCTTCACCATGGTGCATGCCGGCTTGCCGCCGCAATGGGATCTGGCCCAAGCGCGGGCATGCGCTGCGGAGCTTGAATCCGTCTTGCGCGGCCCGGACTACGCCGTATTTTTTCAACACATGTACGGCAACGAGCCAAGCCGCTGGTCGGAAGAGTTGAACAGTTGGGAACGGCTGCGCTTCATTGTCAATAGTCTCACGCGCATGCGCTTCTGCGATGCCAAAGGACGCATGGATCTTCGCGCCAAAGGCGCGCCAGGAAGCCAATCGAAGAAACTTATGCCGTGGTTCCAGGTACCCGGGCGGCGCAACGCCGAGCTGCGCATCGTTTTTGGGCACTGGTCAACCCTCGGTAGAGTGAACGCGCCCGGCATCTACTCGCTCGACTCGGGCTGCGTCTGGGGCGGTACGCTAACGGCGCTACGTCTCGATGCCGATGAGTTACCCTATACCAGCATCGAATGCGAAGCCGCCTGCCGACCTCACTAACGCAGATCTAATCACGGATAGCACGGAGAAAAGCAACTGCGGTGGAAGCGTGTGGCGACATCGACACGGATGGTTATCACTTCAGGGATACTTGAGACGTCCAGCGGGACTTGTTTCTTCTGCTGACCAACCACTGGCTTTTCCCCGTGATGCCCGTGTCCCCGGTGGTTGATAGCTTTTCGCATTGAATTTTTTTGTCCGTGTACTCCGTGCTCTCCGTGGTTCAATGTTTTGCCTTATCGCGCGGCACGTTCGAGGACGACGAAGCTGTAGGGGTATTTGTGTTTCTCATCGGCCTCACGGTCGATGCGCCGCACCTCCCGCCACTGGCCCGGATTGAAATCGGGAAACCACGCGTCACCCGCCACGCGCGCGTGAACGAAGGTAAGGTACAACCGATCGGCACGGGCCAGCGTCTGTGCGTATAGCGACGCGCCACCGATGATCATGATTTCCTCGCAGTGCCCTGCTGCTTCGAGCGCGGCCTCAACGCTGTGAACCACCACGCAGCCTGCCGCTTGATAGGCGCGATCCTGCGTGATGATGATATTGGTGCGGCCAGGAAGCGGCTTAGCACCAAAAGATTCGAATGTCTTGCGGCCCATGACAATTGGTTTACCCATTGTCTGTTCACGAAACCAACGCATATCGGCAGGCAAGTGCCAGGGCAGCCGGTTCTCGATACCGATGACGTGATCATCGGTCATGGCAGCGATAACGGAGATCTTTTGCACGGCGGTTGCTGAATTGCTCAACTGGTCAGTGTGATGGCAACGAAGGACCCCTCAATGTAGCCTGGTCTCGATACCGACAATGGCATGGCGTCCGCGAGCAAAATCAAAGAGACCACCATAGTCCGCCCATCAATTGCCCCGGATGTCACTGGCGCCACGTCCAGGCTACATCAAGAAATTTGCGCCGACATACTTGAATCAGCGCACAGAGTGTGTCTCCCTCCCACGTGTCTTTCACCGTCCACTCCGCGCTCTCGATGGTTGCTTGCGGGGGAATTCAGCCCCCCGGACTTCGCTCGCGCTTCAGCAGGGCTGCATCGACGCCACTGGCCACGGAACTACACCGCCACGGGCGCCTTGATGTGGGGATGAGACTGATAGTCAACCAACTCGAAATCTTCATACTTGAAGTCGAAGATGGACGTTACAGCTGGGTTGATGCGCATCGTCGGCAAGGCGTACGGTTCACGGTTGAGTTGTTCTTCAGCCTGGTCAAGATGGTTGAGATATAAATGAGCATCGCCGAAGGTATGTACGAACTCTCCAGGCTGCAGGCCCGTGACCTGCGCGATCATCATGGTTAACAGTGCATACGATGCAATATTGAACGGCACACCCAAGAAGATGTCGGCACTGCGCTGATAGAGTTGGCAGGACAAGCGGCCCTCGACAACATAGAACTGAAAAAACGCATGGCAGGGTGGCAGGGCCATATGCTCGATCTCGCCGACATTCCAGGCGCTGACGATGATGCGGCGCGAATCCGGGGTTGCCCTGATTTGCTCCACGACCTGGCTGATCTGGTCGATGTGTCTGCCATCGGCCGCCGGCCAGGAACGCCATTGATAGCCGTATACCTGGCCAAGATCACCGTTGTCGTCAGCCCACTCGTCCCAGATAGTCACACCGTTGTCGTGCAGGTACTTGATATTGGTATCACCTTTCAGAAACCAGAGCAGCTCGTGGATAATCGAGCGCAGGTGCACTTTCTTGGTCGTCAGGGCAGGAAACCCGGCGCTTAAATCGAAGCGCATCTGATAGCCGAACACACTCAGGGTACCTGTCCCGGTGCGGTCCTCCTTGCGTATCCCCTTATTCAGCACATGTTGCATGAGGTCCAGATACTGTTTCACGTTTTACCTCTTCTTGAGTACGCCAGTGTCAGCAGAAACAGGCCAAACAGGATCATGGGCGCAGACAGCAGATGCCCCATGGTCACCCAGTCCAGTGCGATGAAGCCCAGGTGTTCATCGGGTACGCGCACAAATTCGACGCCAAAACGGAACACACCGTAACAGAGCATGAACATACCGGATACCGCGCGAAATGGCCGGGGTTTCGAAGAATAGAACCACAGAATGACGAACAGCA
>Ga0209536_100000753_pt1 | contig 53179 bp, 41 predicted proteins | sample DeeMarSeWOR28_12_FD_187461 | JGI IMG/M metagenome (GOLD analysis project Ga0209536, IMG submission 187461) | Marine sediment microbial communities from White Oak River estuary, North Carolina - WOR-2-8_12 (SPAdes) (version 2) | ecosystem: Environmental > Aquatic > Marine > Intertidal zone >... | reverse complement strand
TCTCAATATACATGAAATCGGCTGATATTTGGTTTTTGGCAGGGGATATCTGAAAAAACACCTCAAATTCCGGCCACAACATATTGTATTCCCTATAATTTGACACGAGGTCATATTTACGATATTCAAGTTTCACCACCCTTCCTTACTTCAACATCATTCAAACTGCCTAACCATTGAAGGAGGGCACAAAAATGAAATGCCCGAAGTGTCAGTTTGAAAATGTCGATGGAGCTAAATTCTGCAACGAATGTGGTAGCAAGTTAGAAATCTCCTGCCCTGGATGCGGCAAATTTAATCCGCCTGGTAGTAAGTTTTGTAATGAGTGCGGCCACAATTTGATCCCTCCTCAAACGCCAGTCGTAAAAGAACTCTCCTTTGAAGAAAAAATGGACAAAATTCAAAGATACCTTTCCAAGGGCCTCACCGAGAAGATCCTATCCCAAAGAGACAGAATCGAGGGTGAGCGTAAGCAGGTGACAGTTATGTTCTGCGACATGGAGGGTTTTACCAGTCTTTCTGAGAGATTAGGCCCAGAGGAAGCCTATCATATTGTGGACCAGGTTTATGAGCTCCTCATTCACAAGGTGCATGATTATGAGGGTACAGTCAATGAGATGACCGGTGACGGCATTGTGGCCCTTTTCGGAGCTCCTATTGCTCTGGAAGATGCCCCCCAACGCGCGATTCGTTCCAGCCTTGCGATTCACCGTGAGCTCGCAAAATTCAGTGATAAATTGAAGCAAGAAAAAAAATGATGTTCTGCCTGTTAAAATGCGCATCGGCATACATACCGGGCCGGTGGTAGTGGGCACCGTGGGTAACGATTTGCGCGTTGAGTTCAAAGCCGTTGGCGATACAGTCAATCTAGCCTCCCGAATGGAAGGACAGGCCCAACCCGGAACGACCTATATAACAGAGGATACCTTCAAGCTTACTGAGGGACTTTTCCGGTTTGAGGCACTTGGAGAAAAGGAGATCAAGGGTAAGAAAGAGCCGATTAAAGTTTTCCGGGCCATTGCCCCCAGCACCAGCAGGACCAGATTCGATGTCAGTGCTGAGAGAGGTCTGACCCCGTTTGTCGGAAGAGAGCGAGAACTTGATCTTCTACTCGATGGCTTTGAACGCGCCAAAGGGGGTCGTGGGCAGGCCTTTTCGATCGTCGCTGAGGCCGGGATAGGCAAATCAAGACTCTTGTATGAATTCAGAAAAGCGGTCGCCAGTGCCGACGTGATGTTTTTAGAAGGAAGATGCCTGTCATATATCAGCGGGGTTGCCTACCATCCGATTATAGACATTTTAAAGGCAAGCTTCGATATCCGCCCGGGAGATGGGGATTCAGAAATCAGAGAAAAAGTCAAAAGGGGTCTTGAAATCATCGGGTTAGATGAAGCGTCTTCGCTGCCTTATCTGCTGAAGCTTTTTTCAGTAAAAGGCAGTGGTATCGACAGGATTCCCATGAGTCCTGAGGCAAAAAAAGATCGAACTATGGAGGTATTCAAACTAATTACCCTTAAAGGTTCTAGGATCCGGCCGTTAATTACAGCTTATGAAGACCTCCACTGGTCCGATAAGAGTTCAGAGGAAGTATTGAAATATGTTTTGGAAGGCATCCCGGGGGCAAGGGCTTTAATGATATTCACCTACCGGCCTGAGTTTGTGCACACCTGGGGTGCCAAGTCATATCACAATCAGATTAACCTAAACCGACTCTCCAACCGGGAAAGTCTATCAATGGTGACCAACCTTCTAAACACCGAGTCCCTCAATCGTGATCTTGAAGAACTGATTCTGGAAAAGACCGAAGGAGTTCCCTTTTTTATCGAAGAGTTCATCAGATCCCTGAATGATTTAAGGATCATCGAAAAAAGAAACAATACCTGTTGCTTGGCAAAAGATATGCAGGATGTGACCATTCCTTCCACGATTCAGGATGTCATCATGGCCCGGGTGGACTCCTTGCCCGAAGGTGCCAAAGAGGTGCTACAGACCGGCTCTGCAATCGAGCGGGAATTCAGCTATGACTTGATAAAGCGGGTTAAAGAGCTACCAGAACAAGAATTACTTTCTCATTTATCCGTATTAAAGGATTCAGAGCTCTTATATGAAAGAGGAATATACCCTGAAGCGACTTATATTTTCAAACATGCGCTAACCCGGGATGTGGTCTACGAGTCCATCTTAACCAAAAAAAAGAAGCATCTGCATGCAAAAATTGGCAATGCCGTTGAAAAACTTTATGCTGACCGCATCGAAGAACAATATGAACTGCTGGCCTATCATTACGCTTTGTCCGAGCACTGGGAAAAGGCGGTGCACTTCGGCCGGCTGGCCGCCGAAAAAGCCCACAAATTGAGTCAGTTCCAGCAAGCGGTAAAAATTTATGAACAGACCGCAGAGTGGCTCTTAAAACTTCCGGAAGACAATAGCCGTCAGGAAAATCTGGTGGATATTCAACTGGAGATCTGCTGGAGCAATATCGGATTGGGGCAGTTCGAGAAAGCAGAGGAGGTGGGTTTACAGGCCGAAATTACGGCGAAGCTGCTGGGTGACCGGGCGCGGCTCGGCATAACATATCTGGGAATAGGCACCGCTTGTATTTTCCAGGGCAATTTCAAAAGGACTGAGCACTACGGCGTGCAAGCCATCGATTATCTTGAGGGAACCGGCGAAGAAAGTGCACTAGCGCTTTCCCAGCAGTTTTTGGGAATATGTTATATCGCACAGGGTCTATGGCGGAAAGGTGAGCCACATATTTCAAAAGCAATAGCGGCTTATGAGAAACTGGATCAGAAAACCGAATATGTTATCGGTTGGAACGCGCTTCCCTACACCTTAGGATGCGCCCAATTGGGGTGCAACTTAGGGATCATGGGCCGGGTTGAGGAAGCCAAGCAACTTTTTGAGAAGGGATATGCGCCGGAACTGGAACAGGTCAGCAATCTCACCACCAAGATGACCTATTGTTCCTGGCAGGGTATTTTTATATCTTTGATTGGTGAGGACCACTTCGGGGCGGCGGATAGAATGAATCAATTGGTGGATTTGGCTGAACAATCGGATTCTCCTTTTATGACTCTTGTTTTCAGTGTCTCCAAAGCCAATGTCATGTTGGCGATGGAGGATTTTGGAGCAGCGCTATCCTCGAGTCAAATAGCCTTGAAGGCTCTTGAAGGAAAATCGATCCGAACAGGGCATGTCATCAATCTCTATTATGATCTGGTGCGCGCCGAGTTGGAGTTGGGCGACATGGAGTCAGCAAAGCAGCATTACGAGGAAGGAAGATCACTGGTGGATATGGCCCCACACTGGTGGGAGCCCCGCTTCGACTTTCTGCAGGGACTGCTGCTGATGACAGAGGCTTCCCCCGACTATATGCGGGCAGAAGCGTGTTTCCAAAAGTCGATACAGGCTGACGAAGAAGTCGGAGCGGTTGCAGCGGCGGCCCAGACGCGTTACTATCTGGCCCGAATGCTTGCCCGTAAAGGTGAAGGCAGGCGTGCCCACGAGATGCTCACCGAACTCTGCAGCCACTTCCAAAGCTGGAGCATCCCTGTCTGGCAAAAAAGGTGCGAAAAGGAATTGGAGATCTTAGAATCATCGGAATAAAGGCAGTCCTATTATCAAAACGTGATAACTATATGTGGTAGTCTGGAACAATTTGGTTGGACTGCAAGTACTGATGATATCGTAGCATTTTTTTGCAGTTCTAAACTGGTAGTTTCTCCAACATATACAAGCTTTGGGAGACTTCTAAAAAGTTTTGATATCGTTTATCAATCGGAGTTTTAGCTTGCCTTCCAATCTTGTCAAGTCAAGTATAGGTCAGTGGAAGCCTTGCGATTCGGTCGCTATTGAACGGCGAGGCTTTCCGGGTATTTGAAGGAAATGGCCCTCCTCGCGTTCGTTTATGGCTCGGTGCAGCTGCTATCCTTTCAGCCTTATTTTTGCGTCCTATATTTTGCGCGAATTTCTTTTTTAAGAATCTTTCCCTGGGGATTTTTCGGCAGGGCGTCGATAAACTCCACGCTCTTGGGGGTCTTGTAGGGGGCGATATGTTTTCTGCAGAAGCTGATAATCTCCTCTGCGGTCGCCTGCATTCCCTTTTTGAGAGCCACCAGGGCGTGAACCCGTTCCACCCAGACGGGGTCGGGGATGCCGATAACCGCAGCTTCGGAAATCGCAGGGTGCATGTAGAGGATATCTTCGACTTCGCGGGAATACACATTCTCGCCGCCGGTGACAATCATGTCTTTTTTGCGATCGACGATAAATATGAATCCATTTTGATCGTAATACGCCAGATCTCCGGTATGCAGCCACCCGTCCGAGAGAACCTCGCGGGTTTCTTCCGGTCTATGCCAGTATTCAACCATGATAGAATCACTTTGCACGATGATTTCACCGACATCTCCGGACGCAACATCGTTGTTATTTTCATCGACCACTCTGACGTGAACACCGAGGCTCGGCTGTCCGCAGGAACTCAGCACGCTCTGTTCTTCTGAAGGTCTGTCTAAAACGTTGTGAGCCTTCCGGGGGAGGGAACAAATTTGAGGACCGGATTCGGTTTGCCCATAGCCCTGCGAAAAAATCGGGCCGAAAACCGCAAGGCCCTTTCGCAGCATCTCCACCGGCATGGGGGATGCGGCATAGTAGATTCTATTCAAACTGCTCAGGTCATAATCTTTAAGACTTTCACAGGACAGTATGGCGTTCAGCTGCGTGGGGACAATTTGCATATCGGTTGCTTTCTCATTCTGAATTGTTTCGAGAACGGCAACCGGATCAAAGGATTTCTGAGGCATGATCACATTGCATCCGCCCACCAGGAAGAAGGGCCATACATGGCTGTCTCCACCAATATGAAAAAATGGCAGCACGAGAATATGTCTTTCTCCAGGCTTTGCCCCCATTTCAAGGGCCTTAATGCGGGTGTTATCCAGCTTGCGAAAATGGGTATAGAGCGCGCCGCGCGGGACGCCCGTGGTGCCGCTGGTGAAAAAAATGAGAAAAGGGTCGTCCCTGCCGACATTCAAATCGGGTTCATTTGATGGATGCGTTGCGAGCAACTCGGAATGCGAGATCATATCCGGCACAGCGCTTCCGCAGACGATACAGTGTTTTACTTTCGGAATCCTGGAACGCAGACTGTTGACGGTCTCGACCAGCTCCGGGCCGACGAAGATGATGCTGGCCTCGGAATAATTAATGAGGTAATCCAGCTCATCCCGGCTGAGCCTGGGATTGAAGGGCGCAGCGATAAAGCCGCCCTTCATTGCGGCGCCATACACATCTGCATACTCAAGACAATTCCATGACAGAATCCCGAAGACATCTCCTTTTTTCGCTCCCAATTCACCAAGGGCGTGGATCAGGCTGTTTACGCGTGTACTGAATTGAGCAAACGTTATTCTTTGTCGTCCGCATACAAAGGCCTCTTCATCGGCATGCAAAAGTGCATTGCGATGAATAATATCGGCAAAAGTGCCCCTGGGGTAACGGCATAATTCTTTCAATATGAATTTATCCGACATGTCTTTGTCCTCCAGACGTGTATCACATTGATTTATTTATACCTGAATATTGCATGAAAAGTAATGAGAAGTTGGGATTATGTTTAATGGATGAAAATAATTTTATCTCATTTCTTTTCACCCTTACGGGCGAGCCGGAGGCTTCCATCTGCCGTGTTATTAAGGCTGAAGCATCCCGCCGCGGGATAGCCTCAGCCTTCGGTTCTGCCCGGATATGAGCGGCTATTGGTCATTCTGCCGTCCTCGAACACAACGCACATGGTAAGCGTTGCTCTTATAGTAACTGAGCACATAAGCCCCGTCGAACATGATGATCCACGCGTTGTTGGTGTGGTCTTCAAAAGTTGTGGCGGTCCAATAGCTCAAAGTGTCCCGAAAAGGAACTTCCTCACGCATAATCGGACGTAACGCATAGTAGAGAACGCTTCGATCCAGTAACGTTTCAAGGTCAGACAGGGTCGGCAAACGCCAATCGTTTTTGCCGTCCAATGAAAGTGAATCCGCATATTCCAGCGCTGTCTGCCATGTCATCTCGCCCGGAGACGCATATTGCCATTCGAGGCCGGTTTTGGGATCTTTCCAGGTAAGCGGTTTTCGCTCTCCCACGACGAACGCATCCTTTACTTACCTGCGGTCCAAGGCCCTGCCGAAATCTTCTCGGGGAATGTCGCGGGGTCTCCCCAGACAATGCAGTGTGTCGGGCAAACCAGGCTGCACGCCGGCGCTTCATTGCGGCCGCGTTTTTCAACGCAGAGGTCACACTTTACCGCCTTGATGATTTCATGGTTAAACTGCATGACACTGTGCGGGCAGGCCTGCACACAACAGCTTCCGCAATTGATGCATCGTTTTGCCTCCTGGATGACCATCTCCTCCGTAAGGCCCTGCTGAACCTCATCGAAGTTATTGACGCGCTCCCGGGCATCGAGAAGGGGCATTTGAACCGGATCAATTTTGTTGTAGACCTCTTTCTGGGGGTTTGTAATTGTTTTTAATTGCGCTTCTCGACCCAATTTGAGATCCCGGCCTTTTATGAAAAAATCGATGGATATGGCAGCCTGTTTCCCATCCGCAATCGCTTCGATGATGCTCTGGGGGCCTCTAACCGCATCTCCGCCTGCGAAGATATCGGGATCGTCGCTTTGAAGCGTCAGGGGATCAACGTTCATTGTTCCCCAGTCGCTCAACGTACAGGCACACTCGTCGGTCAGGCAGCTCCAGTCCGCTTCCTGCCCCAATGCCGAAATTGCGTTATCGACTTCAATCGTGAATTCCGAGCCGGCCACGGGTTCGGGCTTGCGGCGGCCACTCTCGTCGGGCTCCGTCAATTGCATCTTCAGGCACTCGATCGCTTTGACCTGTCCGTTTTCACCGATGAAACGCACCGGCTGGGTCAGGGTATTTATGGAGATCCCTTCTTGCTGACATTCTTCAATTTCTTCAGAATTTGCGGGCATTTCCTCCAGGCCCCGACGATAGATGATAAAGGCGTTTTCAGCGCCCATCCGGCGGGCCGATCGCACCGCATCCATGGCGGCATTGCCACCGCCGATTACGGCGACGTTTTTGCCCAAAGCCACCTGTTGTCCCTGATTAACGCGGCGCAGATAGTCCAGCCCCGGAAAAACACCATCCAGATCCTCACCTTCAATGCCCAGCGCTATGCATTCCTGGGTTCCGACGCCCACGAAAAAGGCCTTGTATCCTTCCTGGCGCAGCTGGGCAACGGTGACATCCGTGCCGATTTCCACATTGGTCTTCATGGTTACGCCTATATCGCGAATATGCTGAATTTCAGCTTCGACAACTTTGCTGGGAAGGCGGTAGGAGGGTATGCCTGTTGTGAGCATCCCGCCCAGCTCACCGGCTTTTTCGAATACCGTCACTGGATAGCCTTTGATCGCCAGATAATAGGCACAGGTCAAACCGGCCGGGCCGGAACCGAAAATGGCGACTTTGTCTTCTTTTTTGTCTTTGATCCTCGGCATATAACGCTTGTCGGCGTTTAAATCCAGATCGGCGATAAAGCGCTCGATGCCATGGATTCCCACAGATGCATCAATATCACCCCGGCTGCAATTCGACTCACAGGGGTGATGGCAAACCCGGCCACAGATCGACGGGAACGGGCTTGCTTTTTTGATGAGTGCCAGGGCTTCCTCAAATTTCCCCTTGGCAGCCAGATTTACATATCCCTGGACATCGATGTGAGCCGGACATTCCGCCTTGCAAGGGGAGGTTTGCTGTTTTTCGGCGCCGGATTTATTCGGCACTGCGTTGCAGCCGGTGCATTTTTCCTTGTCATGCAGGACAACCCCTGTCTCCGGATCCTTGGTGATGGCATCTTCGGGACAGGCGAGCGCACAGTCAGGTTCCTTGCAATGGTGGCAAAATAACGGCTTAAAATTAGGTGCCTTCTCGATTACGCGAACCACTCTCGGCCCCACGCCAAGCCCGTGCTCCTGTTTACAGGCGACTTCACAAGAGTGACAACCACTACAATCTTCGGCATAAAATTTTAAAGATATTTTTCCCATTTCACCCTCCTATTCGTCTTCACAGGGAGATATATTGCATAAGCAAACTCTGAGGTTGGTGGAGCCCATATTGGGGTCACAGGTCTCAAAGGCATTGTCGGTCAGTATATTGGCATTGGAGATATCCCAGCCATGGCCCGGATCTTTTATTTCCGGGTACCACCAGCCGTGCTCGGCCGTCACCACCCGGGGATCGATGCCGTCGTAAAGTTTGGCGCGCTGCTTAATGCGACCCCGCGGCGATTCGATGTAAATCCACTGCCCGTCCTTGATGCCATGTTTTGCGGCGGTTTCAGGATGAATCTCCGCAATGGGGTCGGGTCGGATCTCCCTGAGCCAAGGAATCATCCGGTTGGCGGTATGGAAAAAGGTCGGGGTTCTGAGCCCGGCATTGAAAATATAGGGATATTTCTTGGCCACATCCGGGGTGGAAACCGGGCTCTCGGGGATTTCCCTGTACTGGGGCAGGGGATCGCGTCCCCATTTTTCCAGAATGGTTGAAGCCAGCTCCAATTTTCGGGTGGGTGTGGAAAATCCCCTTTCCTTGTATTTATGATAGACGTTTTCACCTCGCAGATAGCCTTTTTCTACAAATTGTTCCCAGGTCAATCCCGAGGGCTCCAGCAGGTAATCCAGGGCGTCCTCGACGGTATCGGGCCAATCCTGTCCCATTTTTTTGCCGAGTTCTAAGAAGATCTTATGGTCCTGCCAGGCCTCTCCGATCTCGACACACTTCTGCCGGGCGAATACATAACCGTGCCGCTTCCAGTTGTCGGCCACGTGATTCTGTTCCAGCCAGGTTCCGGCCGGCAGGAAGATATCGGCCAACTCTGCAGTGGGCGTCAGGAAATGATCGATGACAACCAGAAATTCAAGTTTCTGCAGGGCCGCGTATGCCTCCTTGGCGTTGGCCCTGGATACGACCGGATTGGTGCCGCACAGCAGGCCGGCTTTTAGCTGATACGGTTCTCCGTAAAGAATGGAGTCCCATGCCTTTTTAGGATTGATAAAAGCCACGCGAGCGCCGAGCTTAAACTGTTCGCCGCCCAGGCGTTTTGCAAGCACCTCCCGTGAGAGATCCTTGTGGCGGGAGAATTCAGCAACCGTCCGGGTAGGCGGGTTCACAAAGAGCGCGTTGCCTCCGGCAGTGTCCAGATTACCGGTTATGCCCATCAGTCCGATCATGGTGCGGGTGCAGTCGGCACAGTTGATTGTCTGTTCGGTGGGCACGCCCCAGTGAATGGCTGCCGGTTTGGTCGTCGCGTACATACGGGCGGCCTCGCGGATCAGCTCTTTATCAACCCAGGTAATTTCCTGTACCTTCTCGAGCGGATAATCCTGCATGACCCTTTCTTTGAATGCATCCCAGCCGTGAACGTGATTTTCCACGAAATCCTTTTCATAGAGCTCTTCTTCAATGATCACGTTATGGAAGCCGAAGGCGAGGGCGCCGTCAGTTCCCGGCCGGACCTGAAGCCATAGGTCGGCCTTGCCGGCATACAGTGACTTGCGCGGATCGATACTGATCAGCTTGGCGCCTTTTTTAAAAACGCGGTAGAAATTTTCGCCCTTGTACTCGTCCGGATTCGTCCACATGGGGTTGCAGGCCCACATAACGATGCATTTGGGCTCACCCGCATAGTCAACCACGGGCAGATTTCCGCAGGTAATCAGACTTGTCGAGACCCGCGAGACGTAACACATGTGGCCGGCGGTCAGGACATTGGGGGTCCCCAGCAGATTGGCGAAGCGGTACAGGTGACTCTCATAATCCCGACCGGTTCCCTGACCGACGACGATGTATTCCGGCCCATATTCGTCGATAACCGCCTGGAATTTATTCGATATTGTTTCCAGGGCCTCATCCCAGGAGATTTGTTCCCAATTTCCGTCGACCTTCTTCATCGGGTGGATAATCCGGTCCGGATGATAGGCGAGCTGGGTTACGGCCAGGCCCTTGGTGCACATCGTACCCCGGCTGATGGGGGACTCGGGATCCCCTTCCACCTTGATCACCTTGCCGTCTTGCACCTGCGCGATCACACCGCAGGCACCGTGACAATTCCGGCAATGGGTTTTGATTTTTTTAACTTCTCCCATAAGCAACCTCCTTATCGGTTTTCAGCTCCGCTGAAAGCGCATTACAGAGCTTTAACATATTGGGCAGATTTTTATTCATTTGAGAGTTTGATCTCAATTTCCTTTGCAAACTTCTTTAATAAATCGGCGTAAGCACCGATGACGTCATTTTTGATTTGGCCTTTCAGCCCGACGGCCCAAATCGCAAATTGAGGATTCCCATTTTCGATTTTGAGTGGTACCGCCAGGGCCCGGATGCCCTCGATATATTCCTCTTTATCGAAAGCAATCCCTTCCCGGCGGACTTTTTTAAGCATGTTTTTGTATTTGATTTTATCGGTCGAGGAATAGCGCGTAAACTGCCTGAGGACATTTTTAGACAGGATCCGGTCGATTTCATCGTCCGGCATCAGGCAGAGTATGGCCTTGCCGCCGGCACCGGCCAAAAGGGGCAAGCGCATCCCGATTTCAGAGGAAATTTTTATATCAAAAGACGCATCCACTTTGTCCACGATTACGGCGTATAAGCCGGATCGAATGCCCAGAAAAACCGAAAGATTGGTTTCTTGATTGATTTTTTCAAGGTAAGGGTGGATGGTGCTGATGATTTCCGACCCATTGCGGGATGCCCTGCTGAGGAGGTAAAATTTCATCCCCAGGTCAAATTTGCTGTTCGGCGCCTGCTTAAGGATTTCAAGATCGGTGAGGGTGTGGATAATATTGAAAACAGTGCTTTTATTGAAATCCAGGGCCCGGGTGATTTCGCTGATTCCAAGGGGTTCCTTGGTCTTGGCCATAAGTTCCAGAATGGCAAAAGTTTTGTCTACAGCCGGAACCCGTTTAAAGCTCGCTTTCATATTCTTTCTCGATGACATTTAATGTTCTCTATGGAAAACAAACGATCTCTAAATAAATCAAGGCCGAAAATTTGTCAAGAAAAATATTCGGATCTATACCCAAAAAAAGGTAATCACTGATTGCAGATTGAAATATCAAACCTATCGCGCATTCAAAATCCGCAATCCGCAATCTGCATTCCGAAATTTTAAGTGCTCCATTACGCCAAGACCGATAGTTTAATATACTTTCATCATTGACACCCGAGAAAGGATTCACTATTCTGTCCGCCTTGTAAGGGGTTCTAAAGTTAAAAAGCGAAAAGGTTCAGCGTTCAAGGTTGTCAGCCTTTTTAACCCAGAACCCAGAACCTCTGAACGCAGCAACCCGTAACCAAGGACAAGAAACATGACATTAGAAGGCTTTACACCTTATAAGAAAGAAGATGCGGATAAATACAACCGGCTGCGCTGGTGGCCGGGGATCCCGCTGGGTGATTACCTCAATAAGGCCGGGGATATTTATCCTGATAAAGAGGCGCTTGTCGATGGAGATAAGCGCTTAACCTATGGCCAGCTCAAAAACAAAACCGATAAATTAGCCATCGGTTTCATTAATCTCGGCATCAAGCCTCTTGACAGAGTTCTTCTTCAGTTACCCAACTGGGCGGAGTTTATTTTCACATACTTTGCGCTACAAAAGATCGGCGCCATTCCCATTTTGCTGCTGGCAAAACATCGCCAGAATGAAATCAGCCACCTGCTCCACCTGACTGAAGCCAAAGCCTGGGTTGTGGCTGAAAGCTACCATAAGACCGATTATTTGCCGATCATAGATGAGGTCTTACAGAATAGCACCACCATTGAAAATGTCATCCTTGTGCGGTCATCGCGAGCCGGTTCCTTCTCTAGTCTGGAAAGCTTTATTCAACAAGAAAAACTGACAGACGAACAACTCGCTATTTTGGCCGATAGAAGGCCGGACCCGATGCAGGTGGCCCACATGGGACCCACCGGGGGCACCACCGGATTGCCCAAAGTAGCTCCCAGAACCCACAATGATTATCTGTCCCGGGTGGAATACGCAGCCCGGGCCTGTGAATTCAATAATCTCGACACATGCCTGGTTGCCGCCCCCGCAGCCCATGACCTCACCTTCAGCATGGCGATCTGTATAACCATGTTCACATTTGGCAAACTCGTTATGCTGGACTCATTTGAACCCGAGGTGGTTTGCGAAATCATTGAAAGGGAGAAAGTAACCGCCATTGTCTGGGTGCCCACCCTGGCATCCCGGCTGATTCATTTCGACAGGCTCCAAGACTATGACCTGAGCTCATTGAAAAAAATGCATTGCGGCGGAGGTGTGAGCTCTCCGGAGCTGATCAGAGCCGTTAATAAAAAACTCCATTGCACTTTTTTCAATGGTTACGGGGGAACCGAAGGCATGAGTCTTCTTACCCGGCCCCACTTCAGCCTCGAGCGTGTTTGCAACTCGGTTGGTCGGCCTACTTGTCCTTACGACAGCTATAAAATTGTGGATGAAAACGGCAATGAACTGCCACCCAATACTACGGGAGAGTTGATTGTCAAAGGTCCCGGTGTTTTCTCAGGCTACTACAAAATGCCTCAGGAAAACGAAAAGGTATTCGATCAAAATGGGTATTTCAGGACCGGTGATATGGCCATGATCAACGATTCAGGGGACTTTGTTCTAACCGGCAGGCTAAAGGAGATGATCAATCGCGGCGGTGAAAGCATCAGCGCTACGGACATCGAAAACCTGATGATGACCCACCCCGGAATCATCAGCACGGCGGTTGTACCGATGCCGGATCCTGAATTGGGAGAAAAGGTCTGTGCTTATGTGCAGCCTGCGCCCGGGGCAGAACTTGACTTCGAAAAGATTATATCTTTTTTAAAAGATCAGGGCGCTTCGGTCCTTCAATTGCCGGAGAGAATCGAGTTTGTCGATGAGTTGCCCTACACAAAAGCAGAGAAAATAGATAAACAGGCGCTGATAAAAAATATCAAAATGAAAATCAAAGAAGCAAAATAGCGTATTTCAGCAGGAAGCCTGATGCCAGATAGAAAAAAACAAGATCGAGAGACGATCCGTCTCACCATAAATAACGTGGTCCAGGAATTTGAAATTGGTGACCATGCTTATCAGGTAACACCTTACGAAACACTGGCAAAGACACTCAGAGAGACGCTGGGTCTGAAGGGAACCAAAACAGGGTGCAATCAAGGCGCATGCGGCTCGTGCACGGTTTTAATGGATGGCATTCCCGTTTTGTCATGCATGCTGCTGACCATCGAATGCGACGGGAAGCAGATCACCACCATCGAAGGTCTGCAAGATCCCGCAACGGGTCAACTGGACGAGATTCAACAGGCCTTCATCGTTCACACCGCCTTTCAATGCGGATTTTGCACACCCGGCCTCATTATGGCATCAAAGGCTTTGCTGAGCACAAATCCGTCTCCGACCGAAACAGAGATCAAACAGGCCCTTTCCGGTCACTATTGCCGATGCATCAGTCACTACCATGTTGTCGAAGCGCTCTTAGCGGTTGCCGGGAAAAACAGAAAATGAAATTTCAAAAAGAATATCGGTATATCGGCAAGGCCATTGCCCGCAAAGACGCCGTCGCAATCGTTACCGGGAAGGCACAGTACATTGATGATGTGGAACTCCCCAGGATGCTCCATGGAAAGGTATTGAGGAGTCCATACCCGCATGCGCTCATCAAACAGATCGACACCTCCGGCGCTGAAAAATCGCGGGGCGTAAAGGCTGTTTTGACACATAAAAATGTCCCCCGGTGGATGACCGGAACGCCGCGACATGTCCGGGTCCTGGATCAAAAGGTGCGGTACGTGGGGGATGCGGTGGCACTGGTCGCGGCGGAGACCGAAGCGATGGCCCGGGATGCTCTGGCGCTCATAAAAGTGACCTACGAACAGCTGCCGGCCGTATATGACGTTGAGGACGCCTTAAAACCGGATGCACCCCAGTTATATGAGGATTTTCCGGGCAACCTCCTGCCGCTGAATATCCCTGTCTTCGGGCCCGATACCCTGTCGGCGATAGAACTGGGAGATGTTGAGAAAGGCTTTGCGGATTCCGATTTTATTAGTGAGGGAACATTTTCCTATGAAAATATTCCCAATCCGCTCCCGATTGAGTCACCCGGCGTGATTGCCGAATGGAGCGAACCCAATCATCTAACGGTCTGGTCCGCCACCCAGTGTGTATCCTGGCACCGGTATATGATGCTGCCCAGGATGGGCTTTCCGGATATCCGGACCATCGGCACCCATTGCGGCGGCAGTTTTGGATCGAAAAATTATTCCACCCAGCCGATGCTGTATGCAGCGGCTTTAGCGCAGGCCACCGGTAGACCGGTAAAGGTGTGCTTCAGCAAGGAAGAACATTTTGGCGCGTTCGTTTTGCGGCTGGGCTCAAAATTTCGGGGCAAGGTGGGCATAAAAAAAGACGGCACCGTGAAAGCTGTCTCCGGCGAATGGTTGGTAGACACCGGCGCATTTTCAGACCAGGCGCAGGCCCAGGTTGCCGTGGGATTGGGTGAGGCTCAGCTGATGCTGCGGTGTTCCAACTGGGATTTAAAGACGAAGCTGGTGTGCACCAATAGATGTGCGTCGGGAATGGTCAGAGGGTTTGGCGGACAGGAGCTGGAGAGCGCGCTGCTTCCCATTTTTGAGGAGGCCATGGCCCGGGGGGATATCGATCCGGTCGAATTTTTTAAAAAGAACTTTGTCAAGCCCGGAGAGGGATATTACTGGCGCGACGGAAATTGGTGGATTTCAAAGGGCAAAGATTATTCGGAGGCCATGGCGAGCGGGGCGCAGGCATTTGGCTGGGCAGAGAAATGGAAAGGCTGGCTCAAACCTTCGGCAGTCAAAAACAGCAAACGGATCGGTGTGGGCGTGAGTGTGCATGGCAATGCGGATGTCGGCGAAAGTGTTTCGGAAGCTTACGTGAGGCTTAATCCGGACGCGACCGCAACCATTCATGCATGTGTTGCCGAATCGGGAACGGGCCAGCGCAGCAATCTGTGCAAAATGGCAGCCGAAACCCTCCAAATCCCTCCGGATCGGGTGAGCATCACCCCGCCGGACAGTCTTATAAATCCCTTTGATTTTGGGCTGGTGGGTTCCAGAGGGACTTATGCCGTCGGGTCTGCGGTTATATCCGCCGCCGTTGATGCCAGAGAACAGCTCTTTGAAAAGGCCGCGAACATATTGAAGACCGCTCCTGATGATCTGGAGAGCGAAGATGGTATCGTGTTTGTCAAAGGAGATCCGGACAGAGGGATACCCTGGAGAAAGGCTATCGGGCTCGCGCAAACGTGCACCGGATTCGGTCGCTTCCAGCCCGACTACTCCAAGCCAAATTTCCTGGCACTATTTGCAGAGGTAGAAGTGGATACGGAAACAGGGAAATTGGATCTGTTGAGAGTGGTTACCGCAACCGATGTGGGCCAGGTCATCGATCCCCTGTCACTTGCGGGACAGCTGCATGGCGCTCTTGGTGCTGCCGGAATCGACACCGCCATATTCGAAGAATCGGTGATAGATAAAAACAGCGGCCATATGCTGAACCTGAATATGATGGATTATAAATGGCGTTCTTTTTCCGAACTGCCCCGATTTGAAAACAAGATTTTAGAGACAGCCATCCAGACGCATCGGTTCAAAGCGATCGGTGTCGGAGAGATTGCCACATCGCCCGGGCCGAGCGCGGTGTTAATGGCAGCCTCCAATGCCTTGGGAACAAGATTGAAAGGGTATCCGCTGACACCCGATAAAATTCTCAAGGCTCTGGGAAAGATAAGTCCCTGAACCTTGCATGAAAAGTAATGAGATAAAATGATTTTCATCTATTAAACATAATCCCAACTTTTCATTACTTTTCATGAAAGATTCAAGTACATAGGAGATGGAATAGTGAAGGCATTCAAGCACTTTAATGCCGCCTCGGTCGATGAAGCCATCGCGTTGATGCGCTCATCCAAAGGCAATGCCAACCTTATTGCTGGTGGCACAGATTTGTTGGGTGTACTAAAGGATGAAATCCTGCCGGACTATCCCGAAGCCATTATCAACATCAAAACCATTCCAGGGTTGGATGATGTTAAACAAAACAAGAAAGGGCTGAAAATAGGCGCTCTGACCAAATTGGTCGATGTGGTTGCGCATCCGCTGGTCCAAAAGAACTATCCCATACTCTCCAAAGCAGCCGAAGCCGTGGCCACACCTGAAATTCGCAACATGGCCACCCTGGGGGGCAACCTGTGCCAGGGCACCCGGTGTTGGTATTATCGATACCCGCATCACATGGGTGGAAGAATCATTTGCTATCGCAAAGAAAAAGCGCCCTGTCAGGCCGTCAAGGGCGATAACCGTTATCATGCCATTATGGGCGGGAAGGTGTGTTTTGCGGTCTGCCCCTCAGACACTGCGATAGCGCTCACTGCCCTGAGCGCTAAACTCGAAATTAAAGGTCCCCGGAAGGTTCGAAAAGTATCCGTCGATGAATTTTTCACCCCCCGGGGCAATATCCTCAATTCTGATGAGCTTTTAACCTATATTGAGATACCCGGCCCCGCAGCGGGAGCGCGACAGGAATTTCTCAAATATACATTAAGAAAGCCCGTTGATTTTGCCATTGCCAGTGTCGCCGCGATCGTCACGGTAAAGAATGGAATCTGTAAGGATGCGCGCATCGTACTCGGGGCCGTCGCTGCGACACCGGTTAGAGCCGTCGCCTCAGAAAAACTGCTGAAAGGCAAGCCCGCCGGTGAAAAGTGTATTGCCGAGGCAGCCGAAGCAGCGGTTCAGGATGCAAAGCCGATGCGGATGAATGCGTATAAGGTGGAAATAACAAAGACCTTGGTGAAAAGAGCGTTACGTTCTGTCTTGCAGTCCGGCAGCGTAAAATAAGGATCCCAGCCTGGTGTAATATCCCTCAAATACATGGTTTCAGTGTTCAGGTGTCGGACAAAATAGCTCGTAGCTGATAGCTCATGGCTTGCAGGCTGGGAGGCCAGGAAGCCAGAAAGCCTGGAAGCTTCCGCGTTTTCAAGCCTTCCAGCTTCCCAGCCTTATAGCTTCCTATCTGTTCCGCCTTTTTTTAAAAACCTGGCACCCAACACCCGAAACCTGAAACCTATGTACTCCTGACATTGCGATATTTACGGGGCGCTGCGAGCCAGCAAAAAACACAGGAAAGTAAGAAGGTGACAATTACAAGGATAAAAGCCAGTTGATAGCTCTGGGTTTTGTCAAATATGAATCCCGCAATCCAGGCACCAATGGCACCGGCGATTCCGATGCCGGCTTCCACAAATCCATAGATAAGACCAAAGATTCTTCCCTTAAATAGATCGGCAGCCACGGCCATGAACATCGGGGCGGTAACCCCCCATCCCATTCCGAAAAGAACACAGAAGCTGTAGGTAAAAAAAACCGATCCATGGTTCTCAAATAAGAGCAGTGAGACGGCACCCAGGCAACCACATGCAATCCCCAGCGTATAGATGAGCTCGCGGCTGATCCGGTCGGAAAGCCATCCCCAGAAAACGCGAAAGATCGATGAAACAATACCAAGCATTGCAAAAATAAAGGCCGCCGTCATTTTATCGATTCCCTGATCAACCAGGAATCTTACCTGGTGCACAACAATGATAAAAACAGCGATAAACCCGAAGAATGGGAAAATAACCAGGGACCAGAAACGCAGGGTATGGGCAGCCTTTCTAAGGGTCCAATCGTTATCCTGAGTGTTGCCGGGCCGGTCTTGTGAATGATTCCTTTGATTTGAATCCGATGGGGTGGAGCCGTCAGGGTACTGTCCCAGTTCCCGGGGTTTGTGCCTTAAAAAAAGAGCGTTGGCCGGCACTAAAATAATGAGAACCAGGCAGCCGGTGATAATAAATGTCATGCGCCAGCCCCACATTGAAATAAGACTTTGAGACATGGGGACCAGCACAAAGGTGCCCAATCCCATGCCTGAGACCGCAATCCCACTGGCCAGCCCTCGTTTCTTTTCGAACCAGTGCGCTAAAATCGCTGAGTAGCTGATGATACCGATGCAGGAAATACCGGTTCCCGCAACCACGCCATAAAAAATGTAAAATTGAGAGAGGAATTCGATTTTGCTGCAGAGCATCAGCCCGACTGCCAGAATCAGAATTCCGGGCGTGATCACGCGTCGGGGGCCGAAGCGGTCAATTAAACCGCCCAACAGGGGTGCCATACATGTATAGGTGATCAATGCCATGGATTGCACGCCGGCCGAGCCTCCGCGGTTCCAGGGGAAATCTTCCAGCAGCGCAACATAAAAAACGGAAAAACTGGTACGGATTCCCATCCAAAAGGCCATTGATATCAGTGCGACCGCTACGATAATCCATCCGTAGTAGAATTTTGAGCTATCGGTCAGCTTCTTCGCTATATCCATTGATTTTGGATTCCCGCACGTTTAATTGAATTTTCTTTATAGCTTGACAACAAATCCTTCGGAAGGTAGCTTTTTTCATAAACAACCGGTCTTGTCAAGCAGGCCTTAACGCGCTATTTATCCCCATTCTTTTGTCGTAAGGCAAATTCTTAGCGTGAATACTTACGATCGTTGCATTGGTTGCCCAATATGCATCTTCCCAAATTTGAACACCTTTATCCGGCATCACTAAAAGAGGCAGCCCGACTGCTAAAAAAGCACGGCGCGAATGCACGACTGGCTGCAGGCGGCACCGATCTTTTTGCCCGCATGAAATACGGCCTTGCTCAGCCCGAAGTGGTCATCAGCCTTAAGGGTCTATCCGTCGATTTTCCGGCTGTTATCAAAGGAGGCGAACTGCACTTAAATGCCCTGATGCCGCTGGCCGATGTTGCGCACACCGCTGAAATACGCGAACGAGCGCCGCTTCTGGCAGAGGCGTCCATGTCGGTGGGATCCAATCAGATCCGGCAGATGGGGACTCTGGGTGGCAATATCTGTTTGGAGAATCGCTGTTCCTACTACAATCAATCCCATACATTTCAATTTATCGAACCCTGTTTCAAGCGCAAGGGCAGCCTGTGCTATCTCATCCCCAAAGGGAAAAAGTGTGTGGCCGTCTTTCAGGCCGATACGGTGCCGGCCCTCATTTGCCTGGACGCAGAAGTGGAGATCATTGCTGCCGACAACAGCCGGCAGCTGCTCCTGGAGAAGCTATACACCGGTGATGCCTTGAAGCCCTTAGCGCTTTCGCAAGATGAAATTGTCGGCAAGGTCATCATTCCGCAGCCGGAACCGGTGCGGGGTACCGCTTTTTCCAAGTTCAGTTTAAGGGGAGGCGTGGAATTCGCTGCACTCACGGTAGCCGTACGTCTGGACGTGGCAGATAAGGGTGAAAACTGTTACGCCGCCCGTATCACAGTAGGCGCCATATCAGCAAAACCCGTTAGAGCCCTAAAAGCTGAAAAGACCATGGTCGGAGAAGCGCTTTCCGATAAGCTTTTTCATGAAATAGCCGGCATGGTCGCCTCCGAGATCCATCCGGTTATGCATCACGGGTATTCAATTCCGTTTCTGAAAGAATGCTTAAAGACACAAACCTATCGAACGCTTGTCCGGGGAGCAGAACGTACCGGAAGATATGGTAAAAAATGAGCTAAAGAGGGAGAACACGCGTGAAACGACTCATTGAACTTTGCGTTAATGGTGAAGTCTATGAATTGGCAGTGGAAGCCAACACCACTCTGGCTGAAGTTCTTAGAGATCAGATCGGCTTGACCGGCACCAAAGTGTCCTGTGGGACCGGAGAATGTGGGACCTGTACCGTACTGATGGACGGCAGACCGATTCTATCCTGTTTGGCTCTGGCTGTCGATTGTCAGAAGCAGTCCATTTTAACAATAGAAGGATTGTCGGTCGGCGAAAAACTGACGCCCGTGCAAAAGGCTTTTCACGAATACGGTGCGATTCAATGTGGCTTCTGTACGCCGGGCATGGTGTTATCCACCACCGCTTTGCTGGAAGCCAATTCGCAACCTTCAATGCAGGAAATCCGGAAAGCCCTCGAGGGCCATCTGTGCCGGTGCACGGGATATAACAAGATTATCGAGGCTGTCCAGCAGGCAGCCGAGCAAATGACACCCAAGGCAAAGTGAAAGAAATTGAGATTAAGAATATACCTTTAAGCTAAAGTGTTCAGATGTCAGCAAACGAAAAAGATCCACAACGATTAGCCTATATCGGAAAACGGATTCCCCGCAAGGACGGGCCTGAAAAGGTTACCGGCCGGGCGAAATATACCGGGGATATCCACCTACCCGGCATGCTGACCGGCCGGATCCTGCGGAGCCCTCATCCGCATGCCTGGATACTCAATGTTGATACATCCCGGGCGGAACGCTTAAAAGGGGTGCACGCGGTGATCACAGCCCGGGATACGGCCGGCAGAAAACATGGGTTTGTGGAAACGCCAAGATATCCGCCCGACCAGAATCCGCTGGCCACGGATCGTGTTCGCTACGTGGGTGAAGAAGTCGCCGCAGTGGCTGCCACGGATCATTATATTGCCCAGGAAGCGTTAAGCCTCATCCGGGTGGACTATGAACCGCTTCCCGCTGTTTTTGATCCGGAAGAGGCCATGCAGCCCGGGGCATCGGAGATTCATCCCACCCACCCCAAAGTAAAGGAGCCCCTCGTTAACATCGCCGGTAAAACCGAATCTGAGTGGGGTAACGTTGAAGATGGATTTAAGCGGTCCGATTATGTCCGCGAAGACCGATTCGATAGCCATTTACGGACACACGGATATTTAGAGCCCCAGATCACACTGGCCAGCTTTGAACCCGCTGGCAAGCTCAATATCTGGACCTCTTCAATGGGGCCGTTTTTAAAAAGAGCCAAACTGGCCCGGACCCTTGATTTGCCCTTATCTGCGGTGCGGGTACAAAAAGCCTGGGTGGGAGGGGCCTTTGGTGGAAAAATAGACCTCTTCTCGCATGAATTTTGTGCGGCTTTGCTTTCGATGAAATCAGGCCGGCCGGTAAAGATTGAGGCCTCGCGCGAGGAAATCTTTGCTGCCTACCGCCATGGTCAACCCCTGATTGTGGAAGTAAAGACCGGTGTCAAAAAAGACGGAACGCTCGTCGCCCAACAGTTCCGGGTCATTAATAATTGTGGGGCTTTCAGGGGAAGTGGGGTGGTGGTTATCTTCCTGGTATGGGGATTTATCATGGTTCCTTACCGGCTGCCCCATCTAAAATATGAGGGTTACGCCGTTTATACCAATAATCCGGTGCGGGCTCCTCAGCGCGGGCATGGCGCGCCCCAGCTCCGGTTTGCGGTGGATTCCCAGCTGGATATGATTGCCGAGGAACTGGGGCTTGATCCCATCGAGATCCGACTTAAAAATGCCCGTAAGCCGGGGGACGCACTACCCAATGGGGATAACGTTCACAACTGCGGCCTGCGCGAGTGTATTGAAAAGACCGCCGAGCGGACAGGCTTTCAGAAAAAATACGGCCAGAATCGACCGGCAGCCCCCTTAAATTGTTCCAAGCGCCGGGGCATCGGCATCGGCGTCAGTTCTTTTATGACCGGGAGCTTAATTTATCCCAGCAGTTCTTCGGCAATGGTCAAAATGAATGATGACGGTTCGGTCACCCTGCTGACGGGCGCATTGGATATTGGACAGGGTGCCGAAACCATTCAGAGTCAAATCGTGGCCGAGGAGCTCAAGATCCCTGTAGAAGAAATTCAGGTGATTGCGGCAGACACCGAAACAACACCGGTTGACATCGGGTCATGGATCAGCGGGAATGTTTACGTCACCGGTAATGCCACCCGGGTTGCATCCACCGAGGTTCGCAAGAAATTATTGGACATGGCGGCCGAGGAGATGGGGGCGAATGTGATGGATCTGGCCCTGGGCGACAAATGTGTTTATGTTGCCGGTTCTCCGGAACGCAAACTTTCCTACCGGCAGCTGGTGGCTGCCAGTATCCGGAAACACCGCGGTGATTCGATTATCGGAGAAGGTCACTGGCGGGCAATGCGCGATGAGCCCTATCACCCCAGTCTGGCGACAACCCGGGGCCGCTGGTCTGAAAATTATGCCTTCGACGCCCAGGTGGCGGAGGTGGAGGTTGATATCGATACCGGTCAGGTGCGCCTGATACGGGCGGTAACCGCCCATGACTGCGGCTTTCCGATTAACCCACTCCTGGTGGAAGGACAGGTCGACGGCCAGGTATCCATGGCCCTGGGCCACGCCCTTATGGAGGAGGTGCTTATGGAAGAGGGGCGCACGCTAAATCCCAGCTGGCTGGAATATCGTATGCCGACCATCCACGAGGTTGCCGCCTCCGAAAGCATCGAGGTCATTACAGAACAATATAAAATGGATGCACCTTATCGAACCAAAGAAGTGGGCGAGGGCCTGGTCTCAGCGCTCCTGGCTGCCATTGCCAATGCCATCTACAACGCCGTGGGCGTGCGGCTGTTTTCAACACCTTTCACGCCGGAAAAGATCTTGCGGGGCTTGGGAAGAATCAAATAGATGGAAAGCGGGTTTTCGCTTGACTTTCGCGAAGCATTGGGCTAGCTTAACCCGAATTGTGAAATTTTATTTCAAATTATGGAACTTTTTTGGGCATTGTTGAGGGCGACAGCGCTGTCGGCAACTATTGGTATACGCTCTAGATCGCAATTGGTTTCCCATCCCTGTGCACGACTCCGAAAGTTCATTCGAGAGTCGCCATCTATATAAAAAAATCTTTGCGTTGACATTATTCTGAAATGTTTCTAAATAAAGTAGGTTAGATGAACTTCCGAGCCTGTTAAAAATTAAAAAAATAATCGTTTACTGCGGAAGGAGGTGAAATAGAGCACGCATATAGGCAATCAGATTCTCGACTTTTGAACCAATCTGTAAAGGAGGTAAGCGACTCATGAAAAAGAAATTTTTTCTAATTTCACTGTGCCTGGCAGTGTGCATTAACCTGGCACTCCTATTTCCGTATATAACTCCGCCGGTGCAGTCTGCGGATGAAATTAAAATCAAAATCGCCAATTTCTTCCCGCCGCCGGCAAAGCAATCAAAAATCACCGAAGAATTCGGAAAAGATCTGGAAAAACGTTCCGGCGGCAGAATAAAAGTCCAATATTTTGCCGGGGGGTCCTTGCTCACAGCTCCTGCTATTTATAAGGGCATCGAGTCCGGGATCACCGATATCGGATATGCGCATGTTTATTACACGCCCGGACGCTTTCCGGTATCCGAAGGCATCGGCTTGCCCCTGGGTACGCCCAGCGCCATTGTCGGCGCGCATGTGGCCTACGACTTCTACCAGCAATTTAAGCCCAAGGAATGGGACAACGTCAAGCTGCTGGCCATCCACGGCAACGCCCCCAGTATGCTCATTTCCAAGAAACCGGTGGAAAAACTGGATGATCTGAAAGGATTGAAAATAAGGGCGCCCGGCGTTCCCGGTGAAATTATCAAAGCCCTCGGCGGGGCCCCTACCCCGACACCCATGATAGAAACTTACGACTCCCTGGCCAAGGCCGTTAACGACGGTGTCTATGCGCCTTATGAAACTCTCAAGACTTTTCGATTTGCAGAGGTTTGCAAGTATGTCACCGCAGCCTGGCAGACCGGCAATCCCTTTCCTTTTTATCTGGCCATGAATAAACGCAAATACAACAGTCTGCCGGCGGATCTTAAAGAGGTCGTCGATACCCTGGCCGGAGAATATCAGGAGCGCTATGCCCTGATGTGGAACGAGATCGAGCTGGTCGGCAAGGCCTTCGGCGCCTCCAAAGGCGTGACGTATTTCGAGCTCTCCGATCAAGAGGCGGCCCGCTGGCAAAAGGCCGTGGAACCCGTTAATGCGAATTATATCAAGACAATGACGGGCAAAGGCTTTTCGGAGGCGGAAGTCAAGGGTTGGATCGACTTTATGCGGGATCGTATCAAATACTGGACCGCAAAACAGATCGAATGGAAGATCCCTTCACCCACCGGTCCTGCAGACATGCGACCGGAAGCCTTTGTTCTTAAATAGGTGATATCGGTATTAAATGAGCAGGTTCCCCACCTCGACCCCGCTGATGGGGTCGAGGATGGGGTTCCATAAAAACAGCTCATAGCTCAAAGCTGATAGCTCATAGTTAAAAAATTTTATGGCTGGGAGGCCAGCTTCAAGCTTTTACTATGAGCTATGAGCTATCAGCTACGAGCTAAATGGTTGAACCGGGCCGGTTATGTTAGATAAATTTGAAAAATTCAATCGAAGGCTCAGCGAAGGAGCTGGATGGATCGGGTTCGGTGCGATTTTTTTGATGGTCGTTCTGACCTGTGTGGATGTGGTGACTTCCAAGCTTTTCCTTACACCCGTTTTCGGCGCCCTGGATGTCATGATGCTCGCCCAGTTGATTGCGGTTTCTTTTGCGGTTGCCATCACGCTTATCCTGGACAAGCATGTTTCGGTGGAGTTCTTTGTGATGCTTCTGTCGAAGCGCTTCCAGACCGCCATTGAATGTTTTGTCAATTTTCTGATGCTGGGCCTTTTCATCGTAATTGTGTGGCGGCTTTTCGCATACGCGTATGGCATGCAACTCGGCGGAGAGGAATCGATGACCGCAAGGATCCCCATGGCTCCCTTTGCCTATGCCGCCGCCGTCGGCTGTATTCCGGTCTGTTTGATTTACTTACAAAAATTATTAACCTCCATCGTAGAGACAATAAAAAAATGAGTCCTGAGACAACCGGGGTTGTCGGTATCGCTGTTATGCTGGTCCTGTTCTTTCTCAAAATGCCCGTGGCTTTTGCCATGACATTGGTCGGTGTGGTCGGTTTTGCTTATCTGGCAGGTGCTGAATCGGCACTGGCGCTGCTGGCGCAGGACATCTACGAAACATTTCGTTCTTATCCGCTTTCCGTGATTCCCATGTTCATTCTGATGGGCGAATTCGCTTTCGCATCGGGTATCAGCCAACGGTTATTTCGAACGACGCATGCCTGGGTGGGCCATTGGCGCGGCGGGCTGACCACTGCTACCGTTTTGGCCTGCTCCGGTTTTGCGGCGATCTGTGGTTCAACGGCCGCAACAGCTGCCACCATGGGGAGAATCGCGCTTCCGGAAATGCGCAAATATAAATACGATAATACCCTGGCAACCGGATGCGTGGCATCTGCCGGCACGCTGGGGATTCTTATTCCGCCCAGTACGGTTCTGATCGTTTACGGGATTCTGGTGGAAGAGTCCATCGGAAAACTTTTTGTTGCCGGTATCCTTCCGGGGATACTTCTGAGCCTGGCTTTTGTGGCAACAGTGGCCTTGCTATGTTTCCGCAAGCCCGAACTTGGTCCTCCGGGGCCGGTAACCACCTGGAAAGAAAAGATCAGGGCAGCAGGCGGGATCGTCGAAGCCGCCATTCTTTTTTTTCTGGCCATCGGCGGGTTGTTTCTGGGATGGTTCAGCCCCACCCAGGCGGGCGCCATTGGCGCCGGGGGTGCATTGATCATCGGCCTGGCCAGAAGAAAAATGACCTGGAAAACCTTTTTCGAGGCCGGCAAGGTAGGGCTGCAAACCGGCTGCATGGTTTTATTCATCATAACCGGCGCCACCGTGTTTGGGCATTTTATGGCCATGTCCACGATCCCTTTCATTCTGGCGGATTGGGTCGGCAATCTCCCGGTTCACCACATGGTGGTTATCGGTATTATTATCTTCATTTATTTTATCGGCGGTTTTTTTATGGATTCCATGGCACTGATCGTGGTGACGATCCCCATCTTTTTCCCGATCGTGGAAAGGCTTGGCTTTGATCCCATCTGGTTCGGGGTTATGATGGTTCTGGTTGCCGAGATGGGCGTCATTACACCACCGGTCGGTGTGAATGTTTTTGTCATCAAAGGGATTGCGCCGGATGTGCCCCTTTTTGTCATCTTTAGAGGGATATTACCCTTTCTGGCAGCCCTGATTATTGTAGCGCTTATTATTTTATTTGTACCGCAGATTGCGACCTTTCTGCCAAGTCTCGTCCAATACTAGCCGACTAAAATTTGGCTCAAACCCTCAAGGCCTGATGCCTTAGACATTTCTCCGTATGGGACCTACTGTGGAGGAGCCTTATGCGAGGAGGGTCTAAATTTGATTGAAATCCGGGCAATGGGACTTAGGAAGTGGATCGAAAAAAGATTGCCAGAGATAACCGCTTTTTTTTGAAGGACCTTGAGACCCTGTCTATAGAGGATCTAAAACATCTCCAGTTTGAAAAGACCCGGCAAATCCTGGAACGGGCTTATGGTCGAAGTGAGTTCTACCGGCAACGCTTTGACAACGCCAGCGTCAAACCGGATGATTTTAAGACCCTCGCGGATATTGCCCGTTTTCCGTTTATCGGAAAGCAGGATTTAATTGCCGATCAGGAAGAAAATCCGCCGTTCGGCAGCAGGGTCTGTGTTTCGCGGGAAAAACTCCGGCGCATCAATTTAACCAGCGGCACCTCCGGTATGGGCCAGGAAGTGCACTGCCACGAAGAAGAATCCATCTGGGCTGCCAACGCTTCAACCGCCTGTCATTTTGCAGCCATTGGATTGAATAAAGGGGATTGTTCCGCTGTTCTTTACCCGCTCGGTACCATGACCGGCGGCATGCTCTCTTATGAAGGCTTGCGGATTTTCGGGGCCACCCCCGTGCCGCTGGCGGTGTTCAATACTACCCAGAAAATCGATGCGATCAAGCGCTTCGATGTTCAGCATATCCTGACCACACCGGCCTATCTATCGCGGATCACCGCGATCTGTCTGGAGCAGGGCTTAACACCGCGCAGGGCATTTCAGCGATTAAAAGGAATTACGCTTTCGACCGAACCCTTTCCGGTGGCCTGGGCGCTCAAAATGGAAGACATCTGGGGCACCGTAATCCATGATATTTACGGCTCCACCCAGTTGAATTTGAATTATGCGATTACCTGCAAATACGGCGCGGTTCCCGACGGTCAATTCGGATACTATCATCTGGCCGATTATTTCGCGCTGGTCGAGATTCTGGACAAAGATTCGGATCAGCCGGTGGACGACGGCGAATGGGGGGAACCGGTGATTACGACCTTTTCGCGCAACGCCATGCCCCTGATCCGGTTTCGATCAAACGACCGCGTGCGCAGACTGCCCCCCGGGATGTGCGATTGTGGCAGGACCTCCCGGGCATTGTGGGAAGTCGGTACCGTCGCCCGGTACGACGATATGATCAAAATTAAAGCGACCAATGTGTGGCCGCAAACCGTCGATGAAGCCGTCTTTTCTTTTGACGAGATCGAGGAATACAATGGCCGCGTGTTTATTGATGAAAACGGTCGGGAAATTGCGAAGGTGAGTTTCGAATTTAAAAAAGCGGATCTGGATGACAAGTCAAAAAGCGCCATTGTTCAGCAATTGATAAAAAAAATAAAGGAGATGACCCAGGTCAGCATGCAGCTGGAGGAAGTTCCCCACGGCACGCTGCCGCGCTTCGAATATAAAGTGCGCCGCTGGACGGACGATAGAATTGAAGGTTTAGAGCGGGTCGAATATATTGAGAAAAGCTAGAACCCATCTCAAAAATGTCTCTTGTCCCAATATCTTTGTTGGTGCCGAGTTTCAAATCCTCGACATACAAAAGTATGCCTCCGGTTTTAAACTCGGCTCCGCCGCGATCTTGAACCAAAATCCTATTTTTGAGATGGGTTCTAATTTTGTTTAGAGATAGCTTCAAGTCTGACTGAAAGGAAAATAAAAGCATGAAAGAACGATGGCTAGAACCCGCCTCGGATGCGGATGAAAAACAAGAAGCCCGATTTGAGACCTGGCTCTCAGCTGAGGGTATCTCATTTGTAAGCCCTGAAGCTGAGGAAGATTATAAAGCCAGAGTGACCCTGCTTAAAGATGCGATCCAGCTCAAAAAAACCCCGCAGCGAATTCCCATATGCCCGTCCTATGGCTTCTTTCCGGCCCAATATGCCGGCATCAGCATGTATGCTGCCATGTATGATTACAATGCCCTGACGCAGGCCTGGGAAAAATTTTGTAATGACTTTGCACCGGACACGTACAATGCTCCCACCACTACCATTCCCGGCAAGGTGTTGGATATTTTGGACTTAAAGCTCGGCCAGTGGCCGGGCCACGGGGTGTCTGAACAAAGCGAATACCAGTACGTGGAAAAAGAGTATATGAAAGCCGATGAGTATCAGGACCTCATCGATGATCCCACCGGTTTTTTTATGAATACCTTTTTCCCGCGGATCTTCGGCGAACTGGAGGCGTTGCAAAAGATGCCGTTGCTTCCCCCTGTCAATGAGATTCCCTGCATTCTGCCCGCATTGTTTGCATTTGGCGACAAAGAAGTCCAGGCCGCCTTCAGCCATCTGACAAAAGCGGGTGAAGAAGCAATCCGCTGGCGGGATGCGGTGCGCCAGTCAAACGGAAAAATATTGGGCAGGGGCTATCCGGGATTTTCAGGCGGATTCACCAAGGCACCTTTTGACGTGATCGGCGACACCATGCGGGGCACCCGGGAAATACTGATGGACATGTACCGTCATCCGGATGAACTGATAGAGGCCTGTGAAAGGATAACTCCGTTTATGATCAAATCCGGTGTGGCCGGATGTAAAGCCACCGGTCACATCATGCCGTTTATCCCCCTGCACAAAGGTGCCGACGGATTCATGTCGGAAGAGCAGTTTCAGACATTCTACTGGCCGACGCTCAGGAAAGTCATTATCGGACTGGTGGATGCCGGCATGGTCCCGCAACTGTTTGCCGAGGGCGGATATAATCAACGGCTCGAGGTGATTCGCGACGTTCCCAAAGGGAAAGTTGTCTGGTGGTTTGACCTCACCGACATGGCCCGGGCCAAAGAGATCGTTGGGCCGGTAGCCTGTATCGCCGGAAACGTGCCCCTGTCTTTGCTTTGCACCGCAACACCCGATGATGTCAAAGCCTATTGCAAAGAGCTTATCGATGTCGCCGGCAAGGACGGCGGTTTCATTCTTTCCACCGGAGCCGGCATGCAGGGCGCCAGACCCGAAAATGTGAAGGCCATGATTGATTTTTCAAAAGATTACGGAGTTTATAAATGATATCGGCAACATGAAAATGAGGAGGTAGGTGATGTCTAACGAACTTGTTGATGCCATGACCCAAATGCGAGAGCAGGAAGCCATCGATCTGGCAACAAAAATGCTTGATAACGGACAGGACCCTTTGAAGATTTTGGAATTTTGCCGCGAGGCCCTTGAAATTGTCGGCAAGCGATTTGAAGAGGGAAAATATTTTCTTCCGGAATTGATAATGGCCGGTGAAATGTTAAAAAAGATATCAAAAATAGCAAAGCCGTATATAAAACAAACATCTGAAGAGAAGGCCCAAGCCATCGGTAAGGTGGTAATTGGATCGGTCAAGGGAGACATCCACGATATCGGCAAGGACATCGTGGTATTTCTATTGGACATCAATGGTTTTGAAGTCCATGACCTGGGGGTTGATGTACCGGCAGAGAAGTTTGTTGAGGCCATCAAGGACGTTCAGCCGGAAGTTGTGGGGATGAGTGCATTATTGACCACCGCCTTTGAGTCCATGAAAAATACGGTTGATGTTATCAAAGATGCGGGACTGCGGGACCAGGTTAAGATCATGATTGGTGGCGGCGCGGTTGACGATAAGGTGAGGGCGTATGCCGGTGCGGATGCCTATGGGCCTGATGCCGTAGCTGCCGTCAGCTTATCGAAAGAGTGGATCGGTGCGAAATAACTTACTTATGCCATAACGTTCTGTAATGCGGGAATGATGTCATTAAAATTCTCGGCGACATGGCAACCGGCATCCCTGAGGTGTGCCATCTTGACGGACGGTTTTCCATAATCACCCTCGATGATGGAAGCCGCATGCCCGAAAACGGTCCCCTCCGGCATCTCTTCCACAAATCTTCCGGCGATATAAGCGATCAATGGTTTCGTGAAACCTTTGTCCTTGACGAACGCGGCAACCTCTTCCTCGTAGCCGGTTCCCGGTTCTCCCCACATGACAACGGCTTTTGTCATGGGGTCATCCTCGAACATGCCCAAAATATTTTTTGGCGGAGAGCCGATCAAGGTATCTCCGCCAATACTTACGCAGGTGCTTACGCCGAAACCCGCTTGCTTTATCATCCAGGCGCATTCGGCCGTCATCCCACCGCTGCGCGAAATGACCCCGACATTTCCGGAAACGAAACAGCGTGCGGCGTTGTCGCCGCCAATGGCGCCGAGTTTGACTTTATCCTCGGGGGTAATCACACCGACCGAATTGGGACCGACAATTGTACAGTTATTTTGCCTTGCAGCCGCCAGAAACCGGACGGCGTCTTGCTGCGGAATTCTTTCTGTGATGATCACAATTAACGCAATGCCATTCCCGACTGCCTCCATCACCGCATCGTAAGCAAAAGCAGGCGGGACGTAAACCACAGACGTATTTATTTCAAATTCTTTGCAGGCGCGTTTGAGGGTATCGAAAACAGGGACGCCCTCAACGTTTTGGCCTTCCTTTCCGGGAGTGACGCCCGCCATGATTTTGGTTCCGTAGGCCAGGGCATGTTGGGTCACCATCGAAGCCTCTCTCCCCGTTATGCCCTGAATTACGATGCTTGAATTTTTGTCCACCAGTATGGCCATTCTAATCCGTCTCCCCTGGAAAGGCTTTTTTCATTTTCTCAACGATGATTCGGGCCGTATCTTCCATGGTGATGTCGTCGCCATGATACTCAAGCCCCGCTGCGGTGCATAATCTTCTGGCTTCGGCGTCGTGCACGCCTGCAAGCCTGAGCACCGCTGGAAATTTTTCGGGATCAATATTTAAATCCTTAAAGGCGCCGATAATCCCCCTGGCAACGATATCGGTTTGGGTATTGTTTGTAATGTTTAGATTCATATAAAATCCTTTGACCCCCGGTTTCGACAACACGCCCTTGACCAGCCCTTTGACCTTCGCTTCCGGCGGATTCCCTCCGAACTCCGTATAATTGGCCGGCTTTCCACCGAATCGAAGCAGGGCATCATAAGACAGGAGGCTGCCCCCGCCGCCGCCGCAGAAGAAGCCGATGTTTCCACCTTCCATCTCGGTGTAGCGTGCCGTACCGCGATAGGCTTCTGTTTTGTCGACTTCGATCATCTCTTTTTCCAAATCAGTAAGGGGCCTCCAGGCGCGATCGCTTCCTGCTTCCACCTTTTCCGAGAAATAGGTCTGCCGGTATAAAGCATCATCGTCCACGCCCATCAGTATCGCCGCAGCGATCAGCCCGGCCTTCGGCGTTAATGCCAATGGATTGATTTCAAGGATGGTGCAGTCATACTTGATAAAGAGCTGATAGAGCCGACCTAAAATGTTCGTCGCTTTTTGTAGGATGCCCCCCTGAAGCCCCAGGTCAGACCAAATTTCTTTGGCTTCATAAAGATTAAAACCTTTCAGAATATCTACAGGATATTTGAGCATTTTTTCCGGATGGGCTGCGGCAATTTCCTCGATATCTATTCCTCCAGCCGTGCTTGCAATGATGACTGGCCCCATCTGGACGGGATCATACGTAATGGATACATAAAGCTCCTGGGATATATCCAACTTTTTTTCCACCAGCAAGCGCCTTACCGGAAAATTATGTACGGTCATGGTCAATATTTCTTCAGCAGCTTTAGCGGCCGCATCGGGGCTGCTGGCGAATCTAACGGCACCCGCTTTTCCCCGCTTGCCGGCGGTCACCAATGCTTTTAGTACAACCGGGTATCCGATTTTTTCAGCTGCACGGCGTGCTTCTTGAGGAGTGGCTGCAACACTGAATTCAGGCGTCGGCACGCCGTTTTCTTTCAATAAATCCTTCCCGAAATTCTCTAAAACTCTGGCCATCTTTAACTCCTCTAAACAGGTTTTTATTCGAGTGTCCTGTTCCGCAAATATTTAAAAAATCACGTTTTTATTTTAGATGTCAGGCTTCTGGCTTCTGGCCAGTAGCCAGCGACGAGCAGCCAGTGACCCGAAACCAGCAGCCAGAGGCCAGCCGCGTGTTGTCTAATGAACTCAACTGCACGCAAATATACCAAACGACGTTTGCAACATTTTTGAGACGGCTCGTAATAAAAGCTGATGATGTCCCTGCGGTATCAGGAACCTCCTTAATCTATGTCATGCTTCAAAGCAAGGAGTTTTCAATCTCAAGAATCGATCGCAAAAGGGTAAACCCCAATCCGGATTGTCAGAAAATTACCAATATCCATTGACAAAACGAAAATGTTTCTATAATGGGTTAAACATTCAACCATTAAACTTTTAGGCCATAATAATTTTCAAATTTGGAGAGCGACATGGCTGAAGAAGAAATAATATTTTCGCCTGTTCAAGCTGAACGGGTGTCCCAATTAATAGAGGGACAGTTAAAAGAAGCCATCATCAAGAACCATTATCGCGCCGGAGACAAGCTCCCATCGGAAAGAGAACTCGCTGATATGTTCAGCGCCAGTCGTTCCAGTATTCGCGAAGCCATTCGCTCCCTCGAAAGATCCGGCTTTGTGGTGGTTAAAAAAGGGGTTCAGGGCGGCGCTTTCGTCATTCAGAAGGGTAATTCAAAACCGATGGTGGATTATCTGAGGGATGTAATGCGTCTCCGGCAGGTCAGTCTCGAGGAAATTTTACAAGCGCGACTCATTCTGGAGCCTGAAGTCGCTGCCGTCGCAGCCGAAAAGGCAACTCCCGAGGATATCGAGCTCCTCGAAGAGATAACCCGGGATCAGCTCGGAGGATTCGATTCCGAAAATCCCGTGATGCAATTCGACCGGAACCCACGGTTTCATCGAATCATTGCCGAAATAACGGGCAATCAGGTTTTTATCATCATCATGCAGATTTTATTGGAAATACACGCATTTCGGATGAATCAATTCAAATTGGACGAAAAAACCATACGGAGAATAACCCACCAGCATACCGGCGTTATTGAAGCACTTAAAAAGAAAGATAAGGCGTTAGCCTTTGAGGAAATGAAAAAACATGTGCTTGCGGTTCATAGAATGCATATGGAGTTGGATGCCAAAACAGAATAAGAATGAACTAATGTTTTTTGGTTAGGCCCAGATGACCGAAGTGATTTTTTAAAAATAACTTAAAAACGATTGAGATTTTAAGCGTATCGGATAATCGGATGAAACCGGAGCGCCCACAGAACATTGAAGGTATTTCCATGGCCTGGGGAAGTGATGCGATCGCAGAAATGTTGCGACGGCTAGATTTGAATTATATTGCCTATAATCCCGGAGCCAGCTTTAGCGGTCTTCACGACAGTATCGTAAATTATTTGGGCAACAAAGATCCACAGATGTTACTCACCCTTCACGAGGAGAGCGCGGTGGCGATTGCCCATGGATATGCTAAGATCACCGGAAAACCTATGGGCGTTATTTTACACAGCAATGTGGGGCTTATGCACGCTACTATGGCCATATTTAATGCCTGGTGCGATCGGGTTCCGGTGTTTATTCTGGGTGCGACCGGGCCGGTGGATGCGTCCCGGCGCCGTCCGTGGATTGACTGGATTCATACCTCTCAGGATCAAAGTTCCCTGGTTCGCAACTACACCAAATGGGACGACCAGCCCGCCTCCGTGCCTGCCGCCTTCGAATCCATCCTGCGGGCCTATCAGCTGAGCCTTACGTCACCCTGCGGGCCGGTATATATCTGTCTGGATGCGGCCATACAGGACTGCAAACTCGAAAAACAGATTGCCGTTCCGGATCCGTCGCGTTTCCAACCGGCATTGCCGCAGGAAGCATCTCCTGAGGTCATTCAGCAAATCGCCGAACTCCTCCTGGAAGCAAAGCAACCATTGATTCTTCCCGGTCGCGTTTCACGAAGCCGGGCGCACTGGGACATGCGGGTTCGGCTTGCAGAATTTTTTGGGGCCATGGTGGTGACAGATATTAAAGTGGGTGCTTCGTTTCCAACCGGTCACCCGCTCCATGGCGCTGGCTCAGGTACATTTCTTTCAAAAAAGGCCGTTGAATTAATTCGCAGTGCAGACGTCATTATAAGCCTTGACTGGCTGGATCTCGCCGGCACTTTAAAACAGGTCTGGGGAACGAAGCCCGTTGAAGCCAAGGTGATTCATTGCTCCGTAGATAGTTATATCCACAGGGGATGGAGCATGGATTATCAGGGGTTGCCTCCGGTGGATCTTCCTGTTTTGGCTGAACCTGATGTTATTTTGCTGCAGCTTTTAGCCATACTGGAAGCGTCGGGCAGAAGCGGGAGCAGGACAGCCGGGACCATGGAAAAGAAAAGCCCTAACGTCTCTCAAAGTGCTGTCGGCGCTATCAGCCATTACGAAATTGCCGATGCACTGGAGATGGCCATGGGTAAAAGAAAAACCTGTCTCATTCGATTGCCGCTCGGTTGGCCTGCGGATGCGTGTAATTTCCAGGACCCCCTGGATTATCTGGGCACAGATGGCGGGGCCGGTGTGGGTGCCGGGCCCGGTATGGCGGTCGGTGCGGCCCTGGCGCTACGCGGATCGGACAGGTTGCCGGTAGCCATCCTGGGAGATGGCGATTACCTGATGGGTATCAGCGCCCTCTGGACGGCCGCGCGCTATGAAATACCGTTGCTTATTATCATTGCCAATAACCGATCATATGGAAATTGCGTGCGCCATCAGGAAAAAGTCGCGTTACTGCGAGGCCGGCCTACAGAGAATAAGTGGATCGACCAACGCATCGACAACCCGCCTGTTGATCTTGTGGGAATGGCGCGCGCCCAGGGGCTGGACGGTGAGGGGCCGATTGACAATTTTGAAAATCTGCTCAAGGCGTTTGCGCGTGCTGTTGAGGCTGTCGAAAAGGGTCGCTGTTATGTGGTTGATGTGACGGTGTCACCGTGATGGGTTGTTCGCCCAACCCGCGCGTGCTGCATATCAATATCCAATCAACCGAAAACAAAAAGGAGGTTCAGATGAAAACGAAAAGAAAACGTGCAAAAATTCAAAAAGCGGCCATCATCGCACTCATTGCCGTGGTTGGAATCATTTTTGGTATCTGTCACGGCTTACTGGCGGCTGATAAATTTCCGACACGTGCGGTTACCGTCATCAATCCGCTACGGCCGGGAGGAGGGACGGATATCGAATTGAGAAATCTGACGCCTTTTGTCCAGAAATATCTGGGGGAAGCAGTTGTCGTCAAGTCCATGCCGGGCGGTGGGACGACCATTGGCGTCACGGCCGCCGAGAATGCCAAATCCGACGGTTATACGCTCATATGTGTGCCGTTGCAGCATGCCATCCTCGCCCAGAATTTCCACGACAGCGGCACGCATCTGGAAAATTTTGAACCCATCTATGGATGGTTTGAGGGACCCATGTCCATCGAGGTGAAAGGCGATTCGCCTTACAAAACCCTGGATGACCTAGTCGCAGCCGGCAAGCAAAAAAAGCTCAAGGCCGCCCTGGCCGGAATCGGTTCCATCGATCATCTCCATACTATGCTGCTGGAGCAAACCTTGGGCATACAGGTCACAACCATCCCTTACGGTGGCGGCGGACCCGCATCAAAGGCTGCGATGGGTGGCGAAGTGGACTTCCTTGTGGGCCTGAGCACCACGGCTGTTCGTTTTGTCAGAGATGGGAAATTGAGGGTGCTTGCCGTCCTGGGGCCCAAGCGTCTGGAAGCGCTTGCGGATAGTCCGACCATATACGAGCTGGGGTATAAAGATTATCCCAACATCTCATTTATTCGCGGTGTGCTGTCACCTCCCGGGACACCCAAGGAGGTTGTCAGCATCCTCGAGACGGCTTTTAAAAAGGCTGTCGATGATCCGGGTTTCAGAGAAATTATGAAAAAGCAGGGGAGGCCGGTCAAGCCATTCTCCAGCCAGGATATGAAAAAAGCAGCCGCGGATACATTTAAACTTTCCCAGAAGTACACGCCTTTTATGAAGGAGGCGGCCAAGAAAAAGTAAGATATGTTGCTCCGGAGCCAGGGAGGGGTCAATCGATTGATCCCTCCTTGAGGCGCCGTTCGTCGAATCAGGAGGTTAGAATTGCTTCGGTACCTGCACAGATATGGCTTCGATTCCACTGTTTTTTGGGCAGATCTGGGTTTGATGTTGCTGAGCATTTTTCTTTTTATTCTGGCTTCAGACTACCCCGAAATGGCCCGGACGTTTCCCCGCCTGGTGTTGGTGATGATCATGGTTGTTACGCTTCTGGATATGATCAACCTTATGCGGGCAGAGAAAGAAAAAACAACATCAGGAGAAGAAAATGACGGCATCGAGGCGGTCCGTCCAGGGCAACAATTAAAAGTTCTTTATATGGTTGCCCTCATCTTTATTTTTTTTCTATTCATGCTTCTTTTCGGACTTGCCGTGGGAATATTTCTATTCCTTCTATTTTCCGGCTGGACTCTGGGTTATCGAAGATTGAAAATGCTTGTTTTTTCTGCGGTTATTATTACGGCGTTTGTTTACCTTATATTTCAAGTCATCATGAAGTCATTTTTACCAGAGGGGATTATTTTTACCCTCATCGGAGGATAAAGGCGTGTTTTCCCTGGAAACATGGATCCCGGCCGCCGGAATTGTTTTTCAATGGCAGAATATGGCGATGGTTTTTGGGGTGTCTATTATCGGCCTGACGATCGGATTTCTCCCGGGGATCGGACCGCTGACGGCACTACCTCTTTTTCTCCCCATTACCTATGGCATGCAACCGGGGCCGGCGCTGATTCTTCTGGCCGTCCTCTATATGAGCACTACTTATGGGGGGTCGCTGTCGGCCATATTGTTGAATACACCCGGAACGGCCGCCTCGGCTGCGACCTGTCTCGACGGATATCCCATGGCCAAACAGGGAAAAGGAGGCGTGGCCATCGGCATATCCATGATGAGTTCTTTTATCGGGGGATTTATCGGTCTGGCCGGTCTGATTTTCCTTTCGCCCATTATTGCCGATTTTGCTTTGAAATTTCAGCCGGCCGAGTATTTCATGCTTGCCGTCCTCGGTCTGGTTCTGATTGCGTCTTCTGCCAAAGGATCCGTTCTGAAAGGGTTTATTGCCGGAGGATTCGGATTTATCGTTAGCTCTATCGGGATGGATATGATGACGGGCTACTCCCGTTTCACCTTCGGCAGCACCTATTTAAAAGGCGGCATCCCCCTGGTCCCGATGATCATCGGGTTGTTTGCCTTTTCCGAGGTTTTTTCCCTCATTGAGAGTGGTGAACGCACAATTTCTGAGAAAGGAGAGTTGTCGGGAAGAATAATCGATGGTTTAAAAGCGCCTTTCCGATATCTCAAAACGGTTGTAAGATCTTCACTCATCGGATTAGGAATTGGCATAATTCCAGGGGAAGGAGCGGCGGTGGCCAATTTTACTGCCTATCTGGCGGAAGCGCGCGCCTCAAGGCGTCCTGAGGATTTCGGCACCGGGATTCCAGAAGGCGTTATCGCACCGGAAGCGTCTAACAACGCCTGTGTGGCCGGCGCTCTGATTCCAACGCTAACCCTGGGGATTCCGGGGGGAGGGGTGGCCGCCGTTTTCATGGGGGGGATCATGATACACGGACTCAACCCGGGCTTTGAGCTGTTTACGCGGCATCAGGATATTCTGACGACGCTTTTTGTCGGATTACTGGTTGCGAATCTTCTCCTGCTCATATGCGGATCTCTTCTCAGCCCGTATGCAGCCAAAGTAACCGTTATTCCCATTAACATTCTGGCTCCCACAATCGTCGCCCTTGGCGTGATTTCCACCTATATCATGAGAAGCCAAATTCTGGATGTGGTTGCGGCAATTGCTGCCGGAATCGTGGGATACTACATGAAAAAGTACGGGTATAGCACCGTTGCCTTGCTGGTTGCCTTTATTCTTTCGCCGATCGCGGAGAAGAGTTATTACCAGGCCGTGCTTCTCGCCGACGGCTCTTATTGGACTTTTGCCCTGCGCCCGATATCAGGCACTTTATTAGTATTAACAATACTGGCTCTTATTTTACCACCGCTACTGAAAAAATTCCGAAAGCCCGAGCCGGCATGATGCTATGGAAAGAAATGAATTTTAGTTACAGCGATCACATGATCTGATGAACGCGATTGATCGGGTGGCCTGCGAGAGTCTCGGGGATTATTAAACCGACGGAGGGATTTGTTGCCATGAAATATCAACTGCTAAAAATTGACCTGTCAAACCGGTCCTCGGAAATTGAAGATATTCCGAAGGAAATCATCAGGAAATACATCGGGGGTAGGGGATTGGGTGCCTATCTACTATATCAATCCGTGCCTCCCAAAGCAGACCCCCTGGGCGATGAAAATCATCTCATTTTTACCGCCGGCCCGGCCAGCGGCAGCGGCTTGTATTATTCATCCAAAGTCAACGTCAATACAAAGTCGCCCTTAACAGGAATTTATCTGTTCTCCATTTCTAGCGGAATTTTGGCGCAGCAAATGAGGCGGGGGGGGTTCTGGGCGATTGATGTGAGCGGCACCGCAGAACGACCGACCTATCTTTTGATTGACAACCACCAGGTTCAGTTCAAAGATGCTTCCTCACTGTGGGGTGAGGAAACAGCCGCAGCTCAGAAGCGAATGCTTCAAGAAACATCGCAGAAAGGCGCCGCAACCATCGGCATCGGCCCTGCCGGCGAACAGTTGAATCGGTATGCTTCCATTTTTGCGGATGGGGCGCTTTATCGTTGTTTTGGCAGAGGCGGTGGCGGTGCGGTCATGGGCGCTAAGAATCTCAAAGGCATGGTCGTCACCGCCACGGGCGATCAGAAGACGGATCGCGGGAAAAAAATCAGTGAACTGAACAGGGAAATCGCCGGGCTCTTAAAAACCGAACACAAGGGTTGGGCTGAAAGCTGGCGGCGCTACGAAACAGCTGCGGATCTGGAAACCATGAACGAACTGGGCCTTGTACCTACGCGTAACTGGCAGACAGGCCAGTTCGAAGGTTGGCAAGGGATCGATAAATCTACTACGCCTATGGGCTGGCCTGAGAAGGGTCGGGCCTGCGGGCCCTATTGTCCGACACCCGGCTGCCGCGACGTCGAGGTGAAAGAGGGGGCATATAAAGGCGCTCACAGCGACATTGAATGGGAGACGATTTACGGTTTCGGAACGAGTTGCGGCGTTAAAAAAATGGAAGCCGTCATCGCCGCCAGTCAGATATGTGACGAATACGGCGTCGACACCATCACCGCCGGTGTAACGATCGGGTTTGCAATGGAATGTTTCGAAAAAGGATTGATCGATAAGCAAGATACGGACGGCATCGAGCTGCGCTTCGGCAATGATGAGGCGATGATCGCCGTACTGAACAAAATGGTCAAACGGGAGGGCTTTGGAAAGCAGATAGCAAAAGGTACGATGCGCTTATCTAAGGAAATAGAGGATTCAGAAGCGTTTGCCATGCATGCCAAGGGAATGGAGTTCGGCGGCTATGAGTGTCGCGGCTCAAACGGTCAGGCCCTCCAATTTGCCATTGATAATCGGGGCGGATGCCATCATGGTTATGGATTGCCCGCCAGAGTGGAGATTTTTGACAATACCCGCCTGGAGGTGGCCGGCAAAGGCGAATATGTCAGGAAAGCGGCTACAAGTCGCATGGTGCGTGATTCTTTAATTCTTTGCACGTTTACGCCCGTTTATAGCGATGAAATGATTGTGAAGGTACTGTCATCTCTGTTTGGCGAAACGTGGTCTGGATCGGATATCGAAGAAGTGGGTGTCAGAATCATGTGTCAGGAGCGGTTGTTTAATATGCGCGAAGGCATCAGCGAAAAGGATGACACCCTGCCCGCGAGGTTGTTGGCGGAACCAAGGCCGGATGGGCCCACAAAAGGAGAAGTGGTGCCGTTAGCGGAACTCAAGAAGGCCTACTACGAAGCAATGGGCTATGACCTGGCAACCGGTAACCCGCCCGACGCGCTCCTGGGCAAGTTGGGAATTGAAAAGTAGATGGCCATTGATTGATAAAAAAAGCATCTCAAGGAGGAGAGCAGATGGAAACCCTGTCGGAGTTGAAGGAAAAGCTGATTATTGCATGTCAAATCCTGGATAGAGAAGGCATCATGGATGAACTGGGGCATTTCAGTGTGAGGTGTCCGGAAGAGGGCGGCGTGTTGATGAACGGCAAGGTAAGTCCGGGCCAGGCAACCGAAAAAGATATTGTTTTGCTGGATCTGGACGGCAACAAGCTGGAGGGCGATTTGGAACCGGCTTCGGAAAGCCCATTGCATTTGGCCGTCTATCAGAAACGACCGGACGTGATGGCTATTGCGCACACTCACTCTCCGATGGTTATCACCCTCAGTATTGCAGGGATACCGCTGCGAACCGTAGAAAATCAAGGTGCAAGTGTAATCGGGAAGGAAGCCCCTGTTTTTGAAACGTATGGCCTGGTGGACAGTTTTGAGCTGGGATACGGGGTCGCAGCGGCCATGGGACCGCATAACTTTTGTGTGCTCAAATCACACGGAAATCTCGTAGCAGGGAAAAGTATTGAAGAGGCCTGTGTACATGCCATTTGGGGGGAGAAGGCTGCCGGTTACCAGTATCGGGCCATGCTGCTGGGCGAACCGCATTGGTATCCCGAAGGGGACATCGATAAGATGATTCAACAGCAAATTCGAGGCAAGGGCTTTATAAGAACCTGGAACTATTACAAATGGAAGGTGACCCAATAAGCAGCGGGTCGTTTCAACGGCTTTACCTGACAGCAAGCGCAGCCCTTTAAAAAACAGAAAACATACAAAGAGAAAGGATCTGATGCCATGTCGTTAAATCTGTCCTTAGCCTGCTCGCCCTATGACCGGATTCTGCCGTTAGCATATGGCAGGGTTTCAGCCCAGGGAATCCGATTAACCTATCTGCCCATGGAGGTGGAAGAGATCTTCTGGCGGCAACTGCGAAACCAGGAATTCGATATTTCAGAATCCTCTCTTTCATCTTATGTCATGTTGCGATCTCGCGGGGATGAAAGGTTTGTCGCCATACCCGTTTTTACATCGAGACTGTTCCGCCATGCCTGTGTCTTCATTAACACGCAAAAGGGGATTCGAGAGCCTCAGGATTTGAAGGGTAAAATCGTCGGATTACCGGAATACCAGATTACGGCCGTCGTCTGGCTGCGGGGCATTTTTCAGGACGAATACGGCGTTTTCCCTAAGGATGTCCAATGGCGCAGTGGCGGAGAAGAGGAACCCGGACGCAGGGAGAAAATCAAGATTCAATTACCGCCGGACGTCGATCTTCAACCGATTGCGCCCGACAAATACCTGTCAAAAATGCTGGATGACGGTGAATTGGATGCTATGTTCACTGCCCGGGCGCCCTCCTGCTTTAATGAAGGGTCCCCGAATGTGGCACGGCTTTTTGAAAATTACCGTGAAGTGGAAGAACAATATTATCAAAAAACTGGCATATTTCCCATTATGCACACCATTATTATCCGGCGGGACATCTATAGGCAGAATCCCTGGATTGCGATGAACCTCTATAAGGCATTCTGCGAGGCCAAGGATGTTGCCATGCGAGCCCTTAAACAAACGCACGTGTTGGGTGTGGCCCTGCCCTGGATCAGTGATGAAATTGAGCGAACCCAAAAGACCTTCGGAGCTGACTGGTGGCCTTATGGAGTGAGGGAAAACCGTCATGTTCTGGAGACCTTTTTGCGCTATCACCATGAGCAGGGCCTTTCGGAAAAATTGATGACCATCGAAGATCTGTTTGCACCGGAAACCCTGGATGAGGAATTTAAGATTTGAGAATGGAAAACTTATGCTGGCAAAAGATGTGATAGAGTCCGATGTCCTGTGCATCGGCGGCGGCATTGCCGGATTAATGGCCGCTATTCGCGCCAGTGAGCTCGGAGCGAACGTGGTGGTCGCTGAAAAGGGTAACACCCTGAGCAGCGGGGCAGGCGGCCTGGGCAATGACCATTTTGTTTGCTATATCCCCGAGGTTCATGGTTCTGACGTTATGCCGGTTATCGAGGAACTTCGCAGGGGACAGCTGGGTGCCCGGTTGAAAGATCTGGAAAAGACCCGGATATGGATCGAACATACTTACGACATCGTTCAATTGTGGGATAGCTGGGGTATTCCCATGAAGTATCGTGGCAGGTACGAATTTGCCGGGCATGCGTATCCCGGGGATTCATACCCCTGTCATCTGAAATATGCCGGCAAGAAACAAAAATCGGTTTTGACAAAAGAAGCCCTCAAAAGGGGTGTGAAGATCATAAATCGGGTCATGCTCTTTGAACTGTTGAGCGATAACGGCATTTTTGGGGCCATCGGACTGCATACGCGTGACGGCCATCTGATCGAGTTCCGATCGAAAAGTGCCATTCTCGGAACCGGTACGGTTGCCAGACTTTATCAGGGCTTAACTCCGGGCTGGATGTTTAATGCCACCCGACCCGGCACGCTGACCGGGGACGGAAGGATCATGGCATACCGTGCCGGGGCTGAATTATTCAATGTCGAGACCCTTGAACACCATGCCGGGCCGAAATATTTTACCCGGTCCGGGCAGGCAAGCTGGGTGGGCGTCGTCCGCGATCCCCAGGGAAAACCGATCGGCCCGTTTCTTGAAAAGCCTGACAAACAGTACAGCGACATGATTATCGAAGTCAATAAGGGGCTATTCTCGGAGTATGCGCAATCGGGTAAGGGGCCGGTTTACATGGATTGTCGCGGCATCTCTGCAAGCGATTATAAATATATGCTGAACTGGTTCGAACATGAAGGTTTCAACGCGTTTACCGACCATCTACATGCAAAGGGGATCGATCTCAGAAAAAATCCCATTGAATGGGCGACCTACGGGATGCGCGGCAGTTGCGGGAGTATCTGGCAGGATATAAATGGCCAGACTTCCATCAAGGGATTATACGTCGCCGGTGATGAAACCACCCGTAGCATCTCGCCTGCCGCGACATTCGGCTGGATTGCCGGAGAGCATGCTGCTAAATGGGTCCAAAATGTGGACGCCGGATTCTCCACCAAGGTAAAGGAGTTGATCAAAGAGAAAGGCAGTTTTTTGAATGAAATCATGCGCCGTGAAGAAGGCCCGGATTGGAAAGAGGTCAACATTGCCCTTCAGCAGATCATGAGCGATTATGCCGGTTCGATCCGGTCTGAGTCCCTGCTGGAAGCCGGTCATCAACACCTGCGAAGATTGAAACAGGAAGCGCATGAAACGGTCATTGCCGGCAACCCCCATGAATTGTCGCGCGTTTTAGAGGTGTTGAATCTTCTTGATCTGGGTGAACTTGTCTGTATTGCGGCCAAAGAAAGAAAAGAGACCCGGGGACAGCACAATCGTACGGATTATGCCTACACCAACCCGATCTTGGATAAATATCTGATCGTCAAAAATGTGGATGGTCAGCCGGTGACGGAATGGAGATAATGGAACATAGTGTTATGTACTGCAAGTAATTTATAACATTAGGTTTCAGGTGTCGGGTGTCAGGGTGTTAAAAAAGGGCGGATCGGCTAGGAAGCTATAAGGCTGGGAAGCTGGAAGGCTTGAAAGCACGAAAGCTTCCAGGCTTTCTGGCTTCCTGGCCTCCCAGCCTTCAAGCTATGCCCCATGAGCTATCAGTTGCGAGCTATTTTGCCTGACACCTGAACACTGAAACCTGAAACCATAGTTTTTACTAAAGAACGCAACTGAACAAAAATATACCAAACGACTTTTGTAACATTTTTGTGGGACATCACATTAAGAGTTAATGATTATGCCGCCTGTTATCGAACAAATAAATTGTACCCGGTGTGGCCAGTGTGTCGACATCTGTTCGGAAGACGTTTTCTTTGGGTCGCAGAAAAAGAAAGCACCGCTTGTCGCCTATCCGCAAGAGTGCTGGCATTGCAATGCCTGCGTGGTGGTCTGTCCCGTGGAGGGCGCAATCCGGTTACGGATCCCGCTACCAATGATGGTATGTTACAAATAGCTCGTTTTTTCGGGTAATTTGATTTATGGTGCGCTGGAGCACTTCGATTCTGCTTTTTCTTACAAAGCCTCCCAAGCCGTAAAGCAAAAGCACGGCGGCGGAGCGCAAATCAGACCGGAACAAATGTTTTGGCGGTAAGCAATGAAATCAGGAAAGGAGGTCAAAATGAAAAGAACATTGATTGTTTGTTTGGTAGGGCTTTTGGTCATTCCGGGATTTTTGCTAAGCTTTACATCTGAGGCGAGTGCCGAGGATTATCCCAGCAAGGATATCCGTTTGATCATCGGCGGGAAGCCGGGTGGTGGTTTTGACACCTATGCCAGGGCAATCGGGCGTTACATGAAAAAATACCTGCCCGAGGGTGTCAATGTGATTGTCGAAAACAGGCCCGGGGCCGGACACAAAATCGCCATCACGATGGTATACAATTCAGAACCGGATGGGTACACTATCGGGATGCCGATGATGCCGGGTTTGTACTTCCCACAGATGTTTGAGGAACAGAAGTATGATATGACCAAAGTCACCTGGTTGGTCACGATTCTCAAGGATCCGAGGGTTCTTGCCATCGCACCCAACTCAAAATTCAAAACCCTTAAAGACTTACAACAGGCTGAATCTGTAAGGGTGCCCATTGTCGGTTTTTCGAGCGAAACAGGGGTGATTCTGGCCAATGAAGAATTGGGCATCAAGGCCAATTATATTAGCGGTCATAAGAACAGCAAAGAAGCCGTGCTGGCCGCATTGAGAGGGGATGGAGATGCGGTGGGTTTCACCTTCGGGTCTCTCAGAAAATTCTTTGTACAGAAGCAGCTTATCCCCGTGGCCGTCATGGGATCTGAAAAGAGAATTTCCGCGATCTCGGAGGTTCCCACTCTGGCGGAACTGGGCCACGCAGAAATGAATGAAATACTGGGGACCTATCGTGTTCTGGCCGGCCCCCCCAATTTGCCTGCAGAGCGCACAAAATACCTGAGAGACACCATCTGGAAGACACTAAGCGATCCGGAATTTGTGGCTTGGTCAAAACAGGCCAAAAGGCCGGTGGAAGCCCTGGACGGTGAGGCGACAGCAAAAGCGCTGGCTCCGGTTATGAAGGGGTACACCAAGTATAAAGATATTTTAAAAAAATATGTAAAATAACCCAAAAACAGAACTTGAAACCCTTTCAATCCTCCGGCTTGCGGGTTTATGGAGATCGGGATGTTTGATGCGGACGTTTTTTGGGCGACACTTAAAATTATGTTAAACGCGCGCGGGATCCTTATCCTGCTTGCGGGTACCGTCATCGGAATGATTTTTGGCGCCATCCCGGGGTTGAGCGGGGTGACGGCCATGGTTGTTTTGATCCCCATGACCTTCGGAATGGATCCGGTCACGGCGATGTTGTTGCTCGGGGCCGCATACGGCGCCGCCACATACGGCGGCGCCGTTCCGGCCATCTTGATCAATACACCCGGGGAGCCGCCCAATGCCGCCACCGTTCTGGATGGGTTTCCCATGTCGCAAAGAGGTAAATCCGGTACGGCCCTGGGTGCTGCAGCTACGGCATCAACCCTTGGCGGATTTATCGGCCTCATCGTTACGTTTTGTTTCATTCCTTTGCTGGCCAAATTTGTGATGGCTTTTTCTTATCCAGAATTTTTCATGATGACTTTTTTCGGGTTGTCCATCATTGCCGTGCTGGGTGAGGGGACCCTTCTAAAAGGTCTGGCCGCCGGTGGTTTCGGCATTCTGCTCTCCTGTGTGGGTTACGATCCTATGACATCTGAACTCAGATACACTTTTGGAATCGAATATCTCTGGGACGGCATTGAGGTCGTGCCGGCTCTTTTCGGTCTTCTGGCCATCGGTGAAGTCATGGATCTGCTCGTTAAAAAGAAGCCCATTGCCGACCTCAAGACTGGCCCCCAAAAAGGAGTCGGCGTGTGGTCCGGTGTGATTGCGACCCTGAAGAATTCCTTTCTGGTGTTACGCTGCTCCGGTATCGGCACCATTATCGGGGCCATCCCCGGTGTGGGGGGGACGGTGGCCGGATTTATCTCCTACATGCACGCCAAGCAAACCTGCCGGAACAATGAAAATTTCGGGAAGGGTGATGTTCGTGGGGTGATCGCCTCTGAAGCCGCCAATGATGCCAAAGAAGGCGGTGCCCTGTTGCCCACACTGGCATTCGGCATCCCCGGCAGCGCCGGCATGGCCGTTTTCCTTGGGGCTTTAACCTTGCACGGCATCGATACCGGACAGGATATCTTTATCGCCAACCTGGATGTGGTTTACATGCTGCTGATCTCCATGCTGGGCTGTCATATCGTGGCCGCCATCATCGGCCTATCGCTGGCAGACAAGATGGCGCTGCTGACGAAAATCAGGCCCGTGCTTTTTGCACCCATCTTGTTTCTGGTCTGCCTGATCGGCTCATTTGCCCTACGAAACAGTGTGGGTGATGTTATTGTCACGCTTCTGTTCGGTCTTCTGGGTTACGAGATGCGAAAATTCGGTTTTTCGCGTATCGCCCTCATTCTGGGGTTGCTGCTGGGAAATATGGCCGAGATTTCCTTTCGTCAAACTTTAATGACCGAAGCCAAATTGCTGGGTTTCTTTATCCGGCCGATTTCTTTGATTCTTTTCTTGTTGATTCTGTTGTCCGTGATACTGCCTTTTATTCAGTCTTACAGAAGGAGAAGAATCAATGAAAAATGAAGAAAAAATATTCATGATCTTTCTTCTGATCATTATGCTTTTAATGGTTGTTTTCAGCTTTAATTACAGCGGTGGATCCCAGATACTTCCCCTGGCCAGTGGAATCTTTTCGGCACTGATTATGGGTTTTTTGGTAACGATGTCTTTTTTTTCCAAAATCATATCCTTTTATCAGAAGTTTGAGACCAAGCCCGTTTTATCAGAAGATGAGTTGAGCGTTGATGAAAAGAAAAGAGAGGTCTCTGTTATTGCCTGGTTTTCAGGATGTACGGCAACGATTTATTTCCTGGGATTTTTAATCGGCATTCCGCTTTTTCTATTTATGTTTTTGAAAATCTGGGCAAAGGAAAGCTGGTTAATGTCGTCGGTGTTAGCGGTGGTTGTGCTGGGAGTCGTTTACTTCACTTTTATTTATATATTGAGAGTCCCATTGCACAGCGGGATTCTCTTGCCCTAGTAAACCGGCAATTGGGTTATCAAAAAAACGGCTGGCAAAATACTTTGAAGGGGAAACAATATGTCGCAAATGCATAAACTTGGTGATGAAACGTCCGACCCGGAACAGTTGAAAGAAACTCTGGCAGTGGCATGTCGAATTCTGGGGACCGAAGGCCACGATGACTTAAATTTAGGCCATCTGAGTACCCGGGTAAAAGGTCAGCCGGATTTAATGTATATGAAAGGGCGGGGGCTTTGCCTAAGCGAGGTACGTGCACCGGACCTGGTCACGATTAATTTTAATTATCAAAAGCAGGACGGCCAACGGGATGCCCATGGGGAGCTGCCGATTCATATCGAGATTTATAAAAAAAGGACGGATGTAAATTGTGTCGTGCATACGCATCCGCTTTACGCAACCGCATTTTCCGCCAGCGGGCAAACCCTCAGGCCTGTGAACAACGAGAGCGTATTGTTTGCAAAGCCGTTGCCCTACTTTGACTTGGTAACCGATTTGATTGTGACACCGGAGTTAGGTCAGGCCCTGGCGGATAAACTGGGGGACGAAAAGGCCATTTTTCTGAAGAACCACGGCATCGTGGTTGTCGGCGAGACCATTGAACAGGCTACGGTCATGGCATTTCAGCTGGAAAAGGCGGTCAAGACCCTTTTCGTTGCCAGGGTTTTTGGTGAGCCAAGCTTTACAGAAGATGAGGAGGCCGACAGAAAAGCACAGCGAATCTTTACCGAACCCAAAATAAAGGCGATGTGGGAAGCCCTTGTAAGACAGCTGGAATACAAAGAAACGCCCCTTCGTATTCTCAGACTTTTGGAAGGACAGATGGCGAAGCGCTAGTTGCGATGATTTTACTGCTTATCAGTTCAGGCACAGAGGAAAAATACTATGGCAGCAATGCTTGCCATCATATCGGCCTTCCTATACAGCCTTGCGATGATCATGGCGCAGATCGGCCTGAAAGACACCGATACATTTTCCGGTGCGCTTATCAGCATGGTTTTTTCTTTTATTGGCTCGCTGTTTCTTTTTATTTATTATGTTCCCATCAGCCATTTTGCCAATTGGGGATTGATATATTTTATTATTTCCGGTTTGTCCGGTCCCTGTTTGGGCCGGTTTCTGCTTTTTATCGGAATCAATCGCGTGGGCAGTTCAATTGCATCCACGCTTTACTCGATTAAGCCGCTGTTCTCCGCTATTGCGGCAGTTTTGATTTTAAGCGAAAACCTGACAAAGGGAATTGGGGCGGCAACCATAATCATGGTTGTGGGACTGGCCATTGTCAGCTTCGAAGAATCCGGGAAAAAGATTGAAAGTTCATGGTCGAAAAAGGATCTGCTTTTTCCGGTTATGGCCGGTGCCGCTTACGGCCTCTCACAGGTCTTCAGGAAAATTGGATTAAATATATACCATGATCCCATGATGGGAGTTGTCGTCCAAAATGTAACGGCGTTATCGTTTTCTTTGGCACTGGCGCTTTTAAGAAAAAGCCATCAACAGGTGAGCGTAAATCATCGCAAGGCGTGGGTTTTCTTTGGGCTGCAAGGCATTTTTTCAATTTCAGGCCAGCTGACATCGTTCTATGCACTCAATACCGGCAGCGTAATTATTGTATCGCCGCTGTCGTCGATCAGTCCGCTATTTGTTATTGTTATCGCCGGCATTTTTCTCAGAAAAGTCGAACGCATTACCGGGAAGATCATCCTCGGTGCCATTTTAATTATCGGAGGAACGTTTATACTGTTCTTTTTTCCCGGCCGTTAAGATACGAATTGATTAAAATCGCGCCAAGGCGTGTATTGGGTCATATAATCGAGTGGAGACAGGAATCATGACAACTCAACTGGAAAAACTGGGCAAATTGATAGAGACTGATATGTTAATTCTGGGTTCCGGCGCTGCGGGCTGCGGTGCCGCGATTGGCGCTGCAGAGTACGGATGCCGCACGGTACTGGTTGATAAAGGCAAGGTAGAAAGCTCGGGTTGTCTCGGGGGCGGCAATGACCATTTCATGGCTGTCTTGAATACAGATCCGGAAACCGACTCCGAGGAGGCGCTCGTTAACTTTTATAAAGGTTCGCTGAGCGGGTACACGCCCGCAATGATATCGCGATGGGCACAGGCGATGCCCGTGATGCTGGATGTGTTGCAGGAAATCGGTGTTGAGTTCGCTAAAAATGCGGACGGCTCCTGGCTGAGGACCGTCGGTTTCGGCCAACCCGGGAGCTGGTTTATCAATATCAATAACGGTCAGTTGATCAAACGTCGCCTGGCTAAAAAGGTAAGGGCCGTCGGCGTTGAGGTCATAGACCATGTAATGGTCACCAAGCTGCTGACGGCCGACAATCGCGTCATTGGCGCCGTCGGTTACCATGTGCTGGATGGAAGCCTTTATGTTTTCAAGACCAAATCCGTTGTCCTGGCGCTGGGAAACAGTGCCAATCGGGTCACAACGAACTCTACCGGCAATGCTTTTAACACCTGGCACAGCCCTTTCAATACCGGCAGTCAATTTGTACTGGCCTATGAAGCGGGTGCCAAACTTATCCATCTTGATCTCAAGCAACTCGCCACGCTCGTGCCCAAAGGCTTCAGTTCGGCCGGGATGAACGGCATTAATGCAGTGGGCGCCCACGAATTGAACGCACTCGGCGAAAGATTCATGGGAAAGTATCACCCCATGATGGAAAACGGCCCCAGGCTTTTTCAGATTCTCGGGACGCACCAGGAACTGGTTGATGGGAAAGGACCGCCCTTTCACATGGATATGCGCCATTGTGACAAGGAGGAGCTCCATCATTTGCAGTATGTTCTCATGCCCGGGGACAAGGCGACTTTCCTGGACTATTGTGAGCAGACCGGGATCGATTTTGCGAAATATCCGGTGGAAGTGGAGCTATCCGAAATTGAGTTGAGCGGCATGCTGCTGACCCGGGAAAACTTTGAGTCCACAGTTGGTGGTCTGTTTAATGGCTGTGTTTTTTATAGTTTTTCCGGATCCATGTGCAGCGGGTACATCGCCGCCGCCGAGGCAGCCAAATCCTTAAAGCAAACCGCTGAGATCCCTCCTATCAACCGGGATGAAATCTATCTTGAAAAGGAACGCATCTTCAGGCCGATGAAAAATTTCAATGGGATGCGCTATGATCAGTTTGAAAGCGCGGTTCGTCAGGTAATGAAATACTACATGAGCTATGTCAGGAATCAGAAGGGCATGGAGATCGCATTAGAACGGCTGGATCTGATTGAAAGCTATCTGGATAGCGTAATGGCATCCAACTATCATGAATTGATGCGGACAAACGAAGCTGTGCATCTTCTCAAGATCTGCCAGCTGGCAACCCGAGCTTCTATGGAACGAAAAGAAAGCGGGCGTGCCATCTACAGACGGAGTGACTATCCGGATCGCGATGAAGCCTATTCTAAAATACTGGCCATGTGGCAGACAGATGGGCAGGAGCAACTGTCGTGGTTGTAAAAGGGTTCAGGGTTCTGGGTTCAGAAGTTCAGGGTTAGATCCCAGAGGGCAGCGGGTAGAAGACACAGAACCGCAGAACACCGAACAAGGAATAATGAATGTCGAAGGGTAATAAAACTTCTAAAATCGAAATTCCTTGTTCGATATTCGATATTAAAAACAGTAGACATAAAAGATAAAAAGAGGCTAACAATGCCACCCAAGTTCAGTACCGAACTCGTCCAAAAAATTATTTTTCCGCAGTGGCGGGAAGATGCGCCCAGAACCTCTCCGTGTGAGGCCAACTGTCCTGCCGGCAATCCGATTCAGAAGATCCATGCTCTCATCCAGGAAGATCGCATAGAAGAAGCACTGGCGTTTCTCAGATCCCGAAATCCTTTTGCGGGTATTACCGGCCGTGTCTGTGCGCACCCCTGTGAGGGTGTTTGCAACCGCAATGCCTATGATGAGGGATTGGCCATTCGTTCCCTGGAAAGATTCGCTGCCGATCATGCCGATGCGATTTCCGTGCGCCAACCCAAAAGGGCAGAAAGTACCGGCAAAACGGTGGCGATTATCGGATCGGGACCGGCAGGCATGACCTGCGCTTATTTTTCGGCGCTGCTGGGTCATGCGGTTACCGTCTTTGAATCTTCAAAGACTTTAGGCGGCATCCCCCGCACGGCAATTCCGGATTTCTGGCTGCCGAAAGATATCGTCGAACGCGATATCGCGCAGATACTCGAACTCGGCGTGCGGGTCGAAACCGGCATGGCTGTCGGCCGGGATATCGCTTTTGACAAAATAGTGAAAGCATACGATGCCTGTTTGATTGCGGTCGGCGCAGGCAAGGAAAGAGGTCTGGATATACGCGGCGCCGAAATGATGGTTCCGGCAATATCTTTCCTGAAGCGCGTCAATTCAGGCCAAAGAGAGGGCCCCGGCGGCAGGGTGGCTATCATTGGCGGCGGCGGTGTTGCTTTTGACTGTGCTTTTACGGCCAAACGTCTCGGTGCTGCTGAGGTACACATTGTTTGTGTTGAGGGACAGGACTGCATGTGTGCGCCACCGCAAGAAATTCGCAAAGCCGACGCTGAAGGCATCCTGGTTCACAATTCCAAAATGATATCGAGCGTCTTGAGCAAGGACGGTAAGACCACCGGAATTGAGTACTATGAGATTTCTTCGTTTGAATTTGACGAAGAATGTCGCCTTTTGGTTCAGCCGGTTTCCGGTGAAAAAAAACGCCTGGAAGCGGATTTTGTGATTTCAGCCGTGGGGGGTGAACCGGACCTTGCCTTTATCGGAGATAACGATAAATTTGAGTTTGCGCCCAACGGGACCCTTAAAGTGAATCTGCAAACCATGGCCACATCAGTGGATAAAGTGTTTGCATCAGGGGACGTTGTGTCCGGTCCATCTTCCGTCGCACAGGCTGTCGGTAGCGGGCGGCAAGCAGCCATGGCCATCGACCGTTATCTTAATGGAAGCCGACTATCCGAATTTGAAAGCATTGTCATCAATGAAGCAGGCCAGGTGGCAATTGAAGAAACCACGGCTAAATTTGATCCGCAGGTGGTTACCTATGATGAAATTTTGAATGTCGATTACCATGAAAAGAAACCGCGCCAGACAACCGCAAAACTTTCGGCGGAGGTATCGATCCAATCGTTTGAAGAAATGGATAAGGGGTTCGATAAAGATAAAGCAATGACCGAAGCAAAGCGCTGCCTGCACTGCGGACATTGTACCGCCTGCGGATGCTGCATAGAGGATTGCCCCGGTCTGATTCTGGCAATGAATTCCCGGGGGCCGCAGGTCGTCTATCCGGATGAGTGCTGGCATTGCGGTTGCTGCCGGATCGCCTGTCCGAGCGGAGCGGTTTTTTATGATTTTCCATTAAGTATGCGTATATAGGCAATGGTTCTCTTCACAAATTCGGATGACTTTGCACAGAATGTTTGTTGAAGAGTTGAACTTCTAATCAAACCATACATTAGAAAAGGAGGAATCCAAATGAAAAAAGGAAAATTTTGGAAGCTTGTAATTGTTGTCTTTGTGGTTTTGGCATTTTCGGCGGTATCACTAAGTGTTTCGGCCGCAGAAAAGAAACCGATTACCCGTAAAATGCTTCTTGGCGGCAGGTTGGGCGATTCCTGGTTCGTGCTTTCCCAGGCGCTGGCCTATTTCGTGAATAAGCAATCCGATTGGCTCAGGCTCGAGGTCGTGGCCACACCCGGCGTGAGCGCGGGTCCTGAGATCGCCAGCAAGGATCCTGATAAATATATTTTCATCTCGCCATATGCCGGAATGACGCTCAACCCCACATTGAAGAAGATGAATTACTATGACAAGGATCTCATCATGGGATATTGCACCAGCAATGTATGGGTATGGATTACATATGATGAGAAAATCAAAACAGCCCAGGATCTTGTCGGTAAGAAAGTATTCATCGGCAGACCCGGGGGCTCGAGAACGGTATATGAAACACGGGTATTGGAGGAACTTGGAATCAA